>Ga0299913_10004199_pt1 | contig 12030 bp, 10 predicted proteins | sample RVTome_9_FD_201360 | JGI IMG/M metagenome (GOLD analysis project Ga0299913, IMG submission 201360) | Soil microbial communities from uranium-contaminated site in the Upper Colorado River Basin, Wyoming, United States - RVT155D38 (version 2) ... | reverse complement strand
CCATGGCAGGCAGCGAAGGCGCCAGGAGACCGGAACGGACCTGCCGCCAGGCCGCCGCACTGGGCGACGGCTGTAACTGCGGACCAGGCCGGTGACGACTTACCCGGCATGGATCACCCGCTGAGCGTGCTCCTGGCCGAGGTCGCCATCGGCAAGCACCCGCCGACCGACGGCCGGGTGACGGTGATGCCGCCGCCCGACGATCGGCTGTGCGGGGTGCTCGCGTTCACGGCCCACCATGTGGTGCTTGCCGACGTCAGCCCCGAGTGGGTGCGGGCACGGCTGCGACCGGGCGACCTCGCCGCTCCGCTGAACCCGCGCTTCCTGGCCGCGCTCGCCGAGCGCACCGGCCGGTTGGTGAGCAGCATCGACGCGGTGATGGTCGCGCCGGCAGCAGACGGGGAACCCGACGTCGAGCTGCACCCCAGCCGGCCCGCGCCGCACGAGTACCGCACGGACCTGCACCAGTGGGAGTGCGACGGGGGACTGGTGACGCTCGGCCGTGGCCTTGCCGACCGCTGGGAGGTAGCCGTCGAGGTGGAGCGGTCGGTCCGCGGGCACGGGCTGGGGCGCACGCTGTTCGCCGCGGCGAGGCGGCTGACGGCCGGGCTCGCCGGGCCGGGCGAGCCGGTGTGGGCGCAGGTGGCGCCGGGCAATGTGGCGTCGGTGCGGGCGCTGCTGGAGGCGGGCTATCGGCCGGGAGGCGCGGAGGCACTGCTGTTCCAGCCGGCGTAGCCTGCCGGGTCATGGACGTCGTCGAGCTGCACGACCGCTGCGTCGAGGAGTTCCTGCGTCTGGTGCGGGGGGTGGCCGCGGACCGGTGGGACGGGCCGACCCCGTGCACGGACTGGACGGTGCGCGAGCTCGTCAACCACCTGGTCTACGAGGAGCGCTGGGCGGTTCCGCTGATGGCCGGCGGCACCATCGAGTCGGTCGGCGACCGGTTCGACGGCGACCTGCTCGGTGACGACCCGGTGGCCGCGGCCGAGCACGCCGCACGCGCCGCGCAGGCCGCCGCCGTCGAGCCGGTGCTGGCTGGGCGGACGGTGCACCTGTCCTTCGGTGACCACCCCGCCGAGGAGTACGCGCGGCAGCTGGCCGCGGACCACCTGATCCATGCGTGGGACCTCGCGGTGGCGACCGGCCAGGACTCCGGGCTGCCGGCGGACCTGGTGGACAACGTGGCCGGCTGGTTCGCCGACGACCGGGAGCAGGGCTACCGCGACGGCGGCTGGATCGCCGACCGCCCGTCGAGCGACCACGGTGACGATCCCCGGGCGCGGTTGCTGGTGCGGTTCGGGCGCGATCCGCGCTGGAGCCCGGCGCTGGCCGCCGTCGAGGCGTTCAACGCCGCGTTCGCGGCCGCCGACGTCGATGCGATCATGGCGCTGATGACCGAGGACTGCGTGTTCGAGTCGACCGGTCCAGCGCCGGACGGCCGGCGGCACGAGGGCGCCGCGGCCGTGCGGGAGGTGTGGGAGGAACTGTTCGCCGGCACCGAGCGGCCGCGGTTCGAGTGGGAGGACGTCGAGGCGTACGGCGAGCGCGGGGTGGTGCGCTGGCGGTTCGGCTGGGACGGCGGGCACGTCCGTGGCGTCGACGTGCTGACCCTGCGCGGTGGCAAGATCGCCGAGAAGCTGTCGTACGTGAAGGGATAGCCGGTGACGTCGGTACGAGCGGCCCGGAGATCGGGACTGCCGGCGCCGCCGTTCCCGGCCAGCCCGTTCCGCGCGGACCGCGACCGGATCGTCGGCTCGCCGTTCTTCGCCCGGCTCGCCGGGGTGACCCAGGTGGTCAGCCCCACCGGGTCCGGGCTGCTGGTGCACAACCGGCTCACGCACAGCCTCAAGGTGGCGCAGCTGGCCAGGGCGATCGCGGAACGGCTGCTGGCCGACCAGGACGTGGCCGATGCGCTGTGCGCCATGGGCGGCCTCGATCCCGACGTGGTGGAGGCCGCGGGGCTCGCGCACGACCTCGGCCACCCGCCGTTCGGGCACCTCGGCGAGCGGGTGCTCGACCAGCTGGCGCGGGAGCGGCTCGGCCTCGACGACGGCTTCGAGGGCAACGCGCAGACCCTGCGCATCGCGACCACCATCGACGTGCACGGCCCCGTCGGCACCGGACTGGACCTGACCGCGGCGGTGCGGGCCGCGCTGCTGAAGTACCCGTGGACCCGGCTGGACTACCCGCAGCCGCACCCCCGTCATGCCACGGTGCCGCCGCGCGGCGCCGGCGAGCCGCCGGAGGCGCCGGGCACGGGCTCGGCGAAGTTCTCCGTGTACCGCACGGAGCTGGACGACCTGCGGCAGGCCAGGGCGCCGTTCGCGGGTCTGGTCGCCGATACCCAGCAGACGGTCGAGGCGGCCGTGATGGACACCGCCGACGACATCGCCTACGCCATCCACGACCTGGAGGACTTCCACCGCGCCGGCGTGCTGCAGCACGCCACGGTGGCCGCCGAGCTGGGCGGATGGCTCGACGACGCGCTCGAGCTGGCCGGCGCGAGCGGCGCCGAGCTGAGCGGCCACCAGCGCCAGCCGGGGCGGTCGCTGGAGGCGTTGCGCCGGCGGCTGCACCTCAAGGACTCCTGGGTGGTGCACGACGAGGCGTTCACCGCGGCCGTGCGCCGGGTGCACGCCGAACTGGTGGACGGCCTGCTGTCCAGCCCCTTCGACGGTTCGGTGGCCGCGGAGCAGGCGGTCGCGGAGTTCTCCGACCGGTGGACCGAGCGGCTCGTCGGCGGCGCGGTCGTGCTCGCCGAGCCCCACCCGCGGGCGGCGCACGTCACGCTCGCCATCCAGCAGTGGCACGAGGTGGCGGTGCTCAAGTTCGTGCACCACCGGTTCGTGCTGGCGCGGCCGGACCTGGCGCTGCACCAGCGCGGCCAGGCCAGCCTGCTGACCACGCTGGTCGAGGCACTGCAGGAGTGGCTGACCGACCGGCACGAGCAGTCCAGGCTGCCGAGCCGGTTGGACGACCTGGTCGGCCTCGCCTACCAGGAGTACTCCGCGCTGGGGGTCGAGCAGCCCGAGCGGCTGGCCACCGGCCGCGGCATCGTCGACTTCGTCGCGTCGCTCACCGACGCGCAGGCCGTGGCCCTGCTCGACGTCCTCTCCGGGCGGGCCAGCCGGCTGTGGACCGACGCGCTGGTGCTTTGAGGCCTGTCCCGCGGATCTTTGGCCTGCTGTGCGGCGCCCGCGATCCACGGGGACAGGCACTGACCCGACTGGCTAGGCTCGTCGGGTGACCTCGGCCGCGTCCCAACCCTGGCCAAGCGCGGACCCCAGCGGTGAGCAGGACGCCATGTCCGCGATCGCGACCGCCGTGCTGGGGGACGGGCCGCACCACTCCGTCGACCTGCTCGACCTGCTGGAGTACCCGCTCGACGAGCAGGTGGACGTGGTGCGGGCCGGCGACGACCTGCTACCCAGGCTGGCCCACCAGCGGGTGCTCGGCCCCGCGCTGTCCAGGGCGGCCCGCGCGCTGCGCCCCGGCGGGCTGCTGCTGGCCGCGGTCCCCGAGCTGGACCGGCTGCGCGGGCTGCGCCCGGCCGGCCCACCGCCACGGGTCACCGGCGCCGGCCAGGACCGCAGGGTGACCATGCAGCTGTGGGACTGGGCCGAGGACGGCTGCTCGTACGGGCTGGACGTGATCCAGCTGACCTGCGGCGAGGACGGCTGGGAGGTGGCCCGCGCGGTGTCCACCCGGCACCAGGTGCTCACCGCGGAGCAGGTGCACGCCGCGCTCACCGAGGCCGGCTTCGCCGCGGTGCAGCGCCTCGCGCCGGTGGAGACCGGCCACCCGCTGCCGGTGTACGTGGCGGTGGCTGCGGGGTGAGCCGGGCCGTGCTGGTCGAGCCGGAGCGGCTGGCCGGCTGGTTCGATCGCTTCGGGCAGCGCCACGGCGGCGTCCTGGACACCATGCTGGCCGCCGGCCGGGTGGTGGTGCGCGCCGCGGACGGCGCCAGCGCGACGGTCGACGTGCCGTTCGCGCCGCTGCTGCCGGCGGTCAGGGGCACGCGCGAGGGCCTCGCGGTGGACGAGCTGGTCGAGCACCTGCAGCGGTCGCGCCGGGTCGCGCTGCTGCTGGTGCGCCTTGGCGGGCACAGCGTCGGCGTGGCGTACGACGGTGCGGTGGTGCTGTCGTCGACCGACCGGCGGCTGGTCCACGGCAGGCATCGTTCCGGCGGCTCCTCCTCCGGCCGGTTCGCCCGTCGCCGGGAGGGCCAGGCCAGGGTGGCGCTGCAGGCGGCCGCCGACACCGCGGCCAGGGTGCTGCTGCCGCAACTGTCCACTGTGGACGCGGTCGTGCTCGGCGGCGACCGGCGGGCGCTCGACCAGTTGCGCGCCGACCCTCGGCTGGTCCCGCTGTTCGCGCGCGCCGAGCCGACCGTGCTGGACGTGCCGGAGCCGCGCCGCACCGTGCTCGACGCCGCCGCGCGGCGTGTCCGCTGCGCGCGGGTCGTCGTCGACGAGTCCTGAAGGCCTGGTCTCGATTCGGCCTGTGGACCGTCAGCCGTGCAACGTAGTTTCCCCGGATCACACGGCGCACCGGGGAAGGCGTGTTCTGATCCGACTGGTCATTCGGCGCCTGTTGGTCTCGATCGGCGACGGGCGCGGCCCTCGTCATGTTCGCCATGCCCATCTTCTGCCTGGCGCTGGTGCGTTGGGCGGACCCGCGGTACGAATCCACTCTGCCTCGCGGCGATCCAGTTCGCGGTTTACAGCCGTTTCCAGCGCGCCTCGATGCCGGAGACGATGAACGCCGACTACATGCGAACGGCGCACGCGAAGGGGCTTGCCCAGGCGGGGATGGTGCATCGGCACGCGTTCCGCAATGCGCCGATTCCGATTGCGACGGTGTTCGCGCTCGACTTCGGTGCACATTCGATGGCGCGATCATCACGGAAACCGTGTTCGGTCGGCCGGGAATGGGGCGCCTACCAGGCGTAACAGGCGAGCGTGATCGGCCGGTGCGCCAGCGCGTCCAGGATGCCCGAAACGACCGTGCCGTCGTGGATGCCGACCACGTGCTCGACGAACCGGTACGGGCACTGGGACTGGATCTTCACGTTGGTCGCGCCGTCGGCCAGCATCGACGTGGTGTACGGCACCACGATCTCGTCGTAGATCGTGTAGAGGCTGGTGTACACGGACGGGCCCGGGGTGTCGTCGCCCGCGTTGAGGGTGTCCAGGAACGACGAGCCGGCCGCCATCTGCTGGCAGGCGATGATCCGCAGGCAGTCGCCGCCGCCGAACAGCTCCGCCAGGTTCGCCAGCAGCGTGCCGTGGTTCGGCGAGCCGAACATGATCGCACTGTCCACCGTGGCGGTGCCGCCGTCGAACTTGATGTACTGCCTGGAGACGAGCCCGCCCTGCGAGTGGCCGACGAGGTCGACCTTGGCAGCGCCGGTCTGGGCGCGCACGGCGGCCACGAAGCGGGCGAGGTCCTTGCTGGTGTTGCGGATGTCGCCGAAGCCGAGGTTGGTCAGCTGGAAGATCCAGGCGCGGTAGCCGTGGGCCTCCAGCCGCGCCTTGAGCGCCTCGTAGTAGAACGCCGGACCGCCGGTGCCGTTGACGATGATCACCGGGTCCGGCCCGCTGGCGGCGCTCGTGGGCACCGGCCCGAAGGCGGTCATGCTCATCACCATGAGCAGTGGCAACGCGGCACGGCGGAGCCAGGTCCAGGTCACGGCGCTCTCCCTTGTGAGGTCAATCACAGGTCGATTACCGAAAGGTAAACTACCTGTGAGTAACGTGACAAGGGATCAGGTCCGAGTGCGGCTGAAGGGCCGTAGCGCACTGCGGTGAATGGACCGCCAGCCCCGCTCCAACGGGGCAACGGCGCCGCTAGCCCAGGGTGCCGGTGGCGAGCAGCCCGCCGTCGACCCGCACGGTCTCCCCGGTGATCCACGAGGCGGCGTCGGAGGCCAGGAATGCCACCAGCCGCGCCACGTCCTCGGGCTCGCCGAGGCGTTTCATGGGGTAGATGGCGCTGGCCTCGTCCTCGCGCCCGCTGTAGATCGCGGTGGCGAACTTCGTCTTGATCACGGCCGGTGCCACCGCGTTCACCCGCACCGACGGCCCGAGCTGCCAGGCCAGCTCCTCGGTGAGCCGGATCAGCGCCGCCTTCGACGCGCCGTACGCCGCGATCACCCCGGTCGACCGGATCCCACCGACCGACGCCAGGTTGACGACGGCGCCGCCGTGCTCGGACATCCAGGCGCGCCACGCCTGCTGGACGAAGCCGAGCGCGGCCACCACGTTGGTGTCGAAGATCTTGCGTACGGCGTCCAGGTCGGCGTCCATCATCGAGCCGTACACGGGGTTGATGCCGGTGTTGTTGACCAGCACGTCCAGCCGGCCGAACCGCTCCACGGTCCGCCCGACGGCCTCGGCGCGGTCGTCGTCCCGGCCGGCGTTGCCCGGCACGGCCAGCACGCGGTCCGCGCCACCCGGCACGGCGGCCGCGAGCTCCTCGGCCGCCGCGGTGAGCTGGTCCGCCTTGCGCGCCGTGATCGTCACCGACGCGCCGCGGGAGAGCAGCTCGGCGGCGATGGCGTAGCCGATGCCACGGCTGGCCCCGGTGACCAGCGCGGCCCGTCCGGCGAAGTCGGCGACCCCCGGGTGGCTAGGTTCGGTCATGGTGTCGGACCCTACTTCAATGACACATCAGCACACCCCGGACGTGGACTTCGCAGCACATGCCGATCACCTGGAGCATGGCGCCCGGCTCTGGTCGGAGGTGAGTGCGCGGATCGCGGCCGAGCTGCCGGTGGCCGAGGGCGCTGTGGTCGCCGACGTGGGCTGCGGCACCGGCGAGATGTCCCTGCTGCTGGCCGGCAGGGTGGCACCCGGCGGGCGGGTGCTGGCCGTGGACCGCGAGGCGGTGCTGCTGGACAGGGTGCGGCAGCGGGCGGCGGACGCCGGGCTGGCCGGCGTGGTGTCGACCGTCCAGGCCGACCTCGCCGACCTGCCCGGCGCGCTGCCGGAGCCGGTGCAGCTGCTGTGGGCCGGGCACGTGGTGCACCACGCCGGCGACCAGGCGGCCGCGGTCTCGGCGTTGGCGGCCGCGCTTGCGCCTGGCGGAGTGCTGGCGCTCGGCGAGGGCGGGATGCAGCCGCGGAGCCTGCCGTGGGACGTCGGCGTCGGGCGGCCGGGCATCGAGGGCCGCCTGGCGGCCGCGCACGAGGAGTGGTTCGCCGCGATGCGCGCCGACCTGCCGGGCTCGGTGCGCGACGCGAGGGGCTGGCCGGCCATGCTGCGCGCCGCCGGGTTGATCGGCGTGACGGCGCGCAGCTGGCTGCTGGACCGGCCGGCGCCGCTGACCGACGAGGAGCGTGACGGGGTGCTGCACCGCCTCGCCGGCAACGTGGAACGGGCCGACCGGTGGTTGCTGCCCGAGGACAGGGCGAGCTGGCAGCGGTTGCTCGACCCGGCCGACCCGGCCTGGCTCGGGCACCGCGACGACCTGGCCGTGGTGGCCGTCGACACCGTGCACATCGGCCGGCGGCCCGACTGACCCTGCACCCCCTTGCACCCGGCGACACTCGGCCGCCGCGTGCGTGCAAACCGTGCGTGCGAAACCAGGTGTGCCGGGCAGGTACGCTTGCCTCGTGGTTCGAACGAGCTGATAGGAGCGGCTGCCCACCGGTCACGATCGGCGGGCCGATACAGGCTGCCCAGCGGACCACGATCTTCGGAGTAACCCAGTGATCACTGCCACCGAGCTCGAACTGCGCGCCGGCTCGCGCGTGCTGCTGGCCGACGCCACCCTGCGGGTGCAGCCGGGCGACCGGATCGGCCTGGTCGGACGCAACGGCGCCGGCAAGACGACCACGCTGCGTGTGCTGGCCGGCGAGGCACTGCCGTACGCCGGGCAGCTGCGCCGCGCCGGGGACGTCGGCTACCTGCCGCAGGACCCGCGCGAGGGCGACCTGTCGGTGCTGGCGAAGGACCGGGTGCTGTCCGCCCGCGGCCTCGACGAGCTGCTGCGGGAGATGGAGAAGGTCCAGACCGCGATGGCCGAGCTGGCCGACGACGCCGAGCGGGACGCCGCGGTGCGCCGCTACGGGCGGCTGGAGGAGCGGTTCAGCGCCCTGGGTGGCTACGCGGCCGAGTCGGAGGCGGCGCGCATCTGCGCGAACCTCGGGCTGCCGGACCGGGCACTCGGCCAGTCCCTGGACACGCTGTCCGGCGGTCAGCGCCGCCGGGTCGAGCTGGCCCGCATCCTGTTCGCCGCCGCTGACCGCGGCGCCACCGGCCACTCGGACACCACGCTGCTGCTCGACGAGCCGACCAACCACCTGGACGCCGACTCGATCACCTGGCTGCGCACCTTCCTCATGCAGCACGACGGCGGGCTCGTGGTGATCAGCCACGACGTCGAGCTGCTGGCGGCCGTGGTGAACAAGGTGTGGGTGCTGGACGCGACGCGCGGCGAGCTGGACTTCTACAACGTCGGCTGGGAGCGCTACCTGGAGGCCCGCGCCGCCGACGAGCGCCGCCGCCGCCGGGAGCGGGCCAACGCCGAGAAGAAGGCCGGCGCGCTGATGGCGCAGGCCGACCGGATGCGGGCCAAGGCCACCAAGGCCGTCGCCGCGCAGAACATGGCGCGCCGCGCCGAGCGGCTGATCGCCGGGCTTGCCGAGGACCGGCAGCGGGAGAAGGTCGCCAGGATCCGCTTTCCAGACCCGGCACCGTGCGGCCGCACCCCGCTGACCGCCGAGGGCCTGGCGAAGTCGTACGGCTCGCTTGAGGTGTTCGCCGGCGTCGACCTCGCGGTGGACCGCGGCAGCCGGGTCGTCGTGCTCGGCCTCAACGGCGCCGGCAAGACCACGCTGCTGCGGCTGCTCGCGAACGAGGAGCAGCCGGACGCGGGCGCGGTGCTGCCGGGGCACGGCCTGCGGGTCGGCTACTACGCGCAGGAGCACGAGACGCTGGACACCGAGGCGACGGTCTGGGAGAACGTCCGGCACGCCGCGCCCGACACGGGGGAGCAGCAGCTGCGCAACCTGCTCGGCTCGTTCCTGTTCAGCGGCGAGCAGCTGGACCAGCCGGCCGGCACGCTGTCCGGCGGCGAGAAGACCCGGCTCGCGCTGGCCGGGCTCGTGTCGTCCGCGGCCAACGTGCTGCTGCTCGACGAGCCGACGAACAACCTGGATCCGGCCAGCCGCGAGCGGGTGCTGGCTGCGCTCGGCACCTTCAAGGGCGCCGTCGTCCTCGTCACCCATGATCCGGGCGCGGTGGAGGCCCTTGCGCCCGATCGGGTGATCGTGTTGCCGGATGGAACAGAGGACCACTGGTCGCCCGACTACCTCGAGCTTGTGCAATTGGCCTGACGATCGGGATCACTCGTCTGAGCGGGTTTCTCGGTTAGGCCAGTCGAGCGGCAAGGGTCTGAATCGGCAACCGTTCGGCGATCAAGGGGGTTGATCGTCTGGCGTAAGGTGTCAAGGTGATCCACCATTGTGATCATGCCGGACCGTCGCTCGGACCGGGCTCGAAACGCTTTACCCCAGACGTTCAATCGGAGGGTGGGACGACGTGGCCGACCTCAAGAAGGGCATGCGGATCACCGGTACTGCGCGGGACAAACTCGCGGCGGAGCTGAAAAAGAAGTACGAGAAGGGCGCCAGCATCAGGGCTCTCGCCGAGTCCACGGGTCGCTCCTACGGCTTCGTGCACCGGGTACTGAGTGAATCCGGTGTCACCCTGCGCGGGCGCGGCGGAGCCACCCGGACCAAGAAGAAGTAGGCGGCTGGTCGGTCTCGCGGGACCGCAGCGCGATCGCGGCGCCGGTAAGCACCAGCGGATAGATCAAATAGCCGAACCGGGTCGCTGGCATCAGCAGCATGGCGATCAGCAGGCCGACGGCCGCCCGTTCAGCCGCCTGCGCGGCGCTGCGCGGAGGCCAGCGCAGCACCCACACCAACACCGCGACCGCGGCCATGGCGAGCAGCACGAGGGTCGCCACCCGACCGGCCGGGCCGGTCTCGGCCAGCAGGTGGCCCGGCAGCGGGCTGGCCGCCGGGGACGCGACCCCGGTCAGCCCGGCCGGAAACCGGATGACGTGCTCCACCAGCGCGGACGGTGAGACGAGCGCGGCCGGCAGCACCAGCGCGGCGGACACGCCGAGCGCGGCGGCCGCGAACGTGGCTGCCCGGCGCGCTCCGGCGCGGTGGTAGAGCGTGACCACGAGCACCAGTAGCACGGGCGCGGCCGTGAGCTTCATCGCGAGCGCCAGCCCGCCGACCGCCCCGGCGGCTCCGACCCTGCCGACCTGGCAGCACACGCAGACCAGCAGCACCAGGGCCAGCACCGGCAGGTCGTCGCCGCCGGTCGCCACGGGCAGCGTGGTGGCCGGCAGCACCGCCACGAGCTGCACCGCGCGCACCGGCAGCGGCCGTCCGCTCGCCTGCGTCGGCGGCGCCGGTCCGCCAAGCGGCCGTCCGCCCAGCAGCCGTCCGCCGCCGAGCTGCCGGACGGCGACCAGCACGAGCAGCGCCGACACCACCAGGAACGCCAGCCGCGCATCGGTCAGCGCGCTCTCGCCGAACACCGCGCGCGGCAGTCCGAAGATCGCCATCGCGGGCAGGTATGGGGAGTAGTCCTCGAAGCGCACGATGCCCTCGGCCGCCGCGTACGGGGTGCCGGTGTCCAGCAGTAGCCGGGCCATCCGCTCCACCACGTCGACCTCTGGTTGCGCGCTCCACGGCACGCCGTGCACCCGCTGCGCGACCAGCACGGCCAGCGGCACCAGCGCGGACGCCACGAACACCACGGCCGCGACCAGCATCCGCCGGCGTGGCGCGGCGGCCGAGGGGAAGGCGACCGCGGCGAGGGCGGCCGCCGCGTACGCGAACGCCGACACCAGCCCCCAAACCCGATGCCCGTGGTAGATCGTGACGGCGGCCAGCGAGCCGGCCAGTACGGCGCTGCCGGCGTAGAGCAGCGTGTCGCCGCGCACGCTCGACACCATCCCCCGGACTGCGCGCAACAGACCTGCTCCTCGGCTCCCGGCGATCTCGGGTGGCCAGGTTACTGGTCGCCGGCAGCGTCGCAGGGCAGCCGGCGGGAATCCGGGCGGTCACCTGGGCGTTGTAGGGCGCGAGCCGCTGGGAGGCGAGGCATGGACAGTTGGTCCCTGATGCGCGGGGCGATGAGGCGCAAGGACACCCCGCGATCGGTCACCCGCGGCACCTTCACGCGGGTGATCCGGTTCGCCAGGCCGCACTGGCCGGGCCTCGCCGTGTTCGGCGTCCTGACGGTGATCTCCGCCGGGCTGGCCGTAGCCGGCCCGGTGCTCGCCGGGCGGGTGATCGATGCGATCGTGCACGCGAAGCCGCCGTCGGTGGTGGTCGTCCTGGCGTTGCTGATCGCCGGCCTTGCCGTCGCGGACGCGATCCTCGGTCTCGCCGAGCGCTGGTTCTCCACGCGCATCGGCGAAGGGCTCATCCTCGACCTGCGGCGCGCCGTCTTCGGGCACGTGCAGCGGATGCCGGTGGCGTTCTTCACCCGCACCCGCACCGGGGCGCTGGTCAGCCGGCTGAACAACGACGTGATCGGCGCCCAGCGCGCGTTCACCTCCACGCTGGCCGGCCTCGTCACCAACGTCATCCAGGTCGCGTTGACGCTGGTCGTGATGTTCACGCTGTCCTGGCAGATCACCGCGCTCGCGCTGTTGCTGCTGCCGGTGTTCGTGCTGCCCACCCGCTGGATGGGCAACAAGATGGCCGACCTGTCGTACGAGTCGGCGACGCTCAACGCGTCGATGACCACCCAGATGACCGAGCGGTTCTCGGCGCCGGGCGCCACCCTGGTCAAGCTGTTCGGTCGCCCGAAGATCGAGGCCGCGGAGTTCGGCAACCGCGCCGCCCGGGTGCGCGACATCGGGGTGCGCACCGCGATGCTCACCCGGATCTTCCTGACCGCGCTGACGCTGGTCTCGTCGCTCGCGCTGGCCCTGGTGTACGGGCTGGGCGGCTGGTTCGCGCTCACCGGCCGGCTGGAGGCCGGCACCGTCGTGACG
>Ga0299913_10004198_pt1 | contig 12032 bp, 6 predicted proteins | sample RVTome_9_FD_201360 | JGI IMG/M metagenome (GOLD analysis project Ga0299913, IMG submission 201360) | Soil microbial communities from uranium-contaminated site in the Upper Colorado River Basin, Wyoming, United States - RVT155D38 (version 2) ... | reverse complement strand
GGTGTTGCGCACCCCCGACGAGCGGTTCGCCGACCTGCGGGACTTCCCCTTCGCGCCCCACTACCTGGAGGTCACGAGCGGCGACGGGGCCACGGCGCGGATGCACTACGTCGACGAGGGGCCGCGTGGCGGGACACCGATCGTGCTCCTGCACGGGGAGCCGACCTGGAGCTACCTCTACCGGACGATGATCCCGCCACTGGTGGCGGCGGGACACCGGGTGCTCGCCCCGGACCTCATCGGCTTCGGCAAGTCGGACAAGCCGACGCGCGCCGAGGACCACAGCTACCAGCGGCACGTGGACTGGGTGGGGTCGTGGCTCGACCAGCTTGCCCTGACGGAGATCACGCCGTTCCTGCAGGACTGGGGCTCGCTCATCGGCCTGCGGATCGTGGGCGAGCAACCGGACCGGTTCGCCCGGCTGGTGGTGGGCAACGGTTTCCTGCCCACCGCGCACCGGCCGCCGAACCTCGCGTTCCGCGCCTGGCGGTCGGTCGCCCTCCACACGCCGGTGTTCCGCTGTGGCCTGATCGTCCAGGCCGGCACCGTGCGTGCGGTGCCACGCCACGCGCGGGCGGCGTACGACGCGCCGTACCCCGGCCCCGACTTCCAGGCGGGCGCACGCTGCTTTCCCCGGCTTGTGCCGACCTCACCGGACGACCCGGCAGTGTCTGGGAACCAGGCCGCCTGGGAGTCGCTGGGCCGGTTCGAGAAGCCCTTCCTGGCGCTGTTCGGTCGTCTCGATCCGATCCTCGGACGGGCGGACGGCGCGTTGATCCGCCACATCCCCGGGGGCCGCGGCCAGCCCCACGCCCGGCTGCGGGCGGGCCACTTCGTGCAGGAGGACGCCGGTCCAGAACTGGCCGACCGGATGCTGGCGTGGATGGGCTGACCGACACCCGAGCCGCCACGGTGGACGAGCCGCTAGCGTGGGCCCATGGAGAAGCCCGAGATCGAGTTCCCCGACTTCCCGGCCCCTGACGACCTGGTGGCGACCGACCTCCTCGAGGGGGACGGAGCCGAGGCGACCGGCGGAGACACCGTCGAGGTGCACTACGTCGGCGTGGCGATGTCCACCGGCGAGCAGTTCGACGCCTCCTGGGACCGCGGGTCGCCGCTGCGCTTCCGGCTCGGAACCGGCATGGTGATCGCCGGCTGGGACCAGGGGGTCCAGGGCATGCGGGTCGGTGGACGCCGCCAGCTCGTGATCCCGCCACACCTGGCGTACGGCGACGCCGGTGCCGGCGGCGTGATCGCCCCGGGCGAGACCCTCATCTTCGTCGTCGACCTCCTCGCCACCTCCTGACCTTCCGGGCGACTCAGGCGACGCGCGCAGACTGACCGGCAAGCGTCACGACGTCGCCCTTGGTCAGCTGGCGGCCGCGCCGGGTCTCGGGCTCACCGTTGACCTGGACGAGTCCGCTCGCGGTCACGGTCTTGGCATCGGAGCCCGCGTCGACGAGGTTCGCCAGCTTGAGGAACTGCCCGAGCCGGATGGAGTCGTCCCTGATGGGCACGTCGAGGGTCATGTCGCCCAGTCTGCCGTCTCAGCCCTCCCCCGTCAGCGTGCGCAACGCCTCCAGGTCGTCGGTCCACGCCGCGGCGGCGGCCTTGAAGGACTCCTGTTCCCGCCTCGCGCTCTCCTCCTCGGCTGCGGCGCTCTCCTTCCAGGCGACGAGCGACTCCTTCAGCACCTCGTCCTGCTCGGCCAGGCGCTTCACAGCGGGTGAGGTCAGCACGTTGCGCGTTGCCTTCGCCTCCTCGACCCGGTCCTTGTTCGACGCCTCGACTCCGGCCAGCACGTCCGACAGCATCTGCGTGGCATCACCCAGCGGCATCAACGGCGTCGCCCGGGTCGGTTGCGCCCGCTCACCCTCCAGCGCCGGGATCACGAGGATCCGCCCCGGCTCGAGGTGGTCGAGGTCGACGGTCGGGTTCGCCGCCCGGATCCTCTCCATCGCCTCCTCGCGCAGCTTCTTGCTGGCCCGTGCCTTCAACAAGGAGGCGGCGAGGCCGGCCAGGCTGGACTGATCGGAGACCACGAGCATCTTGGCCATCGGTGTTTCCTCTCGATCGGTGGTCACTTGTGGGGTCAAGCGAGACGCGTGGCTGCCTCACGTGACGTTGTAGACGTTGAGTCGATCCCAAACCGTCCCCGAGAGCGATCCGGAACCGACCTGAGGCGCCTCGATCACCTCCGAGCTGACGATGTTGCCCAGGGCAGCCAGCCGTTCCTCGGCGACGTCGATCGTGATCGCCGCCGGCTGGCCACCGCGCGACTGGTTGGCATTGAGCGTCGCGGAGCCGGCGGCGATCAGGGTGGCGGCGGACGTGTCCAGGTCCACCTCCTTTCGGCTCTGGTTGCCGTTGGCCACGACGTCCCCTCCGACCACGACCAAGAGTGCGGGCTGTGACGACCGCCCTCCGTCGGCGAGGTTCCCATCGACGGTCACGGTCGCCTGCCCTCGCTCACGCAGGTACGCGGTGCGGGCGGTGAGCGCGAACTCGTGTCCCTCGGTCGCGCCGTACGTGTAGTCGCCGGCGCGGTTCGTCCCCTCCAGCCGCAGCCCCCCGACCAGGACGGCGACCCAGGGCCCAACGCCCTCCTCGGTGCCGGCCGGCTGCCTGCGAACCGTGTTGCCCGCGACGTGCACCCGCTCGGTCAGGGCCTGGACGCCGATGCCGATGTCGCCGCGCGGCTGCTCGGTCATCCCCACGCCCTCGACACTGTTGCCGGCGACCCGGGCATCCGGGCACGCCACCACCCTGATCCCGACCGCCCCCTCGCCGGACTCCCTCGCCGCGCCGACGCTCCTCACCACGTTCGACTCCACGGTCGAACGCAGGGCACCGGCCACCTGGATGCCGATGGCACCGGCCGCCTTGTCGGTCTCGCGCCCGGCGATCCGGAACACCTGGTTGTGCGACACGTCCGCGATGCCGGCGCGGGTCCGCCCACTCATGACGATCCCGTGCAGGGTCCGCTCGACCAGATTGTGCGAGACGTCGAGGGTGAGGACCAGCGCCTCCACCGCGATTCCCGTCCCGCCGACGTTGCGCACCTTGTTGCCGCAGATCCGGGTCGGCCCGAGCACCGGGACGAAAGACGTCTGCAGCACACTGATCCCGTTCTCGCGCCGCTCGACACCTTCTTCGCTTCCGGCCACCTCGTTGTCGGTGACGTCGTAGCCGGTGCCGCCGACCTCGATGCCACTGCCGTCCACCAGTACGACGTTCTCCGACACGTCGAACGCAGCGCGCGCGTCCAGCTTGCCCGGAGCGATCGCCTCGGTGGCACCGAACTGTGTCGCCAGCTCCCCGACGACCGTCCCGAGCAGACGCACGCCCACCTGGGTCGGCGACATGACCGTGTTGCGCGCCACTCGGCTCGACGCCAGGTGGACCGCCCTGCCGGTGATGTCGATCCCCGTGTCGCTGCACAGAAGTGCGTTGTCCACGATCTCCAGGCCGACCGTCAGCAACGGCGCCTCCTCCCCGCCGCCCCGGATCCCGATCGGGGCGCGGATCACGTTGTCGACGATACGGGCGAGGTACAGCACCCGTCCCAGATCGATGGCCGGCGCCGGGTTGTCCACCTCCTCGAGCACCTCGATGTGCAGGCGCTCCACCACGACGTCGAATGCCAGGGGCAGGCTCACGCAGGGAGAGTGTCCAGTGCCTACGACCGTCATCTCCCGCAGCCGCACGCCGACACTCCCGGAGACCTGGAAGCCCGCGCCAGGGCACATGACAGACGTGGCCGCGCCGGCGCCCCGCACGGTCAGACCGTTCTGCGCACCGGAGATCGTGACACCCTCGTCCGGCAGATGGAACTGGCCCGCCGCCAGGCACACCGTGCCGCCGAGCTGCACCGCCTGGTCGACCGCCGCCTGGATCGTCAGCTCTCCACTCGCGTGTGACTCCGGCGTGACACACACCGTGCACTCGCTGCAGCCACCCTCGCCGTCGCAGTCACACTCCGGCGGCCACAGGGTACGGCAGTCGCTCTCGGTGTCGGGGAACGTCACGATCGCCAGACGCGCGTAGTGGTGATGGGGCCCGTGGGGTGGCGCGTCGACGAGCTCCTGGACCGAGGAGTCGGCGACGCGCGCAACGAAGATCCAGTGGTCCCCGACGCGGAACTCGCCGCCCCCGGCGTCCAGCGACACCGTGATGCCGCTCTCCAGGACGATCCGCGTGGCGGCATTGACCGGCACCGCGATGACACCGCCCGAGGTCGCGTCGTTGAGGTCGGCGACCACCGTCCCCGTCGAGGTCTTGACCTCGCCGTTCTGGTCCCACCGCCGCACCCGCAGGTGCCGCTCGGCGGCATCACCGGCGCCGAGCCGCAGGTCGGCGTCCAACGCGGTGGTGAAGACCAGCTTCCCGTCGACGACGTCGTCGACCTTGCGCACGTCTCCGGGGACCCGCCGCAGCTCGCGGTGGTCATCGAGCACTTCCACCCAGTCGCCCTTGTCGAACCCGAGCACCGCGTCGCGTCCCAGGTCGGCGGGTCGGACGGACAGCCCGTCGTTCGCCGCATCCAGCACCGGACTGACCACCGACGCGTTGTCGCGTGACCACTTGAACGTCGCGGCGCCGGCCACACCACCCTGGTGGATCTCCAACCGGTACGTCTGGTTCTCCCGCCCTCGGTAGCCACCGGTCGGAGGCAGCTCGCACGGGTCGGACTCGACGGTCTCAGGGTCGGTGTGCACCGAGAGCCGACTCGGAGACGGGGCGATCACCTCCGGCCAGTCGTCGATGGCGTCGTCCGGCGTCGCACACGTGGCTCCGGGGGCAGGATGGAGGCGGACCTGCCAGGCAGTCTGGGTACGAGCGGTGGTGTCCACGCCGATCGCCGGGTCGACCAGGTCCGGCTCCTCGACGTGGGTCAGCTCACGCTCCCACACGTCAAGGTATGCCATGTGGGTGCCGTCGGCAGGCAGGTCCGGCACCGGCCCGTAGGGCTGTTCGTCGTACGGCGTGTCGCCAACGTGGTACTGCTCGGCGAGGAGCGGGTCGAACTCCAGATCGGTGTCCGGGTGCCCGTGGTTCTCCGCCAGCAGCCCGTCGACGTACATGCGGCCGCGGCCGATCGTGAGGTCACCACCGGCGGCGCTGATCTCGAAGGCGTCCGGCGTCGTCCGCGGGACGACCGCGACCCCGGCCGTGCCGGGCGTCGGGCCGGGGCTGTCCAGGTCGGCGATGCTCGCCCGGATCCGCCGCGAGACGATCTCGACCTGCTCGTTGAAGTCCGCGTCGAGCAGCAGTCTCCCCTGCTGCAGCACCACCCTCGAGTGGTCTCGCAGCGGGTCGAACCGCCTGCGGCTCAGATCGGCTCCCATCAGCCTGTCCTTTCCGGGTTGCTTCGTCTCGGGTCGTGCACGAGGTTCAGGTGGCGTAGAAGAAGCCGGCCTCCAGGCCGAACCTCAGGTACTCGTCGAGCCGCAGCAGGAGGTTCGCCTCGCGCTGCGGCGCGTACAACAGGTGGGTGGCGCCCATCTCGGACTCGTCGTCGGCTCCACGGCGAATCTGGTCCGGCGTGGTTGCGGTCAGTTGCAGGTACGCCGGGTCGCCGTACCGGAGCGAGGTGAACCGTGGCGTCGCGTCGTGGCGGACATCGGGAGGGTCGTCCGGCTCGGGCTGGCATCGGTAGCGCCGACCGACCCGTGACTCGGCCGGGACGTAGGAGAAGCGCAGGCAGCCCACCTGGCGGCGCCTGGCCAGCACCGCAGCCGGCCTGGGGTCACCTGGAGCCAGCCGCGCCACCAGGAGCGAGTTGGAGGCGTCGAGCTGGGTGGCGTGGATCCCACCGGTCACCGTCGTCTCGTGCAGGTCCAGCCCGCCGCCCGGCTCGGTGCCGTCGCCGACCTGCTGGTCGGCGACCGTCGTGACCTCTCGCGTCCCGCCGACCACCGGCGGGCGTCCACAGAACGCCACCGCGTCCGGGTCCGCCCCGTCAACCGCCGAGTCGGTGACCTTCACCGTCGACCCTTCGACCGCGATGACCGGACCGAGCACGCTGCGCTCGATCTCCACCTCGGCGAACGGGTCCAGCACGATGAGGCTCGCCCGGTCGGCGTGCTGCGGCTCCCCCGCCGACGTCCGGGCCTGGCCGGGCACGAGCGTGCAGTTTCGCAAGATGATCGTGCGCGGCTCCGCGTCGGCGACCTCGTTCAACACCAACGGCCCGCCGGCGACCAGCAGCCCGTCGAGCACCACGGTCGTGCGCGGCTCAAGGTCGAGCAGCAACGGGCCGCTCGCCTGGACCATCGGCCGGCTCCCGTCCGCTGCCGCGAGGTGCACGACCGTGTCGGGGTCGGCCGGCGCAGCCGTCGTGGCCCTGATCGTCGGCGTCTCGACATAGACGTCGTGGTCGTGGATCGTGAGGGTCCCCCCGGCGGAGATCGCGTCCAGGTGCGGCTGGAGCGCCTCGCCGCCGACAGCCGACTCCACCGGGCTCGGGCGAGCGGTCGCGACCCGCGTCCGCGCTCCGGCGCCGATCGGCACGGCGACGCCTTCGTGATGCGTCGCCAGGACCCGTTCCCCTGCGGCCAGGGCGGTCCCGAACGCCACCCGGCCCAACACCGGGTCGATCGCAACCTCGTTGCCGCTCGCGACGTGAGCCCAGGTGCCGCCTCCGGCGTCGGACAGGTCGCAGACCCGGATCCGGGCAGCCTCCACGGGCACCGGGTCACCGCCCATCGACTGGGTCTCCAGCAGGATCGAGCGGCTCGAGCCGTAGTACGCCCCGACGTGCTCCGACAGCCACCGCCGGGCGAGTGGCAGTGGCACGTCGAAGGGCTCGGCCAGATGGGTGATCTCGGGCTCCGTGCGCGGATACCCATGGAGCGGCGTGTCCGTGCCGAGCACGTCGAAGCGGAAGCGCCTGCCGGCCTCGTGCACGCTCATCGTCACCCGCGTTCGCCGTACCGCCTCGATCCGCCAGAGGAAGATACCGACGTTCGGCACGTTGTGCCGTCCCCGCCCTGCCGGCGGAACCGCGTTGATCCGACGTACGTCGCCCGTGTGGGCAAGGTCGTCGAACGCGCCGCTGTGCGACCGGATCCACGCCAGCGCCTCGCGGTCGCGGAAGTCCACCGTGCCCCGGGCATGCGGGCGGGGGTGGTTCATGTACTGCGTGGTGACCAACCGCTCGAAGAACTCCACCGCCCGCGCCGGCCAGCCCGTGACGTCGCGGGCCAGCTGTTCCAGGACGGCGGCGGTGCCCTTGCGGCGGCGGTAGGCGATCGTGTTCGCGACCTCCGCGCGAGGTGAGGCGATCTCCGGTACGTCGCCGTGCAGCAGCCGATACCCGATGAGGTCCCCGATGTACGGCACGACCCAGTCGGCGCAGGTTTCGATGAACTGGTCGTCGTAGAGCTGCCCGAGCTCCTCGGCCAGCACCTCGACCTGCTCGGCAAGCACCTCGACGATCTCGCGGAGCAGGTGGCCGTGCTCGGCGTCACGGATCCGGTAGACGGCAGGGAGCAGCTCGAACATCCGCTGTGCCACCGTCTGGGCGCCGGTGTCGGTGACCGTCATGTCATCTCCTCGAGCTTCGCGAGCGGGTGGTCCCCCAGGGCGAGCAACTCGGCGGCGACCGCCGTGCCGGTTCCGGTCACCCCGGCTCCCCCGGCCACCAGCCGTTGGTTGGGCTGGGCCGGCTCTCCGGTGCGGTACAGCGCGTCCAGGTCGACAGCGATCACGCCGGTCACTCCGGCCGCGGTCGCGATGACTTCCGAAGCGTGCACCGCGCCGCCGATGCCGCGCTGCTTCCAGCCGTACTTCTCACGCAGCGACTTCTCGACCGCCTCCAGTACCTCGCCCGGGTCACGGCGGGGATCGACCTCGACCTTCATGGCGATCTGGAAGGTCGCCGTGCGCACCGGCAGCACCTCGACCAGAACCAGTGGATCTCCGTTGTCGCGCAACGCGTCGGTCAGGTAGCCGATCGTGCTGGTCGACGGGGGCTCCCCGTCCTCGTCGGCCACAGAGACCACGATGCTGCGGCCTGCCCGCAACGGCAGCACCACCGCAGTCGCCTTCTCGATCCCCGGGAAGGCAAGGGCGAAGTCGGCGTAGTCGTGCAGTGACACGGCCCGGCCCAGCGTGCGAACCGGACGAGGGATCGAGACGCGGGCCTTCGCCTCCGTCTCCGGATCGACGCCCCCGGTGGCGGCCAGGGGGTTGGAGACTCCCTTGAACCCGAGAGGGCGGTCCATCGCCTGGCTCAACTGGTCGCGCTTCAGGTTGCCCGCAACACCGATGCCCTTGCGGTACCGAGCGTGGACGTTGTTGGTCCCCGTCGGAAGCCGGCGGCCGCGTACACCGTCACCGAAGACGATCGCCACGGCCCCCTCGGGCCGGTCGCGCGTTGCGTACGCCCGCGCGTCCGGCTCTGCGCCGTACATCGTGCCGCGTCGGGTCCACTTCAGGCCGTCGACCTTCACCTCCAGCGTGGACGCGACTCCGGTCGGGTTGTCGTCGGGGACGAAGGTCAACGGGCCCTGCCTCAGAGTGAACGTCGGGAAGGGTCTGCGCGCGTCGCCGCTGCCCAGGATCTCCTCGACCGTCTCGCCGTGCGTCGTCCTGGCGACGTTTCCGAACACCACCGCACCGAAGCGCTCGTATTCGCCCTGCAACGACCGAGCCAGGTCGATCCTGGTGCGCGGCGCCTCTGTGGTCCCTTGCACGGAGACCTTGCGCACGCTGGCCACCTCGGACTGCCTGGCCCCGCTCGGGTCGCTCCCCGCGATGACGAGCGTCCGGTCCTCGACCATCTGGGAGGCGTCGCCCTCGACGGTGACCGAGGAACCGGTCAGGGGGGACGTGTCCGGTGCCTCGGCCAGGGCGAGTCGCTCGGACACCGCCAGGACGGTCACCGCCCGGGGGGAGCCGAACACGTGTGAGCCGGTCTCCCCCTTCAGCGTGAGTCGTGTCACCTTGCCGGACACCGAGAAGTCCGAGCGCGACAGCTCCGCGCGCTCGGTCACTTCGAACAGCTCGCGGTAGAAGTCGTCACCCTCCTCGCTGACCACGACCCACGAGCCCCTGACGATGTCCGGATGTGCTCCCTCCAGGTCGATGAACGCTGCTCCCTCGTCAACCACGTCGAGCGCGTCGAACCCGGGCCAGTTGCTGGGAACGCTGTTGCCGGTCTTGCCGGAGTACTCCTCCTTGAACTGCTGGCTCATCGCCTTCCACTGCGGGGCGCTGTGTCCGAACACGTTCACCCGCTTGCGCAGGACGAACGCCTCTGCGTCGGACGCCGGCTGGTTGGGCGGGACGAGCGAGCCGAGGCCCCACTCCCAAGACACGTGGGTGGTCCCGGAGCTGGTGTCGGTCTCCACCTCGGTGAGCAGTCGTACGTCCCAGCGGTCCGCAGCCAGCTCCTCGGCATCAGGCTCCTTGCCTGCGAAGAGCACCGCGTCGCCCGCCTTCAGGTTGAGGGTCGTGCCGGTGAACCAGGCGTCCTTGCGGGACTTGACCGGTGGGTAGGGCTTCGTCGCCACGACCTTCAGCGAGCTCCACTCGGGGCGCGCGGCGACCTGCTCCACGGTTTCGAAGATCTGCGGCTTCTCGTCGGGGCCGGGCACGGACTGCACCCGCAGCCGCTCGGGCAGGGTCACCACCTCCGGCACCGCGGACGGGAGCAGGCCGGGGTCGGTCGATGCGGCAGCGGGTACCGTCACCGGCCGCTCCAGCGCGAAGGCCAGGTAGGTCTCCGCCGCCACTCCTGGCGCGAGCTGATAGGCGACGAGCTTGCCCAGCTCCTGCAGCGAGGTCCGGTCGACCGAGGTCCGCAGATACGACTCGTTGGCCAAGCGCTCGGAGTAGAACGTCAGCACGTCGCCGGCGACCGAGAACGCGTCCAGCAGCGCGATGGTCGGATCGTCGCTCGCGCGGGTGCTGAGACCGGCCAGAGCGGGCCGGTCCGTGCTTGCCAGCCCGGCCAGCATGCTGGCCAGGAAGTCGCCGTGGGTGCCGCTGCGGTACGCGATCTGCGACAGGCCCGGACGGTTGTGGATCGCCCGGGGGGTACTGGGCGACACACCCGCGCAGCAGCCGCAGGTCTCGGTGCCGGGGACGTGGTTCTGCGTCATGCGCCACCTCCGAAGGTGAGCTCGAGGACCCCGCGCTCGGGGAAGTTGCGGTCGTCGTCGAGCCGGGCGATCTCCAGCCTGCCCATCTCCAGCACCCCGGTGTCGATCGCCGAGGTCTCCGGCTGCCGCTGGCGTTCGAACCGCCGCACCTCGACCGACTGCACGCCCTCGACCGAGTGCACGGCGGCGAGCACGGCCGAGAGGTACACCGACTGCCCGAACGTCAGGTTGTCGGGGTGGAAGAGGCCGCGTCCCCCATCGGGGAGGACGCCGTCCGACAGCAGGGCGTGCACGTCCTCGGCGACGTCGGGGCGGAAGTACCCCGGCTTCACGCAGACATGCAGCGCGACCTGCAGGGGGACGAACGCCGGGCCGTCGACCTCGAGGTCGTACCCGGCCATGCGGTACCCCTCGAGCCAGGCGCGCAGCCCACCCTCGAACGACGCGTCCACCGGCTCACCACCGAACCGGTCGGCAGTGACGAACACCGTGTGCCACGAGCCGGTCCAGCGGAACGTCGCCTCTGCCCTCTGCACCTGCGGATGCCGCTCGGACACCTCGGCGTAGTCCTTCCGCGTGACCGCCCGTTCCTGGCGCTTGAAGGCCTCGGGCGCGTCCCGGCGAACCTCGTCGGCGGTCTCCGCGTCGACGCCGCCCGCCGCGGGCAGCGGGTTGGCCACCTCGGTGATACCGGTGACGTGGGTGACCGCGTGCGCGATCGCCCCGGCGCCGACGTTGCCGGCCAGTCCGTTGCCGACTCGGTACGTCGCCGTGAACTGCGTGCCTTCGCTGGGCCGCATCCCGTGGAGGTCGTCCCCGAACCGCAGGTGCGCGGTGCCGTCGTGCTCGGTCTCCACGGTCAGCTCGCGGGCAGCCCGGGAGCTGCCGAGCAGGTCTGCGACCGGAGTCCAGGGATCGTCAACGCCGTTGAGCGTCCCGGTCACGAGCAGCGCGGGCAGCGCCTCACGCGGGGCCTCGCCCAGGGCAGCGCGCGCGGGTGTCGTGACCTCGGCGACCTGCAGCATGCCGTCCTTCGCCCGCATCCGGAACGCCCGAGCGGAGTCGGCCACCGACCACAGTGGATCCGCGCCACGGACGACCGGCCCGGAGGAGGGCAGCACGATGCCGTGGCTGGTGAAGACCTCCGGGAGCGGTGTGGCGAACGCGCGGTTGTCCAGCTGGGTCTTCAGGGCCGGCGTCAGGGGCACCTCGAACAGGACGGCCGATGCGCGCGCCACGGCCTGCGTGAGCGGCTTCCGGGCCAGCGTCGGGCGGTAGCGGACCGGGATCGCCGGCGGCTCGTCGCCCTCGCACCCGGACCGCGCCGACACGAGGCCGAGCCGGGAAGCCGGCACCTCCGGAAGCGTCTCCCCGGGCTGCGTCTCCCCATGGTCGGCGAGCACCATGTTGCCGAGCGCGACGGAGACCTCGATGTCACCGTCCTCGGTGTTGAGGCACAACGGGAACGGCAGCGCGTCCTCCCCTCGCCAGCGGATCTCGGTCACCTGCGGCGAACCGTCCGGGATCGCGGCGTGCGAGGGATCGGTCCCGGTCTCGGCCGACACCAGCCGCACCGCGTGCCGCCTGCCCGGATCGGCGTCGGCTTCGAGCCTCGTGGTCGGTGAGACCTTCTCGACCAGCACCAGCACGTCACCGGCCCGCAGCAGGGGATGGCTGCCACGCAGCGTCGCCGACGTCGCGCCCCGGGGCAGGCAGCAGCCGAGCTCGCCCCATGTGTAGAAGCTCAGCTCGTTCAGGTCCTCGTGCAGCACCGCGGCCTCGACGGTCTCGAACACCACGGGGTTCATGTCCCTTGCCTGCTCGTGCTCCCGGGAGGTCGGCTCGAACTGCGGCGGCTGCCCGGTCTGGGTGAGCAGCCGCGTGTGCCCCGGCAGCTCGACGGTCGGTGAGTCGACCCGCAGC
>Ga0299913_10004197_pt1 | contig 12032 bp, 9 predicted proteins | sample RVTome_9_FD_201360 | JGI IMG/M metagenome (GOLD analysis project Ga0299913, IMG submission 201360) | Soil microbial communities from uranium-contaminated site in the Upper Colorado River Basin, Wyoming, United States - RVT155D38 (version 2) ... | reverse complement strand
GGAGCCCTGCAATGAGTCACATCAGTCGCGAGTCTGGTCCCGTGTTTTTCCGTGCTCTCAGCTGGAATGCCGTTTTTTCGATCGCCTGCGGGCTGATCATGGTGCTGGCTCCGTCCTCAAACGCGAACCAGAATATCGCCACCTGAAAGAGCGAGCGGCTACAGGCAGACCAACTAACGCAGCAGGCGTGGCCACTTTGAAACAACGGATGGTCAGTCGAAGCGGATGATCGTCTGGATGCCTCCCACATTTCCGGAAATAAGGACTTCGAAGGAGCGTCGGTCATGCAGCGTGCGGCGCCGTGACCGAGAGGTGCGGCTGCCGCGGGTGGAAGCGGCACGGATACGGAACTGCCGGATTGACAGCGCTGCTGGTGATGTTCGCACCAATGAAAATGCGACACGCACGAGATGATCGGGCTGGTGCTGGGGGCAGCGGCGAGCGCGGTTGTCGGCGGCCATTCAGTGCGTGGCGTAGACGGTGAGGAGCCGTCTTTGCGCCGCGTGTCAGTGGAGCACGCCACCATAAGAGCGGCTGGCATTGCATCCGGCGCGGTGCCATGATGTCTTTTTGTGTCGTGATCCGCATTTCGCATGTCCGATCGCCGCCTCGCCGCCGTCATGGTTACCGACATGGTCGGTTTTACCGCATTAATGTATGCGGACCAGCAGCATGCTCTCGACCTTGTTGACCGCGCCCACGCGATCCTGAAATCAATCGTAATCAGCCACCACGGCGAATGGCTCGAAGACGTCGGCGACCGATCTCTGGTGGCGTTCCCCAGCGCGATCAATGCCGTCAGATGCGCAATGCAGATTCAAGATGAGTTCCGGAAAGAACCGGATCTCAAGCTACGTATCGGTGTAGACGTCGGCGACATTCTCCTCTCGTCGGGTCACGCCTACGGCGACACCGTCAATATCGCCTCGTTTATCGAACGACTCGCCGACCCTGAGGGACTGGTCATCACCAAGTCCGTTTACGATGCCGTGCACGGCAAGATGGACCTCAACGTTATCGACCTGGGCGAAAAGATTCTCAAGAACGTTGGCCATCCCGTAAGACTTTATGCCCTGACCGGCGTCAAAACGCGGTCCCGTTTGAGCAATATGGCGTCGGCACTCGTGGCTCGACGTGTACCGCATATTACGGGGGCCTACCTTGCCGCCGCCTGGGCGATCACGGAAGTCGCCGACTGGCTTGGGGGTCACGGCATCATCGACCCCCGTTGGACGTTCGGCATGCTTGTCGGCTTGGTGGTACTCATTCCATCCGTGCTGCTGGTCACCTACACGCACGGCGCTCATGGGCGGGACCGTTCCACGAAAGCCGAAAAGATTCTCCTGCCCGTCAATCTGTTGATTGCCGCGTTCGCGATTTTCTTTGTCTACCACAAAGCGGAAATTCGTGACGAGGCAGGACCGATTGACCCAGCGTCGGTCGCGGTTCTGCCATTCGTCAGTTTTAGCGACGAAACTGGCACCGACTATTTCAGCCGCGGCTTATCCGAGGAAGTGATCAACACGCTGGCCAAAATTCCCGGCCTGTACGTTGCCTCGCGAACATCTTCGTTCCTGTTCGACCGCCATGCAGAGGATCCGCGGGATATCGCCCGGCAGCTGCGCGTGGCGACCATACTCGAAGGCAGTGTGCGCAGGCAAAACAATCGCGTGCGCGTGACGGCACAGCTTATCGATGGTAGCAAAAACTATCATGTGTGGACGGAAGCCTACGATCGCGAACTTGCCGATATCTTCCAGATACAGGAGGACATCGCACGGGCCGTCGCGCGGGAACTCGTCGGCGTCCTGCAGCCGCAGGCGGTGTCGGCTTTTGCTGTGGCCCGCGCAGCCACCCTGGAAGGCTACGATTACTATCTGCAAGGGCTCGACTATTTGCGACAGCCTGCAACGGCGCAGTCATTGATGGCAGCTCGCGACCTCTTCCGACGCACCCTTGCCGAGGACCGTGCCTATGCGCCGGCATATGCGGGTCTCTGCCAGGTATCACTCGCGCAATACGTGCTGGAAAATGCCCCCACTCTGATCGATCAGGCCGAATCCGACTGTCTCAAAGCCCTTCGTCTCGATGATCGTTCGCGTGAGGTTCGATCGGCGCTCGGTGTCCTTTATCGGCATACCGGTGACTTCGAGGAATCATCAAGAATCTTTCATGATTTGCTGAAGGATCAGCACACCCCCTCTGCCCTCATTGGCCTGGCGCAGACCGAAGTTGCGCAGGGCAATCTGGATGCCGCAGAACGCGCGTTCCAGAGCGCGATCGAAATGGAGCCCGGCAACTGGCACAACGAGATGGCTCTTGCCGAGTTTCTATACTGGCGAGGGCAGTTTGCCGACGCCGCAACGGCACTGCAGCGTGTCATCGCACTGAGTCCCGACAACGCAAGAGCCTATCTATTGCTGGGCGCATCGCAGGACTACCTCGGCGACAGCGATGCCTCACTGCGCGCCACCCTGAAGTCGATCGAGCTGTCGCCGACACGAGGAGCGTATCGCGATCTCGGCCTGACCCATTACTATCTGGGTGATTTCGAAAAAGCCCTGGACGCCTTTAAACGTGCCGTGGAACTCGGTCCCGCCGATCACTGGTCCTGGGGAAGCCTTGCCGACATGTACCGCTTGCTCGATGGACACGAAGACGAGTCGCGGGCTGCCTACCACAAGGCCGCCGATTACGCGGCTGCGATTCTACAAAGAAACGAAAAAGACTGGATAACGTTGGCAAGACTCGCAATGTATAATGTAATGAGCGGTGCCGTTGACGACGGCTTGGCCAGAATAAGAATTGCGGTCACTGAAGGCGCGTTTCTAAACGAAGTCCACTACTACGACGCCGTCATCCTCGCGCATTTGGGACAGGACGCGCTCGCTCTCGACGCTCTGCAGCATGCTATCGACCGAGGGTATCCGGTTCGGTTAATTGCCGCGGATCCGGAGTTCATCGAACTTCGGAACGACGCACGCTTCGGTAGCATGATCGAAGAACAATAGGAGGAATTATCATGTCGGAACAATGGGACGAATCGGAATCAATTGCCAGTACGTTTAAATTCAAGATTCCATTTCTCTTACTCGGAATCGCGATCGGCATGTTTGTGGTTTGGGTCGCCCTGCAGTGGGTGCCGGGTGCCCTGGCTCCGGCGATAGAAGCTGTCAATCAATAAATGGCCTGCAATACGAGGTGATCGAAATGGCGAATGGCATGAAAAGTCACAGATCCGCATTGATGCTCGGCGTGGTCATCGGTGCGACCAGCAGCGTTGTCATCGTTTTGGCGCTGGCTTTGGCATAACGCTCGGAGACCGGCGAGCAGGTAGAAACCGGGACAGCGCCTTGCGGCCGTTGATGCTGCCCCGCGCCCGAAAGAAACTGTGCGTTGTCCAGCAGCTCATTGTGCTGACGCGGGACGAGAGAGGCCACTCCTGAGGGGGCTATGCATCCGAAGCAGGTCAGGAACGCTGCCGACGCACGCGCCATCGTTGCCGAACGCGAGCTGACCCACGTCAAAGTGGGCGTGTTCGATATCGACGGCGTTCTACGCGGCAAGTACATGTCCCGCGCGAAGTTCGAGTCCGTGCTCGAACACGGGTTCGGCTTCTGCGATGTCGTGCTCGGCTGGGATAGCAAAGACCAGCTTTACGACAACGTGCGTTACACCGGCTGGCATACGGGCTATCCGGATGCGAGGGTGCGGCTGCTTCCGGAATCGTGCCGTCCGCTGCCGTGGGAAGAGCCTGTCGTGTTCTTCCTCGGCGAGTTTGCCGGTGAGGCCGGGAAAATCTGTCCGCGCGCTCTGTTACGCCGTGTGCTCGATCGTACGCAGGGCATGGGTTATGAACCATGCGCCGGCTTCGAGTACGAGATCTTCGTCTTCCGCGAGACGCCGGACTCCGTGCGCGAGAAGCATTTCCGGGATCTGAAACCCATTGCCCCGGACTTCTTCGGCTACAGCGTCATACGCAGCTGCGTCTGGAGCGAGTTCTACCGCGCGCTTCTCGAGACTTGCGAGCGTATGGATTTTCCGCTGGAAAGCCTGCACGAGGAAACCGGTGCGGGCGTTATCGAAGCGGCGATCAGCGTGGATGGGGGTCTCGGCGCGGCGGACAAAGCTGCCTTGTTCAAGTCTTTCACCAAGGTGCTGGCGCAGAAGAACGGCTTGATGGCGACGTTCATGGCGAAGTGGTCGAAGAACTGGCCCGGACAGAGCGGACACATCCACATTTCACTCAAAGACCCGGCTGGCAAACCCGTGTTCCACGACGCGGCGAAACCGCACGGCATGAGCGATGTGATGCGATGGTTCGTCGGCGGACAGCAGAAACTCATGCCTGAGCTGCTCGCCATGGTCGCACCCACGGTCAATTCGTACACGCGCCTGATCCCCGGGTTCTGGGCTCCGACCGATGCGACGTTGGGTGCGGACAATCGAACGTGCGCGTTGCGTGTGATCTCCGGCAGCGCGAAATCGCAACGCGTCGAATACCGCGTCGCCGCTGCCGACGCGAACCCGTATGTAGCCCTTTCCGCCGCGCTTGCCTCGGGCCTTTGGGGCATCGAGAACCGAACCGAGCCAGAGCCGATGATTGAAGGCAATGCTTACGAGCAAGAGTGCCCGGATGAACTGGCCTTCCCGCGCACGTTGTGGGAAGCGGCTCAGCGCCTCAAAGCTTCGGAAGTGGCGCGAGAGTGGTTCGGTTCGGAGTTCGTAGACCACTTCGCGGCCACGCGCGAGTGGGAAGAGCGCGAGTTCCGTCGGCACGTATCGGATTGGGAACTCGCCCGGTATTTCGAAATTATCTGATGGAATTGGAAGGTAACTGGAACTATCCGACGTCCATCCGGTTCGGCGCGGGGCGCATTCGAGAGTTGCCGGAGGCCTGTCGCTCGCTCGGCATGCAGCGCCCTCTGCTGGTGACGGACGCTGCACTCGCGAAGCTGCCGATGGTGAGCGATTCCGTCCGCGCGTGCGTCGCGTTCGGGCTGCATTGCGAGGTGTTTTCGGACCTGCAAGCGAATCCCGTCGAGGAGAACGTGACGCGTGGTGTAGCGGCGTTTCGCAAGGGCAAGCACGATGGCGTGATCGCTTTCGGTGGCGGAAGTGCGCTGGATACGGGAAAGGCGGTCGCTTTGATGGTGGGACAGACGCGCCCGCTGTTCGACTTCGAAGATCGCGAAGACTGGTGCACGCGAGTCGACGTTGGGGGAATGGCGGCAGTTGTCGCCGTCCCGACCACCGCAGGCACAGGCTCGGAGGTCGGCCGCGCGTCCGTGATTACAGATCTCACTGACCACACCAAGAAGGTTATTTTCCACCCGTGCATGCTGCCGGCAGTTGTTATCGCGGACCCGGAGCTCACGCTGGGCTTGCCGCCTCATGTCACCGCGGCCACCGGCATGGATGCGCTGTCTCACAGCCTCGAAGCCTTCTGTTCGCCGCTGTATCACCCGATGGCGGAGGGCATCGCCGTCGAGGGTATGCGCTTGATCAGGGACTGGCTGCCGGTCGCTGTGGCCGATGGCGGCAACCTTGAGGCGCGTTCTCACATGTTGATCGCCTCGTCGATGGGCGCTACCGCCTTCCAGAAAGGACTGGGCGCGATGCACAGTCTCAGCCATCCCTGCGGTGCGCATCTCAACACGCATCACGGGCTCACCAATGCGGTCGTCATGCCGTACGTGCTGGTCTGGAACCGGAGCGCCATCGAAGACAAGATGGTGCGGCTTGCCGCTTTCTTGAGGGTTGGCAGCCATTCTTTCGACGGCGTGCTCGAATGGGTGCTGGAGCTGCGCCGGGGAATCGGCATTCCTCGCACGCTTGCCGAGCTCGGCGTACGCCCGGAGCATGCTGCTTCGCTGGCGCCGCGCGCGCTGGCCGACCCGTCGACCGGCACAAATCCACTGCCGATGACCGAGCGGGACTTCGAGCAGCTTTATCGAAATTGCATCAGCGGCAAGCTGTGAGGCACATTCAGGCGGTGTCCGGCATTGCGTAACACGTGAGGGTCAGGTCCAAAACGCGGCCGCATCAGTCCTGGCTTGTCAGCATGCGAATTTCGTCATCGAGTCCGGTCATCTGCCAGCGGCCAAGTGCAATGGGAATGTTGCCGATCGAATTCAGTTCGTCGAAAAAATCGCCGAGTACAAACGCCTGGTGCTGTGTCTCCTTGAGTTTCGCATAGTCCGCGAGCGTCCGCTCGAGCAGATACTTTCCGGTGATGTAACTCGTGCCATAGCCGGGCTGACGCAGGTAAAGGTGCTGTTCGAATATCAGCAGGTCCGGTTCCGTTTTCATCCAGCCGCGCGGCGTCCATTCCGTGTGCACGGCACCGGCTTCCTCCATCGTCATTTCATTGGCATGGGCATACAGGGAACCCAGCCCGCGCGCTGCTCGTTGCGCCAGCATGATCCACACCAGTTCCCGCACGCGTCGATTATCGTCGTACAGCCCTGCGTGCATGAACATTTCTTCGACGCCGGTGGCCGTTCCCTCATTGCGGCTGTCGAAAATGTTGTACAGCAGTGCAGCGCGGCGAATCGGACTCTGGTGAGGTTCCTCACGCATGCGCGCCAGTTCGAACCAGTGATAGAAATGGCTGAACAATGGCGTTGGATCGAAATGTGAGGCGATGGTGAAAAAATTGCGCTGAGCTCGCGGCACGAATTCGCCGATATGTTCGCGCAAGGCCGGCTCGAAGTAGTCCTCGACCGTCAATATCTCCTGCTCTTTGAGAAACGCGATCAGCCGAGCGACCGACTCGCCAGCCAGCCGGTCGTACTCCGCGGGAGTCGACACCGCAACCAGAGGCGGCAGGTTCCGGTTGCGGTGTTCTTCGAGCTTCAAGGACGACCAGGCACGATCAAGTTCGCGCTTCAAAAGTCGTTCCTCATCTGCCCAGGTCATCGGGACGAGATGTACGTTCTGCTGGTACCAGCTGTAGTTTTCCTTGCCGATTCCGGACGGGCCGGTCTTGCCGGGCGCCTGCTCTCTGAGCCATGCGACGAGCTCGTCCGTTGCATTCCGCGCCGAGTCAATGGACTGACGCAGTGCGTCACTGGCCGAAGGGCCCGAGCCGGCGGCTATCGTGTCGAGGTCGGCACGTTGCGCTTCGATATTGCGAATGCCGGCGATCCAGAGATCGCGCGCGTTCCCGGTCAAATTCCGCTGTGCCTGCCTCATCAGCGGAGGAATGACGGCCAGCTCCGAGATCAGGCGCTGCTCCTCGGCCCTTGATAGCGGAAATTTGTAGGTCCACAGCTCGACGACCTTGTGGTGGGTCGGGCCTTCGTGTGCCGGTACATCGCTCCGCTCGGTCCACACGGACTGGTAAAACGCGGGATCGCGAATCCACGGCTGCAATACGCGGTGGTTGAAATCGAAGCCGTTCATTTCGGCGCGCACGATGTGCCAGTCGACTTTCTGCTCGACGGTCCAGGGATCCGTGTCGATGGCTTCGAGGCGCGCCCGAAAGTCGGGAAGCCTTGCGTACGCCGCCTCGAACCGCTCGGCCGTGTAGTCGGGCGCGCCAGCCAGCATCGGCGGCTCCTCGAATTCTCGCCAGTCACGGAATAATTCGAGAAGCTCGTTGTATGAACTCATCGTGTCCTGCTCCTCTGCGGCGCCGGAACCTGCGATGGCGACCAATGCCGTTGACAGCAGAATGTAGCGCAGCACCTCGTTAGTCGTCAGGCGCCGAAGCATACGTTACCCCCTTGTCGCGCAGAAACTGCTGCAGCTCGTTACCATCGAAGAGGCGCAAGCCGGCATCCTGAAACCGCAGGATATCGTCACGCTCAGGCGCCGAATAATAACTTCCGGCAGCCGCCTGCTGCCGGCAGGCGATGGGCTCACGGCGTTCGATTCGACGTACTGTCTCTATGACCATTTCGCAGCCGGCTGGATACAGCGACAGCACGTTGGCCAGGTACGAACGCGTCCGGTCTACAGGGATGGCCATCCTGCCGACGACCGGCCCCGTGTCGATCGTCCCGTCGACGATGTAATGCAGGGTCGAACCGATGGTTGCTTCGTTGTTCAGCATTGCCCAAAACGTCGCCATCATCCCTTTATACTCCGGCAGCAATCCGGAATGCAGATTCAGCACGCCAAATTTCGGTATCGCAATCGCCGCTTCCTTGAGAATGCGGCGGTAACGCACCGAAATGACGAGATCGGGCGCATGATCAGCGAGCAGCGCGAGCCCGTCTCGCGAATTCGGTTCTGCGAGGACGCGGACGTCCTTTCCCGTACGGTGTGCAAGCGTGTCGAACGACAGCACGCCACCGTCCCCGCCCGCGGTCATACCCGGAATTTCTTCACACAGCTTCTGCTCGAACGCGGCAAGCTCCGCGAGGGCGGGAACCGGTGCCGAACGCGACGCTACGGGGCCGGACAACATGAGGGCATGCCGATGCTGCGGCATCGCAGTGACCAGCAGCGACAGTGCAACATTGCTGGCAATATCCCGATGGCCGAGCAACAGGATTCTCAGTGGATTATTTTTCATCCGGTTACTCAACAGACCCGGGAGTACTGCTACGATCCAGAGAATATGTTCCGCCTGAATGCGAACGTAAAGCCTTCCGTGTAACTCGCGGCCCCACCCGGCGCCGGCGGAAAAGGCCATGCCCCTGATCAGGTGCTTCGTGATTCCATTAAAAGCTTGCATCGTTGGAGTGACCGCGTGCCCGAACTGCCCGATATCAAGGTTTATGTTGATGCCCTGAGGGAGCGGATCGATGGTCATACTCTCGAGGGCATGCGCATTGCCAACCCCTTCATAGTGCGCAGCGTATTACCGCGGCCAACGGAGATCGCCGGACTGCCGGTGGTCGATGTGGGGCATCAGGCCAAACGCATCGTCATTGGGCTGGAGCGGGATATCCGCATCCTCATCCATCTGATGATCGCCGGGCGGCTGCACTGGAAAGCCCCGGGGACGCCGCTCAAGGGCCGCAATCAACTGGCAGCGCTGGATTTCGACACGGGTACTCTGGTGCTCACCGAGGCGGGAACGAAGCGGCGCGCCGCGATCCACCTCGTCCAGGGGAAGGAGGCAACTGCGCAGTTCGACCGCGGCGGACTCGATCCGCTGGCGATATCCGAAGCCGCCTTTCGAGCGCGGTTAGCGAGTGAGAATCACACCCTCAAGCGAGCGCTGACCGACCAGCGGCTGCTGGCCGGCATCGGCAACGCCTACTCCGACGAGATCCTGTTCGCGGCCCGGCTGTCGCCGTTCAAGCAGACGCAATCACTGAACGATGGTGACTGGCAGCGGCTCTATCGCGCGACGCACGACACGCTCCTTCACTGGATCGACCGACTGCGACGAGAGTCCGGCGCCGGATTCCCCGGCAAGGTCACCGCCTTCCACGAAGGCATGGCCGTTCACGGCCGCTACGGGCACCCCTGCGCAGTCTGCGGCTCACCGGTCCAGCGCATCGTCTATGCCGAAAATGAGTCCAATTACTGCGCTCGCTGCCAGACCGGCGGTCGACTGCTGGCGGATCGCGCGTTGTCGCGGTTGCTGAAGGCCAACTGGCCTAAGAGCCTGGAAGACCTGGAGGGATGATCGACCCTGGAACTCGGGCGACTGAAAGATCGTCTTGCCATCCAGCAGGGTGAGGACGACTTCAGCTTCGTTGATTGCCGTCGCCGGAATGTCAAAGAGGTTGCGGTCGAGTACGATCAGGTCTGCACGTTTGCCGACTTCGATCGAGCCGCTGTCGTTCTCGAGTCGCATGATCCTTGCGGGAGCAGATGTGTAGGCACGGAGTGCGGCCTCGAGTCCGATCTCCTCGTCGGTGCCCAGAACCGGTCCACCGTCGGCATATGGATTCTGCCGACGCACAAGCGTTTCGATCGCGTCCAGCGGATTGAGCGACGATACGTCCCAGTCGCTGCCGCCGATGATCGTACCTCCCGCACGCAGCACACTGGCGACCGGATAGAAGCGACTCACGCGTTCGGCGCCGACGATCGGCGTTGCTACATCGATGTAGTCGTCAGGATAGGCCCACAGTCCCTGAAAGTTGGCGGCAACGTCCAGTTCAGCGAAGCGCGGAATGTCGCCCTCATCGATCAATTGCAAATGGGCAATATGATGACGATTATCACTAGGCCCATTTTCGTTGCGCGCATACTCGTACGCGTCGAGCGCAATGCGAATGGCGCCGTCGCCGATGGCGTGGGTGTGGATTTGTAACTGCAGCGCATCGAGGCGGCGATAGAGCTCATTGAGCTCGGACGGCGCATAAAACGGCTTGAAGTTGCTGCCATCGTCGTAAGGATCAAGCATGTGCGACGTACGCGTCTCTATAACGCCGTCGATATAGATCTTGACGGAGTCGGCGCGAAAGAGCATCCCGCTGAAATCGTCGTGCCGCGCAAACAGGGCCATATCTTCGTCGTCGATTCTTCCTGCACCCCAGCCGAGCGGCGACAACGAGGCTAGAACGCGGGCCCGCAGCCGACCCTCGTCCTCTGCGATTCGATACACCGTCACTTCTCGCGTCGCGAGCCCCGGCTCAATGTAAGCCGTGATGCCAAAGCGGCTTGCCACCTCCAGCCCCCTCTCCAGTCCCGCGGACAGTTCCTCGTTCGACGGTTCCGGCAAGTGCGCTGCCACCAGCTCCATGGCCGAATCGCGCAGGGTGCCCGTAGGCTCTCCTGTAACCGGATCGCGCTCGATGACGCCCTGTGGCGGGTCCGGCGTCGACTTGTCGATGCCGGGGATCTGGAGCGCGCGGGAGCTGACCCAGGCGCTGTGCGCGAACGAGTCGACGAAGTAGGCAGGCCGACCGGCAAAAATTTCATCCAGCCACTGCATTGGGGGACTGCCGTTCGGGAACGCAGCCAGGGCCCAGCGAGAGCCGATAACCCAGTCGCCGGCGCCACCACCGTCCTCTGCACAGCTCCGCAGCATGGCGCGAATCGCATCGAGGTCCCGTTCGTCATTGAGATTGCAGCCCTCGAGCGACAGACCGCCGGCGAGCACGTGCGCATGACTGTCATGAAAGGCCGGCATCAGCATGCGGGCCTTAAGATCGACGATAACGGTCGCGTCGCCCGAATGATCCGCCACGTCCTCGTCCGAGCCCACGAATACAATTTCGCCATCGCGAACGGCGACAGCTTCGGCCCATGGTTGCTGTTCATCGAGTGTATAGACGGCGCCGTTTAAAAAGATCCGGTCCGCCTGTTCCGGTTTCTGGCGACTGCATCCGCTGGACAGCAATACGGTCGCCATGAGTATGGTCAATGAGGAACTGGCATTCATATCGAAATCATACTCCGGTCCTGAAGTCCCTGGGGTCCGCGTGGTCATGGACCTGTTTAGCTAGCGGGAACAGACCTTTCGGGTTAGCTTATAGAACGCCGTCCGGGAAGGAGCTTGCATGCAAGACGAGCCGCATCACGTCAAGACCCTTGGTCGGCGCGACATCGTGCTGTTTACCGTTTCCGCTATTCTTCTGCTCGACACGCTTGCGGCAGGCGCCACCGTCGGCGCGTCAAGCATCTTCTGGTGGACTTTCCTCGGCGTCATTTTCTTTGTGCCTTATGCGCTGATCTGTTCGGAAATGGGTACGACCTATCCGGAACAGGGCGGCCTGTACGCCTGGATACGCGACGCGTTCGGACGTCGCTGGGCGTCGCGCGCCACCTGGGCGTACTGGGTCAACACCGCCGTCTGGATGCCGGCCATCTTCATTCTGTTCGCCGGCATTTTCAGCCAGATGTTTCTGCCGGATCTGTCGATGGGCGCGCAAATCGCGATCGGCATCGGCCTCACCTGGCTCACCGTCGTCATCAACGTCATTACGCTCGACGTCGGCAAATGGATTCCGAACCTCGGTGCCGTGATCAAGCTGATCGTCATCGCGGCGATTGTAGGCGGCGCATTGCTCCATACGCAGGATCACGGGATGGCAAACCCGCTGACACTGCGGTCGATGCTGCCGAATGAAGCTTCGAGCCTGCAGTACATGTCGGTCATCATCTACGGCATGCTCGGT
>Ga0299913_10004196_pt1 | contig 12035 bp, 7 predicted proteins | sample RVTome_9_FD_201360 | JGI IMG/M metagenome (GOLD analysis project Ga0299913, IMG submission 201360) | Soil microbial communities from uranium-contaminated site in the Upper Colorado River Basin, Wyoming, United States - RVT155D38 (version 2) ... | reverse complement strand
CAACGGCCCCGCGTTTCCTCCCACAGCCGGAAGCGGGCAGTGTAAGCAGGCCCACCGCCGAAAGCAAGCGGGAACCGGCGGCGCCTGTCTGCGCCCTTACCGGCACCTGCGGCGCGGCTGCCAGGCGTAGTCGCCGCCGCCACCGCTGGCGCCGGTGATCCGCCGCTCGCCGCCGCCGTCCGGTCGGGACACGAACGTGCCGCGGTCGTCGCGCCAGAGCAGCCAGTCGCCGTCCGGTGACCAGGCGAACGGCGCGATCAGGTATTCGAAGTCCTCGAGCGCACGCGACATGACGAGGCGCCGGCCCCTGCCGTTCAGCCGGACCGTGTACATCACTTGGTCGTACGTGTAGAACGGGTGGCTCTCGCCGGTGACCGGGTCCGGGAAGCTGCCCGACCGCCGCGCGCGCACCGCTAGGTAGACGAGCTCGCGCGAGTTCGGTGCGAAGTCGACCCCGGAGGCGCCTTGGCAGAAGCCGTTCTCATCGCGATTGTCAGACAGGACCGCGTGCTGGCGCCGCCCCGAGGGTCGCAGGAGGATGATCGTCCGGCACCCGTCGTCGCGCAGCTTGCCGGCGTAGGCGATCCAGCGGCCGTTCGGGGCCCAGACGGGATCGTCTCCCTCGGCGGCGATTTGCCGGAGCCCCCGTCCGCGACGCCCGACGACGAAGATCGAGTCATCCTCGCATTCCGAGTTGCGCCGGCACCCCTGGAAGACGAGTCGCCGCGCGTCGGGCGACCACGACGGGTTGCGCGCGTCGAGGCGGCGGGTGCGGACGCGGCGCTTCCTGCGCCCGTTCGCCTTCATCACGTTGAGCCGCGACGGTCCGTCGCCGTCCGCACGAGCGCGGTCGAAGGCGATCAGCCGCCCGTTAGGCGACCACGCCGGGTTTCGGGCAGACCCGCGGCGCGTAAGCCGCCGGTCGCGTTTGCCCCTCGCGCTCATTGTGTGGATCGCGCGTGGCTTTCCGTCGGCGGCGAAGCTCGAGTAGGCGATCCGCCCGTTGCCGCCGGGGAACGACGCCTTCGCTCCGGCCGCGCCCGCCCCGGCGACCACGACCGATAGCACGGCGGCGGCAGCAGCGACGCGTCGCCTCACGGGCTGCCCTCGTCGGTCTCCGGCTCGGGCAGCTTCCCGACCCTGCACCTGAAGCGCTCGCGCACGCCGGGGAGGCCGCACTCGGGGCCGGGCTCCACCCGCCGCTTCCGCTCGTAGGCGCGGCGCTTGCGCGCGAGCCGGTCCTTTTTCCGGCGCAGCCGCTCCTGCAGCTCGCGCCGCTTGCGTGCCGCTTCCCGGAGTGCGCGCTTGTAGGCGCGCTCGGCGCGGCGCTTAGCCTCGAGGTAGCGCCGCCGCGCTTCCTCCTCCGCCCGCTTGCGCGCGGCGATCTTCGCCTTCTCGATCCGCTCGAGCGCGAGCTCGCGCCGCGTCAGCCGCCGCTCAGCCAGCTCGACCGCGGGCCCGAACACCGCCGCGAACTCCCGGTAGGCACCGAGCGGGTCCTGGCCGGCGAGCCAGGACGTCTCCGGCGGTGTCAGCGCGGCCGCAGGGCCGCTCGAGTCGTCGCCGAAGCCGCAGCCCGCGACGGCGCCGAGGGCGACGAAGCACGCGACCGCTGCGAGTGAGCGCGTCATCGCCGCGCGAGCGCCTCGTCGAACTGCTGGAACTGGGCCGAGCCGATGCTCTCGCGGTCGCCGAACACGAAGCCGTGGCTCGGCTCCGAACCGCGCAGCCCACCCAGGTAGCGCGTGAGCGGTTCCGGCAGCTCCTCGGCCGAGTCGGTCAAAAGGAGGGGCGCCTGTGGGCCCGAAGCGGCAAACGTAAAGGCACCGACCGCGTCGCCCCAATCGTCCTCGTTGACGAGCGAGAAGTTGGCCGGCGCGCGCCGGAGGCCCCAGCCGAAGAGCGTTTCGGGGTCGCGATAGCGCGCGAGCGCGATCGATGTCTCGACCGCCGAGTCGCCGGCGATCCGCTTGACCTCACCGAAGGCGGACAGCTCGGCCACGACCGAATCGGAGATCGCGTCCTCGGGCCCGATCACGTACATCGTCGGCCGCTCGAGCGTCAATTTCTCGCGCTGGGCGATCACCCGCCGCGTCGCGGCCGGCACGGTGTGGCGCTCGACGAGCACGAGCGCGTCGCCGCTGTACGCGCTCCACGCCGCCGCCGGCAGCGCGTAAGAGCGCTCCGCGGCGGAGGCGATGACGATCGAGGGCGAGTACTTGCGCGCGCCGCCACCGTGGAAGGGCACTATCTTCTCGGCGAGCTGGGCGGGCGTCCGCTCCTTCAGCTGCGTCGCCTCGAGCCTGCGCTCTTTGAGGCCGAGGAAGACGTCCGTACCCGCCTTCCCCAGGACGGCGGCCTCCAGCCCCTTGCCCTTCGGGAAGCCCGTCACCGTCACACGCCTGAGCAGGTCCACGGTCGCCGTCGGCACGTACTCCTTGTCGATCACGCCAAGCCCCGCGTTGATCGGCTTGGTCGCGAACTGGGCAGCGATCACCGCGTCGGTCCAGCGGTCGTCGCGCACGAGGAACCACGAACTCGGCCGCTCTCCGCCGTCGGGCGGGTAGACGGCCATGGCCGCGCCGGCGGCGACGTCCGCTGCCGAAATGCCGCCGATTCGCGCCGTGTGCTCGCCCCATTCGAGCTGGGCCCGCGGGTCGACCGGCGCGTTGAGGGTCGCGAGTCCCGCTCCCGAGCCGCCGTCGCCACCGCAGGCGCAGAGGCCCAGCGCAAAGCCGACGCAGACGACCGTTAATGCATGCTTACGACCCACCTCCGCTCACCGTAAGAACCGGCACCGAGCGCGATTCGTGACGGCTACGTGCGCGTCAGCCGATCTGCTTTACGCGGATCCGCCAGCCGCCTGCGCCGTATGCCCTGATCCGGAAGCTGCCGCGGCCGGTGTAGTTGTATCGGCCGGATTCAGGTTTCTGGGAGCCGACCGGCTTGAAGTACTTGTGCTTCGACTCGCCGCCGGTCGGTACGACGATCACGCCGAGTGATCCTCCCTCGTTCACCCACTCGAGCGCCCACCGCTTGGTCTCGATCTTGAACCGCTTCGAGTACGGGCCGCCGACGCCGCTGTGCTCAAAGACGACGCGACCGGCGCCGCTCGGGATCTCGGGCTTCTTGCAGCCGAGCACGTAGTAGCCGAGCTCCTGCCCTGTGCCCGCGACCTCGAATCGGGCCGATTTCACCCATGGCGCGCCATGCTTGATCGTCACCACGAGATTCGGCTCCTCGCTCGCCACAAAGTTGCACGCGCCCTTTCGCGCGACGACCGCGTTGACCCTGCGGCCGCCGCGGGTGAGCTCGACGTCGACCAGCTCGAGGCCCCATCGGAGAAGCGCCGAGCGGACGGCCGCCTCGACCAGCGCCAGCTTGCGCTTCGGGGGGAGCTTCTTAAACGCCTCCTCCTGCTCCTCCAGCAACTCATGCTCAGACTTCGGCTCGTCGTCTTCCTTAGCCCCGTCCTCGGATGCTTTCGCGGCCCCGTCGTTCTTGTTCTCCTTCTTCTTTGCGTCTTCCGCCGAGGCCGAGTCGGCGTCGTCGTCGGAAGGCGCGCCATCGTGCGCATCGGCGACGGCCGCTGGCGCCGAATCCGAGTCGTCGCCGGAGCCGCCGCACCCGACGGCAATTAGCGCGATCAGCAGAGTCAGCAAGCTCGCAAGTCGATACATCTCTATCCCGGTCCTCCCTCAGTTACCCGGTCGTCGTCCAACGTTCCTCACCGTGCCGGGCGCGGGCCGCGGCGGGTGCCGGCGCCTCAGCGTCGGCCGGGCGATTCCCCAGCCGAGCGCCAGCGCCAGCGCCGTCGCAAGCGTCATCCCACCGTAGAGCACCCCCCGCGACCACGCCGACGGCTGCTCGGCGTGCGACAGCGCGGTGAAGAAATAGCGTCGGTCATCGGGCGAACTTTCGCCGTATGACGGTGCGGGCCGTCTCCGGTCGCGCCGCGTCATCTGCGCTGCGCCGTTGTCGCCGCCGGACTGGCCCTCGCCCGCGCCCTGCTGGTCGCCGCCGCCCTCCTCGGACTTCGCGGTCGCGGCCTGGCGCTGCCTGGCCTCCTTGCGCGCGGCGGACCCAGACGGCGGCGCCGGGTTGACCGGCGGCGGCGACGGCGGGATCACCGTCGGCACGATCGAGATCGGCGTAAGCGGCGCCTCGAGCGACAGCGGCAGTGCCCCGGCGCTGTTGGGCGGAGGCGGCGGGGCCGGCGGAGGAGGAGTGGGCGTCGGCGTAGCGGTCGGCGCCGGCAGCTGCGGCGGCGGCGGAGGCGGGGGAAGGTTCAGCGGAGGCACGTTGATCTGCGGCAGCGGAGGCGGAGGCGGAGGCGGAGCTGCGGGGGCGGGCCCCTGGTTGAGCACGACCGTCGCCGGCGGCTGCGGCGCCGGATTCGACGCTGGCGTCGGCGGGACGACGCGCGAGACCGACGCGACGGGCTTGAAGCTCCTCGCTGGCTCGAACGCGATCGGCCAGCTCGCCGCCTTGTCGCCGACCGACAGGATCGCGACCGCGTAGACGCGCTCGTGGCGCCCGTTCCCCGCCGCCACCACGCCCGTCTCGCGGTTGATCTGGCCGACGTTCGCCGGGACCGGCATGTAGCTGCCGTTAGCCTGCCGTGCCGGGATCGACGGGTTGTTCTTATCGGCCATCACCAGGTCATAGCGGTGGGTGATGGCGTACGAGTCGATCAGGTCGTAGCGCGGCGCCACATCGGCGCCGATCGGCTCGCGGCCTTCGCCGACCAGCGTCATCCGCTGGCGCGGCTTCAGCACGTGGCTCGGCGCGGTGATGCTAATCCAGTCGAAGACCGGCCGCTGCTCGACGATCGTCTTCCGCGGGTTACCCGATTTGTCCATGCGCACGATCGTGTAGCCGTGCCACCAGCCGTAGGAAGCCGGCCCCCCTTCGGTCCCGTTCGGCCCGAACGCGCCCCCCGCGGACGCCGCAACGACCATGGGCAGGAGCCCCTGCACGGTCGCGCCCTCCGTAATGTCGGGGATGGGCAAATCGGCACCTTCCCCGGGTGGTGCGGGCGCCTCGAGCCCTTCGAGCGCCTGCGACAGCTGCTCCGACGCGGCGTTGACCGGATCGTCCACGCCCTGGGTCTCGTCCCCGCACGGACGGTCGTCGGGCTCAGGCGCGGCGTCGTCGTGGATGTACCTACCGTTGGGACAGGGATGGTGCACTCCGGGCGCCGTCGCCCACGAACGACCGTTCCAACCGAGCCGACCGGAGACGACCACCTTGGCGCCCCCCTGCATCAGTACGGTCTCGAGCGCCGTCGCGTCGCCCGCCCAGGTCGTAGGATCGCCGGCGGAATATGAGTAGCTCGGCGTGTTCATGACCACGATCGCCTGCTCGCCGTCCTCGCGCGCTTCTTCGAGCATGCCCTGAAGCCAACCAAGCTGGCCGTCCGGCTCGATCGGGTTCTGGTTCACATCCGAAGCGGCGAGCGTCCGCATGGAATTGTCCAGGACGATCAGGCGTGCTGCAGTCTCCTCCGTGTTGGCATGCGTCAGATGAACGGCGTAGTGGGTCCTTGCCTGGCCGACGAGTGGGTCGTCCAGCCCGGACTGGTCGTCAACCGGATCGAACCGGAAGTCCCCGGTACGAACGGGCTCATTTCGTTCATCCTCCGTGCCCCACGGCGGAGGCATCGAGGCCATCGCCCGCCGCCACCCCCAGGTGGGGCCAGTCCCGGCAGCCTGGGTTTTCGTGTCCACCAGGCACGTTGCCTGGCTGGTGCACACCGCTGTCCGGTCGAGGTCGTACAGACCGACTGCACCGAACAGGGGCACGCCCGCGTCGGTCAAACGATCAGCCACGAGCTCCGTCCAGCGACGGTGAACCCAGCTCTTGTCGATCGGCGTGTTGGCGAGACCGACAACTCCGCCGTCCTCTTCGCGCCCGCCGGCGTTCCCAGCGTCCCCGGTGAAGATGGCGAATGCCGGGCCGCCTTCCTCCGCACTGCGATCGGCGATCGCTGCCGTGACTCGCCGCGCGACAACCTCGTGGAAGAGGTTGCCGGCGTGCCCCTCCGGACACTTTAGCCCCGCGGACGTGCAGTCCGTCCTGCCGAAGGCCGCGAACGAGATCTCTCCCGGACGCGGATCGGGAGCATCCGGGATCGGATCGACGCGCGACCCGGGCCGCAGGAGCGGATCGCTCCCATAGTGGAGGACCGCGGCCGGCCCCGGCCGTGTGCCGCTCTGGCGGCTCACCTGCTGGACAGCCCATGCCTCAACGTCGCCATCTCCGCCGCCGCGGCCGAGCGCAACCGCCCGGACACTTGCCGCGTTTTCGCTGTTCGTTCCGAAGTTGACCGGATTAAAGAGGTCAGCCTCGCGCGCGACCCGGAATTCGCCATCCTCGAGCGTGAGGATCAGGCCCATGTCGCCGCCAACCAGCGCACCTTTGTCACGCCCGCCTGGCGCAAGCGCGACAGAGCGAAGCGTGTCCAGAAACCCGGTCTTGACGCGGCGCCACGTGCCGTCCGGACCGCGCTCGAGGATCAGGCCGCGCTCCCCAACCGCATAGCCCTCGCCGTCCTTGTCGACTTCGATCGCGTGAAGCTTCAGCAGCGCCCCTTTCTCGTCGAGGGTCGGCAGCTTCCCGGCCTCCGTCGTGCGGGTCTCGAGTTCGAAGTTCCAATCGTCGCCCGTGCGGGTGCCCGCGTGCACCTGACCCGCCGTGTTCGCAACCCAGGCGCGATCCGGCGATGGCATGGAAACTGCCGTGATCGTGGCGCCCGCGGCGCCGCCGATGGGGAGTCTGCGGAACTCGCTGCCGGCCGGCTGGAACAGCAGCGTTTTCGCGTCGCCGCCCACAAGCGCCGAGCCGTCCGGACCAATGTCGACGGCGCGCAGGTCGTGCGAGGTGCCGCAGGGCTGTTCCCCGCAGACCCTGCCCGCAGCGGCGTCCAGCCTGACACCGAGCGGCGACACCTCAGCGAGCCGCCCATGCTTGCCGACGACGAGGCCCTCGCCGTCCGGTCCGAGCGCGATCGCGTTGGCCTCCGACGTCCGCGTAACGATGCGGCCACGGTCCCATCCCGGCACGCGCAAGCGGTCCCACCCGGTGAGGCTGTCGTACCTATAAACGAACCCGGAGTTCGTAGTTACCCAGAAGCTCCCATCCTCCCCCGCTTCGGCCGAGGTGATCTGCTCGCGCACCGGGTGCGGTGCGTCCTCGAACACGGGCTTCGGGATCCGATTCGTGTAGCGCCAGAAGTGCACCGCCTCGCGCTGACCCGTCGCCGCCAGCAGGTGCCTCGCGACGAGCCATGCTCCGCCTCTGCCATCTGGAGTGAAGACCCTGGTCAGGGCACCGGCCGTACGGGTGCCGGTCGAACGTGTGTGGTACGGCGTCTGCAGTACTCGCCAACGCCCGTTTGGTCCGCGGTTCGGATCGAAGATCACCACGCCCGGCCCGAGGGGCTGCTTCTGCTCGCGGAAGTTGATCGCGGAGGCGCCCGTGCTCGGGTCGAGGATCGTCGGCACGACGTCGCGATTCACCTCCCTGGCCGCTAGGTAGTCGAGCGAAGCGTCGTCCTCACGGTATGGGACCCACGCGCCGCCGACGCGCCGCAGGAGGTAGTAGGCGGACCCGGTGCGGGCCGCTTCCAACGTCACCGGTGGGGTGTTCTCCTGGACGAGCGCCTCGGTCGCGTTTGCGCCGTACAGGCCTATCGCCCAGCCGTGCCCGCCGTCCGGGCTGACCACGACCGAGTCGATGATGCCCTGCTCGTCCGTAGATCCTCCCGGGGTGGGACATCCCGGCTCGCCGTTGCACAGTGGGTCGTAGTCAGCCGTCCACTGCGCGCCTCGCTGCTTGTAGAAGATCGACGGGAAGACAGATGCGGATCCCGCGTTCGAATTGGCCGGGATCCGAGTGACGGACAGGTACACCCTGGATCCAGTGGCCGATACATAGGCGTCGCGCGAGTTGGTCAGGGGCAGCCGACCCGCCGCGTCGCCGCACTCGGCCCGGTTCGCGTTGCAGAGCCACCACGTCTTCCCGTCGAAGTGCACGAGCGCCGCGCCGCCGGAGCGCTCGTTTTCGAGCGTGAGCCAACCGTCGTCAGGTCCGGTAAAGGCCATCGAGGTGATCCCGTTGACCTCGCCGTTGTTGAGCGCGGCCCCCGGATTCGACCATTGGTTCAGGGTGTCGTCGTCGATCGACCACCGACCGTCCCGGTAGCGCGCGGCGACCTGCGTGATCCTTCCCCCGGGCCTGATCGAGCCGCCGACGGCGAAAACCTCGAACTCGTCGTCGTTCGTCGGGTCGTCGTCGTTCTCGAGCGGTACGCGCACGGCATCGCGTAGCACGACGTACCTCCGCCCGTCGACTCCCGGACTCAGGAGGGACTGAAGGCCAGCGCAAGCGGGATCCGGGGGAAGGACGCCCTCGATCCCGGCCATGTCACAGCGTGCCCAGCGCAGCCCATCGTAGTGGTAGACCGTGGGCAGCGGGTCGGCGGGGGGAAGGGAGTTGCCCGTGAAGTCGGCGCCTCCGGCACCGATCGCCCAGCCCTCACTGCCGTCGCGGCTCATGACCACCGACGTGACGTCTTCGGGCGAGTACCCCGCTTCGGAGGGGATGGCAGGGTTGGGCGAACCTCCGGGTACGAGCTGAAAACGACCCGACTCCTCGGTCCCGTTCGACGCAAGCGAAGGAACCGGAGCGGTGTCGCCCGTCGTGGGCATCGGGCGGAATGCGTCGTAGACGTCCGTCCCCTTGAACCGCGCAATGGTGCGAGTGCCGAGTCGGGGCGGCTCGGGCTCGTCACGTCCCGTCCCGGATCCCGACCCCACTCCGCCGAAGCGCACGAGCGCACCACGGTCGCCGACCGCCCACGCGACCGCCTGGGTCTCGTCCGTGAAGGCAATTGCATTGAGGCCGTATGACGGGAGCTCATAGAGATAGCGGCTCTCGAGCTGGTCGGTGTACCCGCCCGGCACGTCGTAGGGCTTGCATCCGAGGTCGGGCCTGCGGCCGCTGCTGCTGGTCATCGTGAGCGCGTCGCCCACGGTGAACGCGCCGTCCGGGCAGGTCAGAACGACCGTTGCCGTCACTCCCTCGGCTGTAGCCACGCCCGTGTCGGCCGCGACGTCGTAAACAGCCCCTTGCCCGTCTCCGATCGACCCGACCGCCCAGTCGAGCCTCCCGGGAGAGGTGCTGTCGCCCGCGCCCGCCATTAGACGCAGGGTGCTGATGATCTGCCTTGGCACCTCGTCGCCGATCGTCAGAGGCTGGCTCTGGAAGGCCGGCAGGCCGGCGTTCGGGTTTGGCGGTGTCACCCCCGTGTATACCCGGCTCGGCCGGTCGCCAGCGGCTCCGGCGGCGGCGTTGGGACCGCCCGCCGTCGCGATGACCGACATCGAATTCGTGCCGAGCACCATGCCGTAGAAGCTGTCGGGCACATCACGGCGGAACGCCGGGTCGTAACCCGTGGGGGCGTCTGTGCCCGGACTCGGGTTCGCGGTGTTGTTCGGCACCGGAGCGGAGTACTCGTACACGAACAGGTCATGACCGTCGAACGCGAGCCCAGCCGCTACGTTCCCAGCCGGGTTCGGCTGCCCCTCGGTGCTGTCACAGCAGCCGCTCGTCACGGCGACCGCCGTCGTGCTGCCCCCGAACGCGACCTGCCGCACGCGGAACCGGAACGCGTCGGCGTTGATGGCCTCGCCGTGGGCCTCTGGCGAGCGCTCGGCGGACTCGGCCGTGTCCCAACCCTCGACGAACTCGCCGTCCCTCCACATCCACATCTGGCGATATCCGCCTGCGAGACCACACTCTCGAGTGTCGAGGCAGTCGCCGACCTGCGGCGACATCGCGAGCGCAGTCATGCCGCGCATGCCGTCCGGAATCTGCTCATCGGGCAGCTCGCTCCAGAACCCCCGCTCGTAGATCCATGCGCGCGCGGAGCCGGCGCCGTCGCCGTCGCTCGCGTCGAGATCGTCGCCGGCGTCCACGGCCTCCTCGCGTTTCGGGTACTCGCCCGTTCCGCCAACCGCGAGCGCTCGGCCGTCGGGCATGAATGCGATCCCCCCGACGTACCCGGTACCCGTGGGCGGAAGCACGGGACGCCACGATTCCTCTACGTCAGTCTTGACGTATTCGTAGACCACCGGCTCGCGAGCGCACTCCGCGAGGTATGCCGTCAGATCATCGCCCGTTCGACCGCCCGCCGGATCCGTGCACTGCGACCCGCCTGCGAAGCCGTGCGCCTCGCTACCGAACGCAACGGTGTACAGCTCGACTTCGACCGGCGTCGGCGATCTCTCCGGAAACTTGTCGATCCGGTATTGCGCTCCGCCCCGCTGGACCCACGCTGCCGTCTTCTTGGCGGTTGGGGTCAGCCGCGTGTCGAGGCCGAGCTCGTCACCGACATCCCGCTGCGCGTTGGCGCCCGCCACGACGCTGACAAGGGCCAATGTCGCGATCGAGGCCGCCAACGGCCAACGGCGACCCCGCGCCCTGACCCGCGTGGTGAGCACGCGACATCCGGCGATGGAAGCCCGTTTCTGTTGATCGTCGCGATTCGGCATGCCGTGAAACGGCCGCGGGAACGGCCCTCAGAGCGAATAACCCGTGAGATGCGGGATCCGTTGCAAGAAATTTCGCGAATCGGAGGTCCCGGCGAAGATCGCCGCGACAGCTGCCGGCGACGCGACGACTACGAACCGTTCGGCATCGAACAATCTCCGTCCGTATGCGTAAGCGCACCGGGGTGTCGCCTTGCGGCGATGCCCCTCGTGCACGAACTGTGAACCAGCCTGTAGTGAACCGTTCTCGCTAATCGTTCTCGCCAGCGGCGACGAAGAAGCCAGCCACTCTGAACGCTGCCACATCGTCATCAGGACTGACGACGCAATTCTCGTCTAGCAGAGTGAGGGCGGGTCCGACCCCGGCGCGATCTGGACGATCCCCGTGCCCGTGTACTCACTGCTGATCCGGTCGTGCCATTCATCCGGATCGGATTTGTCGCCGTGGCGCGGAGCGACGGACGACAGCCAGTGATGGCCGTTATCGCCCGGCGCGCCGATCCGCAGCGCACCGACACCGGCCACGAACGCGATCTCATGCCCGAGCTCACCCCGGCCGATCGAGATGCTGTCCGCGTCAACCGACGGGCCGACAAGACTGGTGCCCTCGACAGTCGTGTCCGACCCATCCAGGTCGTGCGCGAACCCGGTCCCGCAGAGGATGTTGTCGTAGAGGCCCGCCGAGTCGATCTGGACCTCAGCCGCACCGCCGAACACGCCGACGCACGCCGCCTAGGCACTCGTGAAAACGTACTCGCCCTGCTCGAAGTCCAGGCTCGGATCGACGTTGATGTCCGGAATATCCGGCTCGAGCGTGGCGGACCCCTCAAACTCGCAGACAACGGTACGGGCCTGCGCCGAGGATGTCCCAGCGAACATCGCCGCGACAACGGCGAGCGACACCAGCGGGACGATGCGTCGCAACAACATCGAAAGATGCCTCCTACCTTCCGAGCGCGCTGAGGGGGCCGCCGTGCGGCGACCCCCCCTCGTGCGCGTGAACTGCTCGTACCTAGCTAGTCCTTCTCGCCAGTAGCGACGAAGAAACCAGCCACCTGGAACGCCGACACAGGGTCGTTGACGAGGCAATTCTGATCCACCGCCGTCTCCGGGCCCGTGCCCGGCGAGATCTGGACGATCCCCGCGCCCGTGTAATCGCTCGTGATCGAATCGTGATCCTCATCCGGGTCGCTGACCATGGGGTCGGCGGGCGGGTGAGCCGGAGCGACGGCCGACAGCGACGGATGGCCGTCATCGCCCGGCGCGCCGATCCGCAGCGCCCCGACACCGGCCACGAACGCGATCTCATACCCGGCCTCACCCGGTCCGATCGAGATCGTGTCCTCGCCGTTCGCGTCAACCGGCGGGCCGACCAGGCTGGTGCCCTCGACAGTCGTGTCCGATCCGTCTACGTCGTGCGCGAACCCGGTCCCGCACAGGATGTTGTCGTAGAGGCCCGCCGAGTCGATCTGGACCTCAGCC
>Ga0299913_10004195_pt1 | contig 12037 bp, 10 predicted proteins | sample RVTome_9_FD_201360 | JGI IMG/M metagenome (GOLD analysis project Ga0299913, IMG submission 201360) | Soil microbial communities from uranium-contaminated site in the Upper Colorado River Basin, Wyoming, United States - RVT155D38 (version 2) ... | reverse complement strand
GGGCGCGATGCTGGCCTTCACCCTCTCGGTGGACGAGTTCATCATCGCCTACTTCACCGCCGGCGCCGGCCAGAGCTCGACCACCCTGCCGATGCAGATCTACTCGATGATCCGCTTCGGCGTGACGCCGGAGATCAACGCCATGGCCACGGTGGTCATGCTGGTGAGCTTCACCCTGGTGCTGCTGGCCCAGCGGGTGAACCGCGGGAGCATCACCGGATGAGCGCCCGCACCGTGATCGCCCTCGAGGGCCTCACCAAGCGCTTCGGCGACCTCGTTGCGGTGAAGTCAGTGAACCTAGACCTTGCCGAGAACGAGTTCTTCGCGCTGCTCGGCCCTTCCGGCTGCGGCAAGACAACGCTGCTGCGTATGATCGCCGGCTTTGCCCAGCCAGACGCGGGGCGCATCCTGCTGGACGGCAAGGACATGACGGCGCTGCGCCCCAGCCGCCGGCCGGTGAACCTCATGTTCCAATCCTATGCCCTCTTCCCGCACATGACGGTGGCGCAGAACATCGCCTACGGCCTGGAGATGGAAAGCTGCGGCCGTGACGAGATCCTCAGGCGCGTCGGCGCCATGCTGGAGATGACCGAGCTCACCGCCTTACGTGACCGCAAGCCCGACAGCCTCTCCGGCGGCCAGCGCCAGCGCGTGGCGCTCGCCCGCGCCCTGGTGAAGCGCCCGCGCGTGCTGCTGCTCGACGAGCCGCTGGGCGCGCTCGACAAGAAGCTGCGCGAGCAGATGCAGCTGGAACTGAAGCGCATGCAGCACGAGGTCGGCATTACCTTCGTGATCGTGACCCACGACCAGGAGGAAGCCCTGGTCATGGCCGACCGCATCGCGGTGCTGAACGCCGGCGAGATCGTGCAGGTCGGCAGCCCGCGCGCGCTCTACGAGTTTCCGGCAAGCCGCTTCGTCGCCGGATTCCTGGGGCAGATGAACTTCTTTGCCGGGCCGCTGACCTCGGCAGGGGTGGCGTTTGGCGAGAGCATCCTCGCCGGCACGGCGCCGGAGGGGCCGCTGTCCGGCGAGGCCGTCGCTGCCGTCCGCCCGGAGCGCGTGACCCTGGCGGCCGAGCGTCCCGGCAACGGCAGCAACGCCGTGCCTGGCCGCATCGTCGACATCGCCTACCACGGCCAGGACTTGAGCGTGCACCTGGCGGTCGAGGGGGCGGCCGACCGGGTGCTGGTGCGCCTTGCGGCCGGCGCAGCGGAGCGCGGCGACTGGCGCCCTGGCGCCGCCGCCTGGTGCTGCTGGGACCCGGCGCACACCCGCATCCTGGCCCTTTGAGACCGAGCAAGACAGCAGAGAAGATGAGCGAGGCAACGAGATGAGCGACCAGAAGACCATCGCATTTTTCCCCGAGGCCGCCTTCGGCCCGGCCCTCAACTCCGTCGGCATTGCGCAGGCCTGCGAGAAGCTCGGCCACAAGGCGGTCTTCCTCAGCGATCCCGGCATGGGCGGCGTTTACGCCGGCTACGGCTTCGAGGAGCACAAGGTGAACATGTCGGAGCCGATGCCGCCGGAGGCGATGGCGAAGTACTGGTCGGACTTCATCAACGGCCACATCCCCAACTTCAACAAAACGCCCTACGAGCAGCTCGATAATTACGTGAAGGACTGCTGGGAGGCCATCGTCGAGACGGCGATTTGGGCGGAGAAGGATCTGCCGGGCGTGCTGGCCAAGGTGAAGCCGGACGTCATCTGCGTGGACAACGTCATCCTCTTTCCCGCCATCAAGCGCTACGCCCGCGAGCACGGCAAGCCCTGGGTGCGCATCATCTCCTGCTCGGAGAACGAGATCACCGACCCGGACATCCCGCCGCACCTCTCCGGCTGCGGCGAGGACGACCGCGCGTGCTTCGAGAAGTTCGATGCGAAGTTCAGGGAGGAGGTGCGGCCCTGCCATGAGAAGTTCAACGGCTTCCTGAAGGACTGTGGTGAGCAGCCCTACGCGATTGGCGATTTCTTCGAGGCCTCGCCGTTCCTGAACCTGCTGCTCTACCCGGAGCCGGTGAAGTTCAAGCGGCGCAACCCGCTCGACCCCGCGCGCTTTCAGTACCTCGAGGGCTGCGTGCGCGAGGAGAAGCCGTATGAGATCCCGCGCTTCGCCGCCCACAACGACAAGCCGCTCATCTACGTGAGCTTCGGCAGCCTCGGCTCCGGCGACGTCGGCCAGCTGAAGCGCATCGTCGCCGCGGTCGGCAAGATGCCGCTGCGCGCCCTGGTGAACGTCGGCGACTACAAGGACCAGTACAGCGACCTGCCGGCGAACATGCGGGTCGACAGCTGGTTCCCGCAGCCCTCGGTCATCCAGCAGGTCGACGCGGCGATCCACCACGGCGGCAACAACTCCTTCAATGAATGCCTCTACTTCGGCAAGCCGGCCCTGGTGATGCCCTTCGTGTGGGACGGCCACGACAATGCGACGCGCGTGCAGGAGACCGGCCACGGCCTGCACCTGCACCGGGCCAACTGGACGGAGGCGGAGTTGCAGGGGGCCATCGACCGCCTGCTGACCGACCAGGCGATGCGGGCGAAGCTGGCGGCGACCTCGAAGCACATGCGCGGCCGACACGGGCCAACCAAGGCCGCCGGCCTGCTCGACAAGCTGGCGAAAGCTGTCTGAGATGACCGGACCGGCTGCCTTGCCAAAAAGCCTCGCGTCCTCCGCGCCGCACCTGGCGGCCGCCAGCCGCTGGGCCGACAACCTCGCCGACTGGGGCGACCAGCCGGAAGCCCTGGAGGGGCGGAGCCGCAGCAGCGGGCGCCTGCTGTGGAAAGGCGAGGGCGGCCGGCCGGAGGTCGGCCTCTGGGTCTGCACCCCCGGCCGCTGGCGGCTTTCGCTGCCGGCCGACGAGCTCTGCCACTTCGTGGCAGGCCGCGCGGTCTACCGCGCCGACGGCGGCGAGGTGATCGAGATCGGCCCCGGCACGGTGGTGCATTTCCCCAAGGGCTGGAGCGGCGAATGCGAAGTTTTCGAGACCATGCGCAATCTCTACATGCTGGTGTGATGATGCAGACGATGCCCCCGATTCGATCGTCATCCATGGTTGCCAAGCCAACGGCATTCGCACGTCTCTCTCGCTCACGCAGGTCGTCATCCCGGCCAAGCGAGCGTCAAGCGAGCGCGAGCCGGGATCCATGGATGGGCCAGGCGCCCAGCCCAGCCATGGACCCTCGGGTCAAGCCCGAGGGTGACAGTAAGAATTTGTGGCCGGCGGCGGGGGCAACGCGATGACCGCCAACTTCAACGCCTCCGCCCCGCACATCCACGTCGTCTCGCGGTGGAACGGCGAGATGACCGACTGGGGCGGCCACCTGGAGCCGATCGACGGGCGCTCGATGAACTGCGGGCGCCTGCTGTGGAAGGGCGAGGACGGCCTGCCGGAGGCGGGCCTGTGGATCTGCACGCCGGGCAGCTGGCGCCTCACGCTGCCGCGCGACGAGCTCTGCCATTTCGTCGCCGGCCGCGCGGTCTACCGCGCCGACGACGGCGAGGTCATCGAGGTGGGGCCGGGCACGGTGGCGCACTTCCGCGAGGACTGGACCGGCACGGTCGAGGTGTTCGAGACCATCCGCAGCGTCTACATGCTGCGCTGAATGAGGACGTACCCATGAGCAGTAAGACGCAAGCCAAGACGACCGGGGCGGCGACGCCGGTGATGCGCGATCCCCTGGCGATCGACGACGTCGTCGACTGGGGCGTCATCCCGACCATGATCGAGGGCGAGTCGCGCACCTCGGGCAAGCTGCTCTACAAGGGGCCGGACGGCTCGCCGGAGTCCGGCATCTGGATCTGCACGCCGGGCTACTGGGTCTGCGAGGTGACGGCGGACGAGTTCTGCCACTTCCTTGCCGGGCGCTGCACCTATACCCACGAGTCCGGCGAGGTCATCGAGATCATGCCTGACACCGCCGCCTTCTTCCCCAAGGGCTGGAAGGGCACCTGCCGGGTGCACGAGACCGTGCGCAAGGTCTACATGATCCGCTGAGAGGTTCTGATGATCTTCGATCCCGCGGTGCCCTGCGTCTTCGCCGGCAACGCCTACCGCCCGCCGCTGGACGCGGAGAGCTTCACGGCCGCCGACCCGGCCTCGCTGGAAGTTGTCGGCCGGGTGGCGCGCTGCGGCGCCGCCGACGTGGCGGCGGTGGTGGCCGAGGCCAGTGCGGCGCAGAAGCCGTGGAAGCGGCTCGACGCCAGGAGCCGCGGCGCGGCGCTGCACCGCCTGGCCGACTCCATCCAGCAGGGCGACTTCCACGACGTCGCCGTGCTCATGGTGCGTGAGATGGGCAAGCCCTATCCGGAGGCGACCGGCGAGCTCGCCAATTGCGCCGGCATCTTCCGCTACTACGCCGAGATGGCGCGCGACGAGGCGGGCAAGATCGCCGGCACCACCCAGGCCGGCTCCTTCCAGTATGCCCGCTACGAGCCCTATGGCGTGAGCGTCCACATCCTGCCGTTCAACTTCCCGATCCTGCTGCTGTGCTGGACGGTCGCGGCCTCGCTCGCCGCCGGCAACGCCTGCATCGTGAAGCCGGCGGAGGCGACCTCGCTGTGCACCTTGAAATTCATGGAGCACTTCAGCGTGCTGGCGCCGGGCCTGGTCTCCTGCGTCACCGGCGGAGCGGCGACGGCTCAGGCGCTGATCCTGTCGGAAAGCACCCATGCCGTCGCCTTCACCGGCAGCGTGGCGGCGGCCCGCAAGGTCGCCGTCGCCTGTGCCCAGCTGATGAAGCCCTGCGTCATCGAGGCCGGCGGCAGCGACCCGATGATCGTCTCGCAGCACGCACCGCTCGAGGTGGCGGTTCCCGGCGCGGTCACCGCTGCCTTCCACCTCTCCGGCCAGATCTGCACCTCGGCGGAACGCTTCTACGTGCACGAGGCGGTGCACGACGACTTCGTCGCGGGCTTCGCGGCGGCGGCCAGGCGGTTGCGCATCGGGCCGGGCCTCGGCAAGTCGGAGATCGGTCCGCTGGTGAGCGAAGCAGCGCGCGACAAGGTGATGCGCCTGGTCGACGGCGCGCTCGCTGCCGGCGCCACGGCGGTCTGCGGCGGCCACGTGCCGCCGGGCTTCAACACCGGCTGGTTCTACGAGCCGACCATCCTCACCGGCGTCACGCCCGACATGGCGATCCTGCGCGAGGAGGTCTTCGGTCCGGTCGCGTCGATCTGCAAGGGGAGCTCCTTCGACGAGGCGCTGGCGCTGGCGAACGATTCGGACTTCGGCCTCGGCGCCTCGGTCTTCACGACGTCGCTCGAGGAAGCCATGCAGGCGGCCGAGACGCTGGAGGCCGGCATGGTGTGGGTGAACAACCCGCTGATCGACAACGACGCGCTGCCGTTCGGCGGCTGGAAGCGCTCCGGCCTCGGCCGCGAGCTCGGCCGCCAGGGCCTCGACGCCTTCCGCCAGTCGAAGATGGTGGTGATCGACGCCAAGCCCCAGGTGCAGGACTGGTGGTATCCCTATCCCGACGACTGGTTCTACAGCGGCAAGGGCAGGACCTTCGGGTAGCTGCCCGCTGCATCGGCGGCGTGGGTCCTTCGAGACGGCGCTGCGCGCCTCCTCAATCAGGATGAGGACCATCTTCTGTGGCGTGAAAAACGGCGCCTCACTCCACTGTCGTCCCGGGGCTTGTCCCCGGGACCCAATGGCGCCAGCGAGCGGAATGATCGATGTCCGTCTGACTGGATAGGGCAATGGGTCCCGGCAACGAGTGCCGGGACGACAGTGTTGGATGTGGCGAGGGAGTGCTCACGTTGCGTCACCCCTTCCAGTCGCGCGAAACCTTCACCGCCTCGGCGAAGCGGGTAAGCAGGGCGCTGCGCGCTTGCCGCGGCGTGACGACGGTGGCGCTGCCGGAAGCCTCGACCGGGCGGCCGATGGCGCGGGCGGTAAGCTGCGCGGTGCCGCTGCCGGTCAGCTCGGCGTTGCTGGCGACGTGGACGTCGCGCTCGAGCACATCGGCAAGGAACTGCGTGAAGTAGTCATTGCGCGAGAGGCCGCCGTCGATGGAGAGCGGCGCGGCCGACGGCACCAGCTCGCTCATGGCGGTGATCACCTCGGCGGCGCGAAACGCGATGCCCTCGAGAATCGCCTTCATGAGGTCGGCCTTGCCGTGCTCGATGGAGAGGCCGAGCCAGAGGCCGCGCGCGCGGCGGTCCCAATGCGGGCAGGCGAGGCCGGCGAGGGCGGGCACGAAGACGAGGCCGCCGTTGATCGCCGGCGGGCCCGCGAGGGCGTTCAGCGCGTCGAAGCCGTCGAACAGGCCGAGCGAGCGACCCCAGTTCACCGCGGCGCTGGCCGAGTAGACGCCGCCGTCGAGGGCATAGACCGGCCGTTCCCCGGCGAGCTGCCAGGCGACGGTCGGCAGCAGGCCTTGGTCGGGCGCGCGCAGGATCTCCGGGCCGGTCACCATGAGGGCGAAGGCGCCGGTGCCGAAGGTGATCTTGGCGTCGCCCGCCGCGCGGCAGCCGTGGCCGTAGAGGGCGGCCTGCTGATCGACGAGGCTCGCGGTCACCGGCACCTTGCGGCCGTTCACCGTCACGGCGCCGAAGTCTCCCGTCGTCGGCACGATCTCCGGCAGCGCCTCTATGGGCACGCCGAAGAGGCGGCAGAGCTCGGCGTCCCACCGGCCGCTCGCGAGGTTCATGAGCGAGGTGCGCGAGGCGGTGGTGATGTCGGTGACGCAGCGCCCGGTGAGGCGGTCGAGGAAGAAGGCGTCGGTGGTGCCGAGGCGCAGCTTGCCTTTCGCGAGCAGGCGCTTGGCCTCGCTGCTGTGCGCGACGATCCAGGCGAGCTTCGCGGCTGAGAAGTAGGCGTCGAGCGGCAGGCCGGCGCGGGCGAGGGTCTCCGCCTCGCCGCCGTCGCGCTTCAGCGCCTCGATCACCTCCGCCGTGCGGCTGTCCTGCCAGACGATGACCGGCGAGACCGGCTCCTTCGTCTCGCTGTCCCAGGCGAGGCAGCTTTCACCCTGGTTGTCGATGCCAAGGGCCTCGGCGCCCGCCACCGCGTCGATGCAGGCGCGGAGGTTGGCGATCAGCTCCTCCGGGTCGTGCTCGACCCAGCCGGGGCGCGGGTAGTGCTGGCGGTGTTCCAGCGCCTTCACCACGGACGCGCCGCCGTCCGGCTGCAGCACCAGGGCGCGCGTCGAGGTGGTACCCTGGTCAATGGCGGCGGCGATCATGGGGCGGGACTCATGTCAGGCGGTCTCGTCGATGGAGAGGGTGAGGGTATCGCCGGAGATGCGGTCGATGAAGCCCGCGAGCGGGACAAGGATGCGGCGTTCCGGCAGGCCGTCGAGGCGCTGGCGCCAGATCTCGCCGCCGACGTCGCGCATGACGAGGCTGCCGCGCACGGGCCGGGCGAGGCGGAGCTGCAGCCGCGCCATGCCGTCACGATGCGCTGGCAGGGCGAGGCGCTGGGGCAGCGCGAGCTTGATGGCGCGGTGGTCGGCGAAGACGCGGACGAGGCGCCCGGCCGGCACCAGGCGCCCGGCGAGGCTCTCGGCCAGGACGTCGCCGGCGGCGACGCCCTCCTGCCAGCTCCAGCCGGCGGTCTCCACCGGGCGCAGCAGGTTGCCGGCGGCGAAGAACGCCGGGTCGGAGCAGCGGCCGAACTGGTCGATGACGGGGCCGCCGGTGCCCGGATCGAGATCGAGGCCGCCGAGGCGCGCGAGGGTCGCCTCCGGCGTGAAGGCGCCGGTCACGACGACGCCGTCGCACGGCAGCTCGAAGGTGCCGCCGTCGGCGCGGCGCAGCGTCACGCCCTCGACGCGCCGGCGGCCGTGGATCGCGGCGATCTCCGTCGAGAGATGCAGCGGCACGCCGAAGAGGCGCGGCAGCGCGGCGGCGAAGCGGCGCGCGGTCATGCGCGGGTTCGCCTCCACCATGGCCACGGGGCGCATGCCGGCGTGGCGGCAGGTGAGCAGGGCGGAGAACGAGACCAGCTCCGTCCCGAGGATGAGCGGGCGCTGGAAGGGGCGCTTGCCGCCGAGGTAGACCAGCGACTGCAGGGCGCCGGTGGAGACCACACCGAGCGGCCGGTCGCCGCCGATGAGGCGGGAGGCGCGGCTGGTCTCGCGCACGCCGGTCGCCAGCAGCACGCGGCGGGCGGCCAGCTCGCCGCGGCCGCCGGCGGTCGAGAGCAGCAGCCGAGGCCCCGGCGCGATGCCGACCACGGTGGTGCCGGTGTGGATCGCCGCACCGGCCGCCGCCGCCCGCGCCACCAGGCGGCTGGCATAGTCGGGGCCGCGCAGCAGGCGGTGGAACTCGCGCAGGCCGAAGGGAAAGTGGCCGCAGTGGCGCGGGATGCCGCCGGCGGCCGGCTCACGGTCCAGCACGGCGACCGAGGCGACGCCGCGCTCCCTGAGGCGCGTCGCCGCCGCGAGGCCGGCGGGGCCGGCGCCGACGATGGCGACCTCGACCTCTTCCGGCAGGGCGCGGGGGTCAGTCGCGCTGGGCATCGGCGATCGTGAGCGCCGGGGCGAAGCGCCCGGCGGTCATCTCGGCGAGAGCGCCGAGGCAGTAGAAGCCCTGGCAGCGGCCCATGGTGACGCGGGTGCGTCGCTTGAGGCCGGCGAGGCTCTGCGCCGCCAGCGGCCCGCTGAGTGCCGTCTCGATCTCCCGCCGCGTCACCAGCTCGCAGTGGCAGACGATGCCGCCGTTGCCGGGCTCACCCCAGGCGCGCGGCGCCGCTTCGCTGATGGCGTCGAGCCGCGGCCAGGCGATCTCCGCCGGCGGCCGGTAGGACTCGCCGAAGCCGGCGAGCAGGCGCTCCACCTCGCGCGCAAGGCCGAGGGCGCTGCTGAGGCCGGTCGAGCGGATGCCGCCGACGCTGACGTAGCGCCGCTCCGCATGGGCCTGCAGCCGGTAGTCCTTCTCCTCGCTGGCCGGCCTGAGGCCCGCGTAGGCGGCGGTGACCGGCATCCCGGCCAGCGCCGGCAGCATGGCGATGCCCTTGGCGCGCAGCATGGCGAGGGTGGCGCCGTCGGTCGCGGCGTCCTCGCGGCTCTCCTGCTCCTCTGCAGTGGGGCCGACCAGCAGGTTGCCGTAGGCGGTGCGGCAGATCACCACGCCCTTGGAGGTGGCCGTCGGCACCGGCAGGATGATGGACCTGGCGAGCGCCGCTGCGGCCTTGTCGAAGACGACGAACTGGCCCTTGCGCGGGTGGATGGTGAAGCCGCGGGCGCCGAGCAGGCGCTGGTCGACGCAGTCGCCGTAGAGCCCGGCACAGTTCACCACGGCCCGACAGCCGAGCGGGCCGGCGCTCGTTTGCAGCTGCCAGCCGGTGCCGTCGAAGCGGCCGCCGAGGACCTCGCAGCCGCGCCGGCACTCGGCTCCGTTGGCGAGCGCCTGCAGCAGGTAGGCGGTGGGCGCGCTCCACGGATCGATGACGGACTCGCGCGGCACCCGGAAGCCGGCGCGCACGCGGGGCGAGAGCGCCGGCTCCAACGCCAGGATCTCCGCCCGTCCGAGGGGCGCCACGTCGTCGACGCCGTTGGCGCGCGCCTGCTCCATCAGCGCCGGCAGCTTGGCCTCCTCCGCCTCGCTCCAGGCCAATACCAGGGCGCCGCAGTCCAGCAGCGGCAGGTTCAGGCGCTCGCGGATCTCCAGGTATTCGGCGTAGCCCGCGGCGATGCAACGCTGCTCGAGGGAGTCGGGCGGCGCATCGAAGCCAGTATGCAGGATGCCGCTGTTGCCCTTGCTGGCGCCGTCGAGGATATCGGGCGCCTTCTCGACGACGACGACCCGGGCGCCGGCGAGGGCGAGGCGGCGCGCCACGGCGCAGCCGACCACGCCGGCGCCGATCACCGCGACGTCGAAGCTGTCGGCCCGACCTCCCGGGGGCTGTGCCGAAACGGCTGCCATGACGGACCCTCGGCCTCTTGGCTGAACTGTTTGAGTTTTTGGCTTGCCCCGCAATGGAGAGCCGCATTACCGTACTGAAGATTGCCCCTTCGGTCAATAGAATGACCTCCGACGATCCATAAAAACGTAATCAACTTCAATAAGTTGTAAACTATAATGTGGATTCGGTCATTTCCAGATAAGGGATTGCGGCGGTGCTGAGGGGGCGTGCCCGGCCGCCCGGGCCGCGGCTGCGCCAGGAGAAGATCGCCGAGGCGGTGCGGCGGCAGGGCCGGGTCAGCGTCGAGCAGCTGGCCGCGCGCTTCAGGACCTCGCACGAAACCATCCGGCGGGACCTCAGCGCGCTGGCCGAGGCGGGGGCGGTGCTGAAGGTGCACGGCGGCGCCAGGCTGCCGGGCCGCCAGGAGGAGGGGCCGTTCCGCGAGCGCATGGCGATCAATGCCGTGGGCAAGCGGGTGATCGCCGAGAAGGTGGCCGGCCTCATCGCGCCGGGCGAGACGCTGTTCATCGACACCGGCTCGACGACCCTGATGTGCGCGGAAGAGATCGGCAAGATCGCGGGGCTGACGGTGGTCACCAATTCCACACGCATCGCGGCGGTGCTGGCCGAGCGCGGCAACCGCACCGCGGTGTTCCTGCTCGGCGGGCGCTTTGACGGCGACAATCAGGAAACCGTGGGGCCGACCGCCATCGCGGAGATCCAGGGCTTCCACGCCGACCATGCGCTGATCACCGTCGGCGCGCTCGACGCCGGCGCCGGGGCGAGCGACTACAACTTTGACGAGGCGCAGGTCGCCCGCGCCATGCTCGACAACGCCGATGGCCTCATCGTGGCGGCCGACGCCAGCAAGTTCGAGCGCCGCGCCGCCTTCACGGTCTGCCCGCTGGCGCGCATCACTGCGCTGGTGACCGACCGCGAGCCGCAGGGTAGGCTAGCGGCGGCGCTGTCCGCGGTGGGGGCCGTGGTGCACTGATGGCTCCGGCAGCGATGGCAGGCCAGCGCAAGAGGGACATCTACCGCTTCCCCGCGGCCTTCCGCGACAGCGCGGTGGTCGGCGGAACGGTACGTGTGATGGGCCTCCCAGGAACCCGCCCGGCGGCCGGCGGCCGCCGCCAAGGCAGGCGAGGTTTCGGCTCGAACGAAAGGCACGTTTAGGGGAAGGCTTGGATAATGAAACCGTGCGAAACAGGAGAAGGCCATGTCTAGGAAATTACAACCGAAGCAAGCCGGGCGGGGGGCCAAGGCGGCGACCAGCGCAGCGCTCAATCCGGGCCGGCGATCGTTCTTGAAGAACGCCGGCATCGGCGGCGCCGCGGCGGTCGCCGGCTCGACGCTGGCGGCACCCTACGTGAAGGCGCAGGGCGCGCCCATCAAGTGGCGCCTGCAGACCTATTCAGGCGCGCCGCTCGGCGCCCACGTCATCAAGCCGCAGATCGAGGCCTTCAACAGGGCGGCCAACGGCGAGATGGAGATCGAGCTCTACTACGCCGACCAGCTGGTGCCGACCTCCGAGCTGTTCCGCGCCGTCCAGAACGGCACCATCGACGCGGTGCAGAGCGACGACGCCACCATGGCCTCGCCGGTCGACATCGCCGACTTCGGCGGCTACTTCCCGTTCTCGACGCGCTACAGCCTGGACCTGCCGGTGCTGTTCCAGCGCTACGGCCTCAACGAGATCTGGAAGGAGGCCTATGACGAGGTCGAGGGTGTCGAGTGGCTGAGCGCCGGCGCCTGGGACCCGCTGCACATCTTCACTAAGGAGCCGATCCGCTCGCTGGCCGACATGAACGGCAAGCGCGTCTTCGGCGTGCCGACGGCCGGCCGCTTCCTGTCGCGCTACGGCCTCATTCCGGTGACCGTGCCCTGGGACGACGTCGAAGTGGCCATCCAGACCGGCGAGCTCGACGGTGTCGCCTGGTGCGGCTTCACAGAGGCCTACGAGGTCGGCTGGGCCGACGTCTGCAACTACGCATTGCTGAACAACGTGACCGGCGCCTGGTGCGGCTCCTACTTTGCCAACACCAACTCCTGGGCCAAGGTGCCGGATCACCTGAAGGAGCTGTTCCTCATCACCTGCGACCAGTCGCACTACTACCGCAACGTCTGGTACTGGGGCGGCGAGGCGCAGCTGCGCGCCGAGGGCAAGAAGATGGAGCTGACCACCA
>Ga0299913_10004194_pt1 | contig 12037 bp, 11 predicted proteins | sample RVTome_9_FD_201360 | JGI IMG/M metagenome (GOLD analysis project Ga0299913, IMG submission 201360) | Soil microbial communities from uranium-contaminated site in the Upper Colorado River Basin, Wyoming, United States - RVT155D38 (version 2) ... | reverse complement strand
GCCTACGCCACCTACGGCAAGCTCAATGACGCGCGCGACAACGCGATCGTGCTGCCGACGTGGTTCGTGGGCACGCACGCCGACCACGAGTGGATGATCGGCGAGGATGCGGTGCTCGACACCTCACGCTACTTCGTGGTCGTGCCCAGCATGTTCGCGAACGGGCTGTCCTCGTCGCCCTCGAACACCCCCGCGCCCTACGACCGGGCGCGGTTCCCGCGACCGACCATCCAGGACAACGTGCGCGCCCAGCACCGTCTCGTCACCGAGCACCTCGGCATCACCGGCGTCGAGCTTGTGATCGGCGGATCGATGGGTGCCTTCCAAGCCTTCCAATGGGCGCTCAGCCACCCCGATCTCGTGCGGCGGATCATGCCGACCGGCGGCGCCTCGCAGGCGAGCCCGCACTGCCGGGTGTTCCTGGAGGGCGTCAAGGCCGCCCTGCAGGCCGATTCCGCCTACGCCGGCGGCGACTACGAGGCTCCGCCCGAACGCGGACTGCGAGCGGTCGGCCGGGTCTACGCCGGGTGGGGGCTCTCGCAGGCGTTCTACCGGCAGAGCCTGTTCCGGCAGATGGACTTCGAGACGCTCGACGAGTTCCTTGTCGACTTCTGGGAGGCCTTCTTCGTCGGGCTCGACGCGAACAACCTGCTCAGCCAACTCGACACGTGGCAGCGTGCCGACCTCGCGTCGACCGAGGGGTACGGCAGCGACCTCGCCCGCGCCCTGGGCGACATCCGCGCCAAAGCGGTGCTAGCGCCGGGCGAGAAGGATCTCTACTTCCCGCCGGAGGACATGGCGTGGGAGGCGGAGCAGATGCCGGACGCCGAGCTCGCGATAATCCCCGGCGTCTGGGGTCACTTCTCGGACTCTGGCGTCGACCCCGACTGCAACGAGGCGGTGCGGGAGATCGCGCACCGCCTGCTCGCCGCGGAACCGGGAGACTGAGCGCCCGGCGGCGTTCTCCGCGAGCTACGAGGCGGAGGCCGGGGCGGGACGTTCCCCGGCGTCCACGGCCCGCTCGAGGTACGCCAGATGCTCGTCCATGACCTGATCGACGTCGGCCGTCGCGCCGCCACGGATCGCATCGAGCGTGCGGCGGTGCAGTTCCGCGACCACCTCCGGATCCTCGACGCGCGCGAAGAAGCCCTGCACGACGACCGTGATGCCCTCCAGAATCTGATGCTGGTAATAGGCCAGCATGTCGCTGCGCGCCGCCCGGCCCATCGCGTAGTGGAAGAAGTGGTCGAAGTGCAGGCGCACCGTCCAGTCCTCGTCGGCGGGCTGGCTGACGAGGCGGTCGATCGAGTCCTGCATTGCGTCGAGGTCGCTCGGGACCGCACGCGCTGCGGCGAGCCGGGCGATCTCCATCTCCACCGGCCGGCGGGCCTCGAGCAGCTCCCGGAGGGGCGACTTGGCCGGGCCCTTCGTGAGGAGGAGCAGCGTCGTAGGGATGTTGTCGGAGACGACGGTGACCCCGCCGTGCACGCCGCGGCGGCTCTTGACCACGCCGAAGTCCGAGAGGACGCGGATGGCCTCCCCGACCGTCGGCTTGCTGACCCCCATGTCCTGTGCCATCTGCCCCACGGACGGCAGCCGGTCGCCCACGCGGTAGGCGCCCGAGCGGATCGCGAAGGTGATCTGGTCGACCACGCGCTCGTGCATGCGCGGGTCATGCATCGGCCGGAAGATCCAGGCCCCGGAGCTCGCTCCCACGCTTGGCGCCGGCTGGGTCACACGAACGCCTCGGGCACCAGCTCGGCGAGCACCGGGCGCAGCTCGGTCTTGCGCTCGAGCCCGATCCCCGGCGTGTCGGCGATCTCGATTGCGCCGTCGACGACCTCGTGCTGCTCGCCGAAGCCGCCGAACGGCTGGAAGATGCCCGGATACGACTCGTTGCCGCCCAGCTGGAGCCCCGCCGCCATGTGCAGCGCCATCAGGTGACCGCCGTGCGGAATGAGCCGCCGCGGGCTCCACCCGGCGTCACGCAGCACTCCGAGCATACGGTCGAGCTCGACGATTCCGTAGCTGAGCCCCGGGTCCATCTGGAGGATGTCGATCTCGGGCCGAAGAGCCGCATACCGGAGGAGGTTGCGGACGTCCTGGTGCGAGAATAGGTTCTCGGCGGTCGCGAACGGCGCGCTGTAGTTGCGACCGAGCTCCGCCTGGAGCCCGTAATCTAGAGGATCGCCGGCCTCCTCGTACCAGCGCAGCCCGTACGGCTCCATCCGCTCACCGTAGGCGATGGCGGTCTCGAGGTCGAATCGGCCGTTGGCGTCGACCGCGAGCCGGCTCCCGTCGCCGACGAGCTCGAGCACCGTCTCCAGGCGCTTCATGTCCTCGTCGAGGCTCGCGCCCCCTATCTTCATCTTCAGGTGCGTGTAGCCCTCGTCGAGGTAGCCGCGCATCTCGCCGACGAGCCGATCGGCACCCTCGTCGGGGTAGTAGTAGCCGCCCGCCGCGTAGACCTCCACGTGCGTGTCGAAGCGACCGCCGTTGTAGCGGTCCGCCAGGAGGCGGTACAGGGGGACGCCGGCAAGCTTGGCCGCGACGTCCCACACTGCGATCTCGACGGCGGCCACGGCGCCGCTGCGCTCGCCGTGGCCGCCGGGCTTCTCGTTCTTCATGACGAGATCGCGAATCAGGCCCGGGTCCAGCTCACCGGCGTCGTCGAGCAGGCTGTCCGGATCGGCCTCGAGCAGCCGAGGGATGAACCGGTCGCGCAGCAGCCCGGTCTGCGCGTAGCGCCCGATCGAGTTGAAGCCCAGTCCGACGACGGGCCGGCCGTCGACGATGCGGTCGGTGATCACGGCCACCACCGAGACCGTCATCTGCGAGAAGTCGATGAGCGAGTTGCGGATCGCCGCCTCGAGCCGCACCGCCTGCTCGCGGACCTCGACGATGCGCGTCATCGCTCCTCCTTCATGACGGCGGCGACGGCGTCGGCGAGCGCCTGGCCTCCGAAGGCGAGGTCCTCCTCCGAGAGCACGAGCGTCGGGTAGAACACGACGGTCAGGATCCCATCGCCGACGGCGCAGCGGGCGATCAGGCCGCGCTCGTACATCTCGTGACGAAGCCCGATCAGCAGGTCCTGGACGTCGTCGCGGTCGGCGACGTCGAGCTCGACGCTGCTGAGGAGTCCGATCACCGAGATCGCGATGACGCGCGACGTCGCCTCGCGGACCCGTTCCAGCTCGCGCCGGAGCACGGGCTCCAGAGCGGCCGCACGGGCGACGAGCGACTCCTCGGCGAGCACGTCCAGCGTCGCCAGCGCCGCCTCGGCCGCGACCGGGTGGCCGGCGTAAGTGTTCAGGTGCAGCAGCGGGCCGTCGGCGAAGGCGTCCTCGACGTGCCGGGCGACGGCGGTCGCACCCATCGGCGCGTAGCCGCTGGTCAGGCCCTTGGCCATCGCCATGATGTCCGGGCGCAGGCCCCAGTGCTCGCTCGCGAAGAAGCGACCCGTACGTCCGAAGCCACAGACAACCTCGTCGGCGATGACGAGGATCTGATGGCGGCGACAGGTCTCCTGGATCCGCGCCCAATAGTCGGGGTGGGGGATCTTGACGGCTTGGAGGATCGCCACAGGCTCGGCGATGACCGCCGCGACGTTCTCGGGGCCGTGATGCTCGATGGCCGCCTCGAGCGCATCCGCGCAGCGGAGGCTGCATCCCTCAGAGCGGGCGCAGAACGAGCAGCGTCCGGGCGATGGCTGGGACATCTGCTCGAAGCCGCCAGGCATCGGGCCGAAGCCCGCACGGAAGGCCGCTGCGCCAGTCGCCGCCATCCCTGTGTAGCTCGAACCATGGTAGGACCCGTCACGAGACAGGATGATCGTGCGCTCGGGCTGGCCACGGCGCGAATGGTAGGCGCGCGCGATCTTGAACGCGAGGTCATTGGACTCGCTTCCGCTCGAGGTGAACGAGAAGATCGGATCGTCCATCGACACGAACGTGGCGAGCCGTTCGGCGAGCTCGACCGCCTTAGGGTGCGATACGCCCGAGTCGAGCGCGACGAACTCCATCGCCGCCGCCTGACTGGCCATGCGGTCTGCGATCTCACGGCGGCCGTGGCCGACGATGCCCGCCCCGAGGTGATTGCCGGCGTCGAGCAGGCGGCGACCCAAGTCGTCGAACAGGTATGGGCCTTCGCCCCGCGTGATCAGCCGCGGATACACGCCGGGATAACGCTCTTCGAGATCACGGAAGTCCGCAAGGAAGTGGCGGACACGCTGCTTTGCGAGCCGCCGCGTTGCCTGGGCGTTCTCAGGAGCGCTGAGACGCGTCGTACCAGCTGCGCCAGGACCCATTGGCACCCCTTCGATCGAATAGAACAATGGTGTTAGTATTTACCTTATCCGAGGGCAGCGCGTCAAGCTTCCCTCTCGAGACAGGCGACAGGAGCGGCATGGAACGAGTCGAGGCACCCGTCACCGGATCGGTGTGGAAGATCCAATGCGCCGTGGGCGACGCGGTCGAGGAGGGCGACGTCCTCGTGATCCTCGAAAGCATGAAGATGGAAATCCCGGTCGAAGCCGAGACTGACGGCCGCGTCAGTGACCTGCGCTGTGCGGAGGGCGACGCAGTGGAGGACGGGCAGCCGCTCGTGGTCCTGGAGCCGTGACCACCCCAGCACGATCGGCGCACCCCACTATGAGCAAGGAGGCGGCATGCTGATCGGCGTGCCTACGGAGACCAAGACGGACGAATATCGCGTCGCGCTTACGCCGGCGGGCGTGCGCGAGCTCGTTGAGCGTGGTCACGGCGTTCTGGTGCAGGCCGGTGCGGGCGCGGGCTCGCAGATATCCGACGACGACTACGTCTCGCAGGGCGCCCGGATCGTCGCCGGCGCGGACGCCGTGTTCGCGGAGGCAGAGCTGATCGTCAAGGTCAAGGAACCGCAGCCCGAAGAAGTGGCGCGCCTGACCGCGGACCACACGCTGTTCACCTACCTTCACCTCGCCGCGGACGTGGAGCTGACGCGCGGGTTGATGAATTCGGGCGCAACGTGCATCGCGTACGAGACCGTCGAGGACGACCGCGGCCGGCTGCCGCTGCTGGCGCCGATGAGCGAGGTGGCGGGCAAGATCGCCACCCAGGCGGGCGCGTTCATGCTCGAGAAGCCGCTCGGCGGCCGCGGGCTGCTGCTCGGCGGCGTGCCGGGCGTGGCGGCCGGCAAGGTGCTCGTGATCGGCGGCGGCGTCGTCGGCATGAATGCGGCGATCATCGCGCTCGGGATGCAGGCCGAGACCTACGTGTTCGACCGCAACATCGACCGCCTGCGCGACCTCGAGTGGATCCTCAACTGGCGCGCCTCGACGGTCTACGCGTCGACGCTCGCGATCGAGGAGCACCTCCCGACCGCCGACCTCGTCATCGGCGCCGTGCTCGTCCACGGGGCGAAGGCACCGCACGTCGTGACGCGCAAGCAGCTCGGGCTGATGCAGAAGCAGGCGGTGCTCGTCGACGTCTCGATCGACCAGGGCGGCTGCTTTGAGACCTCGCGGCCGACGACGCACTCGGACCCGACCTACGAGGTCGACGGCATCACGCACTACTGCGTGGCGAACATGCCCGGGGCGGTGCCGATCACGTCCACCTACGCGCTCACCAACGCCACGATGCCGTACGTCCTCAGGCTCGCCGATCATGGGCCTGCCGCCTTGCAGGCCGATCCCGGCTTTTTGGCCGGCCTGAACGTGTGCGCGGGGCGGGTCACCTATGCCCCTGTGGCCGACGCGGTCGGCGTGGACGTGGCACCGCCGAGCACCGCGTTGGCGGCGTGAGGCTTGCGCGCGCCACCGTGCGCTGTAAGCGATCTGCCAACCCTGACAGGAGGAAGTCATGAGGCTCAAGGACCGCGTGGCGATCGTCACCGGCGGCGGCTCCGGGATCGGCGAGGCGATTAGTCGCCGCTTCGATGAGGAGGGGGGGCGCGTAGTCGTCCTCGACATCCGCGCGGATGCGGCGGCGCTGACCGCGGGGCTGCTCGTGAACGAGTCGATACCGCTCGAGGTCGACGTCACCGATTCGGCACAGGTGAACCGCGCCTTCGACGAGGTCGTCGAGCGGTTCGGAAGGATCGACGTGCTCGTCAACAACGCCGGCATCGCGGGAGGCGAGGAGTCCGTGCGCAATGCCGAGCGGTTCGTCCAGCGCCTCCGCGAGGCCGAGGCGGGTGAAGTCAAGACGCCGCTCGAGGCCACCGTGCACATCACCGACGAGCAGTTCCGGTCGATGATGGAGACGCACGTGTTCGGCGCCTTCTATTGCATTCGCGCCGCGCTGCCGTACATGGTCGGCCAGGGATCCGGGAGCATCGTGAACGTCGGCTCGCGCTGCGGCCAGGAGGGCTGCGTCGTGACGCCGCACTACTCGGCGGCGAAGGGCGCATTGCACGCGCTCACGCGGGTCGTCGCTCAGGATGTGGCCGAGCACGGCGTGCGCGTCAACGGCATCGCGCCCGGCTTCGTGGAGACGCCGATCAACGACTTCCTTCCACAAGCCGCGATCGACGCGGCGATCGCGGCCACGCCGGTAGGACGCGTCGGCAAGCCGGCGGAGATCGCCGATGCGGCCGTGTTCCTTGCGAGCGACGAGTCGAGCTTCATCGTGGGCCAGTTGATCGCGCCCAACGGCGGGATCAACACGAGCCCCGTCTGAGGATCTCCGAAGGCCGACGCGGCCCCGTCCTAGTCAGCTTCTTGACATCCGCGTCTAGCTATTGAACAATGATGGTGGTCTTTTACTTGCCCTTGGGAGTCCTCCTGGGGACGGCTGGTCCAAGAGAGAGGGGAGCATCGTGTTCCAGATCAGGCGGCTCGCCGTCGCCGTTGGGGTGGCTGCAGTCGCATGCACGACTGCGGCGTGCGGCGGCGGAGACGAGAGCGCCGGCGACGAGGCAGGATCGCCGATTGTGATCGGCGCGGCCGTCGCCAAGTCGGGGATCATGAGCCAGTTCGACCAGCCGGTAGTCGAAGGCGCTGAAGTCGCGATCGACGAGATCAACAAGTCCGGCGGCGCCGGCGGGCGCAAGCTCAAGCTCGTCGTGGCCGACCACAAGTCAGACCTTAATCTTGTGCAGCAGTCCGCGCTAGACGTCATCGACAAAGGCGCCAAGGTGATCATCACCACGCACGACTTCGACTTCGGCAGCCCGGCCGCACAGGTCGCGGGCTCGCAGGGACTGCTCACGCTCGGCGGTGCGGGCGGCATGTCCTACGGTCGGCAGGGGCTCGGCCCGCTCGCGTTCAACCTGTATCCCGGCAACGTCACCGAGGGCGCCGTGATGGCCCAGTTCGCGCATGACCAGGGCTACAAGCGCCCGTATCTGCTCCAGGACCTGTCGATCCAATACACGAAGGAGGTCTGCGAGTTCTTCACCAAGCAGTGGAGGACGCTGAGCGGCGGCGAGCCGGCGGGGCAGTCCACCTTCCAGAACGACGATCGCTCGCTCTCGGCCCAGGTGAACGCCGTGCGGCGGTCGGGCGCCGACTCCGTGGTGCTGTGCTCGTATCCGCCCGGCGGTCCCGCGGTCATCCGCCAGCTTCGCGCGGCGAACGTCGACGCCCCGATCGTCGCGTCGGGCGGAGGCATGGACGGCCTGCGCTGGCTGGGTGCCGTGCCGAAGCTGAGCGACTACTACGACAGCGTCATGGCGTCGCTGACCGGCGATGACCCGATCGATGAGCGCAACGAGCTGTTCGCGGCGATCGAGCAGCGCTTCGGCCACAAGCCGCAGCTCGCAGCGCAAGCCCTGACCGGGTACGCGGCGATCCAGGCGGTCAAGATCGCGGTGGAGGCCAACGACGGCTCGACCGACGGCGCGAAACTCGCCAAGACGATCGAGGGCTTCAAGGAGGAGCCCCTGATGGTCGGTCCCGTCTCCTACTCGGCCGACTGCCACATCCCGGTTGGCATGCCGATGGAGATCCGCCAGGTCCAGAACGGGGAGTCGAAGGCCCTCAAGAGCGTCAAGCCCGACAGTGTCCCGGACTCTCCCTGCTGATCCGGTCCGCGATCGAGCGCCCGCGGTGATGGGATCCCCGGCGCATGGGGGTGGCACGGCCGAGCGGCCGGGCCACCTCCACGAGCTCTCGACGCAGAGCGTGAAGGTCCACTTCGAGGGCGTGACGGCCATCGACGGCGTCGACTTCACCGTCGTGGCCGGCGAGATCCTCGGCCTGATCGGGCCCAACGGCGCCGGCAAGACCACGCTCGTCAACGTCGTCACGGGGATGCAGCGCCCCGACTCGGGCACGGTGCGACTGGGCGACGAGGAGATCACCTCCTGGAGCCCGGCGAAGCGCGCTCGGGCGGGCCTCGGCAGGACGTTCCAGGGCGCGCGCCTATTCGGCCGCCTCAGCGTCTTCGAGAACGTCGAGGCCGGCGCCGTCGGCACCGGCCTCGGACGCCGCGCGGCCCGTGCGCGCACCGAGGAGTTGCTCGAGGCGTTCGGCCTGCAGGACGTGGCCGCGACGGAGGCCCGGGCGCTGTCGCACGGCACGGCCCGGAGGCTCGGGGTCGCCCGCGCGCTCGCCGGGAGCCCGCGCTTCCTGCTCCTCGACGAGCCGGCCGCCGGCCTCGACGAGGACGAGTCGGTCGAGCTCGTCGAGCTGCTCAAGGGCGTGCACCGCGAGTACTCGCTCGGGCTCGTGGTGATCGAGCACGACGTCCCCCTGATCATGTCCCTCTGTGAGCGGATCCACGTGCTCGACCACGGCGAGACGCTCGCCGTCGGGTCGCCGGAGGAGATCAGCCGCAACGCGAGCGTGATCGCCGCGTACCTCGGCGGGTCGAATCCAAACTGACGGGCGATGCTGACCGTCGAGAATCTGAGCGTCCGCTACGGAGCCGTCCAGGCGCTGCGCGACGTGTCCATCAAGGTCGAGGCCGGAGAGCTCGTGGCCGTGGTCGGCCCCAACGGCGCGGGCAAGTCGACGCTCCTCAACGCGATCGCCGGACGCACCCGCGCGCGCGGCGGCGCGGTCACCTTCGACGGCACGAGCCTGCTCGGGCTCGCCTCGGAGCGGATCGTCCGGCTAGGGCTCGGCCTCGTACCGGAGGGGCGCCACATCTTCGAGACGCTCAGCGTCGGCGAGAACCTGAAGCTCGGCATGATGGCCAGCCGAGGACAGACGACGGCCGTCGAGGTCGACAAGCTCGTCGACGCGCGCTTCCCGGTGCTGCGTCGGTTTCTCGACACGCCCGCAGGCCGTCTGTCCGGCGGGGAGCAGCAGCAGCTCGCGATCGCGCGGGCGATGGCGGCCAAGCCGGACATGCTCCTGCTGGACGAGCCCTCGCTGGGCCTCGCGCCGATGGTGGTTGACAAGGTCTTCGAGCTGATCGAGCAGCTCTCCGCCCAGGGGGTGTCGATCCTCCTCGTCGAGCAGAACGCCCACCGAGCGGTCTCGATGGCGGATCGCAGCTACGTGTTGAAGTCGGGCCGCATCGTGCTCGAGGGGGCGGCGGACGAGCTGAGCGGCTCGCTCCGGGAGATGACGTCGGCGTACCTCGGAGGCTAGGCATGGAAAGAGCCGTTCAGCTGTTGATCGATGCGATGAGCCTGGGAGCGCTGTACTCGCTCCTGGCTCTCGGCATCGCGCTGCTCTTCGGGATCATGAACCTGATCAACTTCGCCTACGGCGAGCTGCTCATGATCGGAGGCTACGCGCTCGTCCTGCTCGCCGCGACGGCCGTCCCGCTGATGCTCCTCGGCACGTTCGTCGTCGTGGTCATCGCCGCGCTGCTGATGGACCGGATCGCCTTCAAGCCGGTCCGCTCGGCGGATCCCACCACGCTGCTGATCACGTCCTTCGCGCTCAGCTACCTGCTGCAGAACGTGGCGATCATGGTGTTCGGCTCGCTTCCACGGACCACCGGCGCCGGTAGCGGGCTGAACCACTCGTTCGACATCGGCGGCGTGGCGATCTCGCGCCTGGACCTCACCGTCATCGGCGTGTCGACGGTGCTGATCGCCGGGCTCGTCGTGCTGATCCGCAGGACGTCGATCGGAATCCAGATGCGCGCGGCGGCCGAGGACTTCGAGATGGCGCGCCTCCTCGGGGTGAACGCGGACCGCGTGATCGCCGTCACCTTCGCGATCGCCGGACTGCTCGCCGGGGTCGCGGGCTTCTTCCTCGTGGCCAGGAGCGGAAGCGTGTCGCCTGAATTCGGCGTGTCCGCGGTCCTCATTGCCTTCATCGCGACGATCGTGGGCGGGCTGGGGTCGCTGCCGGGGGCGGTCCTCGCCGGCTTCAGCCTCGGGATCGTGACGGTCGCGTTCCAGGAGCTGCTCCCGGACGGACTGGTCCCGTATCGCGACGCGTTCGTGTTCGTGATCGTCCTGCTCACCCTCGTCATGCGTCCGCAGGGGCTCCTGCCCCAGCGCGCGCGGATGGCCCGCGTCTAGCGACCATGATCCGACAGCTTCCATCCGTCGCGATGCTCGCGTCGCTCGTTATCATCGTCGCGCTCGTCGGTAACACGATGTCGCCCTCTTCGCGGCTCGACGTCACCACCGGGTTCGTCGACATGGGGATCGTCCTCGGGCTCTACCTGTTCGTGGGCCTCACGGGCGTCTTCTCCTTCGGCCACGTCGGCTTCGTCGCGGTGGGCGCGTACGTGTCGGGCGTCCTCGCCGTCCCACTGGCGTCCAAGGAGCTCCTGTACAAGGACCTCCCGGGCTCGCTCGGCACCACCGAGCTCGACCCGCTCGTCGCGATCCTCGTCGGCGCCGTCGCGGCCGCCGCGGTCGGCGCCCTGCTCGCCCCGGCGCTGGGCCGGCTCTCGGGCCTCAGCGCCGCGCTGGCCACGTTCGCGATGCTCGTGATCGTCCACGTCATAGCGCGAAACTACGAGCCCGTGACCCGCGGCACCAAGGGCATGCTCGGCGTGCCGATGGAGACGACGCTGTGGACCTCTGCGGCGTGGGCGCTCGTCATCCTCGCCGTCGTCTACCTGTTCCAGAACTCGCGCCTCGGGCTCCAGCTTCGAGCGGCCCGCGAGGACGACGTGGCGGCAACGGCGGTCGGCATCCACGTGGGGCGTCTGCGCGGCGTGGCGCTCGTGATGTCCGCCTTCCTCGTCGGACTCGCCGGTGGCGTCTACGGACAGCAGCTTGGTTCGTTCAACCCGGACGTGTTCTATCTCGACCTCACGTTCCTCACGCTTGCGATGCTCGTGGTGGGCGGGATCAACAGCCTCAGCGGCGCGGTCATCGGTGCGCTGGTGCTGAGCGTGATGTCCCAGTTGCTGCGCGACGTCGAGTCGGCCGTCAATCGCCCCGGCCTCACCGAGGTGAGCTTCGCGCTTATAACCATCTTGATCCTCGTCCTGCGCCCCTCGGGGATCACAGGCGGAAAGGAGATCGGCCTCCCTCCCCAGCTGCGCAATATCCGGCGTCGGAGGTCCCGCAGCGTGGAGACGACCGGATGACCAGCGACACCGCACCGCCATTCGAACGGATCCTGATCGCCAACCGCGGCGAGATCGCGGTGCGCATCGCGCGCGCGTGCCACGAGCTGGGCGCCTTGCCCATCGCCGTCTACTCGGATGCCGATCGCGACGCGCCTCACGTCCGTCGTGCCGCCGAGGCGCACCCGCTGGGCGGACAGACGGCCGCCGAGAGCTACCTACGCATCGAGCGCATCATCGCCGCGGCGCATGAATGCGGCGCCGACGCGGTCCATCCCGGTTACGGCTTCCTCGCGGAGAGCCCCGCCTTCGCCGCAGCCTGCGAGGACTCGGGGCTGGTGTTTGTCGGGCCACCAGCTGCGGCGATCGAGGCGATGGGCTCCAAGACCCGCGCCCGCGAGGCGATGCGACGGGCGGGCGTCCCCATCGTCCCCGGCGCCACCGAGCCCGCAGCGAGCCTTGACGCCGCGCGGCGGACCGCGCACGAGCTCGGCTACCCAGTCGCGATCAAAGCAGTGGCCGGAGGTGGCGGCAAGGGCTTCCGCGTGGCCGTCGGCGACAAGGAGCTGGAGGCTGCGTACAAGGGGGCGAGCGGTGAGGGGGAGCGCTTCTTCTCGAATCCATCC
>Ga0299913_10004192_pt1 | contig 12037 bp, 12 predicted proteins | sample RVTome_9_FD_201360 | JGI IMG/M metagenome (GOLD analysis project Ga0299913, IMG submission 201360) | Soil microbial communities from uranium-contaminated site in the Upper Colorado River Basin, Wyoming, United States - RVT155D38 (version 2) ... | reverse complement strand
GGTTTCAGGGGGTTTGGTAGCGGACGGGGAAACCGTGGGCGCCCGCTTTGGCGACCAGCCGCTCCAGGGGCTCGTGACCCCGTTGCGTTCCCGGCCACAGGGTCAGGCGCACCCGCATCGCACGCAGGATGTTCTCCGGCTCCGAACGGACCCATGCCAGGGGCGCGTCCGCAGTCGCGCGCTCGCCCGCCGCGACGATCGCCGCTTCGACCTCGTCACGCTCCTCCGGCGCCAGATACTGCCAGACGACCGAGTGATAGACGACGGTCAGGCGCCCTGGCGCCGGCTCGGCGAGCTGCGCGGGCAGCCAGTCCCCCGCCCGCGCCCGTTCGACGGTGGCCGGAACCACCGCTGCCAGCTCCAGCGCGCCGTCGAGCCGCTCCAGGCGCTGCGGCTGATCGCCCCACACCGACTGACGCAGGCGCAGGCGTCCCTCGTCCGTCCCGATGTCCACGGGGTCGGGGTCGCAGCCGTCGCGGCTGACCACCTCGACCGTCGTGGCGAGCAGTCCGGGCGGGACGTCCCAATGCCCGCTGAGGCGCACCGGACTATCGGGGCGGCCCCAGCGGTGTGACGCCGGATGCTCGTCCCAGGCGAACGCGAACCGGTCCCAGCGCAGCTGCAGCCCCGCGCTGGCGCCGATCTCGAGCAGGCGCACCGGCAGCCCCGTCGCGCGCACCGCCTCAAGGAAGCCCGGCAGCAGTCCGGCCGCCCGTCCGACCTCGTTGGTCTGGCAGGCCCAGCCCACCAGCTCGGCAAGCTCGCCGGCGTGCTCCTCCAGCACGGCGTGAAACGCCGGCCAGGCGCCCTCGGGCGGCAGGGTGCCGCCCACCGAGGGATAGAACGGCGCGAGCCCGGGCGCGCGGCCCTGCAGCACGAGACGATGCACCGCCGCCAGGAAGCGCAGCGTGAGGGCGCTGCCACGATCCTCGGTCGCGTGCGGCCGCAGAATCCGCCAGGTGACCCCGCCTGTGCCGGCATCCGCGGCCGCCGCCCGCGCGAGCGTCGCGTACAGGTGCGAACCGAGCAGCGCGGCCGCCTCACCCTGCTGTTCGAGGAACGTCGCGGTGAGCGCGCGCAGACCCGGCGGCTCGGAGAGGGTCGTCATGGCCGCTATCGTTGCACCATGTCCCCTCGCGTGGCGGATCTCGTCGTGTTCTGCGCCTCGGCGGCGGTGCTGGTGCTGGAGATCCTGGCCAGCCGCCTGCTCGCTCCCTTCATCGGCGTGACGCTCGAGACCTACACCGCGGTGATCGGCGTGGTGCTCGCCGGCATCGCACTGGGGGCGGCCTGGGGCGGGCGCCTCGCGGACCAGCGCGACCCGCGCAGGGTGATCAGCACCATGCTCGCCGCGGGCGGCGCGCTGGCGCTGCTCACCCTGCCGCTGGTGCTGTTCCTCGGCCCGGTGCTCCGCGGCGGCGGCCCGCTCGGCGTGGTCGTGCTGGCGGCCGTCGGCTTCTTCCCTCCCGCGGTGGCGCTATCGGCGGTGCCGCCCGCCGTCGCGAAGCTCCTGCTGCGCGACCTCCACGAGACCGGCCACGTCGTCGGCCGCCTGTCGGCCGTCGGCACAGCGGGTGCACTGGTGGGGACCTTCGTCACCGGTTTCGTGCTCGTGTCGGCGCTGTCGACGCGCCAGACGATCGCCGGCATCGGCCTGGCGCTCGTGGCCGGAGGCCTGCTGGCGCGCCGCGGCATCGCGCGCGCCGAGCCGGCCGAGCCAGGCGGCGACGCACGGACCTACGCGGCGCTGGGCCTCGTCGGCGCGCTGCTGACGGGCGTCTCACACAGCCCATGCATCGTCGAAAGCGCCTACTTCTGCGCGGAGATCTGGCACGACCCCGACCACCCGACGCGGCGCCTGCTGGTGCTCGACTCGCTCGACCACAGCGAGGTGGACCTGGCCGATCCCACGCACCTCGGCTTCCACTACACGCGCTGGTTCGCCGCGGCGATCGACAGCCGCCTGCCAGCGGGTGAACCGCTGCGCACACTGCACATCGGCGGCGGCGGCTTCACCATGCCGCGCTACCTCGCGGCGACACGGCCGGGGTCGTTCAACGAGGTGCTGGAGATCGACCCCGCGCTCGTCCGCCTCAACAAAGCGCAACTCGGCCTGCGCACCGGGCCCGACCTCACCGTGCGTGTGGGTGACGCGCGCACGACTCTCACCACGCTCGGCGACGGCACGTTCGACGTCGTGATCGGCGACGCGTTCGGCGGCCTCGCCGTGCCATGGCACCTGACCACGCGCGAGTTCGCCATGCAGATCCGCGCGAAGCTCGCCCCGGGTGGGCTGTACCTGGTCAACGTCATCGACGGCGCGCCCTATCGCTTCGCGCGCGCCGAAGCCGAGACGGTGCGGCAGGTGTTTCGCCACGTCGGCCTGGTGACCACCGCGGAGCGCCTGCGCGGCGTCGGCGGCAACTTCGTACTGCTCGCCTCGGACGCGCCGCTGCCGATGGGCCGCGTCGAGGAACTGCTGGCCGGCGAGGACGACGTCGTGCAACTCGACGTCCAGCCACTTGCGGACTGGTCGCGCGGGGCCATGGTGCTGACCGACGACCACGCACCCGTGGACCAGCTCCTCAACTTCCGCCGCTGAGCGCTACAGGCGGCCGAAACGGCGCTGCCGTCGCTGGAACTCTTCCACGGCCGCGCGCAGGTCCGTGCGGCCAAAGTCAGGCCAGAGCGTCTCGGTGAACACCAGCTCGGCGTAGGCGGCCTCCCACAGCAGGAAGTTCGACAGCCGCTGCTCCCCCGAGGTGCGGATCAGCAGGTCCACGTCGGGCGCGTCGGGTTCGTACATCCGGGCCTGGATCGACTTCTCGGTGACGCGCCCGAGCTTGCCCGCCGCCGCGTCCTCGGCCACGCGCCGCGCCGCGTCGACCAGCTCGGCCCGGCCGCCGTAGTTGAACGCCACCTGCAGCGTCATGCGCGTGTTGCGCGCGGTCTTGCGCTCGGTCTTCTCGATCATCTCGACCAGCCGCCCCGGCACCGGGCGCGAGCGCCGGCCGATGAAGCGCACGCGCACGCCGCGCTCGTGCAGTTCGTCGCCGCGGCGCAACAGCAGGTCGCGATTGAAGTTCATCAGGAAGCGCACTTCGCTCGGCGGGCGCTTCCAGTTCTCGGTCGAGAAGGCGTACACCGTGAGCCAGCCCAGGCCGAGCTCCAGCGCGCCCTCGACCGTGTCGAACAGCGCGGCCTCGCCCGCCTCGTGCCCGGCGTTGCGCGGCAGGCCGCGCGCCTGGGCCCAGCGCCCGTTGCCGTCCATGATCACGCCGACGTGCGCCGGCAAGCCCTGCGTCATCGCGGCACCGCGTCCCACGCCTTCAGCGGCTTGCCGAGGTGATAGGTGAAGAAGCTCGACACGATCGCGCCGGCCGCGCGCCGCACCCGCGAGTCGTCGCCGCGCAGCGCCAGGGAGTCCCAGTCGTCACCGGCCAGCGCGCGCAGCAGCACCAGCACGGCCGGGTCCAAAAGCTGCACGTCCGACGGGGCGCACGTGCGGCACAGCAGCCCCCCCGCCTCGAGGTGGAAGATGCCGCCCTCGGCGGGTTCGCCGCACGACGCGCAGGCGTCGAGGTAGGGGTGGTAGCCCGACACCGACGCGAGCCGGAACAGGAAGCCGTCGAGCACCGCCGCCGGGTTCGCGCCGGTGCCGGGCTGCAGCCGCGCCAGCGTGCGCAGGCCGTCGAGCAGCAGGAGGAACAGGCGCGTCGAGCGCTCCTCCTCCTGCGCGACGCGGTCGACGCCCTCGGCCATGGTCGACGCGCACGCCGACAGCACCCACTCGGCACGCACCTCGTCGAACGGCGTGATCAGCTCCGCCTGGGTGACGATGTCGAGGCTGCGCCCCTCGTACAGCTGAAGGTCCACGTGGCTGAACGGCTCGAGCCGCCCGCCGAAGCGCGAACCAGGCTTGCGCACGCCCTTGGCGACCGCCCGCACCTTGCCGCGCCCCTGTGTCAGGACGTGCACGATCCGGTCAGTCTCGCCGAGCTTGTAGGTGCGCAGGACAATGCCCTGCTCGCGGTACAGCGCCATAAGCGGCCAGGGTAGCGGCGGTGCTGTTTCCACAGCGTGCACTCGCGTTTTCGGGGGTTGCTTCCTAGTCTCGTGAGAACGTCGTCGGATGGACGGGGAGGGCGCATGGGCGCGGCGCTGCACACCTACGAGGATCTGCTCGCGATCCCGGACGACGGCATGCGCCGGGAACTGTTCGACGGGGTCCTGGTCATGACCCCCTCACCCGCGCTGGCGCACCAATTGGCGATCGCGCGCATCTTCGTCGCACTGCACGACTGGGCGCGGAACATCGGCTGGACCGTGGTGACCGGCCCCATCGGGCTGTACCAGGACCGGCGCAACTACGTCGAGCCGGACGTCATCCTGCTAGCCCCGGATCACCCGGAAAACGTCGAGGGCGAGGGGATGTATCTCGCCTGCCCTCCCGCCGTCGTGGTCGAGGTCTCCTCTCCGTCGACTCGGCGGCGCGACCTGACGATCAAGGCGGACTGGTACCGCCGCTTCGGTGTGCCGGAGTACTGGTTCGTCGACCTCAAGCGCCGCATGGTCGTCGCGCACCGCATGCGCGAAGGGCGGTACGACGTCGAGAGCCTGATCGGTGAGGCCGCGCTGACCTCGTCCCTCTTGCCCGGCTTCACGGTCGCGGTCGCGACACTGTTCCCCGCGGATCAGTAGCCGAGGCGGGCGAGGGCTTTGGCGTCGCGCTGCCACTCCTTCATCAGCTTTACCCGCAGCTCCAGGAAGACCCGCGTGCCGAGCTTCGCTTCCAGCTCCTCGCGGGCACGCGCGCCGATGGACTTGAGCACCTCGCCGCCCTTGCCGATCACGATGCCCTTCTGGCTGTCGCGCTCGACGTAGAGGTTCGCGTGCACCACGCGCACGTCCTCGCGCTCGCCCGGCACGATCTCCTCGATCAGCACCGCGATCGAGTGCGGAACCTCCTCACGCATAATCGTGATCGCCTTCTCGCGAATGATCTCGGCGATCACCTGCTCGATCGGCTGGTCGGTGACCTGCTCGGTGGGGAAGTACGGCGGGCCCTCGGGCAGGCGGGCCATGATGAGCTGCGCCAGCAGGTCCACGCCGTCGTCGGCCATCGCCGAAATCGGCACGATCTCGTCCCACGCGCCCAGCTCCTGCAGGCGCACGAGCTGTGGCAGCAGCTTCACCTTTGGCACCAGGTCGATCTTGTTGAGCACCGCGAGCTTCGGCAGGTCGACCTCATCCAGCAGCTGCGCCACGAACTGGTCGCCGCGGCCGATCTCCTGCGTCGCGTCGACCATGAACACGACGCAGTCGACGCCGCTCAGCGCTCCCCGCGCCGTCTCGTTCATGCGCGTGCCCAGCATGGTGCGCGGCTTGTGCAGGCCGGGCGTGTCGACGAACACGATCTGCGCGGGCTCGCCCTGGTACGCGCCATGCAGCACGCCGCGGATCGCGTGCCGCGTCGTGCCGGGAACGGGCGTGGTGATCGCAACCTTCTGGCCGACCAGCGCGTTGAGCAGCGTCGACTTGCCCACGTTGGGGCGGCCGACGATGGAGCAGAAACCGGAGCGCATCCTGCCGAGCCTACCCGCGCCCGCTAGCGCGGTGGTTCGCCGGCCGCGAGCCGCGTGGGCCCGAAGCCGTGCGGCAGCAGGTCACGCGACAGCACGTACCGCTCGGCCACACCGTCCGCGCCCGCCGCGAGGATCTCCAGGTCGGGCGCGAACTCGAACAGCACCTGGCGGCACACCCCACAGGGAGTACACGGCCCGGGACCGTCTCCGACCACAGCCAACGCCGCGAAGTCCCGCACTCCTGCGACCACCGCGGCAGGCAGCGCCACCCGCTCGGCGCAGATCGACGCGGGGTAGGCCGCGTTCTCGACGTTCGCCCCGGTGAACACCCTGCCGTCGGCGGCCAGCACCGCCGCCCCGACACGAAAGCCCGAGTACGGCGCGTAGGCGCGAGCCTGCGCCGCGACCGCCTCGGCGAGCAGCGCGTCCCAGTCATGGACGCTCATGGGACGCTCATCCGCCGTCCGGAGCGGCGACCGGCGCGGGCATGCGCTGCACCAGCACCTTGCTGATGCGCCGCCCCTTCAGCCGCTGGGCCACCAGCCGCACCGCGTCCACATCGACGCGCTCCCCCGGCGAGGGCACATGACCGAGCAGGCCGAACAACAGTCCACCGACCGTGTCCCAGCCCTCCGTGGGCAGCTCGTGGTCGACGAGCTTCACGAGGTCGTCCACCGGCAGCCGGGCATCCACCAGCCAGCGGTCGGCGGCGAGCTCCTCGACAAGCACTTCCTCGGTGTCGTACTCGTCGACGATCTCGCCGACGATCTCCTCGAGCACGTCCTCGATGGTCACCAGGCCCGCGGTGGCGCCGTACTCGTCGACCACGATCGCCATGTGGACCTTCTCGGCCTGCAGCTCACGCAGCAGCGCGTCCACCGGCTTGAGCTCGGGCACGAACCACGGCGGGCGCAGCAGGTCCTGCCACGGGCCGGTCTCGTCGGCGGTCGCGTGCAGCCGGCGCAGCACGTCCTTGGCGTAGACCAGGCCCGTGATGTGGTCACGGTCGCCGTGGTACACGGGCAGGCGCGAGTGGCCGCTGCCGAGCATCGCGTCGAGCACCTGCGTCAGGCTGTCCTCGTCGGAGACCACGGCCATGTCCGGGCGCGGCACCATGATCTCGCGCACGACCGTGTCGCCGAGCTCGAAAATCGAGTGGATCATCTCGCGCTCAGACTCCTCGATGATCTCGGTGTCCTCGGCGACGTCGATCATCTCGCGCAGCTCGTCCTCGGTGACGACGAACGGGCCGCCCGCCGGCGCCGGTCCCGGCACGAGCAGGTTCGCCGCGCCGATCAAGAGCTTCGCCACGGGCGCCAGCGGCCGCACGAACAACGCGATCAGCGGCGCGGTGCCGAGCGCGACCCGCTCGGTGCGCTGAAGCGCCAAAGTCTTCGGCGCGGCCTCGGCGACGACGTACAGCGCGACGGCCGCACCGACGATGGTGGCCGCGAGGCCCCCCGCCCCGGGCATGGTGCGCTGCGCGACCAGGGCGATCAGCGCGACGGCGCAGACCTCCAGCACGAGCACGACGAGCGCCAGGATGTTGAGCGTGCGGACGGGGTGGGCGACGAGGCGCATCAGCGCGGCCGCCCGGCGGCCGTCGGGGGCGAGCTTCTCGGCGCGGTGCGCGGTCATGCGCGACAGCGCGGCCTGGGCCGCGGAGAAGACCGCGGCGAGCAGCACCAGCAGTGCGGCGCCCGCCACGGTCCAGGTATCAGCGGGGTTCATCAGGGATCGCCTCGCTCATGTCCGCGAAGCTTGCCAGAAGCCGGTCGGTCAGTCCGAACATCTCTTCCCGTTCCGCGGGCTCGGCATGATCGTGGCCGAGCAGGTGCAGGATGCCGTGGACGAGCAGCAGGTCGAGCTCGGCCTGGAACGTCTTGGCGCGCTCGGCGGCCTGGCCCGCCGCCACCGCAGGGCACAGCACGACATCCCCGAGGATCGCGGGCTCGCCCGACAGCGTCTCGCCCGGCAGGTCCATGGGGAACGCGAGCACGTCGGTCGGCCCCTGCTTGCCCATGTGGTGCTGGTTCAGCACCGCCATGTCGTCGCGGTTGACGCACAGCACCGACAGCTCCATCGCGTCGGGCACGCGGCGCTCGCGCAGCACGTGGCGCGCCAGGCGGTGGAGATGGTCGACGTCGATGGGCGGCGCCTCCCCCGTGTCGGCCTGCTCGTCGGCGACGAAGACGGCCACGTCAATGCCGCTCTTCGCGCGCGTCGTCCCACGCGCTGTAGGCCTCGACGATGTCCTGGACGATGCGGTGGCGCACGACGTCGCGGGCGGTCAGCTCGCAGAAGCGCACACCCTCGATGTCGGTGAGGATGTCGCGCACCAGGCGCAGGCCGGACAGCTTGCCCGACGGCAGGTCGACCTGGGTGATGTCGCCGGTCACGACGCACTTCGAGCCGAATCCCAGGCGCGTCAGGAACATCTTCATCTGCTCGGGCGTGGTGTTCTGCGCCTCGTCCAGCACGATAAAACTGTCATTAATCGTACGGCCCCTCATATATGCGAGGGGGGCGACCTCGATGGTGCCGCGCTCCATGTGCAGGGCGATCTGCTCGGCGTCCATCATGTCGTGCAGCGCGTCGAACAGCGGGCGCAGGTACGGGTCGATCTTCTCCGCAAGCGTCCCCGGCAGGAAGCCCAGCCGCTCCCCCGCCTCGACCGCGGGCCGGGTCAGGATGATGCGGTTGACGTCCTTGCGCTTGAGCGCGAGCACGGCCATCGCCATCGCGAGGTAGGTCTTGCCGGTGCCCGCGGGACCGATACCGAACACGACCGTGTTCTCGCGGATCGCATCGAGGTACTGCTTCTGGCCCAGCGTCTTCGGCCGGATCGCCTTGCCGCGGTGGCTGAGGGCCTCGTCGCTGAGCACGTCGGCGGGGCTGGGGTGCTCGGCGCCCTGGATCATCGCGATGGTCGCGCTGACGTTCGCCTCGTCCAGTCCCTGCCCCTTGTCGAGCAGCTGCACGAACGCGTCGAAGACGGCGACCACCTTGCGGCCCTCGTCCTCGGGGCCGGTCACGGTGATGTCGTTGCCCCGCACCAGGATGTCGACGTCGAACGCCTTCTCCACGAGCTTGAGCAGTTCGTCGCGGGTGCCCAGCAGCGACACCATGTTGTGGTGGCCGGGGACGGACGTTTTGACTTGCGCGGTTCCGCTCAAGAAGGGCTCGGCTGGTCGGCGGCTGGGAGCGGGGCGATTTTACCGCCGTCGCGTGCTTGCGGCACCGTTAGTCCACACGCCACGCGGCGGTGGCGTACGGGTCCCGCAGCGGGGCGGGGCGCGGCCCCAGCTTCGCCAGCAACTCGTCGGGCACCTCGATCTCCAACCGCAGCACGGCGCCGCCCAGCGCCTTGCCCAGGTTGTCGGCGCGCAGGCTACGCGGCCCGCCCCCGGCCAGCGCCTCCTCCATCACGAACTTCAGCCCGTGGACGTTCGGCGCGGGATAGCGCGTGACCTCGCCCCGCACGAAGTCGCCGAAATGCGCCTTGACGCGCTCAGCAGTGACCTCGCGTTCGAGCACCGCGTACACCTCGTCGATGTGCGGCCCAGCGGGCGCGAACACCCCCAGGTCGCTGCGGTCGCCCTTGTCGCCCGAGCGGGCGAACGCGATCTCGGCGAGCTTCACCTTGGCCATGGCTAGATCTTCTCCACGCTGACGCGGACGCCCTCGTCGACGCGGCGCTTGTCGACCAGCGCCGTCGCGATGCGCAGCAGGCTCGACGACTTCGGCCGGCCGCGGCCGGCGGGCGCGAAACCGGGCGGCGGCGCGGACAGGCCGAGCGGCACGATGTGGCGCGCCACCTGCTCGCACACGTCGCGCTCGGCGCAGCGCCAGGCCATGCGCAGCACGACCTCGCTTTGCCCGGCGACCTCGTCGAGGTCGACGGCGGGACCGTGCAGCGCGTTCACACCGAACAGCTCAACCTGCCAGTCGTCGAGCGCGAGGCCCGCGACCTCGATGCGCTTGCGCGCGATGTCGGCGGCCGCCCGCGCCTTCGCCTCGGCGTCCGGCCAGGCGAACGCGAGCGACAGTTCGGCCGCATAGCCCTCGGCCACCGCGCCGACCAGCTTGTAGGTGTCGGTGGCGGGCTTGCCGGTGACGCCGGTCACGACCACGCGGTCGTCACCACGGTCGTCCAGCGTCAGCGTTGTCATGTCAACCACCACGTCCGGCGTCAGGTACGCCGACGGATCGTGCACCTCGTAGAACAACTGCTGGCGCACCGTGTCGTAGTCCACGCGGCCGCCCGCCACCTCGGGCTTGAAGATCGTGGCCGTCCCGTCGGGCTGCACGTCGGCGAGGGGGAAGCCGAAGCGCCATGGCTCGGGCACCTCCCACCACCGCCCGGCGTTGTTGCCGCCGGTGGACTGCCCGCTGCACTCCAGCAGATGGCCGACAAGCATGCCGGAGGCCAGCTTGTCCCAGTCGTCCCACGCCCAGCCGTGCTCGTGCACCAGCGGCGCCAAGAACAGCGCAGCGTCGGCGACCCGGCCGGTGATGACGAGGTCGGCGCCCTGTTCCAACGCATCTACCACCGGCCGCGCACCCAGGTAGGCATTCGCGAACGCGAGGGCCTCGGCGCTCGGGAAGTCCTCGGGCAGCAGCTCCGGCCGCCCAAGCACGTCGTCGCCGACGACAGTGGCGACCGTGAAGCCGCTGAGGCCGAAGCGCTGCGCCGCCTTGGCGACCATCTGCGCCGCCGCGCGGGGGTTGATGCCACCGGCGTTGGTGATGACCTTGACCTTGCCCTCGAGCACGGTCGGCAGCAGCTGCAGCAGGTACAGCGGCAGGTCGCGGGTGTAGCCGAGCGTCTCGTCGCGCGCGCGATCCTTGTTCAGGATCGCCAGCGTCAGCTCGGCCAGCGCCTCCAGGACGACGAAGTCCGGCTCCTCGGTGAGCAGGTCCGCGATCGGGCCCGGCGCATCGCCGTAGAAACCCTGGCCGCCCGCGATGCGGACGGCACCCTCCGGCCGCTGGATCACGCGCTCTCAGCCTCCAATGTGTGCAGTTGCGCTACCCCAGTGGCGTAACTGCTCACTGTGGCAGAAAAGGGGGGGTCAGACGAGGGCCGCCTTGCGGGGGTAGGCCACCTTGGGGTCGGTGTGCACATTGATCAGGTACGGCACGCCGCTGTCAAAGCCGCGCTTCAGCGCCTCGGCCAGGTCACCCGCCCGCGTCACGGTCTCGCCCGCGCCGCCCAGGGCGCGCACGATCGCGTCGTAGCCGGTCTCCTGGCGCAGGTCGGCCGCGACGTCCCAGCCGCCGTACATCTGCTGCATGGGGTACTTCTCCAGCGCCCACATGCCGTTGTTGCCGACGACCATCACCACCGGCAGGTTGTGCCGCACCAGCGAGTCGACGTCCATCAGCGAGAAGCCCGCCGCGCCGTCGCCGAGCATCAGCGCGACCTGGGCGCTGGGGTGCGCGAGGCGCGCCGCCATGGCGTACCCCGCGCCGGTGCCGAGGCAGCCGTACGGCCCCGGGTCCATCCAGCGCCCTGGCTCGTAGGTGTCCACGTACTTGCCGGCGTAGCTCACAAAATCGCCACCGTCGCCGATCACGACCGCGTCGCGCGCGAGCACCTTCGCCATCTCGCCGTACACCCGCGCCGGGTGGATCGGATCGGCGTCGGACTCGAGCAGATCGCGCTCGGCGGCGCGCTCGGCGTCCTCGACGCCGCGCAGCTGCGACACCCACGCGTCGCGCTCGGCGCGCAGGTCACCGGCAGGACCCTCGGTCCCGGCCGCCAGCTCGTGCAGCGCCGCGGCGAGGTTGCCGCTGACGCCCGCCGCCAGCGGCCGGTGCTTTGCGACGAGATCGGGGTGCGCGACGACATGCACGACCTGCGCGTCGCCGAAGTGGCCGAAGCCGAGGCGGAAGTCCAGCGGCGTGCCGATCACCATGACCACGTCGGCGCCCTTGAGCGCCGCAGAGCGGGCACGCGAGAACACGAGCTCGTGGTCGGCCGGCAGGCAGCCGCGACCCATGCCGTTGAGGATCGCGGGGATGCGCAGCGTCTCGACCAGCTCTCCCAGCGCTTGCCACGCGCCGTCGAACCACACGTCGGTGCCGGCGATGATCACCAGCTTGCGCGCGGCGCGCAGCACGTCGGCCGCCTGGGCGACGGCGTCGAGGTCGACCGGCTGGGACTCGGGCTCACTCCACCCCGGCACCGTGCCCTCGTCCGCTCCGAGGAAGATCACGTCCATCGGGATGTCCACGAACGTGGGGCCGCGCTGCGGCGTGCTCGCGACACGGAACGCCTCCAGCACGTCGCGCGCCACGTCGGCGGGCGCGGTCGAGGTCATGGCGTGCTTGGTCAGCGCCTGCATGAACGCGACGTGGTCCATCTCCTGCAGCGACCCCGCGCCCCAGGTCGCCTGCGGCGCGCGGCCGCCCAGCACCAGGACGGGCGAGCCGTTGAACTTCGCGCC
>Ga0299913_10004191_pt1 | contig 12037 bp, 9 predicted proteins | sample RVTome_9_FD_201360 | JGI IMG/M metagenome (GOLD analysis project Ga0299913, IMG submission 201360) | Soil microbial communities from uranium-contaminated site in the Upper Colorado River Basin, Wyoming, United States - RVT155D38 (version 2) ... | reverse complement strand
GTTGAGCAGCTGGTAGTCGACCTCGATGCCCGTCTCCTCCTCGAACTGAGGCACGAGCTTTTGCATCGTCTCCTGCAGCGGCGTTACCTCGTCCAGCACCGTGATGCTCTGAACGGCATAGGGCGCAGCCGCCTCCTTGTAGGACCATGCGTGCGAAGTCGCCGGCCAAAGCCACGGCAGAGCGATGGCCAAGCCGACCACGAGCGGATTCGGTGCCGCAAGCGTCCTCCCTGTAGCGTCGCAAGGTCGTCTCATGTTGCACCTCCCTGAGTTGAACGCGCTCGCCTCACCGGAGCGCCCTGCCAGTTTCGAGATCGAACAGGAGGAACGACGAGCTCTGGAACCGGACGCGGACGGGATCACCGGGACGAAGCGGGGTCTGGTCGAAGGACTTGGACTTGATCAGGCAGCCGCCGAGCCGGACCGTGGTGATCGTGTACTTCCCGAACGGCTCGACGGTGTAGATCTCCGCTGCAGCGCCGTCCGGGGCGCCGGATGCCGGCGCGACGGTGAGCTCGGTCGGCCGGACGCCAAGCACGACCTTGTGCGAGCTCGAGACCGTCTCGACCCGGCGAGCAACCGCCTCCGGCAGGTCGATCGAGAAACCGTCGCAGCGGAAGACGAGCCGATCGCTCTGTCGCCCGAGCTCGCCTTCCAGCAGGTTGGCCGGCGGATCGCCCAACAGCCGGGCGACCTTTACGCTGGCCGGCGCCAGATAGACCCGCATCGGCGGGTCGACCTGCTCGATGCTGCCGCCGATCAGCACGGCCACGCGGTCCGCCACCGAGAGCGCCTCGAGGCCGTCCGGCGAGCACCAGAGCGTCGGCACGTCGCTCTGCCTCAGCCGGCGGCGGATGGCGCCACGCAGTTTGTGGCGCAGCTTGGCGTCGAGATGCGAAATCGGCTCGTCGAGCAGATAGGCGGTCGCGTCCTGCACGAGCGCGCGACAGAGCGCGACCCTTTGCTTTTGTCCGCCGGAGAGCGCGGCCGGCATTCGCTGCGCCAGATGGGCCATCTCGACGAGCTCGAGGACCTCGTTCACCCGTAAGGCGATCGTGCGCTCGTCGTAGCGCATCCTGCGGCCCGGCGCGCGCAGCGGAAAGGCGATGTTGTCGCGAACGCTGAGCTGCGGGTACAGCGCATAGGACTCGAACATGTAGGAGACGCGCCGCTCCTGCGGCGAGAGATTGTCGAGGCGCCGCGCGCCGAGCAGGATCTCGCCTGCATCCGGTGCTTCGATGCCGCTGATGAGGCGGCAGGTCGTGGTCTTGCCGGCGCCTGACGGACCGGTCAGCGCCAGGATCTCGCCGGGCCCGATGTCGAGATCGAGCGCCTCGAGCGCCACCGTGTCGCCGTAGCGCTTGTCAACCGATGTGAGCTTCAGCGCTTCACTTTGGGCCACCGGGACCGCGCCCTTCTGAGATGACCGCTGAGAGGTTCCTGCCGGTCTCCGGGTTGAATAGGTTAAGCAAATCATGGCGGACCCGGATGGCGATCGGCTCGCCGACGAGCGGCGACACCCCCCGAACCTCGATCGTCACCTGCTCCTCCCCGGACATTGCTGGACTGTTGGTCTCGGATTCGATTGGCACCAGTGTCAAGACGTGGCTGTCGCCACGCATCTCGGTCCAGGCGACACGGCCGGCGAGTGTGTCGGCCTCTTGCCTGGATGCACTTGGCTCGATCACCTCGACATGCTCCGGGCGGAAGCCGAGGATCACGCAATCCGATGTCGCGATGCGCCGCAGGCGGCCGGCGGCGTCGCGGTCGAGCGCCATGTGCCAGCCTCCGCCGTCGGCGAAGATCGCACCGTCCGCCTCGCGCAGCGTTACCGGGATCAGGTTCATCGGCGGCTCGCCGATGAAGTCGGCGACGAACAGGTTCTGAGGATGATCGTACAGTTGCTGCGGCGCGTCACACTGCTGGAGCACGCCCTCATTCATCACCGCCACCCGGTCCGACATCGCGATCGCCTCGGTCTGATCGTGGGTGACCAGGATCGCCGTCAGTCCCGCCGTCTGCTGCAGCCGCTTGATCTCAGCGCGAAGTTGAACCTTCTGGTCGCCATCGAGGTGGCTGAGCGGCTCGTCGAACAGAATCAGCTCGGGGTCCCGGACCAGCGCGCGCCCGATCGAGACCCGTTGCTGGGCGCCTCCGCTCAGGCGGCGGACGCTCTCGTCGCGAAGGCTTTCCAGCCCGAGCAACGCGATCGCGGAGGCGACCCGCCGTTCCAGGTCCGCCCCCGGCAGCCGCCGGATTCTGAGCGGGAACGCGATGTTCTCGAAGACCGAGAGATGCGGATAGAGCGCGTAGTCCTCGAAGACCATAGCGATGTTGCGCTCGGCCGGCGCCAGCTGGCTCACCGGACGCTCGTCGAAGAGGATCTCGCCCTCGCTCACCTCCTCGATGCCGGCGACCATCTTCAGCGTCGATGTCTTGCCGCAGCCGGACGGTCCGAGCAACGCCAGCATTTCACCGTCGTCGCAGGTCAGGCTCAGGTCCCGCACAGCCTCGATCAGACCGTAGCGCTTCCACACTCGATCGAGCCGGATCGTCGCCATGGCACGGCTGCGCCGACTCAGGGGGCTCGGCTCGGAAGTGTCCTGCCGCCGGGCGGCGCCATCAAGCGGAGCCGGCTGCACGGCACGGGTGCCCAGGGTCGAGCCGTGCCGGCGGACAAAAGAGATGCACTGGCACGGCCATTACACGATGAAATGCCGATCGATAGGGGTCGCCTGCGCGACCGCTGACGCATGTCCCGCCTCCCGGACCGCAGAAGCCCTGCCCACGATCATTCCGACGGCCACCTTTCAGACTCGTGCTTATCTTTATATCGTTCCAACGTCGGTATCATAGGCTCCCCAGACGCGCAATTGAGTGTTGGGCAAGGAACACGGGGCGGCCGGTGGCGGCGTCTTGCCCCGACTGCCAGAGTGTCTAGAGTGTCTATGGTACTAAGAATAGAATGATAGGCAGATGACCCGACAGGCCGATGCCAGAGGGTCCGCTGCAATGCCGGGCTCCAAGCGCAGCGTCGGCACGGGGGAACATGAGCGAACTCGACCTGGTGCCGGAGATCGTCGATGAGGAAGCCCGCCGCAGTGCGGTGGAGCGCTTGCGCACGGCGCAGGTGCTTCTGCCGACGCTCGCTCAGCTGGTCGACCCCTCGCAGATTCCAGACGGGCTCAGCGCGGATCTCGACGCCGTCGACCCGGATGAGCCGCGAGCGGCCAACCTGTTCCGGGTGCACTGGTACAACGATGCCCGACGGCGGCGGCGCGCCCCGCTTCCGGATTACGTCGAGCTGCCTGAGGTGCTGACCGGCGTCAAGGCGCGCATCGTCGTCGCGCTCGGCTGCCGATTCCCGATGATCGGAGCCCACAAGGTGCTGGCCGCCTACGGCTGCCTCGCCCCGCGCCTTGTCACCGGACGGTTCGATCCCGCCCGCCACAAGGCCGTGTGGCCCTCGACCGGCAACTACTGTCGCGGCGGCGTCGCCATCTCGCGCATCCTCGGCTGCCGCGGCGTCGCCGTGCTGCCGGCCGGGATGAGCCGCGAGCGCTTCGACTGGCTGCAGGGCTGGGTCGCCGGCCCTGCCGACATCGTCCGCACGCCCGGGACTGAGAGCAACGTCAAGGAAATCTATGACAAGTGCCATGAGCTTGAGCGCGATCCGGCGAACGTGATCCTGAACCAGTTCTCGGAGTTCGGTAACTATCTCGTCCACTTCCACTGCACCGGACGCGCGCTCGGCGCCATTTTCGAGGACCTGCGCCGGCGCGACCCTGCGCTTCGGCTCGCCGCCTTGGTCGCGGCCACAGGCTCCGCCGGAACCATCGCCGCCGGCGACTATCTGAAGGCCCAGTACGGCAGCAAGATCGTCGCGGTCGAGGCACTTGAGTGTCCGACCATGCTCTACAACGGCTATGGCGAGCACAACATCCAGGGCATCGGTGACAAGCACATCCCGTTGATCCACAACGTCATGAACACCGACGTCGTGGTCGGCGTGTCGGACCGCAGCACCGACGCCCTCGACGTTCTCTTCAACACCGAGGTGGGTGGCCGCTATCTGGCCACCCGGCGCCGGATCGATCCGGCGCTTGTGGCCGCCCTCGACGGCCTCGGGCTGTCGGGCATCGCCAATGTGCTGGGGGCCGTCAAGACGGCGAAGCATCTGGAACTCGGCAGGTCGGACGTGATCGCCACGGTCGCCACCGACAGCGCCGCGATGTACGCGAGCGAGCGCGAGCGCTGCCTGGCGACGCGCTTTGCCGCGGGTTTCGACGAGGTCACTGCCGGCGAAATCTTCGCGGGCCATCTGCTCGCGGCGACCGAGGACCACCTGATCGAGCTCACCCATGTCGACCGCAGGCGCATCTTCAATCTCGGCTATTATACCTGGGTCGAGCAGCAGGGCATCTCGCTCGAGGCGTTCGATCGCCGTAAGGACCAGGCCTTCTGGCGAGGAATCCAGGATTCCGTCGGCGCCTGGGACCGGCTGATCGAGGATTTCAACCGTGAGACCGGCGTCGATCGGCCGGCGTGAAGCGAGCCCTGCCGACCGCAACGGGCTCCCAACCGAAGAGAGGGAGACTTGAGCGAGCCCTATCTTGAACTCCGGCGCAGGACCATGGCGCGTGACCGGAGCCTCCGTGAGAAGGTGGTCACCCTGGAAGAGGCGGCCAGCCTCGTCGAGGACGGCGATAAGGTCGGGATCGGCGGCAGCACGCTCTCGCGTACGCCGATGGCGATGATCTGGGCGCTGATCCGCGCCGGGCGGCAGAATCTGTCCTGCTCGCGCAGCATCACCTCCAGCGAGGGCGAGCTGCTGTTCGCGTCCGGCGCCTGCGACCACATCCTGACCAGCTGGTTCAGCCAGGGCATCGTCTGGGGCGTGTCCAAGGTGATGCGCCACTACACCGAAACCGGCAAGGCGCGCTTCGAGGAGTGGAGCCACATGGCGGTCGGCCTGCGCTTCCGCGCGGGCGCGATGGGCGTCCCGTTCCTGCCGATGCGCTCGATGCTGGGCTCCGACGTCGTCCGCCGGCTGCCGGACGTGCACGAGATGGCGTGCCCGTTCACCGGCGAGAAGCTGCTCCTGGTCCCGGCGCTCAACCCCGACGTCGCGCTGATCCATGTCCAGCGCTGCGATGCTTACGGCAACGCCCAGATCGACGGGCTGAGCTTCATGGACCTCGACCTCGCGATGGCGGCCAATCGCGTGATCCTGACCACCGAGCGGATCGTCAGCAATGAGCAGATCCGCCGCGCGCCCGACCAGACCAGGATCCCGTTCCTTGCGGTCGAGGCCGTGGTCGAGGTCCCGTTCGGCTGCGCGCCCCACGAGTGCTATGGCGCTTACGAGCCGTTCTTCAAGCACCTCGACCACTACGCCGCGCTCATCAGGAAGGACCCCGAGGTCGGGATGCAGGAGTATCTGGCGCGCAGCGTCTACGAGCCGAAGTCCTGGACCGACTATCTCGATCTGCTCGGTCTCGAGGAGCTGCTGGCGGCCGCCCGCCGGGGAAGGAGCATCCATGACGACTGAGCCGAGCTACACGGCGAGCGAGCTGCTGGCGGTGATGAGCGGCAGGCTCCTCGAGGACGGCCAGGTGGTGTTCGCCGGGGTGGGGATTCCTCTGCTCGCCGCCACGCTCGCGCAGCGCCTGCACGCGCCGGGGCTGACCATCCTGTTCGAGGGCGGCACGATCGGCGCCTTCGTCGAGCCGGGCAAGCTGCCGCCCTCGACCAACGAGCAGCGCTGCACGCGGCGCGCCAACATGGTCCTGGGTAGCACCGACGTGCTCCTGCTCCTGCAGCGGGGCTACGTCGACGTCGGGTTCATGGGCGGCGCTCAGATCGACCAACACGGCAACCTCAACAGCTCGTTCATCGGCGATCCCGACCATCCGATCACACGCCTGCCGGGCACGGGCGGCGGCAACGACATCGCCAGCCTGACGCAGATGATCGTCGCGATGCGGCACGAGAAGCGCCGCTTCGTGGCCGACGTCGACTTCGTCACCTCGCCGGGCTTCCTGCACGGCGGGACGAGCCGCAAGGACAGCGGCCTCCTCGCCGGCGGCATGTACCGGGTGGTGACCGATCTCGCGATCATGGACTTCGACGAGACATCGAAGCGCATGAGGATCATCGCCCTGCATCCGGGGGTCACCATCAGCCAGGTACAGGCAAATACCGGCTTCGAGCTCGAGGTCGCAGCGGAGCTCGAGACCACCGAACCGCCGAGGCAGGAAGAGCTCGCCGTCTTGCGGCACCTCGACCCCGAGCGCCTCTACACCGCCTGAGCAGGCCGGCGGCCGACGCGCAGCAACTCCGCAGGGGACCAACATGGCTGGACTTTCGAACACATTCGGGATCGCGATGCGGAACTTCACCGCCGCTCCGCAGCTGCCCGATGCACGGGCCCTGGTCGAGTACGGCGTGAGGATGGAGGAGCTGGGCTTCGATTCGCTCTGGGTGTGGGACCACATCCTGCTCGGCGTCGAACCGAGCTTCCCGATCATCGACTCGCTCACCCTGCTCACCGCCGTCGCCGCCCGCACCCACAGGATCAAGCTCGGCACCGGCGTCCTGGTCCTGCCCCTGCGCAACCCCGTGGTGCTCGCCAAGCAGCTCGCCACCATGGACCAGCTCTCCAACGGCCGCCTTTTCCTCGGCATGGCGACCGGCTGGTACAAGCGCGAATTCGATGCGGTGGGCGTGCCGTTCGAGAGGCGCGGCAAGATTATGGACGAGAGCCTCGAGATCCTGAACCGCTTGTGGACCGAGGACATGGTCGAGGGTCAGTACAGCCAGTACAATCTGCGCAACGCCGTCATGCTGCCGAAACCAGTGCAAAAGCCGCGGCCGCCCCTGCTGATCGGCGGTTATGTCGACCGCGTGCTCAAGCGCGCGGCGGTCGCCAGCGACGGCTGGCTCACGTATTTCTACCGGCCCGAAAGCTTCACCAGCTCCTGGGCGAAGATCCGCGGCTTCGCCGAGGCCGCCGGCAAGGACCCGGACCGCCTGCTGAACGCCAGCCAGCTGCCGATCATGGTTGGCAGGTCCCGCGCCGAGGTCGAGGGCCCGATGATGGAGTGGCTGACCACCGAGTGGGACTACGCGGCGTGGAGCGAGTCGACCAAGGAGAGCGCGATCATGGGCACGGTCGAGGAATGCGTCGAGGAGCTCAAGGCGCACCTCGCCGTCGGCGTCCAGAAGATCATCTTCGTGCCCTACAAGTACGAGATGGCGCAGATCGAGATCATCGCGCAGCAGATCGTCCCGCGGCTGAGGACATAGCAGCGCACGGCTCGTGACGCGCAGCAGCTGGCGCGTTCGGCGGCGCCCGCGCGGTTCTAGCTCGGACATACGGTGCACCGAATCAGCGGATCGCAGCCCCGGCAGCCGACCCGCGGCAAGACGATGCCATTGAGCGACCTGAGGCTTCTGATTTAGTTATTCATACGATGGTCAGAACGATGGGACCTTAATTCGATGTCGCAACTGGCAAGTACCTATCAGCGCAGCCGCATCCCACTCTACGTGCAGCTGGCGGACGCTCTGCGCCGGCGGATCGAGGATGGACAGTGGGAGCCGAGCCAGAAGATCTCGACCCTCGAGGAGCTGGAGAAGGAGTTCCAGGTGGCGCGCGTCACCGTCCGCCAGGCGGTCGACCTGCTGCACAAGGAAGGGCTCGTGCATCGCCAGCAGGGCCGTGGCACCTTCGTGGCCGAGCGGATTCGCGACAAGCGGTGGCTCAAGCTCGAGACGACCTGGCCGGCCCTGATCGCGACGATCAAGGACAACGTGCCGCGCATGATCCCGGTGAAGAACCCGCCGGCGCAGCCGCGGCTGCGCGAGGAAGACGGGCGCCCGGCGCCCGACTACCTGTTCTTGCGCAGCCTGCAGTTCCGTCAGAACGAGCCATACGCGGTGGTCAGCCTGCATCTTGCCCGGCACGTCTACGAGCGCGATCCCGACGCCTTTCAGAAGCACACGGCGCTGCCCATTCTCGCCTCGCTCCGTGACATCAAGATCGCCAAGGCGCACCAGACCATGATCATCGGCAGCGCCGACACCGAGATCGCCGAACTGCTCAAGATCGCGCTTAACGCCCCGACCGCGGAATGCCACTGCGTGGTCGTCGACGCCCAAGGGATCGCGATCTACGTCGCCGAGATCATCTACCGCGGCGACTGCGTGAAGCTGCGCATCGATCTGCTCGACCAAGCGCGGAGCGGCCGTAGGGGCGGTCGGGCCTGATCCTCGGGCGCCTGTGATGACTGAGATCCTTGCGTCCGCATGGGTAGTTTGACCGTTGAAATCTGAGGGCTTTGCGGACGCCACGTCGGCTAGGGGGGCACCGGGAGTGTGAGCATGACAGACAAGGGCGTCGGCAGTCGTCTGATCCGCAAGGAGGACGACCGCTACATGCGTGGCCGTGGCCAGTTCATCGCCGACATCCACTTAGCCGGCATGAAAGACGTCGCCTTCGTGCGCAGCCCGGTCGCGCACGCGCACATCCGCGGCATTACGATCCCGGATCTGCACCGTGCCGCTGTCTTCACTGCGGACGACATGGCACAGGTGAAGCCGATCTCCGCGGTGTCCGGCCTGCCGGGCTTTAAGATCTCGGACCAGCCGGCGCTTGCCACAGGCAAGGTCCGCCAAGTCGGCGAGCTGGTAGCCATGTGCCTCGCCGACAGCCGCGCCCAGGCGGAGGACATCGCCGCGAGCGTGACGGTCGAGTTCGAAGAACTGCCCGCCGTCCACGACATGCTCGAGGGGCGTAAGCCGGGCGCGCCGCTGCTCCACGACCACTGGGGCGACAACATCTTCCTCGAGACCTTCGTCGAGGCGGGCGACTGGTCGGCGGTGGCATCGGCGCCGATCAAAGTGACGCGCGAGTTTCGCACGGCCCGTCAGTGCATGGCGCCCATCGAGGGGAAGGGCGTGGTGGCCTTCTGGGACAGTCGCCTCGAGCAACTCACCATCTATAGCGCGACCCAGATGCCGCACATCGTGCGCACCGGCCTTTCCGACTGCCTGGGCCTCAAGCATGGCCAAGTGCGGGTCATCGCCCCCGATGTCGGCGGTGGTTTCGGCTACAAGGGCATCCTCGCTCCGGAGGAGGTCTGCGTCTGTTGGCTCGCGCTACGCTGCCGGTATCCGGTGCGCTGGATCGAGGACCGGCGCGAGCACCTTGTCGCCAACGCCAACTGCCGCGAGCACCACTACGTCATCACCGCTCATGCCGAGCGCGACGGGCGGCTGCTCGGCATCGAGTGCGAGGCCACGGTCGATTCGGGCGCCTATTCCGCGTATCCGTTCTCCGCGTGCCTGGAGGCGGCGCAGGTGGCGAGCATCCTGCCTGGCCCCTACGACTTCCCGGCCTATCGCTGTCGCACCTTCTCGGTCGCCACCAACAAGTGTCCGATCCTGCCCTATCGCGGGGTGGCGCGCACCGGCGTCTGCTTCGCCATGGAGCTGGTGCTCGATGCCGTCGCGCGCGAGGCCGGGCTCGAGCCGCACGAGGTGCGCCTCAAGAACCTGGTCAGGCCGCAGCAGATGCCGTTCGACAACATCACCAACAAGCACTTCGACAGCGGCGACTATCCGGAGTGCCTGCGGCGCGCGGTTTCGGCCATTGACCTCCCGGCGGTGCGTGCGCGTCAACGGGCGGTCGAGGCGGACGGCAGGCTGCTCGGCGTCGGCGTCTCGATCTTCTGCGAGCAGGCGGCGCATGGCACCTCGGTCTATGCCGGTTGGGGCATCCCGATGGTGCCGGGGTATGAGCAGGCGACCGCGCGCCTCACGCCCGACGGCGGCCTCGAGCTTCGCGTCGGCGCCCACTCGCACGGCCAGGGGCACGAGACCACGCTCGCGCAGGTCGCGAACGAGATCCTCGGGATCGACCCGGATGCGGTCAAGGTCGTGCATGGCGACACCGCATATACGCCCTATTCGACGGGCACCTGGGGCTCGCGCTGCATGGTGATGGGCGGTGGCGCTGTGGCGCGGGCCTGCCAGGAGATGGCCCGCCGTGCGGCACGCATCGGTGCCTCGCTGCTGCAGGCCGACGAAAGTGAGGTGCAGGTCAGGGACGGCACGGTGGTCGGACCGAGCGGCAGCGTGACGCTCGGTGAGATCGCCAGGGTGTGGTACCTGCGGCCGCAGGACCTGCCGGCCGACGTCAATCCCGGCGGGCTCGAGGTCACGGCCGGCTACAAGCCGGCGCGTGATTCCGGCAGCTTCAGCTATGCCGCCCATGCCGCCGTGGTGGCGGTCGACCCGGACATCGGCGCCGTCGAGATCCTGGACTATGTGGTGGTCGAGGACGGCGGCGTGCTAGTCAACCCGATGATCGTAGACGGTCAGGTCTGCGGCGGCACCGCCCAGGGCATCGGCACCGCGCTCTACGAGGAGATGCCGTTCGACCCGTCGGGTCAGCCGCTCGCCTCGACCTTGGCGGACTATCTCTTGCCTGGCGCCACCGAGGTGCCGGCGATCCGGATCGAGCACATGGAGACGCCCTCGCCCTACACCGAGTTCGGGGTCAAGGGCCTTGGCGAAGGCGGCGCCATCGGGCCGCCGGCGGCGATCGCCAGTGCGATCAATGACGCGCTGAGGCCGCTCGGCGCCGAGGTCTGCGCCTCGCCCATGACACCGCGACGCATCTTCGAGGCGATCCACAAGGTCAAAGACGCAGCATGAAGCCCGCACCTTTCGATTATGCGCAGCCGTCGACTTTGGCCGGCGCGATCGCATTGTTGAAGCGCGAGGACCTTTCGGTGAAGCTTCTGGCCGGCGGCCAGTCGCTCGGACCGATGCTTAATCTCCGCCTGGCACAGCCTGACCTGCTGGTCGACATCACAGCGGTGCCCGATCTGCTGCGCGTCGAGACCGAGGACGACGGTCTTCTGATCGGCGCCTGCGTCACCCACGCGGACATCGAGGACGGCCGGGTGCCAGATCCCACCGACGGGGCCCTGCCCGCAGTCGCCCGCGCGATCGCCTATCGTGCCGTGCGCAACCGGGGCACCATTGGCGGCAGCCTGGTCCATGCCGATCCGGCGGCGGACTGGATCTCCGCCCTCGCCGCACTGGGCGCGGATGCCGTCGTGCGCGGGCCAGCGGGCCAGCGCCGGCTTCCCGTCGAGCAGTTCATGGCGGGGGCGTTCGAGGCCGCGCTGGAGCCAGACGAACTGCTTGAGGCGATTCGAGTGCCGCGGCTCTCGCCCCGCCGGCGCTGGGGGTTCTATAAGTTCTGCCGCAAGGCCGGCGAGTTCGCGCAGGCCATTGGCTCGGTGCTCTACGACGCCGAGCGTGCGGTCTGCCGGGTCGTGATCGGCGCCACCGAGTCGACGCCTATCGTGGTGCCCGACGCGACGCCACTGTTCGGTGGCCGGCCAGAGGACGGGCTCGCCCTGACCTTCGATTCGAGCCATGCGGCCAGGCTCCTCGACAACAAGGGCATGCGCGACCCGTTCGAGCGTCAGATCCACCTCGTAGCTCTCGAGCGCGCCGTCCACCTCGCGAGCCGGCCATGAGGACCGTCCGTCTCACAGTGAATGGCAGGGCGGTTAGCGCCGTCGTCGAGCCGCGCACCCATCTCGCCGACTTCCTGCGCGAGAGCCAACTGCTCACCGGAACGCACCTGGGCTGCGAGCACGGCGTGTGCGGCGCCTGCACGCTCCTGATCGACGGCGCGCCGGCCCGCTCCTGCATCACCTACGCGGTCGCCTGTGAGGGTGCCGAGATCACGACGATTGAGGGGCTGGACGACGATGAGGTGACGGGCGAGCTGCGTGCGGCCTTCTCCCGCGACCACGGGCTGCAGTGCGGGTATTGCACCCCAGGCATGCTCGTCAGTGCGCGCGACATCGTCACCCGCCTTCCGGACGCCGATGAGCGCCGCGTGCGCCTCGAGCTCAGCGGCAATCTGTGCCGCTGCACGGGCTACGTCGGGATCGTGCGCGCCGTCTGCGCGGTGCTCGACGAGCGCCGCAGGGCCGTGACGCCCGAGCTG
>Ga0299913_10004190_pt1 | contig 12042 bp, 12 predicted proteins | sample RVTome_9_FD_201360 | JGI IMG/M metagenome (GOLD analysis project Ga0299913, IMG submission 201360) | Soil microbial communities from uranium-contaminated site in the Upper Colorado River Basin, Wyoming, United States - RVT155D38 (version 2) ... | reverse complement strand
CTACATCGAGGATGTCGTCCGTCGCCTGGGCGTGGCGGGCTTCATCGGTTTCGCGCCCGATGCATTGACGCCTCTCGGCGGTTATCCGGGCAGCGACGACGAAGGACGCGAACTGCAGGCGCAACGGGAGCGGGACGAGATGCTCGAGGACTTCATCGCAGGGTTTCGCCATCTGCAGTCGCACGACTGGTGTAACGGTACCGCCGGATGTGTCGGTTTCTGCTTCGGTGGATGGGTTTCAAACGCACTCGCAGTGAACGTTCCTGACCTTGCCGCCGCCGTCCCGTTTTACGGCAGTCAGCCCGCTGTCGAGGACGTCGCCAGGATTCGCGCACCCCTCCTGATTCACCATGCCGAGCATGATGAGCGGGTCAACGCAGGCTGGCCGGCGTATGAAGCCGCGCTTGGAAATGCCGGTGTGGACTACACGGAGTACACGTACGACAACACCAATCACGGCTTCCACAACGATACGACGCCGCGGTTCGACGAGGGGGCGGCCGACCTGGCGTGGCGAAGAACCATTGAATTTTTCAGGAAAAACCTTGTCTGAAAAGAGGCTCCGCGCCACCCGAAGCGGGCGCTCGTTCCGAGCGAATCCGGAGGTCATATTCATGGGCAGACTTACATTGCTTGTCTTCGCGGTCCTCGCGGCGCCAACAGCCGTTGCGCAGAACGCCGACCGTATGAAGGACGGACCGACGACGGTGATCGGACCCAGGAATCCCGACTTGCAGGAAGGGGCTCAGCAACTGCTGGCCGGCCGCGCACGGCGAGGCGTCGAGCTCACATTGCGCGGCCTCGAGGTTGCACAGGGCGGACGGGAAGAAGAGGCGGCGCTCTCGAACCTCTGCGCCGGTTACATCATGCTCGAGAATTTCGAGGAAGCGCTCAAGTACTGCGAACTGCTGATCGCCAGAAACGAGAACAGCTGGCGCGGCTATAACAATCGCGCGGTGATCTACATCAACACCAAAGAATACGAGAAAGCGCACAGGGACCTGGTTCGAGGAGAAGAACTGAATCCCGGGGCCAGGACTTTACGGATTGCCCGGGCCATGTATCTTGACGCTGTCGACCCCGTGGCTCCGGAGGTCGAGATCGACGACCGTCAGGCCGGTTACGATGAGGAAGGTGAGAATCCGTAAGGAGGTTCAGTATTCCGGTGGGAGGTTTGCCGGACGGCGGCACGCGACGGCGCTCGCACTGCTGATTCCCGTTTTACTACTCGAGCCACGTCTTGCCGAGGCCGAATCCGGCGAAGAAAACGTTACCCATATTACCGACTCCTCGACCGAGCGCCCCCCCGCCGTCACTGCCTTCCCCAAGTATCCGTCCGTCGCGCGCCGCGACCGGATCGAAGGGGAGGCCACGGTGTGTTTCAACATCGACAAACGCGGTCGCGTTGTGCGTCCGTCGGTCAGGAGCAGCACCCACAGGATCTTCGAAAAACCGGCGATGGCGGCGATCAGGCGTTCCAGCTTCGAGCCGCTCGAAGCCGGCGAAAAACCGGCTGCCGCGAAGACGTGCCGCACCTACCGCTTTCGTCTCGATCCGGTCAATGCGCGAAACGGCGAACCGCGGGGGCCGGAGGAGGCGAACGATCCGGCAACGTCAGAATCGATCGGGCAGGCGCTGGACTGATCGGGGCCTAGCCCGGATCCGGGCTCGCCCCGACACTGCGATTCGCTCGAGGGTGAAGATGTAGTCTCCCAGGGCCGACATATCGTCGTTGGCGACATTCGCCGCGACGTGCAGATGCACCGGACCGACAACCCCGGTCGCAATCCAGCGAAATACCCACCGTGCGGTGCCATCCCTTTCGGGTTGGAGACCATCCTTCGTATGTTGCAGGTAGACCTGTCCGGCTTCCTCGACGAGGCGCGTCCGCTTCGAGAGCGAAACGAGCTTGCCTGCCGGTTTGCCGTCGGGCGATCGCAGCGCGAGCTGAAAGCCGCTACTCCGCAGTTCGGCGTGCTCAAGGACGATCTCGAGCTCGTAGTGGGCATCCGCAACGACGCGGTCGGGGAATCCCCCGACCTTCAGGGTGCCATCTGCCGGGTTCGGATCGCTGTCGGCGTGGCACGCTCTGCAATCGGGTTCGCCGAAGCCTCCCGTATGTCCGGGCGGCGCCCCGGCTTCAAATCCATGGCCGACACGGCCGGTTCCAAGCAGCAGTACCGATACCATGAGTACCGGCATCATCGCCGGAACGCCGTCAATGCACCTTGGCGCGGCCGATGTAATTGGTGTCGGTGCCAAACCAGATCTCGCCGGCCGGGGCAAAATAATCCATATGTCGAACGGCGCCACCGCCGCTCGGGATATCGGTCACGCTGACGAATTCCTCCGTCGCAGTATCGAAGCCTGTGAATCTGTTCGGTGACAATCCCGTTTCCACGATCCAGATCGCATCGTTCCTGTCGACCGCCATGCCGTAGGGCCGGCTGTCCGCGCCGCCAGGCATCGGCCACTCGGCAAACTCACCGGAGTCCGGGCTGTAACGGCCCAGGTAGCCGCGGGCGTAGTCGCCGTACCAGACTCGGTCGTCGGAGGTTATCGCCAGCCGCCGCGGGCGGCTGTCGGAATCGGGAAGCTCAATTTCGCGCAGCGTCATCGTCTGGGGATCGACGTTGAGGATCTTGTTGGTGCCGAACGATACGACCCAGGGAACGTCCTTCGAGTCGACGACGATTCCGTATGGCCGCGAGCGTCCCGTCGGCACCTTGATCAACTGTACGCTCCGGTCTGCGGTTGTCAGCTTGCCGACGAAGTTCCCCTGCTGCACCGTAAACCAGATATCGCCGTGCGAGTCGAAGGTGAGCGTATGCGGGTCGCGCGCTGACCGCTCGGGCATTTCGATGCGGGTGATCTTGCCGGTATCAGGGTCGAGAAGACCGACATGACTGGCGAGGTTGCCGGCGTACCAGATATCGTTGTTGTTATCGACCAGAAGATTGTGCGGCCCTGTTCCGGGCGTCAGATCGTAGCGGTTGAACTGGTTCGATTCGGGAACCAGGTTGGCGACATAGTGGCCTTTCTGGCCGACGAACCAGACACGTCCGTCATCCGCGACATAAGGATCTCTCGGGCCGGAGTTCTCCCACGGCACCAGCCACTCGCGAATGTCGAGGCGATTGTCGGCAGGCGTAGACTGGGCGTGGCTGGAACCGGCGGCGAGAAACGCGCCGCAAGCGACGATCATGGTGAGCGTTACGGTTTTCATCACGTTACCTCTCGAGGAGACCGCTCATACTCGGCCTGGAGGGACAGGATGCGCAGCGTAGCTTCCCGGAGGTTCTGGCCAAGGCTCACGAGGCCGGATTCGTGACCGGCCATGACCGCCACCCCGGTGCGGGGGAGCGAGGTCTCGCGATACAGTCTTCTGAACTCGTCGGCCATGGCAGGCGTCCCGTAGGCAACCTCCGCGTCGGTGGTCGGCACCGCGTGCTTCAATCGCTCCCAGAGCATGGCGTTGTGCACATGCACGACCGCATTGATCGACAAATCTAGCTCATAAATGGCCGCGTGCGTAAGGGTCTCTGACGACGCCTGCGTTCCGCCAACGCAAGTCACTGAATTTTCTTCAATATTAACGGCAGTGACGAGGGCATAGTGGTGCCTGTCGGTGCGCGGCAGGTGCCCCGTCTGCGTGCCGCTGATGACGAACAGGCCTCCACCTTCCACGCGCACGCTCAGATTGCCATATCCGATATCCAGATCGGGATAGTGTCCCACGAGTCCTGCTTCGAAGAGCGGCCGTCGCCATCGCTCGAGTTCTGCGGTCTCCGGATGATCGAGCGGTGACCGATCGGACCAGTCTACCTTGAACTTTGTGTAACCCTCGTCGATCATGAGGCCCGCGCGGCCCCCTGCCTTGCCAGCTCGGGAAAGAGCCCGGCCAGACCTTGCTCGCTGGCATCGCAAATTCCGCACTCGGTAATCAGGCCGGTGATCAGCCGCGCAGGCGTTACGTCGAAGGCGACGTTGCTGATCGTTGTGCCGTCTGCAACGGTTTGTACCTCCAGGAAGCGATTGCCCGACCGGCCACGGACCAGGGAGACTTCCGACGCAGCCCTCTCTTCGATCGGTATCGCTGCACCGTCTTCGATAGTCCAGTCGATAGTGGTCGAGGGCAGGGCGACGTAAAACGGAATGCCGTTGTCGGCGGCCGCGAGCGCCTTGAGATAGGTGCCGATCTTGTTGGCGACGTCGCCCCTGCGGGTGGTGCGGTCCGTGCCGGTAATGCAGATATCCACCTGTCCTCGTTGCATCAGATGGCCGCCGGCATTGTCCACGATGAGCGTATGCGGAACTCCGTTTTGTGCCAGCTCCCAGGCGGTCAGTTGCGACCCCTGGTTACGCGGTCGTGTCTCATCGACCCACACGTGCACGTTGATGCCGTTCTGGTGCGCCAGGTATATCGGGGCGGTCGCGGTACCCCAATTGATGGTGGCGAGCGAGCCCGCGTTGCAGTGGGTCAACACGTTTACGACACCGCCGCGTCTTCGTCTGGCGATATCCTCGAGGAGTCGAAGTCCGTGCCGGCCAATGTTGCGTGAAATTTCGATGTCTTCATCGCAGATCGCCTGCGCTTCCTCTTTCAGCTCTGCGACGAGGTCGCCGGTGTTCCGCCGGACCCTGGCCATGACCCGGTTGATTGCCCATCTCAGATTGACTGCCGTCGGACGTGTCTTCCCGAGCTCGATTGCGGCGCGCGTCAGAATTTGCTCCGGCTCGTTGCTTCCGGGAGTTTCCAGCGCCGCGAGGTAAAGACCCCAGGCTGCGGTCGCCCCGATGAGCGGGGCCCCTCGCACCAGCATCTCGCGGATTGCGTGCGCCGCGTCCGCACAGGTCCTGAGGTCGCGGACGACGACTTCATGCGGCAACAGCCGCTGATCGATGATCTGGACGACCGTCGGATCGTCCGCCTTGAGCCAGATCGTCCTGAACGCCTCGCCTTTTGCCACCACGATAACAAGCCTTCGAATGCAGATGCGTCACGCCGCGGAGCCGGTCGCGCGCAACGGAAACCTGGCGGGGATGACCCTGTCAGGAGCCTAATCGATCGCCAACGCAGCAGTTAAGCATACCGGGGTGCCGGCATTCCAGGCTCTCCCGGCCGGCGCAGACGCCCGGACGGGCAAGCTGATACTCTGGGGACCGGAAATTTTCAGATTGACACCCTATTGACACCCTGATGGGACCACTTGCCGGCACGAAAGTCATAGAGATAGGCGGAATCGGACCGGGGCCCTTCTGCGGCATGCTGTTGGCCGATATGGGCGCTGACGTCGTGCTGATCGAGCGAAAGAGCGATTCCGCTTCGCCGCTCGACCTTCAGGCCGGCGACTTCAGCAAGTACTCGATCGTGCACCGTGGCAAGAAATCCGTGGCCATGGATCTGAAGAAGCCGGGGGCCGCCCATTCCATCCTTCGGCTGGTTTGCGACGCCGATATTCTGATCGAGGGTTTCCGTCCCGGCGTGATGGAAAAGCTGGGCCTCGGTCCCGACGAGTGTTTCGAGAGGAATCCGCGACTCGTCTACGGTCGCATCACCGGATGGGGACAGGACGGACCTCTGTCCCAGTGCGCGGGTCACGACATCAACTACATCGCGCTTGCCGGCGCGCTTTATCACGGCGGCCACAAGGCTTCGCCGCCGGCGGCTCCGCCCACGCTTGTCGGCGATGTCGGAGGCGGTGCCATGGTCCTCGCGGTCGGATTACTCGCCGCGCTCCTGGCCGCCCGGCAAAATGGCCAGGGACAGATCGTTGACGCCGCAATCAGCGACGGCGCGGCTCTGATGACCTCATTGCTCCTGGGGCTCCAGCGACAGGGAATCTGGGTCGACCGGCGCCAGAGCAACCTTCTCGACGGCGGTGCCCACTGGTACGACTGCTACGAGTGCGCAGATGGAGAATACATATCCATCGGCGCTCTCGAGCCCCGGTTTTACCGGCAGTTACTGGAAAGGTGCGGCCTCGGTGACGATCCGGACTTTGCGCCGCAGTTCGACAGAGCGAGGTGGCCGGGCCAGAAAGAGAAAATGGCGAAACTGTTCAAAGGGAGAAAACGGGCTGAATGGTGCGAGATACTCGAGGGTACCGATGCCTGCTTTGCACCGGTTCTGAGCCTTGCCGACGCGCCGCTTCATCCGCATAACCAAGCGCGCTCGACGTTCGTGGAAGTCGACGACGTCGTGCAGCCCGCTCCAGCGCCGCGCTTCGGCAGGACGCCAGGTGCAATCTCCGGAAAGCCGCCGGCCAACGGCGAGCACACGCTTGCCGTTCTGGCCGCAGCCGGATTTTCCGAACAGGAGATTTCCCGGTTGCAGGCGCAGAATGTCATCTGAGGCGCCGCCGGCAGTGGCGACGTGCATGGCGTGTTCGAAAGTCGATGCCGGGCCGCGTCGGTTCGTCCACAACCCGACGATGCCATGGGTCGTCGTCCTTTCCTGCCTGTTGCAGCTGTCGTTCCTTCCACGGGCGCTTGCCGAGTCCGAGGACGCTTCGGACGACTCCGTGGAGGAGTACGTCGTCGATCCGGATGTGCCGAGCGGCAAGGAACTGGAGGAAATGGGTGCGAGGATCGGCCGCATATTCCTCGACAAGCAGAACGTCTTTGATACCTCGCGCGAGGATGAGGACAGGTTCCTCTACCGGATCGCGAACCGCTGGCACGTGCTGACTCGCGATTCGGTCCTTCGGCAGCAGCTGCTGTTCCGCGAGGGAGATCCATACTCCGAGAGGCTGGTTGCGGAGTCCGCGCGAATCCTCAGACGAAACGACTATCTTTACACCGCGGTGGTCGAACCGCTGCGGTACGACAACGGTACCGTGGACATCGTCGTTCGGACGAGGGACCTGTGGACCCTGATACCCGGGATTTCGATATCCCGGTCCGGTGGCCAGAATAAGTCCCGCGTCAGCCTCTCGGAGTCGAATCTGCTGGGACGCGGCACCCGCGTACGTCTGTCGTATATGGAAGATGTCGATCGGCAATCCACGAATTTCGAGCTTTCCGATGAGCATCTGGGCGCCAGCTGGCTGTCGTTCTACCTCGGGTTGTCGGACAGTTCTGACGGTAGTACCGCGCGCCTGCGCGCCGAGAAGCCCTTCTACGCGCTCGATACGCGCCGTAGCTGGGGCCTCGAGCTTCTCGACGATCTGCGCGAGGATCGGCTTTACGACATCGGCGAGGAAATCGCCGAGTACAGGCACGAATCCGACTTCTACACCGCTTTCGGCGGCTGGTCGGCAGGCCTCACGAACGGTTGGGTCAGGCGATGGACGGCCGGTATCGTGTATGACAACCAGCGATTCTCGGAGGTGCCCGACCTCGATCCCGATCTGCTGTCCGTCGTGCCCGAGAGTCGTCGCCTCGTATATCCGTTTGTCGGCCTCCAAATCCTCGAAGACCGTTTCACGACCACGTCCAATCGCGACCAGATCGGCCGTACGGAGGATTTCAACCTGGGCACGCAGCTACGGGCAAGGCTCGGCTACGCGAGCGAGGGGCTGGGTTCCGATCGCAATTCGATCATCTATTCCGTCGACGCGAGTCGCGGCTACGGCGACATAAACAGGAAGGCTCTCATTCTTTCAGCAGACGCCAGTGGCCGCATCGACGACGGGTCGTCCGCGAATTCGACGGTAGGAGTCGGTGCCCGCTACTACAACCAGATTACCTCGAAGCGGCTGTTCTTCATGACACTCGACGCTCAGCGCGGGCATAACCTGGATCTCGACAACCCGCTGGAAATCGGCGGCGACATCGGCCTGCGCGGTTATCCCTTGCGCTACCAGTCCGGCGACGCCAGCGTGCTGTTCACCATCGAACAGCGATACTTCACGGACTGGTACCCGTTCCGCCTCGCCCGTGTCGGCGGCGCCGTGTTTGCCGACGTCGGGCGCACCTGGGGCGAGAATCCCGTGGAGGGATCCTCTCTGGGCTGGCTCCGGGACATAGGGTTCGGTCTTCGTCTGGGTCCGACGCGCGGTGGCGCCGGCGACGTCGTACACCTGGACATCGCCTTTCCGCTGGACGGCGATCCCTCGATCGACAAAGTGCAGATCCTGCTCGAATCGAAGGGCAGTTTTTGATCGAGACGTATCGCGTTCGCGAATAACGCAGCCTGCGATGCTATCCGGTCGTGTCGATCGTCGCCGCTGCCCGAGCGGCTTTGAGGGTGTTGGACATCAGCATGATGATGGTCATGGGACCTACGCCGCCGGGTACGGGTGTGATGGCACCGGCGACCTTGCTGGCCTCCTCGAAGTTGACGTCGCCCGAGAGCCTGCTCTTCGTTTCTCCCTTGACCGTCACTTCGGTGCGGTTGATGCCGACGTCGATTACCGTGGCGCCGGGCTTTATCCAGTCGCCTCTGACCATTCCAGCGCGTCCGACTGCGGCGACCAGAATGTCGGCGGTGCGGGCGACCCCGGCCAGGTCGCTGGTTCTGCTGTGACAGATCGTGACGGTCGCGTTCGCCTTGAGAAGCAGGCTGGCCATGGGCTTGCCCACGATGTTGGAACGGCCGATCACGACGGCGCGCAGACCCGAAAGGTCCGTGCCGTGCTGGTCTTCGACCATCAACATGCAGCCGGCGGGCGTGCAGGGAACGAAAGCGTGCGCGGTATCGCCGGCGGTGAGTTTGCCGATGTTCAGGAAGTGAAACCCGTCCACGTCCTTTTCCGGCGCAACGTGCTGCGTCACCTGCTGCTCGTCCAGGTGATGCGGAAGCGGGAGCTGCACCAGGATGCCGTGAACCTGCGGGTCGTCGTTCAGGGCATCGATAAGTGCAAGGACGTCGTCCTGCGGAGTGTCGGCGGCGAGCGTGTGCTGAAGCGAATGGAAGCCGCAGGATTCCGCCATCCTCGCCTTGTTTCTGACGTAGACCTGGCTTGCAGGATCGGCGCCGATGAGCACCACGGCCAGCCCGGGTTTTACGTTGTAGTCTCGCAGAAGTTCGGCCGCCCCTGCGGTAATCGATGTTGCAAGCCTGGCGGACCTCGCCTTGCCATCGATGAGAGTCGCGCATGTCATGTGTGTCATTCCTGCCTGCAGCTCGAGTCCGGGCGGACGACTCCGGACGAAAGTGCGCCATGGTAGCTGCGGTGCGCCGGCGGGTAAACCGTGCTCACTCTGGATCCACTCGCGGCATTCGTCGGGTCAGGGTTGGGGCTAGGGTCTGTGTTGCACATCCTGCCGGTCATCGCCTACTGGCTGCCTTGTCGCGAAGCCGTAGAGGAGCACAGCTGGCGCGATCGCGGCGACGATGTGTTTGAGAGTATGACCGCTGACGACATTGCTCAGGCTAAAAATATCGCGATCATAATGTTCGAACAGTTTCGATGCGGCATAAATTGCCACTACCCACCAGATGAATGCAGTTCGGTCGAATCGTGAGCGGTACATCAGGAGTATGAGCGGTATCAGTACGATCGGCAGAAACTGAACCAGCGCGTACGGACGCAGGTCGCCGCGGTCACGTGACTCCGTCACAGCCCAGTAGACGACGGACAGAGCGCCTGCGAAAAGCAGCGGAAGCAGCAGCTTGCGTGCCCGTTGCGCCGAAACATGTTCGCCCAGGGCGACTGCAAAAAACGCCATGAAAGCCAGCGTCATCGGGAGCCTGTCCCATATCAGTGTCCCGTTGTCGGGCGCGAGGTGATACCAGGCGGAGCCGAATCCCGTCACCAGTACGCCGGCAAAGAAGACGATGTATGCAGGTTGCAGCAAGGGCAACAGACCGCACCGATGCCCCCGTCCCGCGAACAGTAACCCCGCTGCGCCGGCAAAAACGAACGGAACGTTCGATACTACGTTCCAGAAATTCGGTATCGAAATGAACGTCCGCGTGTCGGCGAACATGTGGTACCGGGGATCCTGGGGTACGGGCGGCACCAGCGCCGTAGCAGCGATTGCGACGACCGCGACCGCGAGCAGCAGGTAACCCCTCGCGATTCCCCGGCTCTCCCGAGTCATCCGTTGTCGCCGGACTCGCAATCTGATTTCATCATGGGAAAATCGACGTGTCTTGCGGTGCCGTCCACGGTCCCTTCGATTCTGCCTGTAAGCCGGTTTCCGGGCATGAGCCGGTAGATCACCCTCTGAGGAAAGTCATGCTCGCGGTTTTCAAACACCACTTCGTTTTCGGAAAGGCTGATCAGTTCGAACGTCGTCGGCTGCTGCCCTGACGGCAACGCAACAAAAACGACCTTTCCGTTCTCCTCTTCGGCGATGCGCATGAATTCGAACGCCACCGTGGCGCCATCGCGCACCGTTCGGCTCATCCCGAACATCGAGCGGCCGGCGGGCGCCATCCACTGCTCGCCGCTGCCCGGTTCCCCGTCGACGCTCGCCCAGCAGCCGGACAGCCATTTCATGCCGGCAACAGGCCCGTCGCCCGCGACGGCCGGAAGCGCGAGCAGCAATGCCATCGCGACTCTGCAGAAGTCCAGGGTAGGCTTCCGCAGAGATTCCCTACAGAAGCGTAGCAGCCCGGGATCTCCCAGGCTGTCGGCGAGACCGCCCAACTGCTCCACGCCGATCGTTCTGATGTTTCTCAATCGTGAAACCGACATCTCAGCCCTTGTCGACATTTACCATTCAATAGTCCAATCGTCGCGGCGGAGGCCTTTTTTGAGCCAAGGCGCGGCGGGCGGATAAATGTTAACAGGCTTATCCTCAGTTGGGGCGTGTCGTGCCGATTCTACGTTGCGGGAGGGCATGTGCTTCGAGAGGAGCGGCTATGCGATACTCCGCCGATGATGTCGAAGCAAAACCTGACGCTGGGTACTTTGCTGTGCACGCTCGCCCTGTTGCAGGCCTGTCACCGGAATTCCTGGGAAGGATCTCTCGAAGTCCTGATGCGGTCGCAGCCACATCGCTTCGCAACGGTCATGGCGAACCCCGACAAACATCGGGTGCAGATCATCTATACCCAGATCGACCGTGACGACGAGAACCGGCCGCACTTTCGTTCCTACACCTACAGGCTCGAGGCCGACGAGTATTTTTATCCCGCAAGTACGGTCAAGTTGCCCGTCGCCCTACTGGCGTTGGAGAAAATCCGCCGGCTCAATGTCGCCGGACTGGACCGAAACACGACCATGCTGACCGGTGCAGACGGACATGGACAGACGAGCGTCGCGGCGGACCCCAGCGCTCCGGATGGATTCCCCTCTGTTGCACATTACATCCGGAAGGTACTCCTGGTCAGTGACAACGACGCTTTCAATCGCCTTTACGAGTTTGTCGGACAAGCTGAAATCAACGAAGCATTGCGGACAAAAGGACTTCAGGATACGCGTATCCTGCACCGCCTCGACCTCGTTCTCGACGTCGATAGCAATCGCTACACGAATCCCGTCCGTTTCATCTATGGCGATAGCGTGCTGTTTTCCCAAGACGCTGTATACAGTCCGAGATCCTACGTTGCGTCTCGCCCGGAAATACTGGGGCGCGCTGAAGTCATAGACGGCATCCTGGTAGATCGACCGAAGGATTTTGCCGAAAAAAACGCGGTTCCGTTACAGGACTTGCACGACGTCCTCAAAGCGCTGATCTTCCCGGAAAGCGTTTCGCCTGAGGAGCGCTTCGATCTGACGCCCGATGACTATCGATTCGTTTATCGAAACATGTCTCGTTATCCACACGAAAGCGGCATTGACGAGTATCGGGATGCGGAGGAATATCCGCAGGCCTTCGTCAAGTTCCTGATGTACGATCGCGACGACGGCATTCCCGAAAATATCCGGATATTCAACAAAATCGGTTCGGCTTACGGCTTTCTTACCGATGCGGCCTATATCGTCGACTACCGGGAAGGTATCGAGTTCATTCTCGCCGCAACCGTGTACACCAACGCCAATGAGACCTTCAACGACGGCAATTACGAGTACGAAACGGTCGGTTTTCCGTTCCTGCGTAACCTCGGACAGGCAATCTACGAGATCGAGTCCCGCCGCAAGAAAGCCAGCCCACCGGATCTCAGTCGGTTCATGTTCGACTAGCTCGGATTATTCATGAATCGAC
>Ga0299913_10004188_pt1 | contig 12043 bp, 10 predicted proteins | sample RVTome_9_FD_201360 | JGI IMG/M metagenome (GOLD analysis project Ga0299913, IMG submission 201360) | Soil microbial communities from uranium-contaminated site in the Upper Colorado River Basin, Wyoming, United States - RVT155D38 (version 2) ... | reverse complement strand
CTTGCCCTTGGTCATCACCGCGTTCGGGAAGGGCCGCGTGAAGCTCGAGATCTTCGCCCGGATGCCGTTCTTCAGGCCCTCCTCTCCGAGGTAGGCACCCCAAGGCCAGGTCGTGATGCACAGCCGCACGGGGTTGTCGCGCGGGTAGAGCCCCATCGCCCCGGCCGAGAGGAAGGCGAGGTGCCGGATGTAGGACGAGGCATGCCCGTTGGCGGCCAGCAGGTCGAGCGTCGCCCGGTGCAGCGTGTCGGTGTCGAAGGGCAGCTCGAAGTTGCAGATCCGGGCCGAGCCCCGCAGGCGCTTCAGGTGATCGTCCAGGCGGAAGACGCAGCTGCCCCCGCCCGTCTGCTCGTAGGCCCTCGTGCCCTCGAAGATGCCCAGGCCGTAGTGGAGCGTGTGGGTCAGCACGTGGACCGTGGCGTCCTCCCAGGGAATGAGCCCGCCGTCCATCCAAACGTAGTCGGTGCGTGGAGGTCCTGCCATCTGAGCTCCTTTGTCTGGTCCAGTCGACGGCGCGGCCGGCGCCGGGGACGTTTCGTCGGAAGCCTTGCTCCGGGTCATCTTATCAGCCGGCTCTCCGCCACCTGCTAAGCTGCCCCCGTCGGCACGGTGGACCTATGGGGGAGCATGCGATGTCGGGTCGAAGCGCCATCCTCGCCGGGCTCGTCGCCCTGCTCGTCGCCGCGGGGTCCGAGGCCCAGCCCTGGGCCGGGCCCGCGGGCCTCGAGGTGCGGGTCAGCGGTCGCGACGGAGGCGTCGCCGGGGCCGTCGTGCGGCTCAGCTACCGCAGCCAGGCGCTCGAGACCGGTCCCTCGCCGGTGGCGACCGACGGCAACGGCCGGGCCACGCTGACCGGGCTGGCCGGGGGCACCTGGCAGGTAGAGATCGCCCATCCCGACTACATGACGTTCGTCGCGGTGGTGGAGCTCGCGGGGGACGACAAGCCCGAGGTGACCGCGTCCTTCCTGGAGGCGACCGAGAGCTCGACAACGTCGATGAAGGTGCGCTTCGGCAAGGCCCGCGGCCAGGCCAGCCCGCCCTTGCGCCTGGCCGAGGAGCCCGCGGGGGAGCTCGCCCAGCCGGCCCCGGCGCCCGTACGCCCCGAGGCACCCGCCGCGCCGCCGATCGAGCGGCCGACGGCGGAGGACGACGTGGCGAATCCGCCCGACGCCGGAGAGCCGCCGGCTCGCCCCGAGCCTCCTCCCCCTCCGGCGACCCCGGAGCCGGACGAGCCCCCGGCCCCGCCGCCGTCCCCACCCGAGGCGCCGAGCCGCGAGCCCGAGCCGCCCGCCGAGCCGGAGGGGCCCCCGGCCGGCGAGCCTGCACCGCCCGAGCCGGAGGAGCCGGTGGTTCCCGCACCGCCCGAGACCGAGCCGCAGCCTGAGGAGCCTCCAGCGGCCGAGCCGGCGCCCATCCCCGAGCCGGAGGAGCCGGCGGCTCCGGAGCCCGCAGAGCCGCAGGAGACCAAGCCAGAGCCGGACGAGCCCCCGGACGCCGAGCCGGCACCCGCTCCTGAGCCCGGCGAGCCAGAGCCGCCGGAGACCGCGCCGGAGCCGGCCGAGCCCCCGGACGCCGAACCCGACGTGCCAGGGGCCCCGGTCACGCCCGCACCGACCCCGGTGCCCCCTGTCGAGCCGACCGTCGCACCTGCGCCGCTGCCTCCACCGGCCGTGCCGGCGCCGGAGGTCGACGCCGTGCGCTCGTACAGCCGCCGCACCTGCGTCGAGTGCCGGGCGGGCGAGTGGGCCGTGGCGGCTCGAGTCGTCTCGGCCGGAGGAGGGGGTTGCTCCCGCGGAGATCTCGACGCCCTCGACGCCATCATGGCCGCGGTTGCCGACACCGACGCCCTGGAGCTCGAGGCGTACGCCGGCCCGCTCGAGGGCGCCCGCGGGCTCCTCGACGGCGAGACGGCGAGGGCCCTCGACGCCGCCCTCGCCGGCCTCCCCGGCGGCTGCGCCGTCGCAGCCCTGGTGCTGCCCCGCAACGCGCGCTTCTCGGCCTTCCAGTACGAGGCCTCGGTGGGTGGTCCGCTCGTGGGGTGCCTGCCGGATCAGCCCTGCGAGGGCGGGGCGGCGCGCTGGCACGGCCCGCCGCACCTGGAACGCGGCGCCAACGCGACCCTCGCCTTCGGCCTCTTCCACTCCGACGCGCCGACGGCCGGCTACCTCACCGTCTACTTCCAGGCAGCGACCCCCGGCTGGGAGCCCGGGGGCATGCAGTGAGCCCGGGCGGGCGCAGGGCCGGCTCCCGAGCCCGCGGAGGCGAGCTGGTATACTCGCTCCGCTTGGCCTGAGCCCAAAAACGGGGGTGGATCTTGACCGACCTCGAGAGCGTCACGGCGCTCGCCAGAGGGCTCGACAGGGAGTTCGATCGGGCGGGTCTGGAGGATGAGGGGCGCATCCTCAACGCGCTGATGCAGCTGATCGAGATCGGTGCGCCGCGCTCGGTCATCCACATCCACGGCGAGCGGGTGCCCTACGAGGCGGCCTGCGCCTACCTCTGCTCCCTCTCGACCCATCCGACGGCCTGGCCGCAGCTCGAGGTCGGTCATCTCGAGCCGCAGGACTGGCGCCGGCGCCTGACCAGCTTCGCCGACAGCGTGGCATCGTACGCACGGGAGCGCGGCCTTCCGGTCGTGCGGCGTTCTAGTCGCGCACCCACTCGACCGTGAGGTAGGAGAAGAGCCCCGAGGCGGCCAGGACCCCGAGGGCGAGGACGACCCCGCGGTCGAGGTGCGGCGGCGAGCCGAGCGCGTCGCCCGGGCCGAGCAGGGCCGAGACACCGGCAAGCAGCGCCGCCGCCGCGGTGCCGGCCAGCCAGGCCCAGGGAACCGGCAGGGGCGCCGGAGCCCGATCCGAGGCGCGCACCGCGGCCATGACGGCCGCCACGAAACCGGGCGACGGCGCCGGGGCGTCGGACTCGGTCAGGATGCGGTCGAGACTGCTCATGCAACCTCCTCCTCGCCACCCACCAGGACGGCGAGATGCTGCTCCAAGAGCTTGCGCCCCCGGAACAGATGGGACTTGACGGTGCCCTCCGGCAGGCCCAGGCTGGCGGCAGCCGACCGGAGGTCCATCTCGTGGAAGTAGAAGAGGACGATGGCGTCGCGGTACCTCTCCGGCAGCGAGCGGACCGCGTCGCGGACGAAGCGCGCCCGCTCCCGCTCCTCGAGATCACCTTCCTCCAGCCTCCAACCGGCCACCTCCCCGAGGGCCTCGAGTGGAACCGTCGGCAATACCTTCCTGCGCAACCGGGAACGGCACACGTTGGTGGCGACCGCAAAGAGCCAGGTCGAGAACCGGCCCTCGCCTCGCCACTGCGCCAGCGAGCGATAGACCTTCACGAAGGCCTCCTGGGCGAGGTCCTCGGCACGCGCGCGATCGCGGCAGAAGCGATGGGCGAGCTCGGTCACCGGCCCCTGCCAGCGCCGGACGAGCGCCTCGAAGGCTCCGACGTCGCCCGCCAACACGGCCTCCACCGCCTTACGGTCCAGCTCGTCGCGGCATTCTGGTCCCCTTCTCTCACGTCGCGCGCCCAGGAGCTCCTCCCGTCCGGTGGGACGCCGCCGGCATGCGTCCGGTTGCACCGGGCCGCCGGAGCCCGTCCTTCTCACCGCGGAGATCCCACCAGCGTATCCCTCCTTGTGCAACCGAAAGGGCGACGGCGGCGTCCCACCTCGCGATGGCGGCGGGAGCCGCCCACCGACCGGAGGAGCCAGCCCATGTTCGAAGACATCTTCCTCAACCTGATCCCGATCATCGCCGTCATCTGCACCTTCATGTTCCTCGCCACCGTCATCTGGACGAAGCAGAGGCGACGCGAGCGGGAGGCCTACTACCGGCACGAGCTGGCCAAGTCGATGGTCGCCCGCGGCGCCGACGCCGACGAGGTCGCGCGCATGCTGCGCCGCAGCAGCTCGACGATCGCCGAGCGCCGCGAGGCCCTGAAGCTCGGCGGCCTCCTGACCCTCGCCGTCGGCGTTGGCTTCATGGTCGGCTTCCAGTGGATCCCCACGCCCGAGCCCATCTGGATGATCGGGTCCGTGCCCACCCTCCTCGGCGTCGCCATGCTGATCTACGCCTTCACCGCTCGCTCGAACGGCGACGCCGACCGCGCCCGAGACTGACGCCTGCTTGGTGCCCGCGACCCGAGCGTGGATACAATGGTCGGGCCGGTGCAGGGACGGGATCCGGGACGTCTCGAGCCCGGGCCGGCCGATCCATGGACGCGGAGACCATCACGCTCGGCTTGCGGGTGAACGGCGAGGACCACCGCGTGGTCTTCCCGATCCACCACACCCTCCTCGAGGTGCTGCGCGAGGAGTGCGGTCTGACCGGCACCAAGCACGGCTGCGAGCTCGGCGAATGCGGCACCTGCGCCGTCCTCGTCGACGGACGGCCGGTGCTCTCCTGCTTGGTGCTGGCGGCCGAGACGGCCGGTCGCTCCATCGAGACCGTCGAGGGGTTGCAGCGCGGCAACGCCCTGCATCCCCTGCAGGCCGCCTTCGCCGACCTCGGCGCCGCGCAGTGCGGCTACTGCACTCCCGGCATCCTGATGGCGGCCAAGGCCCTGCTCGCCGAGCGGCCGAGCCCCTCCGACGAAGAGGTCGGCGAGGCGCTGGCGGGCAACCTGTGCCGCTGCACCGGGTACCACAAGATCGTCCAGGCCGTGCAGTGGGCGGCGGCGGTGGAACGGGGCGAGGACGCGGGGCCGCCGCCCGAGGTCTTCTACGGCGCACCCGTTCCCGGCGAGCCCGCGCGTGCCGAGTCCCCGGCGGACGAGGGGGCGTGAACGTGGCCGAGCCCGTCCACGAGTCCGACGTCGACGCGCCGGCCGTCCGCGAGCCGCGCAACATCGTCGGCACGCCGTTCCGGCGCGTCGACGGCCGCGCCAAGGTCACCGGCGCGACCCTCTTCGCCGACGACCTCTCCTTCCCGCGCATGGCCTACATGCGCCTCGTGCGCTCGACGGTCCCGCACGCCGAGATCGCCTCGATCGACCTCTCCGCGGCGGAGGAGGTTCCGGGCTTTCTCAAGGCGCTGACGGGAGCCTCGATGCCGAACACCTTCGGCATCCTCCCCGTTTCCCAGGACGAGCACGCTCTCTGCCCGGACCGGGTCCGCTTCGTCGGCGACCCGGTGGTCGCGGTGGCCGCGACGACCGAGGACGCGGCCTGGGAGGCGGCGCTCGCGGTGAAGATCGAGTACCGGCCGCTGGCCACGATCTCGGGGCTCGAGGAGGCGCTCGCGACGGCGGAGCCGCGCATCCACGACTACGGCGACGGCGGCAACGTCCACAAGCGGATCTCGATGCGCTTCGGCGACGTCGAGGCGGCCCTCGCCGCCGCCGACCTGGTGCTCGAGGACACGGCCTTCTACCAGGGCAACACGCACCTGCCGATGGAGCAGCACGCGGCGGTGGCGGTGCCGGAGGACGACGACCGGGTCACGCTCTACTCCTCCACCCAGACGCCGCACTACGTCCACCGGGCGCTGGCCAGGGTGCTGGAGATCCCGGCCTCGCGCATCCGGGTCGTGGCCTGCTCGAACGGCGGCGGCTTCGGGGGCAAGAGCGACCCCTTCAACCACGAGGTGGCGGCCGCGAAGATGGCGCTGGAGCTCGGGCGTCCGGTGAAGGTGACCCTGAACCGCGAGGAGGTCTTCTACTGCCATCGGGGCCGGCATCCGGTGTGGATGCACACGCGCACCGGCTTTCGGAAGGACGGCCGGATCCTCGGTCAGCACCTGAAGACGGCCCTCGACGGCGGCGCCTACGGCAGCTACGGGGTCGCCTCGACGTACTACACGGGAGCCCTCCAGACGGTCACCTACAAGCTGCCGGCCTACCGCTTCGACGGCGTGCGAGTGTTCACCAACAAGCCGCCGTGCGGCCCCAAGCGCGGCCATGGCACGCCCCAGCCCCGCTTCGGTTGGGAGGTGCAGCTGGACAAGGCGGCCGAGCGGTTGGGCATCGACCCGGTCGATCTGCGCCTGGCGAACCTCGAGGAGGACGGTGCGGTCACCGCCAACTGGCTGCAGCTGGGCACCGTCGGCCTGCGCCGCTGCATCGAGGCGGTCGTCGAAGGCAGCGGCTGGCGCGAACGACGGGGCACCCTGCCGCGCGGTCGCGGGCTGGGTCTTGCCTGCGGAAGCTACCTCTGCGGCGCGGGGCTGCCGATCTATTGGAACCACATGCCGCAGTCGGGCGTGCAGCTCCTGCTCGACCGCTCGGGGAGGGTCGCCGTCTACTGCGGCGAGGCCGAGATCGGCCAGGGCTCCGACTCGGTGCTGGCTGCGGTGGTCGCCGAGGTGCTCGGCGTCGACCTCGCCGACCTGCGGCTCTGCGTCGCCGACACCGACCTGACGCCGGTCGACCTGGGCAGCTATTCCTCCCGCGTCACCCTGATGGTCGGCAACGCCGCCCTGCAGGCCGCCGAGCGCGCTCGCGACCTGCTCGCCCGCGCCGCCTCCGAGCTGCTCGAGGTCCCCGCGGCCCGTCTGGTCTTCGCAGCGCGCCGGGTCTTCGACGCCGAGGATCCCGAGAAGGGCCTCTCCTTCGCCGAGGCCTGCGTCGCGGCCGAGGCGAGCTTCGGGACGCTGGGAACGGTCGGCTCCTACATCCCGCCGCGCTCGCCGGGCAAGTACCGCGGCGCGGGCGTCGGTCCCTCCCCCACGTACTCCTACACCGCGTGCGTCCTCGAGGTGGAGGTCGACGAGGGGACCGGGCTCTACCGGCCGCTCCACGTCTGGATCGCCCACGACATCGGGCGATCGATCAATCCCGTGCTGGTGCTCGGCCAGGTCGAGGGCTCGGTCTACATGGCGCTCGGCGAGGCGATGATGGAGGAGCAGACCTTCCGGCGCCTGCCGCCGGCGCGCTCCGACGCGCTCGTTCACCGCCACCCCTCGATGCTCGAGTACAAGAGCCCGACCTTCACCGACATGCCGCCGGTGACGACATACCTGATCGAGGACCCCGATCCCGAGGGGCCCTTCGGCGCCAAGGAGGTCGGCCAGGGGCCCTTGCTGCCCGTCATGCCGGCGCTGGCCAACGCCATCCACGACGCCGTCGGAGTGCGCATCGATCAGGTTCCGATCCACCCACACATGATCGTCAAGGCCCTCGCGAGCGACGACCGGCGTTACGGTCCGGCGGCCTTCCCCGAGATCGACTTCGGCGAGACCCTGGTCGTTCCCACGCCGGCCGAGGGCGGCGACGGCAAGGCCATCACCGAGTACCGCACGGTGCTGCGCGGCGGCATGCGCGCCGCCGCCGCCGGAACGATGAGCGAGCGCGAGGAGGCGCTGCGCAAGCACGATCCCCGCTCCCTCACCACCGAATAGCCTCCGATGCTCCGTCTCCCGCCCTTCCGCTTCCGCGTCCCGCGGACCCTCGGCGAGGCCGCCGATCTGGTCGCCTCCGAGGGTCCGGCGGCGCGTCTCGTCGCCGGCGGCACCGACCTCTGGCCGAACATGAAGCGGAGGCACCAGAAGGCCGAGACCGTGGTCAGCCTGATGGGCGTCCCGAACCTGGCCGACATCGCGAACGGCGACGGCCCCCTCACGCTCGGCGCGACGGCGATCCTCGAGGAGGTCGCGCGGCACCCGGCCGTGCGCGAGCGCTACCCGGCCCTGGCCCGCGCCGTCGCCTCGATCTCCTCCCCGCCGCTGCGCTGGATGGGCACCATCGGCGGCAACGTCTGCGTCGATACGCGCTGCACCTACTACAACCAGACCGAGGACTGGCGCCGGTCCATCTCCTACTGCATGAAGGAGGCGGGGGCGGTCTGCTGGGTGGCCCCGAGCTCGAAGCGCTGCCTCGCCCACAGCGCCTCCGACTCCGCCCCGGTGCTCTCGGCCCTCGGCGCCACGGTTCGTCTGGCCTCGGTCGAGGGCGAGCGGGAGATCCCGATCGCGGCCCTCTATCGGGACGACGGCATCGACTACCTCGGCAAGCGGCCCGAGGAGATCGTCACGGCTATCGTCCTTCCCGAAGAGGCCGACGCGGTGCACTGCCGCTCCTCGTTCTGGAAGCTGCGGCGCCGCGGCTCCATCGACTTCGCCGTCCTCTCCGCCGCAGTGGCGCTGTGGACCGACGGCGCCGACCGTGTCGAGCGCGCCGCGATCGTCCTCGGCGCGGTGGCTTCCCGCCCCTTGCCGGTGCCCGAGGCCGCCGCCCTCCTGGTCGGCGAGGCGCTCTCCCCCGACTTGATCGCCGAGGCCGCCCGCCTCGCCGCCAAGCCGGCCACCCCCTTCGACAACACCGACTTCCAGGCCCAGTGGCGCAAGACGATGGTCGAGCGCTACGTCGAGGCCGCCCTCCGCGAAGCCGCCGGCCTCCCCACCGAGCGCCTGGCGCCGAGGCACAGCCTGGCGGTTTGACCGCCCGGGTACCGGTCGGCGGCCGGTCGACTCCGCGCCACTGCGGTAGGGTGGGTGGCCATGAGCGCCGACTCTCGGGAGGCCAGCGCCCTCGACGGCTTCTGGGACCGCGCCTACCGCGACGGCGATCACCTGGAGCACTGGGAGCCGGACCGGCCGTCGGAGGAGCTCGCGGCGCTGGTCGCGCTCGGCGTCGTGGCGCGCAGGGAGACCGTCGTCGACGTCGGCTGCGGAGCGGGGACCGAGGCCCTCTACCTGGCGGCGCTCGGCCTCACGGTGATCGGGGTCGACAGCTCCGAGGTCGCGCTCGGCATCGCCGCCGCGCGCGGCCGCGAGGCGGAGCTCGATGTCGAGTGGCGGCACGGCAGTGCGCTCGCCCTGCCGGTGTCCGACGGCGAGGCCCGCCTGATCATCGATCGCGGCTGCTTCCACGTCATCGACCGCGAGGCCCGCGGCCGCTACGCGGCGGAGGTCCTGCGCGTGCTGACGCCCGGCGGTTCCCTGCTCTTGCGCGGGGCGCGCGAGGACGACGATGAGGAAGGGGTCGTCGGTTTCGATGGAGAGGAGCTCGACGCCCTCTTCGGCCCCCTCGGCTTCCGGCGAGGGCCGCTGGTGCCGACTGCCCTCGTGGCCCGTTCCGGCAACTTGGCCTCCTGGCTGGTGCTGCTCGCGGCGCCGGGGCGCTGAGCCTCCTCGCCTCGGCGCCGGCGAGCGCGGACGCGGGCGCCATCCGATTCGGATAATCTGCGCCCGACGAGGAGGACGCTTCGTGGCCGCACGTTCCAAGGCACTGCTCTGGCTGGGCGCCGCCGCCGCCGTTCTGGCCCTGCTGCTCATCCCCCGGCTCATGCCCGCCGGCGACGAGGACGCCGCCGCCGCCGAAGCGGCCGCGGAGCCTGAAGCCCTCGTCGTCGACGTCAAGCGGATGCAGCCGGAGCTGCTCGTCGAGCGGCTGGCCACCACCGGCACCCTCCAGGCCGACGAGCAGGTCGAGATCCGCAGCGAGATCGCCGGCGTCGTCGAGTCGATCCACTTCGACGAGGGCGTCCGGGTGGACGCGGGCCGGCTGCTGGTGCAGCTCCAGGACGAGGAGCTCGCCGCGGAGCGCGATCGCGCGCGCTTCCGCGTCGACCTGGCCCGCCAGCGCGAGGTCCGCCAGCAGGACCTGCTCGCCCAAGGGCTGATCAGCCAGGACGAGTACGACACAGCCCTCTCGCAGCTCAACGTCCTCGAAGCCGAGCTGAGGCTGGCCGAGGCGCAACTGGCCAAGACCAGCATCGAGGCCCCGTTCGACGGGCTGATCGGCTTCCGCTTCATCAGCGTCGGCGCCGCCCTCGGCCCACAGACGCCCATTGCGACGCTGCAGAAGGTCGACCCGGTGAAGATCGAGTTCGCCGTGCCCGAGCGCTACGCGGCCGAGGTCCGTGTCGGCGAGGCCATCTCCTTCCGGGTCAAGGGCTCGGAGGAACGGCACAGCGGCCAGGTCTACGCCATCGAGCCCACCGTGGACCGGGAGACGCGCTCGCTGCGGGCGCGAGCGCGCAGCGCCAACCCCGACGGTACCCTGCTGCCCGGCGCCTTCGCCGACGTCGAGCTCACCATCCGCGAGATTCCGGACGCGCTCACCGTGCCCGCCATCGCCGTCATCCCCGAGCTCGGCGGCAGAAAGGTGTTCGTGGTCGAGGACGGGCAGGCCGTGCCGCGCTTCGTCGAGACCGGCATCCGCACCGACACGGACGTCCAGATCGTGCACGGCCTAGCGCCCGACGAGCGCGTCGTGGTCTCCGGGATGCAGCGGCTCGCCCCCGGGGCCCCAGTCGTCGAACGGACCCTCGAGCCGGCCGAGGGAGCGGCTCCGTGACCCTCTACTCCCTCGCCATCCGCCGGCCCGTGCTGGCGATCGTCCTGTCGCTGACGATCCTGCTCTTCGGCTTCATCGGCTTCACTCGGCTCGGCGTGCGCGAGTTCCCGTCGGTCGACCCGCCCGTCATCACCGTCTCCACGAGCTACCGCGGCGCCAGCGCCGACGTGATCGAGTCGCAGATCACCGAGCCCCTCGAGGAATCGATCAACGGCATCGAGGGCATCCACAGCCTGACCTCCACCAGCCGCGAGGGCCGCAGCACGATCTCGGTGGAGTTCGAGCTCGGCTCCGACCTCGAGCGCGCCGCCAACGACGTGCGGGACCGCGTCTTCCGCACCCAGTCCAACCTGCCGCCCGATGTCGACCCGCCGTCGATCTCGAAGGCCGACGACGAGGGCGCACCGGTGGTGGCGCTCCTGCTGGGCAGCAGCCAGCGCAACCTCCTCGAGCTCTCCCGCTACGCGGACGAGGTCTTCGTCGAGCGCCTCCAGACGATCCCGGGCGTGGCGCGCATCGACGTCTGGGGCGAGCGCACGTACGCCATGCGCCTCTGGCTCGACCCGCAGAAGCTCGCCGCCTACCAGCTGTCGCCGATGGACGTGCGCGACGCCATCCGCGAGGAGAACGTGGAGCTGCCGGCCGGGCGCATCGAAGGCCGCGAGGTCGAGCTCACGGTGCGCACGATGAGCCGGCTGACGACGCCCGAGGAGTTCGGAAACCTGATCCTGAAGGAGGATGCAGGAGGGACCGTGCGCCTGCGCGACGTCGGCCGGGCCGAGCTCGGACCGCAGAACCAGCGCACCATCCTGCGGCGCGCCGGCGTGCCGATGGTGGCCGTCGCGGTGCGGCCGCAGCCGGGCTCGAACTACGTGCAGATCGCGGACGAGGTCCACCGCCGGGTCGACATCCTCGAGCGCAACCTGCCGCCCGACATCGACCTCTCCTACGGCTACGACACCTCGAAGTACATCCGCCAGTCGATCCGCGAGGTGCAGCAGACCGTCTTCCTGGCCCTGGGGCTGGTGGCCCTGGTCATCTTCGGCTTCCTGCGCGACTGGCGCACGACGATCATCCCCATCCTCGTCATCCCGGTGTCGCTGATCGGCTCGTTCTTCATCATGTACGCCGCCGGGTTCTCCATCAACGTCCTCACCCTGCTGGCGCTGGTGCTGGCGATCGGCCTCGTCGTCGACGACGCGATCGTCGTGCTGGAGAACGTCTACGCCAAGATCGAGGGAGGCCTCGAGCCCATGGAGGCGGGCATCGTCGGCACCCGGGAGATCTTCTTCGCCGTCATCGCCACCACCCTGGCGTTGGTGACGGTGCTGCTGCCCATCCTGTTTCTCGGCGGGCTCACCGGACGGCTCTTCCGCGAGTTCGGGATCACCCTGGCCGGCGCGGTGGCGATCTCCTCGTTCGTGGCCCTGACCCTGACGTCGATGCTCTCGACGCGGCTGCTGAAGGGCCACGCCCGCCACTCGTGGCTCTACCGGGTTACCGAGCCCTTCTTCCAGCGCCTCGCCAGCGCCTACCGCTCCAGCCTCGAGGGTTTCTTGCGGCACCGCTGGACGGCGCTGCCGATCCTGCTGGCCGCGGTCGTCGCCATCGCCCTGTTCGGCGCCGCGCTGCCCCAGGAGCTGGCGCCGCGAGAGGACCGCAGCATGCTGCGCGTCGCCAGCCGCGGCCCCGAGGGCGCCACCTACGAGTACATGGACGCCTTCATGCAGCAGGTCACCGACACCATCAAAGAGCACGTTCCCGAGGTGCGCGAGTTCATCACCGTGACCTCACCGGGCTT
>Ga0299913_10004187_pt1 | contig 12043 bp, 9 predicted proteins | sample RVTome_9_FD_201360 | JGI IMG/M metagenome (GOLD analysis project Ga0299913, IMG submission 201360) | Soil microbial communities from uranium-contaminated site in the Upper Colorado River Basin, Wyoming, United States - RVT155D38 (version 2) ... | reverse complement strand
GTCCACTATTGCCTCGTCAATTGAGACATTGTCTCAATAAGGTCTCAACCCCGACCTGGAGCGCCGAGCCGATGCTGGAAGCCTTCGTCATTACCCTGCGGGAGGGACTCGAGGCCTTCCTCATCGTGGCCATCAGCCTCGCGTACCTGAAGAAGACCGGTCGCTGGACCCTGACGGGGGCCGTCTACTGGGGGATCGCGGCCTCGGTCCTGGTCAGCGTCGGCGCCGGTCTTCTCTTCCGCCGGGCCTCGAACCAGGCCCTGTGGGAGGGCGTTCCGGCGATCGTCGCGGCGGTCCTGGTGGCCACCCTGACGGTCCACATGTGGCGCGCCGGCAAGCACATGCGCCGGGAGATCCAGGACCGCATCGAGCGTTCCGTGGCAAGGGTGGGACGGGGAGCCTGGCTCGGCATCTTCGGCTTCACGATCCTGATGATCGGTCGTGAGGGGATGGAGACCGTGGTCCTGTTCAACGCGCTGATCTTCCAGGTCAAGTCGGGCCAGCTCGTCGTCGGGGCCGCGCTCGGCGTGGCGGCTGCCGGCCTGGTGGCGCTGGCGTGGGGACGCTGGGGTCATCGCGTCAACCTCGGCCTCTTCCTTCAGGTGTCGGCCGTTTTCCTCCTGGTCTTCGTGGTCCAGCTCTTCCTCTACGGCTTCCACGAGCTCACCGAGGCGGGTGTGCTGCCGGCCAGCGAGGCCTTGCACTGGGCCACTGAGCCCTACGGTCCGGACGGCCGCTACGGCCGCTGGCTGACCTACCTGATGGTTCTGTTGCCGGCGGTCTGGCTGGCCACCGCGATGGTCCGCTCGCGGTGGACTCCGAACCTGACGCCGTCGCAGGCCGATTGAGGCGGCGATGGCGCCCTCGGATCGTCCCGTCGTCAAGCGCAGCGCGGACGTGCCGGCCGCGCCGGTCGCCGCCGGCACCGCGACCGAGATCCAGGTGCTGGTGGGGGAGCCCGACGGCGCGCCCCACTTCGCCATGCGCCGCTTCCGCATGGGCGCGGGCGGCGGGATGCCCCGCCACACCAATCAGGTGGAGCACGAGCAGTACGTGCTCCAGGGCAGGGCGCGCATCGTCATCGGCGACGAGGTGCACGAGGTCGGCGCCGGCGACGTCCTCTACATCCCGGCCCGGATGCCGCACTCCTACGAGGTGCTGGAGGCGCCCTTCGAGTTCCTCTGCATGGTGCCCAGCGGCCCGGACCGGATCGAGATCCTCGACGAGAGCTGCTGAGCGACGAGCGCGATACCTCCAGTCCCACGCCGGCAAACCTCCCCTCGCGAACGACTCCCGAGGAGGGTATGGTGATGCAGCCGGCAACGCTCTGGGCATGGATGGCGATCGCGGCGGCGGTGGGGGCGCCGGGAGCCGAGCTGCGCGAGGCCGTGCGCTGCAGCGAGATCGCCTTCAGCCGCTCGGTGGAGGAGCGGGACCTCGAGCGGTTCGTCTCCCTGATCCATCCGGAGGCCCGCTTCATCGGGGAGGAGGTCCACGAGGGACCGAGTGCCGTGGCCGCCGCCTGGCGGCCCTTCTTCGCGCCGGACGGGCCGAGGATCGCCTGGCGCCCGGAGCTCGTCGAGGTGCTGGCCGACGGCACGCTGGCCCTCACCCGGGGACCCTACCGCCTCCGCCGGCGGGGGGAGGACGGTTCCTGGCACGAGAGCTGGGGCACGTTCACCTCGGTCTGGCGACGGGATGACCGCGGCGTCTGGCAGGTGGTCTTCGACGCGGGCGGCAAGGCCCCGCTCGAGCCCAGCGAGGAGCAGCGTGCCCTCTTCGCGAGCCCGCCGGGCTGCCCGGGTGCCAGCTGATCGAGGTCGTCCTGTCCTCTCCTCGGCCGCGCCGCGCGCGCCGGAGGGGTGGGCTGGTACGCTCCGCCGCGGTCCAGCCGCGAAGGAGGCTCCATGCGTTCCCATTCGCCACCCCTCAGGATCCTCTCGCGGGCACTCGCCCCGCTCCTCGCGGCCGCCTCCTGGCTTCCCGCCCCTCCCGTCGCGGCAGAGCAGGGCGGCTCGATCGAGGCCGGTCTCCAGGCCCATGCGTTCTTCCTCGCCGACGACGCACTGCGGGGCCGCGATACGGGGACGGTCGAGTACGAGATCGCCGCCCGCTACGTCGCCGCCGAGCTGCGCGAGACCGGTCTCGAGCCTGCGGGCACGGACGGGGGCTATCTCCAGCCGGTCCGCTACCGCCGGAGCACCCTCGACCTCGAGAGCGCGCGGGTGGTGATCCACGGCGGAGAGGGCGACGTCGAGCTGGCCTGGAAGGAGGACTTCCTGATGGGCGGGGACGCGGGGCGTGCGGAGGCCGAGGTGACCGCCCCGGTGGTCTTCGTCGGCTACGGGGTGGCCGCGCCGGAGCTCGGATGGGACGACTTCGCGGGCCTCGACGTGGAGGGCAAGGTCCTCCTCCAACTGCGCGGCGCGCCCGCCTCCTTCCCTCATGACCAGCGGGCTTTCTACTCTTCCGGCCGCACCAAGCAGGACCTGGCCGTGGAGCGCGGCGCCGTGGGCATCCTGACGATGTCGACCCGCGATCGCCTGGAGCGCGTGCCCTGGGAGCTGTCGACGCGCAACGCCGGCCGTCCCGGGCTCGAGTGGATCGACGACGACGGGTCGATCCGCGACTACGCGCCGCAGATCCGCGGCGCGGCGACCCTGGGCCCCACGGGCGCGCGGCGGCTCCTCGCTGCCGCCGGCAGGGACTACGACGAGCTGCTGGAAGCGGAGGCGACCGGCGCGGTCGAGGGGTTCGAGCTGCCGGTCGAGGTGACGTTGGCGCGGCGCACTCGGCACGACGAGGTCGCGGCCTCCAACGTGGTTGCCCGGCTGCCGGGCTCCGATCCCGCGTTGGCGGCCGAGCACGTGGTCTACAGCGCCCACCTGGATCACGTTGGCGTCGGGACCGAGGTGGACGGGGACGCGATCTACAACGGTCTCTACGACAACGCGATGGGCACCGCCGTCCTGCTCCAGGTGGCGCGCCTCTTCGCCGGGCAACCGCGGGCGCCCCGTCGATCGATCCTCTTCCTGGCGGTGGGCGGCGAGGAGAAGGGCCTGCTGGGCTCCGACTACTTCGCCCACCACCCGACCGTGCCGATCGACTCGATCGTCGCCAACGTCAACCTGGACATGCCGCTGTTCCTCTTCCCGCTCTCCGAGGTCATCGCCTTCGGCTCCGAGCACTCGGACCTCGAGCACGCGGTCGCCACGGCAGCCGAATCGGTCGCCTGGACGCTGGTCGAGGATCCGATGCCGGAGGAGACGCTCTTCATCCGCAGCGACCAGTACTCGTTCGTGCGCCGGGGCGTGCCGTCGATCTTCGTCGTCACCGGCTTCGGCTCGAGCGACCCCGGGGTCGACGGCCGCGCCGTCTGGCGCGCCTTCCTCGCCGAGCGCTACCACACGCCGCAGGACCAGCCCGGCGTCCCCGTCGACTGGCCCTCCGCCGTCGCCTTCACCCGCATGAACCACGAGATCGGAAGGCTGATCGCCGAGGCCGACGAGGCGCCGGAGTGGAACGAGGGGGATTTCTTCGGGGAGCGATTCGGGCGGGGGCAATAGGAGCCGGTCCGCAGCCAAGCGCCGGGCCTCGGCTGCGCTCAGCACGACGGTGTGCCCGTCGTTTCGAGCGCAGCGAGAAACCTCAGGTCCGTGCCCGAGCCACCGACGAGGGGCCGGGTGAAGCCCACTGGACCTCACCCGGCTCACGCCCTCAGTACCGCAACCGGTACCCCACCTTCACGTGCCGCTCCGGCTGCGGCCGGAAGAACGTGGCGTTCGAGAACTCGGCGTAGAGCTCGTCGGTCAGGTTCTCGACCGCCAGCAGGACCTCGTGCGAGAAGTCGCCGCGCTCGAGGAAGCGCCAGCCGCCGGCGATGGAGTGGACGGTGAAGGCGGGGAGCTCCGCTCCCACCGGTGGGATCGGCTCGCCGGGCTGCAGGTTGGCCTGGTCGTCGGCGTTGTGCCGCAGGCGGTACTCGAGCCAGAGGGGCCGGTCGACCGGCTCCCAGCGGGCGTAGGCGTTGACCTTGTCGCCGAAGGTGTCGCCGGTGGGCGGGTTCAAGCTGTCGAGGCGGTCGGCCTCGAGATGCGTGTAGTTGCCGCCGATCGCCCAGTCACGCGGCGCGCGCCAGCCGACCGCGAGCTCGACGCCCTCGTAGCGCAGGCGGTCGATGTTGCGCTGCTGGACGACGAAGGTGTCCGGCGGCAGCATCGCGAGCTGGTCCTGGATCTCCGGCGGCAGCGCCGCCTTCTCGTCCTCGGTCAGGAAGTGCTGGATGATCCCGTCCTCGATGTCGTTGCGGAAGAGGGTGACCTCGAAGATGGCGTTCCAGCGCCGGTACTTGAGGCCGAGGTCGACGTTGTCGCTCTCCTCCGAGACCAGGTCCGGGTTGAGGATCTGGAAGCCGGTGCCCTCCGGCGTCGGGCCGTTGAACAGGCGCTCGATGATGTTGGGCGCCCGGAAGGCGGTGCCGTAGGAGGCGAAGACGCGCAGCTCGTCGGTCACCTGGTAGAGCAGCGAGACGGCGCCGACGGTCTGGTCGTCGTCGAAGTCGAGCCCCCTGATGTCCCAGCCGGCCGTCGGCTGCGCCGTGGTCTCGACCGTCTGGTAGCGGGCGCCGGCGGTCACCGTCATCCGGTCGCCGGCCCGGATCTCGCCTTGGGCGAAGGCGCCCCAGCTCGAGTTCTCGGCGTTCGGCGCGTTGGCGACCCTGTCGGTCACGTCGACGATCGGGATCACGAAGGGTGGACCCGGGAAGGTGAGGGAGACGACGGTGCGCGAGACGTCCGTGTTCACGGAATCGTCCTCGTAGCCCTCGAGACCGTAGGTGATCAGGTGGTCGGTGAAGCCCTTGCTGGCCTCGGCACGCAGGCCGGTGGTCTCGAGGTCGGTGAAGTTGAGGGTGTCGATCTCGACCAGGGTTCCCGGCGCGCCGGGCGCCGGTGCCGGCTCGTCGACGTCGATGTCGTTGACCAGCTCGCGCTCGTTGTCCTGGTGGTAGAGGCGCGCCTCGAACGCGTCGGCCAGCGGCGAGCCGAGGGCGCCGTGCCGGTAGCCCAGCACGGTGCGGTCGAAGTCCTGGAACGGGTAGAGGATCCGGATGCGCGTCGGGTCCGCCGGGTCGAGCACCTGCGGCTCGACGAAGCCGAACCCCGTCTCGTCGGCGCGGTAGCGCCGGGCGTGCAGCGAGATCTCCTGGGCCGGCGACGGGTACCACTCGAGGGTGCCGGCGACGTTGTCGTCCGCGAGACCGGTGTCGACGACCTCGACGCCGTCGGAGAGGTCGATGTCGCCGTAGCTCCCGTCCGGCGCCTCGTAGTCCTCGGAGTCGCGGGCCGAGACGTCGAGCCGCGCCGAGTAGCGGTCGCGGCGCACCTGGCCGCCGACGTGGGCTCCGGCCGCGTCGCCGGCCGTGGAGTAGCGCAGGTCGGCGCTGCCGGCCCAGCCGCTCCCCGTGGGACGGCGGGTGATGAGGTTCAGCACGCCGCCGATCGCGTCGGAGCCGTAGAGCACGGAGGCCGGGCCGCGGACCACCTCGACGGTCTCGACCGAGTCGATGTCGATGAGGCCGGGGATCTCGCCGAAGTCGGTCTGGCGCCGCGGGTTGTTCATGCGCAGCCCGTCGGCCAGGAAGAGCACCCGCAGGCCTCGCTGACCGCGGATCACGGGCCGCGCCTGGTTGGGACCGACGCCGTTGACGTCGACCCCGGGCTCGTCGCGCAGCAGGTCGGCGGCGTTCTCCGGCGCCCGCCGGTCGATGGTCCGGCGGCCGATCACGGTCACCGGGGTCGCGGTTTCCAGCGTGTCGATCTCACGGCCGGTGGCGGTCACCGTGGTGGTGGCGAAGAACGAGGTCATCTCGCCGTCGGCCCCTTCGTCTTCGGACGTCGTCTCCTCCTCGGTCGCGGCGCCGTCGTCGCGAGGCTCGTCGCCGCTCTCGGCCGCCTCGTCGCCGGTCGCCTCGTCACCGGTCGCCTGGTCACGGGCCTGGGCGAGGAGGGGCGCCGCGCAGCCGAGCAGGCCGATGAGCAGGGCCGCGGTGACCGCCTTGCCGGTGCCGGTGGCGGCCGGCGCGCGGTGGGCTGCCGGAACGGCCTTGCCTGCGATGTTGAAGCGGTAGCCGACCCAGATCAGGCAGAGCCCCACCAGCTCGGTGAGGTAGAGGGCCTCGACGTAGCCGGCGCGGGTCATCGCGCCGCCGATGCCGGGGAGGATGGCGCCCACGGCGATGAGGATGTTGCCGACGTAGCGGTGCCGAAGGGCCGGGGCGCGGCGGAAGCGCAGCGCCGAGACCACGGCGCCCCCGACCAGGAAGACGACCGAGTAGAGGTTGATGAACGGGCTGACGAAACGCAGCCACCGCCACTCGATGACCTGTCCGGAGAGGCGGTGCGCCTCCGCCAACGAGGTGTCGAGCGGCGTCAGGAACACCAGCACGCCGGCGATGGCGATCAGGCTCGAGACGATCCACGCCGAGGCGTGGGCGAAGCGTCGCTTCATCAGCAGGTAGATCGAGCCCTGGGCGAGCGGATAGCCGCCGAGGAACGCCCCCGCCACGTACCAGGAGCGGAAGACCGTCGGGTTCCAGCCGAACAGCGTGGTCCAGGCCTCGGTGAAGGTGCCCAGGCCGTAGGTGGCCATGCCGATGCCCCACCAGAGCAGGTGGAGGCCGCCGCCCTTGCGGCGATAGCGCGTGAAGAGCTGAATGCAGAAGAAGAGCGAGCAGAACGTGGTGACCACCGGCAGGTGAAGCACGATCCGGTGGAGCATGCTGGTCGTTTCCATGGCTGAGCCTCCCGTCGCGGCCGCCTCGCGGCACACGGCCCACCGACGCGCAGAGGCACGCCGGGTTTCGCTGTTGTCAAGGGTTCACCGGCCCGCTCCGGGCCGGCAGCGCTGGGAACCCTAGGCGGGCGGGGCCCGCGGGACCCGGGAGCGGCCCGAGCCGCGCCCGGCCCGACCGGGGCGGGCCCGGAGCCCGTTGCGGGCGCCGGCGAAGGCGGGGCGCAGCTGTCGCCGGCGCAGCCGCGCGAGGAGCGCGGCGGCGCCCGCGAGGGCGAGGCCGAGGGGCGCCACGAGGAGGACGGGGCCTCCGTCCGCCTGCAGCGCGTCTCCGGCGCCCGGCATGGCCGGCACGGCATGGAGGAGCAGGACGAGCACCCAGAAGGCCAGCGCCCGGCGCCCGGCGACGAGACTCACGCCCCGGCGACGCAACCAGGAGAGCCAGGCCACGAGGATCAGACCGGTGGCCCACTGGAACGCCACCACCGGGTGACCGAGGGAGCCGTCGGCGAGGCGCTCGACCAGCAGCTGGAGGTGGAACGCCAACAGGCCGGTCACCGCCGCCCAGGCGCTCCAACGGAGACCGCGCGAGCGGCTCCAGCGGGTCACGATGGCCAGGCTCACGCTCGCCAGTATAGCCACCTCGCGTCCCATCGCACTACCCGTTCGTGCGGTTCGGCCGGCCGGCCGGCCGGGTGGCGTGGACGAGGCGCCCGGCGACGGTACAATGCAGGGACTGCTGTCAGCCAGCCTCCGCCGCCCGTTCCACGGCGGACCTCGAGCAGAGATGGTCGAGCGCAACGAGACCACCCGCCGCCGGTTCATGACCTGGTTCCTGGGCACGTCGATCGGCGCCCTGGTGGCGTCCGTGGTCTACCCCGTGGTGGCCTTCCTGCAGCCGCCCGAGGTCCCGGAGGCGACGACCAACCAGGTCGACGCCGGCGCGACCAATGACCCCGACCTGCTCGAGCGCGGCTTCAAGATCGTCCGCTTCGGCAACGAGCCGGTGATCGTCGTCCGGGCCGGCGAGGGCGACTTCCGCGCCTTCGCGGCGACCTGCACCCACCTCGACTGCATCGTGGAGTACCGCTCCGCCGAACGGTTGCTCTGGTGCAACTGCCACAACGGTCGCTTCGACCTCCAGGGGCGCAACGTGGGAGGGCCTCCGCCGCGTCCCCTGGCTCCCTACGCCGTCCACGTGGTGCCGGGCGAGCGGGGCGCGCCCGACAAGCTGGTCGTCGAGAGGACCTGATGACGATCGGATCCCGCATCGGCTCGTGGCTCGGCGACCGTCTCCCGCTCGCCGAGATCAGGGCCCTGGCGGCGAAGAAGACGGTGCCGATCCACCGGCTCAGCCCCTTCTACCTGTTCGGCGGGATGACCCTCTTCTTCTTCTTGATCCAGGTGCTGACCGGCATTCTGCTGATGCTCTACTACCGGCCCTCCGCCGAGGAGGCCTTCGAGTCGGTCGAGTTCCTGATGACCACGGTGCGCTTCGGTTGGCTGGTGCGTTCCATGCACTCCTGGTCGGCGAACCTCATGGTCTACTTCGCCCTCGCGCACCTGGCCAGCGTCTTCTTCCTCAAGGCGTACAGGCCGCCGCGAGAGCTGACCTGGCTCAGCGGCTGCGTCCTGCTCTTCCTCTCGCTCGCCTTCGGCTTCTCGGGCTATCTGCTGCCCTGGAACCAGCTCGCGTTCTTCGCCACCAAGGTCGGCACCGACATCGCCGGCTCGGTGCCGTGGGTGGGGGAGGGGCTGCTGCACTTCCTGCGCGGTGGCGAGCGGGTCTCCGGCGGGACCCTCTCCCGGTTCTACGGCTGGCACGTGGCGATCCTGCCGGCTCTGACCGCGGTGCTGCTCGGCGCGCACCTGCTCTTCGTGCAGCTCTACGGCATGAGCGTGCCGCCGAAGAAGGAGCGCGAGGCCGGCGGCCGGAGCATGCCCTTCTTCCCCCACTTCGCGCTGCGCGAGCTCTTCGGCTGGACCCTGGGCCTGGCCGTGCTCGCCGCACTGGCCGCCCTCTTCCCCTGGGAGCTGGGGGAGAAGGCGGACCCCTTCGCGCCCGCCTTCAAGGACATCCGGCCCGAGTGGTACTTCATGTTCATGTTCGAGACCCTGAAGTTCGTGCCGGGCGGAGAGATCGCGGGGATCGAGTACGAGGCGATCCCGATCCTGGGATTCGGCTTGGCCGGCCTGCTCCTGGTCCTGGTCCCGTTCCTGGATCGCCGCGTCGTGCGCGAGGGACGCAGCCCCGGCTTCACCCTCCTGGGCGCTCTGGCGCTCGTCTACGTCATCGGGATGACCGCCTGGGGCTACCGGTCGCTGGTGCCGGTCTGGGTGGTGCTGGCCACGGCGGTGGTGGTCTGGGTGCTGAGCCTGGGCAGCGGGAGCGGCCGGGACGGAGCCAGGAAGTGAACCGACCGGTCCGGCTGGCTCTGCTCCTCGTCCTCGCGGTGGCGCCGAGGATCGCGGCGGAGGAGCCGGCGGCGACCTCGTGCGAGGCCTGTCACGCCGACCCGGATTGGTTCGACGAGGAGGGGCTGGCGATCGTCAGCGGACACGCGGCCGGTGTTCACGCCGAGGTGCGGCTCTCCTGCCACGATTGCCACGGCGGCAACCCCTCGCTCGCGGTCGCCGACGACATCGATCTGGCGATGGACGAGGACTTCGCCGAGAACCCGTACGTCGGCGTGCCGGCGACGGGCGAGATCCCCGCCTTCTGCGGGCGCTGCCACTCGGATGCCGCCTTCATGAAGCGTTTCCGCCCCGACGCCCGCATCGACCAGGAGGCCGAGTACCTCACCAGCCACCACGGCAAGGCCCTGGCGAGGGGGGACCTGGAGGTTGCCACCTGCGTCGACTGCCACGGAGTCCACGGCATCCTGCGCGCCGACGATCCGCTTTCGCCGGTGTATCCGACGAAGATCGCCGAGACGTGCCGCACCTGCCACGAGGACGCCGAGCGGATGGCGGGCAGGACGCTCGCCGATGGCCGCGCCCTGCCGATCGACCAGTACGCGCGCTGGCGGCGCAGCGTCCACGCCGCCGCCCTGCTCGAGCGCGAGGACCTCTCGGCGCCCGCCTGCAACGACTGTCACGGCAACCACGGGGCCGCGCCGCCGGGACTGACCTCCGTCGCTTTCGTCTGCGGGCAGTGCCACGGCCGCGAGGCCGAGCTGTTCCGGGCGAGCGAGAAGCACGCCCTGCAGCAGGACCACAACGACTTGATGGAAGGCGAGACCGGGTGCGACGCCTGCCACGAGGCGCCCGAGCCGCAGGCGGCGCTGACCGACCTGCCGGCCCTGACGGAGTGCTCGTCGTGCCACGGCAACCACGGCATCGTCCGGGCATCCCTGGCGATGCTGTCGCCGCTGCCCGAGACTCCCTGCGCCTTTTGCCACGAGGGTCCCGGCGTGCTCGACGTCGACAGCCCGGAGCCGGAGCGCTCGCGCCGGAGCTACGAGGCGCTGCGCGACCAACTGCTGACCGAAGGGCGCGAGGCGGGGCTCGACGGCCTGGAGCTCTTCGACTGGCTGGTCCACCGGGCGCCGCTGCTCCCTCCCCACGTCCAGCCGGGCGGCTCCGAGCAGGCGTCGGAGCCGCGCGCGAGCTTCGGTCGGCTGTTCGCCAAGTTCCGGCTGGGGGCGACGAGCTACGCCTATGAGGATCCTGTCACCCGCGAGACCGTGCGGGCGGAGGTGACGCGCTGCACCCGCTGTCACGCCGAGGAGCCGCTGCTGGCCGACGCCCCGGCGGGCCTGGAGACCGCGGCCGCCCTGGTGGAAGGCCTCCGCGAGGTCTCGGTGCTGACGGCACGGGCCGAGCGTGTGCTGGTCCAAGCCCAGCGGGGCGGCGTCGAGACCCGTGCCGCGGAGGCCGCTCTCGATCAGGCCGTCGATGCCGAGGTCGAGCTCGAGGTGCTGGTGCACACCTTCGACGCTTCCGAGGACGGCCGCTTCGCCGAGAAGCATGCCGAGGGGGTCGAGCACGCCGGCCAGGCGCTCGCGGCGGGCTACGCGGCTCTCGACGAGCTGGCCTACCGGCGCCGAGGGCTGGCCGTCTTCCTCGGCCTCGTGCTCCTGGTGCTCCTCGGCCTCGGAGCCGTGATCCGGCGCCTGGGCTGACGGCCTCCTCGGGACCTCCGCTCCACCGTCTAGACGCTGCCCTTCGTGAGAGGATCCGGTCCCATGGAACGCAGGAAGCTCCCCTATCTCGCGTACAACTGGCTGAGCGCGCTGGGCGGAGCCCTGGCGCTGGTCACCCTCTTGACCTTCCTCGGGCTCTGGCTGATGTCTCTCGGCGGCGGGGGAGACTCGAATCCCTACTTCGGCATCTTCCTCTACATGGTGCTGCCGCCCTTCCTGCTGCTCGGCGTCTTCCTCGTCCCCGTCGGCATGTGGAGGAAGTGGCGGCGTTGGAAGCGGGAAGGGGAGCAGCCGCGGGAGCGCTTTCCCCTCATCGACCTGAATCGGCCCACCCACCGCAACGCGGCCCTGGTCTTCCTCCTCGCCTCCGCGGTCTTCATCGCGGTGAGCGCGGTGGGCAGCTACGAGGCCTTCCACTACAGCGAGTCGGTGGAGTTCTGCGGCACCACCTGCCACACGGTCATGGAGCCGGAGTACACGACCTACCAGAGCTCTCCGCACGCGCGCGTCTCGTGCGCCGAGTGTCACGTCGGGCCCGGGGCCGACTGGTACGTCAAGTCCAAGCTCTCGGGCATGTACCAGATCTACGCGGCGGCCTTCGACAAGTACCCGCGTCCGATCCCGACGCCGATCCACAGCCTGCGCCCGGCGCAGGCCACCTGCGAGCAGTGCCACTGGCCCGAGAAGGCGTTCGGCGCGCAGCAGGCGCAGTTCCGCCACTCGATGTACGACGAAGAGAACACCGAGTGGCCGATCAGCCTGCTGATCAAGACCGGTGGCGGGGACCCGAAGACGGGGCAGGAGGAGGGCATCCACTGGCACATGAACATCGGCGTGCGGGTGGAGTACGTGGCGCGCGACCCGCAGCGCCAGGACATCCCGTGGGTGAAGGTGACGGACCTGCGGACGGGGCGCGTCTCGGTCTACCAGAGCGAGAGTGAGCCGCTCTCGGAGGAGGAGCTGGCCGCCGCGTCGCCTCGCGTCATGGACTGCATGGACTGCCACAACCGGCCGAGCCACATCTTCCGTTCGCCCGACTGGGCGATCGATCACCAGCTGCTGGTCGGTCGCATCTCGCGGGAGACCCCCTCCATCAAGCGCCAGGCCGT
>Ga0299913_10004186_pt1 | contig 12045 bp, 10 predicted proteins | sample RVTome_9_FD_201360 | JGI IMG/M metagenome (GOLD analysis project Ga0299913, IMG submission 201360) | Soil microbial communities from uranium-contaminated site in the Upper Colorado River Basin, Wyoming, United States - RVT155D38 (version 2) ... | reverse complement strand
CGGGTTCGACACCGACTTCGACGGCTCGAACGAGTTCTACGCCGCGAACACCGTCGCCTTCCACTACATGCGCCACCCGCTGCCGGCCAGGGTGGGGGAGCGCGTGCGGCTGTACGTCGTCAACACCCTCGAGTTCGATCTCGTCAACTCGATCCACCTGCACGCGAACTTCTTCGACGTCTATCGCACGGGCACGCGGCTCGAGCCCGATGAGTTCACGGACACGCTCATGTTCTGCCAGGGCGAGCGGCACATCCTCGAGCTCGAGTTCCGCCATCCGGGCCGGATCATGTTCCATGCCCACCAGAGCGAGTTCGCCGAGCTCGGGTGGATGGGGTTCTTCGATGTCACGGAAGCATAGCGCCGGGCTCGCCATCGGCCTGACGGTCGCGACCGTCCTGGTCGGGCTGCTCGCCTTCCTGCTGGCGCGCGGCGTGGGGCTCGAGCGGAGCGCGCCGCCGATCGAGGAGTTGACGTTCGAGCGCATCGAGCTGCCGCGGCCGGACCTCATCCGACTCCATCTCGTCAACGGCGGGATCGACCCCGTCACGATCCACCAGGCGATCGTCGACGACGCGGTGTGGTCGTTCACGATCGAGCCCGATCCCACGATCGGGCGCCTGCGCGGCGCCACTATCGACATCCCCTATCCCTGGGTCGAGGGCGAAGCGCATCACGTGAAGCTGGTGTCGCGGAACGGGGTCGCGTTCGAGGCCGAGATCGCGGTCGCCAGCGAGACGCCGCAGGCCAGCGGGCCCTGGCTCCTGCGGCTCGCGCTGCTGGGCTTCTACGTCGGCGTGATCCCCGTCGCGCTCGGTCTGGCGACCTATCCGGCGCTGGCCCGGCTGGGCCGCCGCGGGATCGACTTCCTGCTGGCGCTCACCGTGGGACTGCTCGTGTTCCTGGCCGTCGACACGCTCGGCGAGGCGCTCGAGCTCGCGGCAGAGGTGGCGGGCGGATTTCACGCCACCGAGCTGGTATGGATCGTGGCGCTGGCCACGCTGGTCGGCCTGCTCGCCTTCTCCGGCCGGCGCCGGCGCCGCGGAGAGATGGGGCCGCTCGAGATCGCGTTCTTCATCGCGCTCGGGATCGGCCTCCACAACCTGGGCGAAGGGCTCGCGATCGGCTCCGCGCTGGCGACGGGAGCGGTCGGCCTGGGCACCTTCCTGGTGGTCGGCTTCACGCTCCACAACATCACCGAGGGCATCGGGATCGCCGCTCCCATGCTGAGGGCCGAGCCCCGGCTCCGCCACTTCCTCGTCTACGCGCTGGTCGCGGGCGGCCCGGCCATCCTGGGCTGCTGGATCGGCGGCCTGGTGTTCGATCCCCTCTGGGCGGCGATCTTCCTGGCGGTCGGCACCGGCGCGATCGTCCAGGTCGTGATCGAGGTTGGGCGGCTCCTGGTGGTCGGCCGCGCCGGCGCCACGGCTCCCGATCCCTGGCGCGGCGAGGTGCTGGCGGGGGCGGCCGCCGGGCTCGCGCTGATGTATGCGACCGCGCTCTTCGTCCCCGCTTGATCCCTCCGCTCGCGAGATCGTGAGCGCGGCCGCTTCGGGAAGCCTCGCCGGCAGGACGGTCGTGGTGACGGGGGGCAGTCGGGGGATCGGGCGCGCGATCGCGCTGCGGGCGGCGCGGGACGGCGCGAACGTCGCGATCCTGGCCAAGACGGCCGCGCCCCACCCGAAGCTGCCGGGCACGATCCACTCGGTCGCCGCCGAGGTGGAGGCGGCGGGCGGACGCGGGCTCCCCCTCGCCGTCGACGTGCGCGACGCGGCCGTCGTCGAGAGCGCGGTCGCGCAGGTCGCCGACGTGTTCGGGGGGATCGACGTGCTGGTCAACAACGCGGGGGCGATCCGCCTGACCGGCACGCTGGATACGCCGGTCGAGCGCTTCGACCTGATGTGGAGCGTGAACGCGCGCGCGACGTTCGTCTGCTCGCGCGCCTGCCTGCCGCACCTGCTGCGCGCGACGAATCCCCACGTGCTGACGCTCAGCCCTCCGCTCTCGCTGGACCCGCGCTGGCTCGCCCCGCACGGCCCGTACACGCTCTCGAAGTACGGCATGAGCCTGCTCGTCCTCGGGATGGCCGCGGAGTTCACCTCCGAAGGCGTCGCGTTCAACGCGCTCTGGCCGCGCACGGTCATCGCCACGGCGGCGTTGTCGATGCTGGGCGGACGCGTGCGACCGGAGAGCTGCCGCTCCCCGGAGATCGTGGCGGACGCGGCGCACGCGATCGTGACCAGGGACAGCCGGTCGTTCAGCGGACAGCTGCTCCTGGACGAGGACGTGCTTCGGGCCGCGGGCGTGACCGACTTCGGGCGCTATCGGATCGACTCCGACACGCCCCTCGCCACGGATCTGTTCGTCGACGCTCGGAACGGCGAGGACTGACGCGAGGTGGAGGCGGCGGGCGGATTCGAACCGCCGAATGGGGGTTTTGCAGACCCCTGCCTTACCACTTGGCTACGCCGCCTCGAGGGGTCGCGATCAACGAGAAGGCCCTTCCTCGAGGAAGGGCCCGTTGTTCGACAGCATACTCTCGAAGGCGATATGGAGCGGGAAACGGGGCTCGAACCCGCGACCTCAACCTTGGCAAGGTTGCGCTCTACCAACTGAGCTATTCCCGCCCGGAACAGCGAAAAAATGTATCGGCACCGCGGAGATGGGTCAAGCGAGCGAACCTCGCGGCGCCCGAGGGGTAGTACACCCTGACGATACGACGATCGGACGCCGTCCGATCATTTTTTTGCCTATGATCCGGGATGCGGGGAGGGGATGCGGGTGTTCGACAAACATTGGGTATATGCGAATCGATTACCTTGGGGGGCCTTGATCGTGGCGCTGACGTGGGGCGCCGTCGCGGTCCGGGCCGGGGAGGAGTCCCCGCCGGAGCGATCGGTCATCGTCGATGCGAGACCGGACCCGCGAGTGGAGCTCGTCAAAGCGAGCGTCGCGATGGAGCTAAAGGCTGCGCGACTGGCTCGTCGATTCGGCGTGCGGGAGGAACTGGCGAAGATCATCTACGAGCAGGCGCGTCTCGCCGACGTCGAGCCCGCGATGGCGTTCGGGATGATCGCCCAGGAGAGCGGCTTCGATCCCACCGCGGTCGGGCGCCAGGGAGAACGCGGCTTGATGCAGATCAAGCCGTCCACCGCGCGGGCGTACGACAAACGGGTCACCGCGAAGGCACTGCACGATCCGGAGCTCAACGTGCGGCTCGGCCTGCGGCATCTGAGGCAGGAGGTCGAATTCTTCGGCGATCGAAGCCTGGGTCTCATGTCGTACCACATGGGACGCGCGCGTCTGAAGCGCGAGCTGGCGGATGGCGTGCCGCCGCGGGACCGGTACGTCGAGCGCGTCCTTTCGAGCTGCGGAACCGACTGCGCCTGATCGGCGGCGCGGCCGCGCTCGCGCTCGTGACCGCGCCGGCCACGATCGACGGTCAGTCGCTGGACTACGGACCGACGCAGGGCGAGTCCTTCCGCTATCGGACGCGAAACCAGCTCACCGTCACCCAGCAGATCCTCGAAAGCGAGAACTTCTATACACTGCGGGCCGATGGCGTGGTGCGGCTCACGCTCATGAACCCGGGACAGCGGCTGCTGTGGCGACTCGGGTACGAGGAGCTGAACCTGCGCATCGAGGGCGCGTTTCCCAGCCCGCGCGTCGAGGGTCTGCGCGGGACCGTCGTGACGCTGGCCACGACGCCGCAGGGGGAGGTGCTGGATGCGCTCGCCTCGGGGGTCACGTCTCCAGGGATCGGCGGTCAGTACGTGGAGCGTGCCGCGGCGGCGTTCCTGCCCCGCCTGCCGGAGGGCTCCGCGGCACCCGGCGCCGCCTGGACCGACACCCTGCTGGTGACCGAGGTCCTGCAGGGCGTGACGGCGCAGGTCACGACCATCCTGCGCTATACGGTCGCCGACACCAGCGCGCTCGCCGGGCGTGCGGTGGTGCCAGTCGAGTACACGGGCACGATCTCGGTCACGGGTTCGGGCGTGATCGAGGGGTCGCGCGTCGAGGTCCAGGGCAGCGGCCGGGTCAGCGGGCACTATCTCTTCGATCCCGGCGATCGCGTGTTCGACTTGCACGAGCAGGAGCAGGTGCTGGAGTCGACGCTCACCTTGATGAGCCCGGACCAGAGAACGGTCGGGATCCCGAGCCGGCAAGTGCTCCAGGCCCGCTCGGAGCGGCTGTTCTGAGCGATTGATGCCGGCTATACTGCCGCCCGGCTCTCCCTCCCGCGCCTGGTTCGCGGTGGCCGTCTGGATGGCCCTGACCGTGATCCTGTCGACCTTCCCGATCGGCGGAGTCCAGCCGTCGGTGCCCGACGCGGACAAACTCGGTCATGCGGCCGTGTACTGCGTGCTCGCGTTTCTGACCGCGCGGGCCTGGCGGAAGCACGGCAGCGGGCAGGCGGCGATGGTGGAGCGCACCCTGGGGATGGCGCTGCTCTTCGGCGCCCTGATGGAGTTCGTCCAGTCCCGGGTGGGACGCGATCCGAGCCTCGCGGACTGGGTCGCCGACGGTGTCGGCGCGGTGATCGGAATCGGCTTCTGGAGGGCGTGGACGATCGTGGCCGGAATAACGTTGGAGCGCGGGCGATGAGAGACCCGCTGGCGACAGGGCTGCGGAGCGGCGCGGCGGGCGCGCTGCGGGTCGGTGATGCGGGCCGCCAGGTCACGTTGTGTGGATGGGTGCATCGCAGGCGCGACCATGGAGGGCTCGTGTTCTTCGATCTGCGCGACCGCTACGGGGTCGTGCAGTGTGTGGCGAACCCCGAGAGCCTATCGCCCGCGACGTTCGCGGTCGCGGAGAAGATCCGTGCCGAGGACGTGGTGCAGGTCGAGGGCGTGGTCGCGCGCCGCCCGGAGGCCAGCGCGAATCCGGACCTGCCCAGCGGGGACATCGAAGTGCGGGTTTCGGAGTGCCGGCTGCTGGCGGAAACCGCCACGCCTCCGATCCCGGTGGACGTCGAGAAGGAGAGCGGCGAGGTCGCCGAGGACATCCGCCTGCGGTGGCGCTTCCTGGAGCTCCGCCGCCCGGCTCTCACGGGGGCGCTCGGCATGCGCCACCGGATCGCGTTCGAGACCCGCCGCTGGTTTGACGGTCGCGGGTTCTGGGAGATCGAGACGCCGATGCTCACCCGCCGCACCCCGGAGGGGGCGCGGGACTACCTCGTGCCGAGCCGCGTCCATCCGGGGAGCTTCTACGCGCTGCCCCAGTCGCCGCAGCTCTACAAGCAGATGCTCATGGTGGCCGGCTACGACCGCTACTTCCAGATCGCCCGCTGCTTCCGCGACGAGGATCTGCGCGCCGATCGGCAGCCGGAGTTCACTCAGATCGACGTCGAGATGGCGTTCGTCGAGCAGGACGACGTGCTGGAGGCCGTGGACGGGCTGTTCCGGCACCTGTTCTCCACCTGCCTCGGCCTCACGCTCGGAGAGATCCCGCGGCTGACGCACGCCGAGTCGATGCGCCGCTTCGGGACCGACAAGCCCGATCTCCGCATCCCGATCGAGCTGGTCGAGATCACTCCCGAGCTCGCGGACAGCGGGTTTCGCGTCTTCGATTCGGTGGTGGAGACCGGCGGGCTGATCGCGGCGCTCCGCGTGCCGGGAGGCGCGGACGCGAGCCGCAGCGTGATCGATCGCTGGACCGAGAGCGCGCGGGCCGCGGGAGCCGGAGGCCTGGTGTGGGCCAGACTCGCTCCAGAGGGGTGGTCGTCGTCGATCGACAAGTTCGTGGGCCCCGAGCGATGGGAGCGGGCCGGCGCGCGGGCGGGGGCCGGGGCGGGGGACCTGTTGCTGGTCGTCGCCGATCGCCCACGACGGGCGCGGGCCGCGCTCGGCGCGTTGCGCACCCAGCTGGCGCGGGAACGTGGGTGGATCCGGGACGCCGACGACCTGAGCCTCGCGTGGATCGTCGACTTCCCGCTCTTCGAAGAGGCGGAAGGCGGGGGAATCGCGCCGAGCCACCACCCCTTCACGGCCCCGCGCGGTGGGCTGGAGGCGCTGAGCGGGGATCCGCTCGCGATCTCGTCCCAGGCCTACGACCTCGTGCTCAACGGCTACGAGCTGGGCAGCGGATCGATCCGGATCCACGACCGCGCGGTGCAGGAGCGGGTGTTCGGACTCCTCGGCATCGATCCCGCGGAGGCCCGGACGAAGTTCGGGTTCCTGCTCGAGGCGCTCGAGTACGGCGCGCCGCCGCACGGCGGGATGGCGGTCGGGCTGGATCGCATCGCGATGTTGTTCGCCGGCGCTTCCAGCCTGCGTGAGGTCATCGCGTTTCCGAAGACGACGAGCGCGAACGCGCTGCTCGAAGGGGCGCCGTCTCCGGTGACGGACGCGGAGCTCGCCGACCTCCACCTGCGCGTGATCCCGCCGTCGGATCCGGCTTGACTGGCCGAAGCGCAGCGGGCTAAACTCGAACACCCCCATGCCCCCCACCGACACGTCTGCCATCCGCCGCTCGATCTCCCTCGCCGGCATCGATCAGCTGACCCTCTTCGGGACGCAGGACCAGAATCTCAAGCTGGTCGAGAAGCTGAGCGGCGCGCGACTGGTCGTGCGTGGTGGCGAGCTCAAGCTGTCCGGGGATCCCGAGCCCGTGGACCGGGCGGCGGCGTTGCTCGGTCACCTGGTGGATCTGGTGCAGACGGGCTCCGGCTTCGACGTGGCGGACATCCGGCGCTACTGGTCGGAGCTCGAGAGCGGTCCCGCCGAGTCGCTGGCGCAGCTCGAGGCGGGCAAGGTCGTGATCCGCGGGACGCAGAAGATCATCAAGCCCAAGACGCGGGGGCAGGAAGAGTACCTGCGGGCGATGACGCGCAACGACATCGTCGTCGGCATCGGTCCCGCGGGAACGGGCAAGACGTATCTCGCCGTCGCGATGGCGATCGACGCGCTGCACAAGAAGACCGTGCGCCGGATCGTGCTGGCGCGCCCCGCGGTGGAGGCGGGCGAGACGCTGGGCTTCCTGCCGGGCGATCTCCAGGAGAAAGTCGATCCCTATCTGCGGCCCCTCTATGACGCGCTCGAGGACATGCTGCCGGCGGACAAGGTGCGGAAGCTGATCGAGGCGCACGTGATCGAGATCGCGCCGCTCGCCTACATGCGCGGTCGGACGCTCGCCGACGCCTTCGTGATCCTCGACGAGGCGCAGAACACGACCACGAACCAGATGAAGATGTTCCTCACCCGGCTGGGTCTGAACTCGCGCGCCGTGGTGACGGGGGACAAGACCCAGATCGACCTCCCCCCGCGCGAGGAATCGGGGCTCCTGCAGATCGAGCGCATCCTGCGGGGAATCGAGGGCATCGCGTTCGTCTACCTGAGCGTGCGCGACGTGGTGCGGCATGCGCTCGTCCAGCGGATCATCGACGCGTACTCGGCGGGAACGCAGGGTGCCGTTCCCGCCGCCGGAACGGAGTAGGAATGCAGGACCAGAGCCGGACCCTGTCCGAGAGAGCGCGAACCGCCCTGGTGGCCTGGCGGCCGTCGGGAGATCCGACCGCTCCGCGGGACCTCACGTTGCGCCTCGCCCTGATCGTCGCGGTGGGCCTGCTCACGCTGACCCTGTTCCCCCCGCGCGGCGCCGACGAGTTGCCGCGCATCCGCCAGGGGGTGGTGGCGCCCGACGACGTGATCGCCCCGATCGACTTCCCGGTGCTCCGCACCGAGGAGGAGCTGGCGCGGCAGCGGGAGATCGCCGCGCTGTCAGTCCCGCCTGTGTATCGCGTGAACCCGGCGGCCGCCGACTCGGCTGAGGCGCGGGTCGAGCGCTACTTCTCCCGGGCCGAGCGCCTGGCTGAAGACGCGCCCCTCGACCCGGCGGCCTTCGACCGCGCCGACGGCCTGCGCATCGGCCTCGGTGCCGCGGATCTCGAGCGGCTCGCGAGCCGCGAGACGCGCACCGCGATCGCCGCGGTCGCGCGGCGCGCCATTCCGGGCATCTACGAGCGCACCCATTTTCTGGCCCCCGAGGAGCTGGTGCCGCTTTCGGCGACGCGGATCACGGTCCAGCGTCCCGGCGGGGAGGAAGAGGTCGTCCCCAAGAGCGAGGTGGTGGCGGTCCGCGCGGGCGCGGAAGTGCCCGGCCTCGCGGCGGCGGCGCGGCCGCTCGATCCACCGGAAGAGCAGCTCGCCCTGCTCCTCCTGCCGGCCCTCATGGCGCCCGATCTCGAGGCGCGTCCCGCGGTCACCGAGCTGCGTCGCGAGGAGGCGCGGGCGTCGGTCGAGCCCGTGAAGGGCGAAGTGCTGCGCGGCGAGCTGATCGTGCCCGCGCACACGCGCGTGACCGCCGCCCAGGAGGAAAAGATCGCGAGCCTCGCCGTGGCCCTCGAGCAGACGCAGAACGGGTTCTCGCCGGCCGACGCGCGGGTCGGGCTGGGTGCGCTGTTCGTCAACGTCGTGCTGCTATGCCTCTTCGGCTTCTACCTCTATCTGTACCATCGAGACACGTTCTCGGACTTCCCGTCGCTGGCGATGATCGCGGTGACGTGGGCGATCGTCGTCGGGCTGGCGGCCTTCGTCGAGGGCGCTCAGGGAGTGCCTTCGTACGCGGTTCCGCTAGCCTTCGCCTCGGTGCTGGCGGCGGTGCTGTGGGGCGCGAAGCTGAGCGCCGCCATGACGCTGTTCCTGGGGATCTTCCTCGTCGCTCAGGGCGAGCTCGGGTTCCCGGTCCTGTGGGTCGGCGTGGCCAGCGGACTGGTGGGGGCGTGGAGCGTGCGGCTCATCCGCCGGCGGACGCACTTCTACGAGAGCCTGGTCTTCATCGCCGCCGCGAACATGGTGGCCCTGGGGGGGCTGGCGCTCGCCAACCTGTGGAGCTGGCGCGAGCTGGGCGTGGCCCTGGGCTGGGGCTTCGGCAGCGCCGCCGTGGCCGTGTTCCTCGCCATGGGACTCCTGCCCCTGTTCGAGTGGGCGTCGGGACGCACCACCGACCTCACGCTGCTCGAACTCGCGGACCTGAACCGGCCGCTGCTCAAGCAGCTCCTGGTCGAGGCGCCGGGCACGTATCACCACTCGATCATCGTCGGCAACCTGGCCGAGGCCGCGGCCGAGGGCATCGGCGCGAACTCGTTGCTGGCTCGCGTCGGCGCCTATTACCACGACATCGGCAAGCTGCGGCGGCCCGAGTTCTTCGCCGAGAATCAGCGCCAGGACCCCAATCCGCACGACGCCCTGCCGCCGCAGGCGAGCGCCAGGATCATCAGTCGACACGTCGAGGACGGCATCGAGATGGCGCGCCGCGCCGGGCTCCCGGAAGTCGTCATCGACGTCATCCGCGAGCATCATGGTACGACCCGCCTGTCCTTCTTCTGGCACAAGGCGTCGGAGGAGGGCCCGGCCGAGCGTCCGCTGGTCTCGGACTTCGTCTATCCCGGACCGCGCCCGCGTTCCAAGGAGACCGCGGTCGTGATGCTGGCCGACTCGGTCGAGGCGGCCAGCCGGGTTATGCGGGAGCCCTCGCCGGAAGCGCTGAGCCGGCTCGTGCGTCGCATCGTGGAGATGAAGCTGGAAGAGAATCAGTTCGACGAGGCCGACCTCACGTTCCACGACCTCGCGGTCGCTCAGGAGCGTCTGGTCGGCGTCCTCGTCGGCATCCACCACCACCGCATCGATTACCCGACACTCTCGCTTCACGTACCCGAGCGGAGCGACGATGCTGCGGATACGGTTCCATCCGTCGGTCGATCCCCCTCCTGAGCTGAAGCCGTTCCCCGGCGCGGTCCTGCGCGAGCTGCTACGCGCGGAGGGCGTCGCCGATCGCGGCGAAGTGCATTGCGTCCTCGCCGGGGACGCGGAGGTCGCCGACCTGAATCACCGCTTCCGCGGCAAAGCCGGGCCGACGGACGTGCTCGCGTTTCCGTACGATCCCGCCACGACCGATGGCGTGATCGGGGACATCTACGTCTCCGTCGACCGGGCCCGCGAGCAGGCCGAGCAGCGCGGCGAGGCGCTCGGGCGCGAGATCTGGCGGCTGTTCGTGCACGGCGCCCTCCACCTCGCGGGCCACGATCACGACCACGACGAGACGGAGCGGGCCATGCGCGAGCGGCAGGAAGAATGGGTGGAGCGGGCGTTCCCCGGGGATCGCCGGAGCCGAGCGCGTTGAGCGCCACGGTCGCCATCCTGTCCGGCCTCCTCGCCGGCCTCGCGACCGCCGCGTTCTTCGCCGCGTGCGAAGGAGCCTACTTCCAGCTCACGCTGTCGAGCGACCGGGACCGGACCGAGCGCGCGCCGGAGAGCTCGCGCGTGAGCCGGCTGCTCGAGCGGCCCGATCGCTTGCAGAGCGCCCTGGAGCTCGGGCATCTGCTGGGTGTGGTCTGGTCCGCGGCCCTGGCGTGGGCGCTCGTGCGGCACTGGACCGGGGCGGGGGCGGGGCCGCTCGGCTGGGTGCTGGCGGCCCTGGCGGCGGCGTTCCTGGTGGTGGTGCTGGGGGAGCTGGCGCCCAAGGGATACGGCATGGAGCGCGCCGGCGTCTGGGCCGGCCGAACGGCCCCCCTCGTGGGCGCCTGGCGTGCGGTGGTCGCGCCGCTCGTCCTCCTGGCGGGTGCCTTGTCGCGCGTGGCCGAGCGGGTGATGCCCCCCGTGACGCAGCCCGCGGAGCTGGAGAGCGACGCCCTGCGGACGATGGTCGCGGAGTCGACGGAGAGCGCGCAGATCGAGCACGGGGAGCGCCAGATGATCACCTCCATCTTCGCGTTCGGCGAGACGACGGTGCGGGAGGTCATGACCCCGCGCACGGACATCGTCGCCCTCGAGGCGGGGACGCCGTGGGAGAGCGTCCTCTCGTATGCGCGCGAGAACGAGCGTTCGCGGATCCCGGTGTACGAGGACACGCTCGATGCCATCCTCGGGGTCGTGTACGCGAAGGATCTGCTGGCCATCGCGCACGGAGCGACGGCCGCTCCGGAGCGCCTCTCGGACATCCTCGCCGCGGCGACGTTCGTCCCCGAAGCCAAGAAGATCGACGACCTGCTGCGCCAGTTTCAGCGCGGCCACATCCACATGGCCGTGGTCGTCGACGAGTACGGCGGGACGGCCGGGATCGTGACGCTGGAGGACATCCTGGAGGAGCTGGTGGGGGAGATCCAGGACGAGTACGACGTCGAGGAGCCGCTGGTGGTCCCCCTGGAAGACGGTGTCCTGCGCCTGGACGGCCGGCTGGACGCGGACGACTTCAACGACCTGACCGGCAGCGGCGTCGAGGCCGACGAGGTCGAGACGATGGGCGGGCTCGTCGCGCGCGAGCTGGCGCGCGTCGCGGTGGTGGGCGACAGCGTCTCGATCGGAGACTGGGAGTTCGAGGTGGAGTCCGTGGAGGGCAAGCGCATCGTCCGGCTCCTGGCCTGGCCGCGCGAAGAGGCGCGCCCCGAGGGCGAGGCCGCGCCGTGATCGCGTTCTGGTTCGCCGTCGCCGGCGCCATCCTGGTGGCCGGGTTCTTCTCGCTGGCCGAGCTGGCGCTGGTGTCCGTGGGCCGTCTCCGGCTTCGCCACTGGGTGCGGGAGACGATCCGCGGAGGCTGGATCCCGGACGACGCGCTCGACCACCCGCACCGGCTCCTCAGCCCGATCATGGTCGGTCACGCGCTGGCGGTCACGTCCGCGGGCGCCCTGGCCGCGGAGGCGATCGCGGGCGGTGGCCGGGGAGCCGGGATGGGGGTGTACGCTCTCGCGGGCGGGGTCTGCCTGACGGTCCTCCCGGCGCTCTACGTCTTCGGCGAGATCCTCCCGCGCGCCGTGGCGCGCGCCCGCGGGCCGCGCCTGTTCCGTGCCGTCTCGTGGATCCTGGTGGGCTGCGGGTGGCTGTTCCGTCCGTTCACGGCGGCTGCCGATCGCGCGAGCCGCGCCCTGCTCGCCCTGGCGGGGATCCGGATCGAGCGCGGGGCCGCGTTCAGCCGGCGCAGCCTCGAGACCTTGCTCCTCGAGAGCGAGAAGGTGGGGGTGGTCGAGCCCGAGGAACGGGAGATCATCGCCGGCGTGTTCGAGTTCGGCCGCACGCCGGTGGAGGCCGTGATGACGCCGCGGGAGCAGATGGT
>Ga0299913_10004185_pt1 | contig 12047 bp, 8 predicted proteins | sample RVTome_9_FD_201360 | JGI IMG/M metagenome (GOLD analysis project Ga0299913, IMG submission 201360) | Soil microbial communities from uranium-contaminated site in the Upper Colorado River Basin, Wyoming, United States - RVT155D38 (version 2) ... | reverse complement strand
CCCCGGAGCGGGTCGTACAAGGCCATCGGTCCTCCCGGTGCAGGCTCGGGCCGGGCACGAAAAAACGGCGCCCGGTGCGGAGCGCCGTTGCTCGTTTTCGTGGGGAAGTCGGGGTCACGTTACCCGCCCCCCCGGGACCGGTCAACGACCCTCGCCGGTTCGGATCGCACCCCTAAGCGAAGCGGGCGATTTGACGCAAGCCGGGCTATTAGGTATGCCTAACAGCTGGATTAAGGGATACCTAAGTCAAGGAGGTCGGAGACCCGTGGGCAGCGCCCTGTTGATAACTCTACGAGAGGGGCTCGAAGCCGCTCTCATCGTCGCGATCGTGCTGGCTTACCTGAAGCGGCTCGGACGCGAGAGCGATTTCCGGACGGTCTGGGCGGGCACCGGCGCCGCGGTTGTCCTTTCGTTGATCGCGGGGGCCATCATCTTCGCAGCGGTCGGTGGGCTCGAGGGTGAAGCCGAGGAGATCACGGAAGGGGTCATCGCGCTCACGGCGGCCGGTGTGCTCACGTGGATGATCTTCTGGATGGGCCGCCAGGCTCGTCACATCAAGGGCGCGCTCCAAGCCAAGGTCGACGCCGCCGTGGCCACAGGATCGGCCGTGGCGCTCGCCGCGATCGCGTTCGTCGCGGTTCTAAGAGAAGGCCTCGAGACTGCACTGTTCCTTCTGTCCACGAGCGTTGGCAGCGAATCCAACACTGCCCAGCTTGCCGGCGGCCTCATCGGCCTCACCATCGCGACGGGGATCGGTTACCTCGTCTACAAGGGCAGCCGCGCCATCAACCTGCGTGCGTTCTTCCGCGTCACCGGCATCCTGATCCTGTTCTTCGCAGCGGGCCTGCTCGCGAAGGGCATCCATGAGTTCCAGGAGGTCGGGCTCATCGGCTCGATGGCCGAGCACGTGTGGGAGCTCGATCACATCACGTGGCTGAACCCGGACGAGTCGACGTTCGCGGAGTTCATGAAGGGACTCTTCGGATGGTCGGCCCACCCGTCGATCGAGATGCTGATCGCGTACTTCGTGTACCTGATCCCGGTAGGCACCGCGTTCGTTTACGGCACGCGCTTCGTGCCCGCCGTTCGGAGCACGCAGTCGGTCGAAGCGGGAGCCGCGGCCTAACTAAGCAGGCGTAACCCAGAGGTTGTCGGCGAGGGGGCGGCCTAGAGCCACCTTCTCGCCGTCGACCTCCAGGATCCGGGTGCCGTCCGGGGCGACCTCGACGAGCGCTAGATCCGCTCCCGGCATCAGACGGTGGTCTTCGAGGTACTTGAGGACGTCGTGATCGAGCTCTACGTCTTCTAGGAGCCTGGTGAGCCGGCCCCGTTCTCCGGTTTCCATCGCTGCGACCGCGCGCAGCTCCGACCACGGCACCGGGGTATCGGCGCCGGGGATCGGGTTGCCGTGCGGACAGGTCGCCGGACCGGTGAGCTTGTCCAGGATCGCCAGTTCCACCTCGGGGGTCATGACCTTTTCCCAATCCTCGGCCTGTTCGTGGCACAGGTGCCACGGGATCCCGAGGATGTCCACCAGCATCCGCTCGGCCAGGCGGTGGCGGCGCACCAGAGTCTCGGCCAGCCTGCGCCCCTCCTCGGTGAGCGCGAGCTCCCGGTCCGCCTCGACAGTTACCAGTCCATCGGCCACGAGACGCTTCACCCCCTCCGACACCGTCGCGGCCGCCAGCCCGAGACGGTCTCCGATGCGCGCTTGGAGGACCTTCTGATCCTCTTCTCCAAGCTCGTAGATAGCTTCGAGGTACTGCTTGGAAGCTTCGTGGAGGGACGCGATGTCGGGCACGTCCTCATTCTAGGGTCCGCGCCACGGCCCCGAGGGCCCGCTAGGTAGTCTGAAGACGTGCCCACGGCAACCACGAAGAAGACCGCGAAGAAGCCCACCGGGAAACGTCCCAAGCTCCTGCTGATCGACGGGTATTCACTCGCATTCCGGGCCTTCTACGCGTTACCCGAAGACCTCTCCACGTCGGACGGGACCCTCACGAACGCGGTGTTCGGGTTCACCTCGATGCTCATCAAGGTGCTCCAGGACGAGAAACCGGACCTGATCGCGTGCTGCCTCGATATGGGTGCACCCCTGGAACGCACCGAGGCCTACGCCGACTACAAGGCGACCCGGACCGAGGCTCCCGACAGCTTCTCGTCGCAGGTGCCTCTCATCCGCGAAGTGCTCAAGGTCATGCGCATCCCGATCTACGAGCTCCCCGGGCACGAAGCCGACGACATCATCGCTTTCCTGGCCAAGCGCTCCGAGACTGAGGGGGTAGGCGTCAGGATCGTGACGGGCGACCGGGACTTCTTCCAACTCGTGAACGACAACATCCACGTCCTCTACAACCGACGCGGCATCTCGGACATCGTCGAGATGGATCCGAAGGCCGTGGAGGACCGCTACGGGATCCCCCCGACGAAGTACGTGGACCTGAAGGCGCTCGAGGGGGATACCTCCGACAACATCCCGGGCGTCCCGGGCGTCGGAACGAAGACCGCCGCGAAGTTGGTCCAGAAGTACGGCAGCGCGGAGGAAGCGGTCGCGCACGCGTCCGAGCAGACGCCGAAACTCGCGCAGAACCTCGCAGCCCACGCGGAGCAGGTGGCCATCAACAAGCAACTGACCACGCTCGTGCAGGTCGCTCTCGACGATGTTTCGCTGGACGATCTGAAGATGGGAGCGTGGGACCTCGACGAGATCAAGGAGCTCTTCAACTCGCTGGAATTCCGGGTGCTTCACGAACGGCTCATGGCCGATCTGCCGGAGGCCGCGGAGGGCGAGGGAGAAGCCTTCGAGGTCACCGCGCGCATCGTCGTGACTCCGGCCGAGCTCGCTGGGCTGGCCGCGACCTTGAAGAAGGCAGGCCGCGTCGCGCTCGATCTCGTGCCGTCGAGCCCGCGCGGTGCGCCGCGGGCCGTTGCGTTCTCGTGGGGTGATGGAGAGGTCGCGTACATCCCGATCGGGGCACGCGGTGCCTCGGTAGACGAGTTCTCGGCCGCGCTCAAGAAGCTCCTAGAGGACGAGGGTGTCCTGAAGGACGTACATGGGGGCCGCGCTGCGTTGCTCGGTCTTCACGCTGCCGGGATCGAGCTGCGCGGGCTCAACATCGATACCCACGTCGGGACTTACCTGCTCGATCCCGGCGCCGCCGGCTACGCGCTGGAAGAGATGGCTCGCAAGTACTCGGGCCGCGAGCTCAAGGCGGTCGAAGGAGTGGAGAGAGCCGAGGAGGACGCAGCCCAGGGATCGCTCGCCCTGGAAGAGGTGTCCCCGGAGGCCGAGGCCGAAGACGGATCGTTGCGCGCGCTTGCGATAGGAGAGGTGGCCGCTGCGGTCGAACCCGAGCTCGACCGGCTCGGGATGCTCGACTTGTACCGCACTATCGAGCAGCCGCTCATACCGGTGCTAGCCGAGATGGAACGGATCGGGGTTCGGATCGATCTCGATTATCTGGCGGAGGTGGGCCGCAAGCTCGAGAAGCGGATCGGCGAATTGGAGACCGAGTGCTATGAGCTTGCCGGCGAACGGCTCAACCTTGGTTCCCCACCCCAACTACGGGCCTTGCTCTACGACAAGCTCGGCCTTAAGACGACTCGCCGGACGAAGACGGGTCTCTCTACAGACGCACGCGCTTTGCAACAGCTGGTCGATCAGCACCCGTTCGTCCCGAAGTTGCTGGAGTACCGTGAGATAGCGAAGCTCAAGAACACCTACATCGACGCGTTGCCACCGCTCGTCGATCCCGATGACGGGCGCGTGCATACGACGTACGACCAGACCGTTGCGTCGACCGGCCGCTTGTCGTCGACGAATCCGAACCTGATGAACATCCCGATCCGCACCGAAGTAGGCAAGCAGATCCGCCGCGCGTTCATCCCCGAGCCGGGTCACCTGTTGCTGTCGGTGGACTATTCGCAGATCGAGCTGCGCGTCATGGCGCACCTATCGGAGGACCCGATCCTCCTCGAGGTCTTCGCGAAAGGCGACGACATCCACACCGCCACCGCGTCGCGCGTTTTCGGAGTTCCGGCCAATGAACTGACGACGAAGCATCGTTCCACCGCGAAGATGATCAACTACGGCATCACGTACGGCATGGGGGTTCCTGGTCTGGCCGAACGACTCAACGTTCCGCAGGCCGAGGCCCAGGAAGTGATGGACGCCTACTTCGAGCAGTTCGGAGGGGTTGCCGATTTCCTGGACGAGGTCGTCACGCGCGCCCACGCGGACGGCTTCACGACGACGATGTTCGGTCGCCGCCGCTACCTTCCCGAATTGGGGAGCGGCAACCCGAGGGTTCGTGCGATCGGCGAACGACAAGCGCTGAACGCGCCGATGCAAGGAACCGCCGCCGACATCATGAAGCTGGCTTTGATCGAAGTGAACCGGGCCCTTAATGCCGCGCAGAGCAACACCAGCATGATCCTCACGGTGCACGACGAGTTGCTGTTCGAGGTCCCCGAGGGGGAGAAGAAGCAAGCCCAGGAGCTCGTCGAACGCGCGATGACCGGGGTGTGCGAATTGAAGGTGCCCCTGGCGGTCGACGCCTCCTTCGGAGCCAACTGGGCCGACGCCAAGAGCTAGGCGGGTTGTGGCCCTACTACAACGTTCGTATACTCGGGCCGCCCCTTCGCGGGGTTATTTCTTGTAAGGAGGAACCCACCTATATGACCGTAGAGCAAGACGAAGCTGTCCAAGCTTCGGAGGAGACACTTCCCGACGGGTCGGGAGGCGTGATCACCAGGACCGCCCCCTCGACATCCGGCCCCACGTACGCCGGCGGAACCATCGTAGAGAACGACGTCGGCACCTCCCAGGAAGAGCTGATGGCGGCGATCGACGCCACCATCAAGCCGTTCGACGAGGGTGACCTCGTCGCCGGGCAGGTCGTGAAGATCGACAAGGACGAGGTCCTTCTGGACATCGGCTACAAGTCCGAAGGCGTTATCCCCTCGCGCGAGCTTTCGATCCGCAACGATGTCGACCCGTCCGAGGTCGTATCGATCGGCGACGAGATCGAGGCCCTGGTTCTCCAGAAAGAGGACAAGGAAGGCCGCCTGATCCTGTCCAAGAAGCGCGCCCAGTACGAGAAAGCGTGGGGACGCATCGAAGAGATCAAGAACAAGGACGAGACCGTCGAAGGTCCCGTGATCGAGGTCGTCAAGGGTGGCTTGATCCTCGATATCGGACTGCGAGGCTTCTTGCCGGCGTCGCTCGTCGAGATGAGGCGCGTGCGCGACCTGCAGCCGTACGTCGGCAAGGTGCTCGAATGCCGCATCATCGAGCTCGACAAGAACCGCAACAACGTCGTGCTCTCTCGCCGCAAGTTCCTCGAGGAGTCACAGGCCGAGCAGCGCCAGGACTTCCTTACTTCGCTCGCTAAGGGCGAGGTCCGCGAAGGCGTTATCTCTTCCATCGTGAACTTCGGCGCGTTCGTCGATCTCGGTGGGGTGGACGGACTAGTGCACGTCTCCGAGCTCTCTTGGAAGCACGTGGACCATCCCAGCGAAGTCGTCGAGGTCGGCCAAGAGGTGAATGTCGAGGTTCTCGACGTCGACCTCGAGCGCGAGCGCGTATCCCTGTCTCTCAAGGCGACTCAGGAAGACCCATGGCGGCAGTTCGCTCGCCAACACGAGGTCGGCGATGTGATCGAAGGCCGTGTAACGAAGCTGGTCCCGTTCGGAGCGTTCGTGGAGCTGGACGACGCGATCGAAGGACTCGTCCACATCTCAGAGCTTGCGGCCCATCACGTCGAGCGCCCCGAGGACGAAGTAAACGTGCACGATCGCGTCGAGGTGAAGATCATCGACATCGATCTCGAACGACGCCGCATCAGCTTGTCTCGCAAGCAGACGATGGCCGGAGGTGAGGCATCGTCGATCCCCGAAGAAGAGGGAGGGATGCCCGCTCGCGCCGCCGCGGAAGCGACCGGCGACCTCGAGGTCGAGCCCGCCGAAGCGGAGATGGAGCTGGAAGCAGCCGCCGTCGCCGAAGGAGCGGGCGTGGGAACCGAAGACACGATCGCGCGTCCCGAACCGGAGGAAGAAGTGGTCGCCGGTCTCGAGGGAACGCCGGAATTGCTCGACGAACCGATCGCACCCGAGGCCGCCACGACGGTCGACGAGGTCGTAGCTCCGCCGGAGGAGAAGGAAGAGGCCGAGCCCGATCCCGACGCGGCCCCCGGAGAGAGCACGGCCGAGCTCGAGAAGGACGAGGTTCCTGTGACCGAGGGGGCCGAAGCGCTCGGGGGTGAATCGCTCGAGCCGGGCGACGAGGGGGACGACGAGTCGCTCGAGTCGATCGTCGAAGATCTGAAGCGGGAGCGCGGCCGGTCCTAGCCGGCTGCGCCGAACGATGCTCCTCGTCGGACTGACCGGCGGGATCGGTTCCGGGAAGAGCACCTTCGCTTCGTTCCTCGCGGAACGTGGCGCCCACGTGATCGATGCCGACGCTCTCGGCCGCGCCGCCTTGCGACCGGGTCAACCTGCGTGGAATTCCGTGGTGGATCAGTTCGGCGACGAGATCCTGGCCGCCTCGTCGATGGAGATCGATCGCAAACGTCTCGCCCGGCTCGTCTTCGCCGACAAGCGCAGGCTCGCGGCGCTGAATGCCATCGTCCACCCGGTGATCATGCGGGGGATCGCGGAAGCCCTAGAACGGTTCCGTGCTACCGACGACATCGTCGTCCTAGATGCGGCTTTGATAGTCGAGCTCGGCCTCGATGAGAGCCTCGATGCACTTATCGTCATCAGCGCCGAGCAGGAAGCTCGGGCGCAACGCTTGGTCGATCGCGGGATGAACGTAGAGGACGCGATCGCGCGCATGGCTGCGCAAGCGTCGCCGGACGAACTCTTAGCGCGCGCCGATATCGTCGTCGAGAACGACGGTGACCTGAACGCGCTGAATACCGAAGCCGACCGGGTGTATGCGGAGTTAGAACGGCGGCGCACGTGATCAAGATCGTTTTCTTCGATGCAGGCGGAACGATCCTCGATCCTCATCCCTCGTTCGCCGAGCTCTTCGCAACGGTGGCTGCGGAGAACGGTGTCCCCGTCGAGGCAAGCACAGTTCGCGACGTCCAGGAACGCATCGCACCACATCTCGTGGAACTGCTCGAAGAGGCGGGCCTCGATCACGGACCGACTCTGTCGCTCGAGGCGTCGCGCAAGTTCTGGACGTTTACCTATCGGCGCTTCCTCGAGGAGCTCGACATCGCCGATGATCGGCTCGCCGACAAGCTCTACGCAAGATTCTCGGATCCCTCGTCGTATCGGCTCTACGACGATGTTGTGCCTACACTTCATCGATTGACGGATAACGGATTGAGGCTGGGTCTGATCTCGAACTTCGACGGATGGCTCGAGGCGATGCTCGTCGAGATGGAGGTGGGTGAGACGTTCGAGGTCGCGGTGATATCGGGCGTGGAGGGCGTGGAGAAACCCGATCCCGCGATATACCGGCTCGCACTAGAGCGGGCCGAGGTCCATCCGCATGAGGCTATCCACGTCGGCGACTCGCCCGTGATGGACATCGCGCCCTCGCAGCAGGCGGGGATGACGGCGGTACTGCTGGACCGGAACAAGCGTTATGCCGATACAAGAGAGACAATGCGTATCGAAACGCTGGAGGAGTTACCTACGGTGCTAGCGAAACTTCGAATATGAGCACGCCGCGCCGCGAGCCGAGTCAATCGGAGCTCAGCGCGCTGTATCGGATCGCAACCCTCGGCACGCGCGAAGGCGATCTTCTCTTCACGGTGCGGGAAGCGCTTCGCGCCATCACCGACATCGTTCCCTGTGACCGAGCTCTCGTGTTCACCTACGACGACGAGAAGGAGGATCTTCGGTCCTTCGTCGGCAAGGGGGAAGAGCAAGAACGACTGTCGCTCTCGGAGCCCGGCATCATCCGGCGCGTCTTCCATTCGGGACGTGCCGAGATCATCAACGACGTTGCTGCAGACCGGGATGCGAGCCCCGAGCTGCAGGAGGCGTATCACTCGCGCACGATCGTGTTGGCGCCTTTGATCCTCGGAGAAGAACGTCTCGGCGTGATCGCGGCCGTCAACTCGCCCCGAGGCGCGTTCACGGATGCGGAGCGCGACTATCTGTCGCTCCTAGCCGACAGGGTCGCGCCGACCGTCCGACTCGCGCACCTGCGCAACGTCATCGAACGTCAAGACCGGGAGATGGAAGGACTGCAGCGCCTGTCCCGGTTGGTCGAAGCCCAAGAGAGCCTCGAGTACGTCATCGGCGAGTCGGTGCGTATCGTCAACGATCTCGTCGACTGCGAGAAAGTGCTGGTGTATCTCTACAACGAGGACGAGAAGGCGCTGTGTCTCGAGCGACCCGCGCTGGGTCTCGATGAAGATGTCGACATCAAGGTCCTCCTGGAGGAACCGTCCCTGGTGAGCACGGTGTTCCGCACCGCGGCGCCGCTGATCTCCAACGACGCCGCCAACGATGCGTGGGTGAGCCCTCGGCTGCGCGAGCTCACCGGGATGGTCAACGGGATGGCGGTCCCGTTGCTCACCGACAGGGAGCCGATTGGGGTATTGGAGACGATCAACGCGAAGAAGGGCGCCTTCGACGAGGAAGACATGCGCTTCACGAGCCTGTTCGGCGGGCGCGTCGGCGGCGTGATCGAACTGAGCCGGGCTCGGGTTCGCGAGCGGGCGCTGATGCACAAACTGCGAGAGGCAGACCAGGCGAAATCGGACTTCGTGTCGATCCTGGCACACGAGCTGAAGGGCCCTATGACGACGATCATGGGGTTCGGTCAGACCCTCGAGCAGCACTGGGACACGATCGAGGACTCAAAGAGGGCCCAGTTCCTCGGCATCGTGTATCGCGAGACAGAACGCCTGTCCCACATGGTGTCCGACCTCCTCGATATGTCGAGGATGGAGTCCGGCAGCCTCCGTTACGAGATGGAGAACATGACGCTGCCCGATGTCGTGGCGAACATAGTGACCGTGCATACGTCGCTCACCTCGCGTCATGGGCTCAAGATCGAGGTTCCTGAGGACCTGCCCGAGGTCTACGGCGACCGCGAACGGATCCGCCAGGTCCTTCTCAATCTGGTAACGAACGCGACCCGCTATTCGCCCGAAGGTACGACGATCACGATCGGGGCCGAGGTCAATGGCGAATCGCTTCGCGTCTCGGTCGCAGACGAAGGTATCGGAATCGCCGCCGAGGACGCCGACCGAATCTTCAATAAGTTCGCGATGTTGCCGAAGCCGGCATGGACCAAGAAGGGAACGGGACTCGGGCTCTTCATCACGAAAGGGATCATCGACGCCCACGGCGGTCAATTGTGGGTGGAGTCGGAGCCCGGCGAGGGCTCGACCTTCTGCTTCACCCTCCCTCTGGCAACCGCGGAGACGGCGGGGGAATAGACGGTGGCTTCCTTACACTGAATAGGTAATGCCGCCTTTCAAGGTCGAATCCGATTTCTCGCCCGCCGGGGATCAACCGGCGGCCGTCGCCGCGCTCGCTGAGCGGGTCGAGTCGGGCGGTCGGTTCTCCACCCTGCTGGGGGCGACGGGCACCGGCAAGACGGCGACCATGGCGTGGGCCCTCGAGCAGATCCAGAAGCCGACTCTCGTGATTGCACCGAACAAGTCGCTCGCGGCGCAGCTGTGCAACGAGTTCAAGCAGTTCTTCCCCCGCAACGCAGTGGAGTACTTCGTCTCTTATTACGACTACTACCAGCCGGAGGCCTACGTCCCCTCGTCCGACACCTACATCGAGAAAGACTCGTCGATCAACGACGAGATCGAGAGACTTCGCCACTCGGCGACCAGCGCGCTGCTGCAGCGTGAAGACGTCCTGATCGTGGCCAGCGTTTCTTGCATATTCGGTCTCGGTTCCCCGGAGGAATACCTCAACCAGGTAGTGAGTGTGGCCCGTGGCGGGACCGCGGACCGCGATTTCATCACCCAGAGGCTCGTCGACATCCAGTACGAGCGCAACGACGTGAACTTCATCCGCGGCACGTTCCGGGTGCGCGGCGACACGATCGAGATCTTCCCGGCCTACGAAGAGATCGCCGTCCGGATCGAGCTGTTCGGCGACGAGGTGGATCGCATCATCCAATTGGACTCCCTGACCGGGGAGATCGTCCGCGAGCTGGACCACGTCACGATCTATCCGGCGTCCCACTACGTCGCGTCGCGGAGCCGGATGGAGCGAGCCATCACACAGATCGAGCTAGAGCTGGCGGATCGCTTGAAGGTTTTCGAGAACGAGCGGAAGTTCCTCGAGGCGCAACGTCTCCGGATGCGAACGAACTACGACCTCGAGATGATGCGCGAGGTCGGTTTCTGCTCCGGCATCGAGAACTACGCGCGTCACATCGAAGGTCGCGAGCCCGGGAGCACTCCCAATACCCTTATCGACTATTTCCCTAAGGACTTCCTCGTCGTGGTCGACGAGTCACACGTCGGTGTCCCGCAGCTCAATGGGATGTACGAGGGCGACATGAGCCGGAAGCGGACGCTCGTAGAACATGGTTTCCGCCTACCGAGCGCGATGGACAACCGGCCGCTTCGTTTCGACGAGTTCCTCGAGAAGGTCGATCAGGTCGTCTTCATGAGCGCGACGCCCGGCCCCTTCGAGCTACGCGAAGGTGGGAAACCCATCGAGCAGCTGGTCAGGCCGACCGGGCTGATCGACCCCGAGGTGATCGTGCGCCCGACCAAGGGGCAGATCGATGACCTCATGGAGGAGATCCGTAAGCGCACCGACGTCGACCAGCGCATCCTCGTGACTACGCTGACCAAGAAGATGGCCGAGGACCTCACCGATTATCTTCTCGAGTCGGGGATCCGGGTCCGTTATCTCCATGCCGACATCGACACGGTAGAGCGGATCGAGATCCTTCGTGACCTGAGATTGGGCGAGTTCGATGTGCTAGTCGGTATCAACCTGTTGCGGGAAGGCCTCGACCTTCCCGAAGTGTCGCTGGTCGCGATCCTCGATGCCGACAAAGAGGGTTACCTCAGGTCACAGACGTCGTTGATCCAGACCATCGGCCGTGCCGCGCGGCACGTGGAGGGCCAGGTCCTGATGTATGCCGACGAGGTGACCGACTCGATGCGCCGGGCGATAAACGAGACCCAGAGACGCAGGATGATCCAGCTCCGCTACAACGAAGAGAACGGCATCGATCCGCAGTCGATCCGCAAGGCGGTCTCGGACATCCTCATCTCGGGATTCGGCCGGCAGCGGGACGGCCATGTCCCCACGAAGTCCAAGAGTCGGCGCCGGGAGCCGATCGGGGGGAGTCCCGACGAACTGCGTCGTCTGTTGCTTCAGCTCGAGGAGGAGATGCATCAAGCGGCCGAGGACCTGCGCTTCGAGTACGCGGCCCGCATCCGCGACGAGATCGCCGACCTGAAGCGCGAGCTACGAGAGGTTGGTTAAGCGCGCGATCTCTTTATCCAGATCGGTGAGATTGGACATGGTCGGAGGAGTGTCGGGGAGCCACAGGCAGAACACGGAGCCGTCCGCGCCCGAGCTTTCGAGCCACAGACGTCCGCCGATCGCTTCGGCGAGCCGCCGACAGATGTAGAGGCCCAATCCGGCCCCCCCGACGCGGCGCGTGCTCGACTGGTCCACCTGATAGAAGCGTTCGAAGATCCGATCCTGCTGCTCCGCCGGGATGCCGATCCCTTCGTCGTTTACTGAGATAAGCGTGCCGGAGCCCTCTCTCCGCGCCTCGACCGTGATCGAGCTACCCGACGCGGAGTACTTGATCGCGTTGTCGATCAGGTTGGCGACGACCTGATGCACCTTGCCGGTATCGGTCTCCACCGGAGGGAGGTCGGGCTCGATCCGTACGTCGAGCGTCCTGTCTTCCAAACGAGAACGGAGCTCGTCCCGGATATCGGTGATCAATCTCTCGATCGAGATGTCCTCCACGGCCACTTCGGCACCCTCGGATTCGATCCTCGACACGGAGAGGAGGTCTTCGATCAGCCGGTGGAGGCGATGGCTCTGGCGGTCGATCGTTTCGAGGAAGGAGCGAACGTCTT
>Ga0299913_10004184_pt1 | contig 12047 bp, 7 predicted proteins | sample RVTome_9_FD_201360 | JGI IMG/M metagenome (GOLD analysis project Ga0299913, IMG submission 201360) | Soil microbial communities from uranium-contaminated site in the Upper Colorado River Basin, Wyoming, United States - RVT155D38 (version 2) ... | reverse complement strand
GAAGAGCGACGAGTTCTCGGGCGTGATGACGGCCTTGACGACCTTCGTGCGGGTCGTGCTCTCGTATTCGACGATGGCCGCATCGAATACGTGCTGATTATCCGGGCGAACCGTCACGCGGAGCACGCGCTCCGGATCGACCTCGTACTCGAACAGGCGCACGCACCCCGACAGGGTCCGCTCGAGACGGTACGCCTGATCGGTGCGCAGCTTGCGGGGATCGAACACCCCGGCGATGGCGCCGAGGAGGCCCTCGAAATCCGGCGCGTGCAGTTCGTGCCGCTGCAGCATCAGGCCGAGCGTCGCGCCGCGCGGCACGCGCGCGGGCACCATCTCACTGTCGGACTCGAGCGCGATATCGCCGCGCATCACGGGGACGGGCGGCTCGGAGCGGTCCGCGCACGCGGACGCCGCGGCGGCCAGCAGCAGGACGAGGCAGCGTGGGAATCCCGACGGCATGCGTCAGTGTACTCAACCGCCGCGCAGCGGTCATCGGCAAATCGACCGGGAGCCCGGGGCGGCGCGGGTCAGCGGAGCGCGAGGCGAATGGTCTTGCGGAACTTCACGGGCCGGCCGTTGAGCGAGGCCGGCACGTACGACCACTCGGTGACCGCCTGCAGCAGCAGCCGGTCGTAGGCCGCGTGAAGCGGACGGATGATGTCCGCCTGCTCGACCCGGCCCTGCTCGTCGATCGTGATGCCCATGAGTCCGTGGATGGACGGCGGCGTGCCCATGAACGGACGCCACTCCGGCACCTGCTGCTTGACGACTTCCGGCGGAGTCACGCCGGGCGTCGAGTGATCGAAGACGCGGCCGACGGCGAGTTCCTCCTCCCGGGGCTCCGGCGGCGCGGCGGCGGCGGCAGCGCGGGCCCGTTCGGCCTCCTCGAGCGCCGTCAGGCTGAGCGTCCGGAAGCCGTCCGCCAGCGTCCGGAGATCAATGAGCGACTCGTCCCGCGGTGCCGCCGGATCCACGTCGCGCATCAGTTCCAGCACCACGTCGAAGTTGTCGACCGCTCCCTCGTAGTCCTTCTGCTCGAAGCGATCGCGGCCCCGAGCAAAGTGCGCGCGGGCAATCTCCGGCGTGAGGCGCGTCCGCACGTCGAGGAACGCGGCGCGCACGCGGGGAGACACGAGCGACTCGTCGGGCACGTAGAGCGGCTGCGCGTGGACGACCGCGGCGATCGCCTCCTCCGCCTCGGCGGCACGGTTCAGCGCGAGCAGACAAAGAGCGCGCTCCTGATGCAGCTCGGCCGGGGCGGGCGGACTGGGCGAGCTCTGCAGCCGCTGCAGCATCGCCAGCGCCTCGTCATAGGCCGCCGCCGCGTACAGCTCGCGCGCCGCGTCGAGGCTGTCTGCCGCCTGGACCGGCACGGTTGTGACGACGAGGAACAACAGCGCGAGGAGCATGCGGCGCATAGGAGCGGCCCTAGGGTTTCATGTTGACGCTGAGACGCGCCGGACCCGCCAGCGACACGCTGACGGCGTGCCGCTGCTCGCCGTACTCGGGGTGCTTGAACACCACTTCGTGCGGGCCGATGCGAATCGGCAGGTTTCCGATCGGGGTCTCGCCGACGCGCTCGCCGTCAATCCAGACCTCCGCCCAGGGAACGGCGTTGACCGAGATCGATCCCAGCGGCAGCTCGATCGCCACTCGCCGCACGCCGTTCAGCGGGACGTCCACACGCCTGGTCGTCCGGAACGCGAGCGTTTCGTTGACGATCTCCAGAGTGTGCGGTCCCGGTGGCAGCGCGAGGCGTCCGCTCGTGCTCTTGCCGACGAGCGTGCCGTTCTCGAGCACCTGCATTTCGTACGGCGCCGCCACCAGAACCCAGCCGACGCTCGGCGGCGCAGCGACGGCCGGTGGAGCCGCCGCCGGGACGGTCGCGGCCGCGTTCTCCGGAGCGGGCTGGCGCTCGACGCCCGGCGCGGTCTGCGCCTGATCCTGGGTTGCCGGATCATCCCCAGGCGCCGAGCCGGCCGGCAGCTCGACGTACTGGGCATGCGTGACGCCGGCACGAATCGTCAAGGGAACGACACGCGACCGATCGGCCGTCCGCAGCTCCACGACGTGCGGACCTGGAGGCAGGCGCAGCTCGATCGGCGTGGCGCCGCGCTCGCGTCCGTCGATGAGCACGGTGGCGCCGGCCGGCTGCGACTCGATCGCCAGGACGCCTGAGCCGGCAGCGACTCCGGTATCCGTCGTGCGTATGTGCCAGATGTAGGCCCCCTCGGCGAGCGCAACGATGGCGAACAGCAGGAGCGCGACACGTTCCAGCTTCCCTCGACGCCCGGCCGGCGTCCCATGAGCATCGCCAGCCGGCAGCTCGGCCGCGCGCTCGGCCGTCTTCGCGAGGACCGGACGTGCGGGCGGAGTCTCGAGGTGGGAGCGCGATGCCGGCTCCGCACGGGGCACGACCGGCGCTGTCGGCTGCGGCTCGGGCGCCCGCACGTCCGGGACCGGGCGCGCCGGAACGGCCGTCATTCGCGTCAACGTCTCGAACGACGTCTCGATTTCCGCGGCCGGAGCTTCCGGTACCGCGGCGTGCTCGCGATACGCGAGCAGGAAGGCCTCGAGCGCCACCGGCGCCGCGACATAGCCGCCCTCGTCGGACAGGACGTCCTCCAGGCCACGCTGCGCGTCCTCGGCCGACTCGAACGACCCCCGGGCATCGAGCTGCAGCGCACGGGACAGCCAGCGACGAAGCGATGCTGAAATCGGCTCACGCTCGCCGAGAACCGTGGTTTCCGTCGCCGAGGCGAGCAGCTCCGGCAGTCCGCGCAGGTCGTCGAGCGGCAGCCGCCGGCCGAGAATCAGCGCCAGCGACACCAGGCCGATCTGCATGACATCGGCGCGGCGGTCGAGCCGCGGGTGCCCCGCTCCGCCGGGAACGGCGACGCGCAACTCGCGCCACAGCCCCTCGCGCGAGAGCCCGAGCTGCTCGACGGCGGATCCCAGCACGTAGTCAGTGACGACGATGCGGGCCTGCGGCGTGACGAGAATGCGTTCGGGTGCCAGCACCCCGTGCGCCACGTCGCGTGCGTTGTGGTGCAGCATCGCGATAGCCGGCACGATCTGGCGAATCAGGCAGAGCGCCGCGTTGACGTCGAGATCGAGGGAATGCCGCTCTGCCACCTCAAGGACGTGGGAGAGCCGTGCACCCACCGCGTGCTCCGAGACAATGCCGAGCCCGTTGCCGCCGTCCAGGCGATCGACGCGGCGGACGCGCGCGAAGTACGCGTGGCGGAAGTTCGCGAGACGGCCGACGCGCTCCCGGAGCGCGAACTCGAACGCCGCCACGCGAAGGAAGTCCGGATTCAGCGAGAGCAGCTCGAGGAGCTCCGAGCCGCGCTCCGCGATGATGGTGCGGACGCCGAGGCCGTCGGCGAACTCGCGAGGCGTGGCCACAGTGGACTGTGAAGGCGCCGGTTTCATGGGGACACTCGTCCTGGAGCGGGCGGCGACGACACGAGCGGCCATCCCAGGCTGTGGTTCCACGCGCAACGGATGTGCCACCACGCGCCGACCGCGAGATTACGGAATTGCTCGGTGCGTCCCGCGATCGCGACCGGCGCGGGCCGGGAATGATTTCGAAACCGTGATCCGGATCACGGACGTGCAATCGTGCCCGCACCGTCCGCATGGGGGTTCATGGTCCCGGCAAGACCAACGTGTTATCGTGATTCCGACCGCCGTCGCCGGAGGATTCCCGGCCTGACACCTGTGACCGCCCTGCCGGCTCACCGCCCGTACTCCCGCTTCACCGCTGCCGCCGCATGCGCGGCGCTCGTCCTCGCGATCGTCGTGCCGGTCGCGGGGCGCGTCGAGCTGTCGGTCGAAGCTGTCGACGCGCGTGCCGTCGAGGCCATCAGGCGCGAAGGCCTCGCGCGTTCGCAGGTCATGGCCACCGCCGGTCACCTGACCGACGTCTTCGGGCCGCGCCTCTCCGGTTCGCCGCAGCTGCAGGCGGCAGCGGAGTGGTGCATCGAGCGGCTGCGCCAGTGGGGACTCGTCGATGCGCGCCTGGAGGAGTGGGGAACGTTCGGACCGGGCTGGGTCAACGAACGGTTCGCCGTTCACGTCCTGACGCCGTATGCCTGGCCGGTCGTGGGCGTTCCCAAGGCGTGGACGGCCGGCACCAGCGGCGCCGTTTCCGCCGAGGTCGTCTACGCGCCGATGAATGCGGAGGCCGACTTCGCCGCCTGGCGGGGCCGCCTGCAGGGCAAGGTGGTGCTGCCGGTGCCGCCTCCCGCGCTCGAGCCGCTGTTCGACGCGCCGGCGCGCCGGTTCGACGACGCGGATCTGCAGGCGCTGGCGCGCGGCGAATCCGTGCGGCCCCGCCGGGAGATCACCGCGGCACGGGTGGCCTTTGCGCGAAAGCGGCTGGATTTCCTGACGACGGAGCGCGTTCTCGCCGTGCTGGAACCGAGCCGCAGCGCCACGGGCGCCGTGCTCGCCCATGCGGACGGCGCCTTCGACACGCGGGCGCTCGATGGGTCACGCCTGATGCCCGCGGAGGGTACGCCGCCGCAGATCGTGATCACGGCCGAACACTACGGACGCCTCGTCCGCCTGCACGATCTCGGCGTACCGCTCGCGATCGAGCTGGATGTGCGGAACCGCTTCCTCGCGAACCAGCCGGGTCACAACGTCATCGGAGAGCTGCGCGGCAGCGACAAGGCCGACGAGCTGGTAATGCTGGGCGCACACCTCGACTCGTGGCACGGCGGGACGGGTGCGACCGACAACGCGATCGGCGCCGCGGTCGCGCTGGAGGCGCTGCGAATCCTGAAGGCGACGGAGCTTCCGCTGCGCCGGACCGTTCGGCTGGCGCTGTGGACGGGCGAGGAGCAGGGCCTGCTGGGCTCCCGCGCCTACGTGGCGGCCCATGTGGCCGAACGCGAAACGATGCGCCTCAAGCCGGAGCACGGGCGCATCTCGGTCTACTTCAACGTGGATCACGGGGCGGGCGCGATCCGGGGCGTCTATCTCCAGGAGAACCAGGCCGCGGCGCCCGTGTTCACCGCCTGGATGTCGCCGTTCACCGCGATGGGGATGACGACGCTCGCGCCCCGGGGCGAATACGCGAGCGATCACGTGTCGTTCGACGAGGTAGGGGTGCCGGCGTTCCAGTTCATCCAGGATCCGCTCGAGTACCACTCGCGCACGCATCACACCAGCAGCGATACCTACGAGCGGCTCCAGCCGGCGGAAGCCGCGCGCAACGCGGTCATCCTGGCCTCGTTCGTCTATCACGCGGCGAATCGCGACGATCTCCTGCCGCGAAAGCCGCTTCCCGCGTCGCGCGTGCGCACGACCGCACCGCGCCCCTGACAACCCCCGCGCCGACGGCCCGGGCGATCACCGCGGGTGCCGGCCGCTGTTTTCGGCCAGGCGCCGCAGCACCTGGCAGCGCTCCCGCGCCTGCGGCTCCCGATCGAGAGCATCGACCGGCCATGGCAGCCGCCACGTCCAGTTCTCGTCGGAGACCGTGGCCGGCACGTTGATCCGGTCCTCCCATCCGAAGACATCCTGGATTGGCAGCAGCAGCAGCTCCGAGGGGGCCTCGTAGAGGGCCTGGAGCGCGCGATCGCGCAGGGAGTCGCTCCAGGGCATCTCGGCCGGCTCCCCTTGCGCACTCCATGCGGCGAACTGCGGCAGCGCCAGAAAGGCGCGGCGCTCGTCTTCCGGCGCCGTTCGCCACCACGTCGTCAGCGTGTCGGTGTCGTGCGTGCCGGTCGTCGCGACCGAGAGGACCGGATAGCCGGCCGGGTCCTTGAAGGGCTGTCCCGGTGCATCCCAGTGCCGCTCCCATCGCAGGACGCGGTACCCCGGGATCTCCATGCGATCGAGCGAGGCGCGCACGAAATCGGGCACCACGCCCAGGTCCTCGGCGATGATGCGGGACCCGCTGCTCTTGAAGATCGCCATCAGGCGTTCGCCCAGCTCGAGCTGTGCCGGCTCCTCGGCGGGATCGAACCGCCCTTCGGTCTCGCCGGCGGTCCGCGAGTAGGTGCGGTAGAAGCCCACCAGATGATCGATGCGGTAGCCGTCGAAGAGGCGGGCGCTTCGCCGCACCCGCTGCCGGAGCCACGCGTAATCCTCCCGTTCCATCACGTCCCAGCGGTAGACCGGCAGGCCCCAGTCCTGGCCGCTGGCGCTGAAGGCATCGGGCGGCACGCCCACGGTCGCATCGAAGCGGAACAGATGCTGGTGCGCCCAGACGTCCGCGCTGTCGGCGCCCACCATGAACGGGAAGTCGCCGAAGAGCGCCACCGGCCGGATGCGCTCGCGCGCGTCCTGCCACTGCTCATCGGCGAGCCACTGGAGGTACTGGTAGAACAGGATCTCGGTCGAGAGCTCCTCGCGCGCGTGCTCCAGGGCTTCCGCGTTCCTCACGCGCAGCGGCTCGTCCCATCCGGTCCACGAGTGCCCGTCGAAGCGCTCGCGCAGGGCCCGATAGAGTGCGTAGTCGGCCAGCCACCACTCCTCCCAGGAGCAGAACGCCGCGAACGATCCGGCGCGTGCCGTGCCGCGGATCCACTCGACGTCCCAGAAATAGCTGAACGCCAGGCGAAGCGCCTGCTCCTTGACGCGCCGCACCGTCGCGAAGTCCACGCGGCGCTTCTCCCGCGCTGCGCGGAGCGCGACCTGATCGCCGAGGTCGAGTCGGCTCTCGCCGCCGGGCGCCGTGAAATCGCGCACGTCCCGGAGGCTGATGTAGATCGGGTCGATCGCCATGCCGCTGATCGCCGAGTAGGGAGACGTCTGCCCTGGCGCGATCTCGTTGATCGGCAGCAGCTGCAGCACCCGGAGTCCGGCGCGGTCGAGCCAGGACGCCATCGGCAGGAGGTCGCCGATCTCCCCGATGCCCCAGCTGTCCGTCGACGGCATCGACGCGAGGGGAATGAGCAGGCCGGCGGTCCGGTTCGTCGCCGCGCTCATGAGACGTCGAGCGCCCGGAGCACCCGCGCGATCGCGGGCACGAACAGCGCCGGAGGCGGGAGCAGGCTGACCACGAAGTAGCCTTCCCGCTCGAAGTCGAACAGGCTGCCCGGATGCACCAGAACGTTCTCCTCCTCGAGCAGCGCCAGCGCGCGCATCTCGTCCGACGCGATGGCAGGCGCCTGGATTACCGCGGACCATCCACCTTCGACCGCGGGTACCCGGCACGACGGGCATGTCTCCGCGGTCTGACGCAGGGTGCCATAGTTGGTGCGCACCCGGTCGGCGATCTGTTCCCGGACGGCCGCGCCAGACTCCAGCAGCCGTCCGGCTGCAGCCTGAACGGGTGTGCTCACCGACAGGTAGGCGTCCGCGACGACCTCCAGATGCTCCAGCGCCGCGACCGCCGTGGCGTCAGGGCCTCCGGCGACGGCCCAGCCGAGCTTCAGCTGCGGCAGCCCCGCCGTCTTCGAGAGGCCGCCGAGGCTGAACGCCAACGCCGCATCCTGCTCGAGCACGCTTCGTGCCGCGTCGGGAGCCACGTCCAGCTCGTAGTCCGCGAACACTTCGTCGCCGATCAGCGCCAGACCTCGCCGAGCGCAGAACGCCGCCAGATCGTGGAGTACCGCGCCCCGCAGACGCGTACCGGTTGGATTGTTGGGCGTCACCACGAGCACCGCGCGCGTCCGGCCGTCGGCGAGCCGCTCGAGCGCCGTGACGTCGATCGCCCATCCGTCGGCGGCCTCGGTGACATACGGGCGCCCGATGATGCCGTCGAGCCTCGTCAGGTACTCGAAGAGGGGGTAGCTCGGCTGCGGCACGAGCACGTTGTCGCCCGGCTCGCACAGCAGCTTGAACAGAAACGAGTAGCTCTCGCTCGTGCTCGCGGCAATCGCCACCCGCCCGGGCGACACGTCGATGCCGCGCCGTGCGTAGTCGGCAGCAACGGCCTCACGGGCCGCGGCGAGGCCCAGCGGCGACGGCGCGTAGGCGAGCGCCGCGGGATCGCTCAGTGCGGCCAGGATCCGCTCGTCGTAGAAGACGCCAACCCGCGTGGGATTCGATTCCGTCAGGTCGACGAAGGATCGGCCGGCGGAGCGCCGTGCCTGTGCGGCCCGGGCCAGCCTGGTCGGCTCGAGGCTGGGCGGGACCCGGCTGGAGAACATCGGAGGCGCCGGGATTACAGCGCGTCCGACGCGCGCAGCTCGCGCGTGGCCGCCGAGTACTCGAGCATCTGCACCGTCAAGTCCATGGGGTACGAGATCCGGGCGTCGACGATCTCGCCGCTCCCGTCGGCCACCGGCTCGAGCCTGGGCATCACGAACGCCGTGTAGGACGGCAGCTGCAGCCGATCGACCCGCGCGACGACCTCGTCGCGGAGCGCGGCGTCGAAGTAGACGCCGTAGGTCTCGACGAGGGTGCGGGCCGCCTCGTAGTCGCCCTCGGCCTTGATACGCTGCACGTCCGCGAGCAGCCGCGCGACGCCCGCCCGGAACGCCGCGACGTCGACGACGCGGTAGAAGGTCTTGCCGTCACGCCGGGCTATCCGGATCGCGCTGGTGTTGGCCAGCAGCCAGTGCACGATCAGCTGGCGGTTCCGCATGTGGTCTTCCTCGATCTGCGAGCCCTCCCTGATGCGGCGCAGCTGCACCAGCGCGTTCCGCGCGTAGCCCTCGTATTCGGCGCGCACCAGCTCCGGCTGCTGGTCCGGTGCCATCAGGCCCAGCTCCGCCAGGAAGGGATCGGCGATGAAGTACAGCGCGACCAGGTCCGCCCTCGCCTCTTCGATCGTCGAATACTGCTCGTGCAGCGACGCTTCCGGCGTCGATTTCAGCGCCGCCGATACCAGGCCCGATCCGTGACCGATGACTTCGTGGAGGTTCGTCGTCAGCTCCGAGGCGAAGGCCCCCCACTCGACGGCGCGCTCGACCTCTGCGGCGTCCCAGCTGAACTCGGTACGCAGCGCCAGGGGCGTCGATCGTTCGTAGGCCTCGGTGACGTTCGAGAGCGAGAGCGACTTGCTCCCGTGCAGCTCGCGGATCGCCTGGTCGTTCGGCAGGTTGACGCCCACCGCCGTCATCGGCCCCGCGTCTCCCGTTTCGATGACCACGTCGACGGCCCTCGCCGTGACGCCCGTCACCCGCGGCTTGCGGTAGCGGTCGTCCCACGGCATCCGATCCTCGAACCACTGCGCGTGGTCGGCGATCGTCCGGATGGCCGCGGTCCTCTCCTGGTTCACGTAGTAGACCATCGCCTCCCACGCGCCCTTGCGCCCGCGGGCATCGAGGTACACCTCGATGAAGCCGTTCACCGTGTCGACCAGAGAGTCCTGATCCTCGACCCAGGCGATGTCGTATGCCCGGCGATCCTCCGCGTCCCCCGTACGATAGAAGCGGATCAACGCGCCCAGGGCACGCGCCGTCGCGGGCCCGGCGTGGGCGCGCGCCCGTTCGAGGTGATCGACGACACGCTCGATGTACGCGGAATACCGCGAGCCGGCGCGGTAGACCTCCTCGACCAGCCGGCCTTGCCGCTTCACCAGCCGTGAGTTCAGCGCGAAGCGCTCCTCGAATCCTTCCAGGTCGGCCATCGAAACGCCCTGGTACAAATTGTTCGCACTGGAGAGGAGGATGTCCCCTCCGGGACGCGGCGTCTTGTTCGTCACGATCGGGTCGATACTCCGGTCGAACAGGAACGGCTCGAGCCGGCCGATCAGGTCCTCGATCGACTCGCCGGTACGGCACGGGAGGCCGGCGCTCGACGCAGCGGCGCTCCGCACCGCGTCCGCGAAGGCCTCACGGCTGCACTCGAGCACGAACTTGCGCGAGGTGAGGTTGTTGTACGGTCCGCTGTGGATCCAGAACAGCTTCGTGTACTTCGTGATGGCGGCCAGCGCGCCGGGCTCCACGTGATCCGGGTGCCTGAGAATCGCCTCGAGGACGTCCCGCGTCTCCAGGCTGTCCGCGTGGCGCTGGTCGTAGTAGATGTCGCGACCCGCGATCGCCGCCTGAGCCAGATGCCAGATGAGGACCCGGTCGCGTGGGGACAGCCCCTCGAACCCGTCGGCGTAGAGTTGTACCACCGCCGCTTCATCGATCCGCTCCAGCAGGTACCGGCGGCCGCGAGAGGGGTCAGCGGCCTCGGCGGCTCCCGGCCGTGCGGCGTTCAGCGGTCGATCGTCGTCCTTCATGTCTCCCCCGGGGCGTCAGATGTCGACGCGCTCGAGATGGGACGCCACATGTGCCGTCCACCCCAGCTCCGACCGGATGACGGCGTGCAGCGCCTCGGCCGCCGGCGGCTCCCCATGAACGATGAAGGTCCTGGAGGGGGGCTGCTCGAAGCCGCGGAGCCAGCGCAGGATCTCCGACGCGTCGGCGTGTGCCGACATCGAGTCGAGCCTCGCGATCCGCGCAGCGACGGGAACCATCCTGCCATGGATCTTGACCTCGGACGCGCCATCCACGAGGAGCTGCCCGCGTGTCCCCGGTGCCTGGTAGCCGACGAAGAGCACCGTGTGGCGCGGGTCGGGCAGGGCGCGACGGAGGTGATGCAGCACGCGTCCGCCCGTGGCCATGCCGCTCGACGAGATCACGATCGCGGGCACGGATGAGGCGGTGAGCTCCGCCGAGCGCTGAGCAGTCGTCACGCCCTGGAAGTGCTCCGTCACGAAGTTCGCGATGGGGCGCCCGGACCCGTGCAGCTCATCGTCGAGCTCGGTGGATCGGGAGACGTAGTGATGCAGCGCCTGGAGGGCCATCGGGCTGTCGAGATAGACCGGCACGCGCGGGATCGCGCGATCGGCTTCGAGCTGCCGAAGGCGGTACAGGACCTCTTCGACGCGACCGATCGCGAAGGATGGAATGATCAGCTTGCCGCCCCGCTCGATCGTCTCGCGCACGATCGCCCCGAGCTGCGCGCCCTCATCGTCGGGCACGTGCTGGCGGTTGCCGTAGGTGGACTCGATCAGCAGCACGTCCCCCCGGCTGACCGGTTCCGGATCGCGGAGCACCGGACGGTCGTAGCGGCCAAGGTCCCCGCCGAAGACGACCGTCTTCCCGCCGTCGATCCGCAGGTGGGCGGCGGCCGCACCCAGGAGGTGGCCGGTGTGGGTGAACATGACCTCGATGCCTGGGACGGCGTTGACGGCGCGCTCGAAGCCGAGCGGCTGGAGCTGGGTGAGCGCCCGGAGCGCGTCGCTCTCCGAGAACAGCGGAAGCGCCGGCGCATGTTTCGAGAACCCCTTCCGGTTGGCGTACCGTGCGTCCTCCTCCTGGATCCGCCCCGCGTCGGGGAGCACGATGCGGCAGAGATCGGCAGTGCCGGGCGTGCAGAAGATGCGGCCCCTGAAGCCTTCGGACACGAGCCGCGGCAGGTAGCCGCAGTGATCCAGATGCGCGTGGGTCAGCACGACCGCGTCGATCGACGCCGCCGCGACCGGAAGCGGCTGCCAGTTTCGCTCACGGAGGTGCTTGCGGCCCTGGAAGAGTCCGCAGTCGACGAGGATCCGTCGGTCGCCCTCCTCCAGGAGATGCTTCGAGCCGGTCACGGTGCCTGCCGCACCGAGGAAGGTGAGCGTCGCCACGCCGCACCACTATAGCCGAGCCGCACGGGACGCGGCGCGATCGCGATCTGCTAAGCTGAGACCTCGTTCGTGTGATGCCCTCCGGCCGAAGCGCCCATCGCGACCGGATGCAGCCACCGGACACGAGTCCGCCCGCCCGCGGCCGCCCTGGAGCGCCCTTGGCTGCATCGATCCTCGACGCCCTGCAGACCTCCCGCACCGTAATCGCGGCGGAGCTGCGTCCGCCGCGCGCGGAACTCGAGGCAGCGGCCGGGATCGAGGCCTGGATCGACACGTACCACGCCGTGCGCCGCCTGTCGGCGGGCGGCACCTACGTGTTCCTCACCGACAGCGCCGTCGGGACGGCCGAGGAGGACAACCTCCGTCACCTCGTCGCGAATCTGGGCAGCGACATGCCGCGCGATCGCGTCGTTCCGTTCCTGACCTGCAAGCATCCGCTGGCGTACTGCCTCTCGTACGCGGAGCGCGCGCACCAGCACGGGTTTCCGGCTCTGGTCGTTCTGGGAGGCGATCGATCCGT
>Ga0299913_10004183_pt1 | contig 12048 bp, 11 predicted proteins | sample RVTome_9_FD_201360 | JGI IMG/M metagenome (GOLD analysis project Ga0299913, IMG submission 201360) | Soil microbial communities from uranium-contaminated site in the Upper Colorado River Basin, Wyoming, United States - RVT155D38 (version 2) ... | reverse complement strand
TCTCCGCGACGGCCTCGTCCAGGACCGGACCGAGGCCATGGCCAAGGCGTGGCCAGGTGCGCAGCCGCGCGTCCGGCAACCGGGTGACCGCATCGCGCAGCAGGTCGAGCCGCGCGAAGGGGTCGGCTTCGCCGGAGAGCACGAGGGCCGGGACACGGATCGACGGCCAATGGCGCGTGCGCTCGTCCCAGGCCTCCTGCCGCCCAGGAGCGTGCAGTGGGTACGACAGCAGCACGAGGGCCGAGGGACCCGGGTCCGCCTCCGCCGCAACGAGGGAGGCGACGCGTCCTCCGAACGAGTGGCCGCCGATTGCCGTCCGCTGCAGATCCTCGTGGTCGAGTGCTGATCGATACACCGGGACGGCACGCTCCGCCGTTCCCTTGGGCAGCGGAACGAGCTCGACCGTCATCCCCGCCGCCTGGAGCGCGGATGCGATCGGCCGGAGCCGTTCGATGCTGCCGGAAGCGCCGGGGGCGAGCAGAAGTCGCGAGGTCGCCATCGGGGCGAAGGATAGGGCTATTGGAGCGTCCAGATGACCTCGCGCGGCGTGCGACCGCTCTGGACGATCTGTGCGGCCAGGTCGCGTCCGACGTAGCGATAGTGCCACGGCTCGTAGTCATAGCAGGTCCGGTCGAACGACGCCTGCGGGTAGCTCATGACGAACCCGTACCGCCAGGCGTTCGCCGCCATCCAGGCGCCGGCGGGCGTCGATGCCCAGTCGCCGTACTCCCACGGCGCCGCGCCTCCCTCGCTCGTCACGTCGATCGAGGTCCCGAGCTGGTGCTCCGAGTGGCCGGCACGCGCGCTCGTTCTGAGCGCCTGCTCGTAGCCGCCGACGCCGACCCAGTACTCGAAGGTGGACGCCTGCTGCGCGTGGCTGCGGTAGCCGCTGACGAGCTGGATCGGGCTGCCCGCCGCACGCGCGTCAGCCGCCATGGCGCGGAGGTCGCCCGCGATGATGCTGCGCAGCAGATACCCGCCGTTGACGCCGGCCGTCGAACTGTCGACGAGGTCGCCGGGGGCGTACCACGACGGTAGGTGGTAGATCGTGTCGAGCAGGGAGATCGGCCAGTCCTCGTACCCGTGATGCGTGGTGAGGACGTCCATGTAGGCGCAGGGCGGCAGCGCATTCCCGACCGGTGCGGGCGTGGGCGCCACGGTCGGCACCGGTGTCGGCACCACGGTCGGCACCGGGGTCGGGACCGCGGTGGGCGCCGGCGTGGGCGAAACCGTCGGCTCGGGTGTCGGGCTCGGTGAAGCCGTAGGCGTGGGACGCGGCGTTGCGCGCGGCGTGGGCCTCGGAGACGGAGTCGCGACCGGGGTCGGGGATGCCTCCTCGATCGGGACGGCCGGTGCGATCGGCGTCGTGGGCCCGAGCAGCGAGGGCCGGATCGCCACCAGCAGATAGGCGGAGATGAGCGCCACTGCCAACGTGGCCAGGCCGAGCCCGGCGAACCGAAGCGGCATCGAGGGAGGTGTGGGGGCGGGAGCATGGATGGCGGTCATGGCCCCAGCGTCGCCGGGGAACCCGGCGCGGACCACGGTCGATCGCCCCGTCGGGCCATCGGTCAATGCGCCGAGGTCGTCTTGGTCGCAGCGCCGTCACCGCGTCGTCACACGAGTGGGGGTACCCTTGGTGGCATGACACGCGAGAAGACCACGAAGTCCGACGCCGAGTGGCGAGCGGAGCTGACCCCGGAGCAGTACCACGTCCTGCGCGAGAAGGGGACCGAGCGTGCCTTCACCGGGACGTACTGGGATGAGCACGGGGATGGCGTGTACCGATGCGCCGGCTGCGGCGCCGAGCTGTTCGATGCCGGGACCAAGTTCGACTCGGGGTCCGGCTGGCCGTCGTTCTACGCGCCGCGCGATGGCGACGCCGTCGAGACCGATACGGATCGATCCTTCTTCATGACCCGCACCGAGGTCCACTGTGCCCGCTGCGGCGGACACCTCGGCCACATCTTCGACGACGCTCCGGACCAGCCGACCGGGCTGCGCTACTGCATCAACTCCGCATCGCTCGACTTCGACCCGAAGGACGTCCAGCGGATGGACGAGGTCTAGGAGCCCGGCCGCCAGGCACCCGGTCCGAAGCTGCCGTCGGCATCGATGGGGTAGCTCGCCAGCCGCGAGCCGTCCCGGCCGATGGACGCCTGTGGAGCGGGGCGCGTTGCAGTCCGTGTCAGCGGCCGTCGGCGACGGCGCGCATGACCCTGGCCGCGGCACGACACTGCTCGGCGTTCACGTCGAGGTGGGTGACCGCCCGGACGGTCCGCTGGCCGAAGGCGTTGAGCAGGACGCCACGCTCGCGGCACCGGTCGACGAAGGTTGCGGCATCCGGCACCCCACGCCGATCCACCAGGCCGAAGACGAGGATGTTCGTCTGCACCGTGGCACGGTCGAGCTCGATGTCATCGCCGCGCAGCAGCTCATCGGCGAGCAGGCTCGCGTTGGCGTGGTCCTCGCCCAGCCGATCCACGTGGTGGGCGAGGGCGTACGAGCCGGCGGCGGCGAGGATCCCGGCTTGCCGCATGGCGCCACCGGCCATGCGGCGATAGCGGTGCGCACGTGCGATGTGCTCGCGCGACCCGGCGAGCATCGAACCGGCCGGCGCTCCGAGCCCCTTGCTCAGGGACATGCCCACCAGGTCGAAGCCGCGCGTCAGCACCGATGCCGGCTGCTCGCTGGCAACGGCCGCATTCAGGATTCGCGCGCCGTCGAGGTAGGTGGCGAGCCCGAGCTCCCGAGCCGCGCCCAGGGCGTCGGACAGTCGTTCGGCCGGGAACACGATCCCGCCGCAGCGGTTGTGCGTGTTCTCGACGACGACGAGCGTCGTCGGCGGGTAGACGATGTGCCCGGCGGGCTTGGCGGCGGCCCGGACGTCGGCGGCGTCGAACAGCCCGCGCGAGCCGATCTCGGTGAACTGGACGCCGGCGTTCGCCGCGCCGCCCCCGGTCTCGTGGAGCACGAGGTGCGACTGCGTGGGGACGAGCACGTCGTCGCCCGGGCGGGTGAGGGTCCGCAGCGCAACCTGGTTCGTCATCGTGCCGCTCGGGAAGAACAGCGCGGCCTCGGTCCCGAGCAGCTCGGCGGTCTCGGCCTGCAGCCGGTTGACCGATGGGTCCTCGCCGTACTGGTCGTCGCCGACCTCCGCATCGGCCATTGCGCGCCGCATGGCGGGGCCCGGCCTCGTGACGGTGTCGGAGCGCAGGTCGATGAGGTCGGTCACGGGACCGATGGTAGCGCCACCCTCAGATCGCCGGACCCGACGCTCCGCTCCCGGGTGGCCGGCTCCCGCCGAGACGCGGTGACACCGAGGCGGATCGGGAAGGCGTGACGCGGAGCCATTCCACGGCGACCTCGAGGTCGTCGACCGAGAACGGCTTGGCGAGGACGGTGACGCCCGGGCCTGCGACCAGGCTCATCGGGATCGAGGTCAGCGACAGTCCGGTACAGACGAGCACACGGCTCCCGGCGAGAAGGCGCTCGCGGAGGCCGTCGGCGAGCGTCAACAGCTGCGTTCCGTCGACGACGATGGCGTCCGGGAGCTGTCCCGCGGCGATGCGACCCGGCAGCTCCTCGGGCGTGACGACTTCGGCTTCCGGCAGCAGCTCCCCGAACAGGAGCCGAATGGCCGGCTCGCGATCCGTGACCCAGATCGTCCCCCACATGCCATCGGCATCTAGCAAGCCGAATGCCTGCGCTCGCCGTCGTCTTCGCACGTTCGTCATCGGAATGCGGTCTACTCGTCACGATGACTGACGATCGTCCAGGCGGTGACGCCCCGCATGCCACGCACGTGGCATCGCCCCTGCCCTCTCGGCGTTCCGCTGCGATCGCCGGTCTGGCCGCGGGCGCGGCAGCGGTGGGGGGTGCCGAGCTGCTGGCCGGCGTCCTGCCGGAGGCGGCTAGCCCGATCATCGCCATCGGCGACCTCGTCATTGCCCTTCAGCCGCCCGGCGCCAAGCAGTTCGTCGTTGACCTGTTCGGGGAGGCGGACAAGCTGCTCCTCAACCTGCTCATCGTGGCGGTCGCCCTCGCCGCTGCGGCCGGTCTCGGGATCCTGGCGCGCAGACGTCTCGGGCTGGCCAGGATCGGGTTCGCGGCGTTCGGGCTGCTGGCCCTCGGTGCGGGGCTTCGTGACCCGCTGGCCGCACCCCTCACCACGCTGACCGTGGCCGTGGCCGCCGTGGCCGTGGCGATCGGCGTCCTCTCATGGCTGCTGGGCGTGATCCGGCGCCGCGGGACGGGCCCGGCGGCAGAGATGCCCGCTTGGGGTCGCCGGCGGTTCCTCGTCAACTCCGCCGCGGTTGTCGGGGTGGCGGCCGGCAGCGGCGTCATCGGCCGCATGCTGCTCGACCGTGGGAGGCTCGGTGCCGTGCCGCAGGTCGGCTCCATCCCTCAGCCGGTCTCGACGGCCCCGGCGCTGCCCGCCGGCGCGTCGCTTGCCGTGCCCGACATCACCCCGCTCGTCATTCCCAACGAGCGCTTCTACCGCATCGACACCGCGCTGCTCGTCCCGCGCCCGAACCTGGACACCTGGCGGCTGCGAGTCACGGGCATGGTCGAGCGACCGTTCGAGCTCACATACGACGAGCTCGTCGCGATGCCGCTCCACGATCAGTACGTCACGATCGCCTGCGTCAGCAACGAGGTCGGGGGCGGCCTGGTGGGGAACGCCCTGTGGCGCGGCGTGCGGCTGAAGGACCTGCTCGAGCGGGCAGGGGTCGACCCATCGGCCACGCAGATCGTCGGGCGATCGGTCGATGGGTTCACCGCCGGCTTTCCGACCGCATGGGCGCTCGCCGACGAGCGCGAGGCCCTCGTCGCCGTCGCCATGAACGGCGAGCCGCTCCCGCCCGATCACGGGTTCCCCGCCCGCCTCATTGTCCCCGGGTTGTACGGCTACGTGAGCGCCACGAAGTGGCTGTCGGAGATCGAGCTGACGACGATGGCGTTCGACGGCTACTGGGTGCCGCTCGGCTGGGCGAAGGACGCGCCGATCCTCACGCAGTCGAGAATCGACACGCCGCGGGACGGGGCGTCGCCGTCCGCCGGCACGGTTCCGGTGGCGGGCATCGCCTGGGCGCCGGACCGGGGCGTCTCGAAGGTCGAGGTCCAGGTGGACGACGAGGGATGGCAGCCGGCGGAGCTCAGCACGCCGCTCAACGACGCCACCTGGGTCCAGTTCGTCCATCGCTGGCAGGCCACGTCCGGCGAGCACACGCTCCGCGTTCGCGCCACCGATGGTGAGGGCGTCGTCCAGACCGACGAGCGCAGCCGCCCCGACCCAGATGGGGCACGCGGGCATCACACGATCCAGGTCCGCATCCCGTAGGTACCCCTGCCGGCGGGACGATCGGTGCATGGTTCGATGGTCCCGTGACGTGGTGTCCTGCGGCCAATGGCACTCCAGGCCCGCCGGCGCGGGCATCTCCCATCGCCGGATTCGCCGGGTCGGCTCGCGCTCGTTCGCGGCGTCGCGGTCTTCGCGATGGCCGTCACCGCTGCCTATCTCGGCTGGCGCGCCCTGGCCACGCTCAACCTGGACGCGTGGTACCTCGCCGTGCCGATGCTCGTCCTGGAGATCCATGCCGCCATCGGGCTCGGCCTCTTCACGTTCAGCCTGTGGGACGTGGACCGGCGGCCGCCCCGACGCACGCTTCGGCGACTGCCGAGGATCGCGGTTGTCATTCCCACCTACAACGAAGGGCCGGAGATCCTGGTGCCGACGATCGCGGCGGCCGTTGCCCTCGAGCCGGCCCACGAGACCTGGGTGCTCGACGACGGGGAGCGGCCGGAGATCGAGCAGCTTGCCCGCGCCCTCGGCGCGCATTACCTCGCACGGCCGACCCATGAGCACGCCAAGGCGGGCAACCTGAACCACGCCCTCGGGGTCATCGACGCCGAGATCATGGCCGTCCTCGACGCCGATCATGTGGCGGCCCCCGAGTTCCTCCGGGCCACGCTCGGCTACTTCGCCGACCCGCGCGTCGCTCTCGTCCAGACACCGCAGGACTTCTACAACGTCACCAGCTTCGAGCATGGCGGCGGCGTGTCGATGGGGGAGCCGTTCCACGAGCAGACGCTCTTCTACCGTCTGCTGCAGCCAGGCAAGAACCGCTGGAACGCGGCGTTCTGGTGCGGAACGAACGCGCTGGTCCGCGTCGAGGCCCTACGGGAGATCGGCGGGGCGGCAACCGAGACGATCACCGAGGACATCCACACCACGATCCGCTTCCACCGACGAGGCTGGAAGACCGTCTATCACAACGAGGTGCTCGCCCGCGGCCTGGCGGCCGATGACGCCGCGCAGTATCAGCTGCAGCGCAACCGGTGGGGAACGGGTGCCATGCAGGTCCTGCGCAAGGAGAACCCGCTTTTCGTCAGCGGGCTGACGATGGGCCAGCGGCTCGGCTACGCGTCGACGCTGGTCGGCTGGTTCGACTCGTGGCGTACGCTTGGCTTCCTGCTGCTGCCACCCGCCGTCCTGCTGACCGGTGAGATCCCGATCGCCGCCGATGGGCTGACCTTTGCCGTCCTCTTCGGCGTCACGTACGCCCTCCAGCAGGCGGCGCTCTATCTGCTCGGCCGTGGCGCCTATCGGCCCCTGCTCTCGGTCGTCTTCGACCTCGTGCGCATGTCGCCGAACTTCATGGCCACGCTGAGCCTCTTCATCCCCCGCACGCCACGCTTCCGAGTCACTCCCAAGGGCCGGGTCGCTGCCGACCGCGGCCGGATCGAGCCTCCGCTGCTCCTGCGACTGTCACTCGGGATCTCCTTCGTGGCGGCATCCGTGTATGCCTTCCACCGGCTCGGCCTGTTCGACCTCGGGTACGCGTCGGAGTGGGCTGCCGTCGGCGCCTTCGGGTGGTTGGTCGTGAACGCGCTCCTGGTCTGGACCGCCATTCGTCGGGTCAGCTCCGTTCGGTATGCCGGTGAGCGCCGGAGCGCCGTGCGGTTCGCGATCGACGTGCCCGGCTGGATCGACGGCGCACCTGCGGCCGTGCAGGACGTCTCGGTGGGTGGGGCGCTGGTCGCCACCGAGCAGCCCCTCGTCGAGCGGGAGTCGCATCTCGTCAGCTTCGAGCTGCCCGGCGGCACGACGTCACTCTGGTCCCAGGTGCGCTTCACCCGCCGCGCAGAGAGCGGGGAGTACCACTACGCGCTCGAGTTCGAGCCCGGCCAGTACCCCGCGCGGGCATTCCTGGCTCGAACCGTGTTCGCCGGCCGCTACCCGGTTGCCGGGACCGAGGAACGTCCGTGGAGCGACCTGCTGCCGCGGGAGCTCGTCTCGCTGTCGAAGCGGTTCAGGGGTCGCGAGCCGGCACAGGCGGGTGTTCCCATGCGCGCGCCGACCCCGACCATCGACCTCCCGGCGGCCTCCGCCTGAAGGCTCAGGTCGAGGGGCTCTGGAGCGTGGGGGCGGGGATCGGGATCGGCACCAGGTGGACGCTCACCGGGATGAGACCCTCCTCCAGCGGCGCGTCGCTGACGAGCTCCCATGCGGCGTGCGACAGGTTGGCGACGCGCTGGTCCGCCGTCCCCGCGTAGCACGGACACGAGTCCACCACGGGCAGCATCACGCACCGATCGGCGCACACCAGCACCCAGGTGGGCTCGTCCGGCGTGACGGAGATCCCGAGCTCGGCCGGGAGGGCCACGGTGGCCGCGCCCTCCCATCCCGCAGTCTCCTGATAACTGGATGCGCGCCCCGTCGCGAGCCCTGCGGCCGCCATGTCGGCGAGCGCCGTGCTCGGCGCCGGCACGACTGCTGGACCGGCGCCCGCGCCCGGCTGTCCACCGGTGGCGACGCTGCCGGCCGGATCGCCGGCAAAGGCGTACCAGTAGTCGACCTTGCCCTCGAAGTACGGGCTTCGGTGCAGCCACGTCTCCGCACCCTCGCGGTTGCCGTTGGGCAGTCGCGCCAGGGCATCGGCAGCGAATCGCGGCTCGGAGGCGAAGACCTCGCCGAACGGAAGGTCCGGCCGGTCGAGCAGGGTGGCGACGAGATGGGCCGCGCCCTCGTAGAAGTCGGTGGCGAAGTACGCGGACGCGCCGAGCTCGACGAGCGGCGCGCGCGAGTAGGCATCAACGCGGGCCGCGGCGATCTCCTCGGTGGCTGGCGCGTCGTGGCCCTCGGAGGCGCCCGGGGCGTAGCACGCGTTCGAGTAGATCATCACCCAGCCCGGCGCCGGTCGCGCATGCGCGGCGATCCAGGCCTCGCCGTAGTACGCGAGGGTCCCATCCTGCCAGGAGTCGGCATGCGTGCCGACCGCGTTGGGGCCGTTGAGCCCCCACCCGTTCGTGGTGGCGGCATCCGGGCTCGACGAGTAGGGATTCGGCGAGCCCACGCCATGACCCAGGTAGACGACGATGTTCGCCCCCTCGACCGCCTCGAGCACCCGGTCGGCGGTCGCCTCCGGCGAGTACGCGCGCTCCACGGCCGCCCCACGGGTCTCGGCGGCAAGCGCGGCCGCTTCGGCGAGGGCGAGGTAGACCGGCGTCAGCGTCTCGCCGACCGGCCCGACGATGACGGCCACCTTGGCCTGGGCCGCCCTCGCGGGCGGGGGGCCAGCGCCGAGGCTGGCGAACACGATGGCCAGGGCGATGGCCACCATCGGGATACGGCGCACGGGTGTCTCCGGGCTTGGGCAAACGGTACCGGGCAGGTCCCCCAAGGATCGCACGATCATCCCGCTCCGGACAAGCCGATTTCGGTGCCCCGACGCACCGCCGCGGGCCGTCAGGCGTTCGCCGGGCTCAATGGTCCCCCGGCCGGCATGCTCCGCACCGGTCCGCGGTCGAGCGCCTCGAAGATCACGTCGGCCCACAGGCCGTACCCGACCACGGACGGGTGGAATCGATCGCTGGACAGGAACGGGGTGTCACGGGTGATGCGGGGCGGCACCTCCGCCGCAAGGTCCGCGTACGCGGCGTTCACGCGCGCCGCCTCGGCGCGGCTGATGGGCCGCAGCAGTCGTGCGTACAGGTCCGCCAGCGTGATGAGCGGCTCGATCGCCCGCAGGGCGCCGCGGAACCGCGGGATGCCCGCCAGGACGATGCGTGCGTCGGGCGCGGCGGCGCGGATGCCCTCCAGGGTCGCGCGCAGATCGGTCCGATAGCGTGGCGGCGCCGTGTTGTGCGTCGCGTCGTTGGAGCCGATGACCACGGCGATGACATCCGCCGAGGGCAGGAACGGATGCGCGTCCGTCGTCCGCAATCGCTCGAGGGCGCGCTTGAGCTGCTTGGGCGGGAGGTCGGCGACCCGCGCCCCGGCCCACCCGTAGCTCACGACATGGACCGTGCGACCCTCGCGATCGGCAAGGCGCTGGGCGAGCTGGTAGGGGAGTGAGTCCTCGGCGCGATCGACGCCGACGCCGGACGTGGTCGAGTCGCCGAGCACCGCGAGGCGGAGGGGCGCGCCGGCCGCCGTCGCCTCGCGCGGTTCCACGCGATGGTTGACGTAGAAACCCGGATGACCGGGAAGGAACTCCATGCGACGCAGCCGCATGAACTGCACGGCGACAACGCCGGCGAACGTGCCGGCCGCAGCGCCGACGAGCCGGGCGAGACGGGCGAGCCATCGGTCCATGGCACAACCGTAGCGAAGGACGGCAGTTGACGCCAACCGCACAATCGGTCCCGTGCCGAACGCGCCCCTCGTCATCCTCAACCCCGTCGCCGGCGGTGGCCGGGCCGGTCGCCTGGCCGGTTGGGTCAGCGAGCGTCTCGCCGCGCGTCCGGACGCCCGGTTCGAGATCACGCGCCGCGCCGGACATGCCGAGGAGCTGGCCGAAGGAGCGGCCGGCCGCCACGACCGCGTGATCGTGGTCGGGGGCGACGGGACCATCCAGGAGGTCATGAACGGGCTTGTCAACGGCGAACCGGCGGCGAGCATCGGGATCGTTCCGGTCGGCAGCGGCAACGATCTCGCCCGAAGCCTCGGGTTGCCACGCGACCCGGCCGTAGCGTGGACCGTCGCGCTCGGCAGCGCCGAGCGCCCGCTGGACCTGGCACTCGCCACCCGTGGCGATGGGAAGACCCGCTGGTTCGGCTCGGCGGGCGGCATCGGGTTCGATGCCCAGGTGGCGGCAGCGATGGCGACGAGATCCGGATGGCAGCGCGGTCAGGCCGGCTACCTGCTGACCACCCTGACGGAGCTGCGTCGGTTCTCGAACCGGCGGATCGAGCTGACGATCGACGGCGTCCCGCAGGAGATGCGGGCGCTGTTCGTGGCAATCGCGAATGGCGAGTTCTACGGCGGAGGCATGCGGATCGCGCCCGGAGCCGCCGTCGACGACGGGTCGCTCGACCTGTGCATCGTCGGCGACATCTCTCGGCTCACTGCCCTCCGACAGCTCGCGAACCTCTACCGCGGCACCCACGTGCATCATCCGCAGGTCGAGATGGCCCAGGGCCACACCATCGAGGTCGACGGCGATGCGGGCACCCTGACCCACCTCGACGGCGAGCCATTCGGGTCGCTGCCGCTCTCCGTGCGCCTTCGGCCGGCCGCCATCCGGGTCGCGTCGCGGGACCACGGTCCGGTACGCTAGTCGCGTGGAGACGGCCGCGATGAGCAAGGGGACGACGCTGCGCGGGGCGCGCGGCGCGCGCATCGGGACCGTGGACGCCGTGTTCGCGGACTACCTGCTCGTCCGGACCGTCGGGCTTCTGCCGGTCGACCTCTACGTCCCGCGGCCGGCGGTCGCCACCGAGGACGGCCGCCTCACCGTCGACTGCGGACGTGACGAGGCCTACGAGCGCTGGCATCGGCCGCTCAAGCGGGCGCCGCATGACTGAGCCCGCCTTCTCGCCCGACGTCCTGGACCGGCTGCGTCACGAGATCGAGGTCCACATCGAGACGCGCCCGACCGCCGATGCGCCGCCGCATCGGACGATCATCTGGGTCGTCGTGGACGCGCAGGACCGCGTCCTGGTGCGCTCCTACCGGGGCGCCACCGCCCGCTGGTATCGGGAGGCGATGAGCGGCACGCCCGTGGCCCTGGTGGTCGAGGCCGAGGTGGTGCCCGTGGCCGTCGAGCCCGCGCGGGACGAAGACCGGATCCGTGCCTGCTCGGTCGAGCTCGAGCGAAAGTACGCGGGGGACCCGGCGACTCCGGCGATGGTGCGGGACGAGGTGCTCGACACGACCCTGGAGCTGCACCCGGCCTGATACTCGACGGGTCGCGCCTCGCATCGGTCTTGCAGTACCCTTTCACCGTCATGCACGACGCCGATACGATCCAGCCGCTCAATCCGCGACCTCCGTACGCGCCCGGTGACGCCGAGGCGTTCTACGCGCACGTCGGGTCCGGCGGAAAGGTCGAGGCCGACGACTGGATGCCCGACGAGTACCGCGCCGCCGTGCTGAAGTTCGTCGAGATGCACGCCAACTCGGAGCTCATGGGCGTGCTGCCCGAACGCGACTGGATCATGCGCGCGCCGAACCTGCGCCGGAAGCTCGCGTTGACCTCGAAGATCCAGGACGAGGTCGGCCACGCCCAGCTGCTGTACCGGGTGGCCGAGGATCTCGGCAAGCCACGCGCGCAGATGCTCGCCGACCTGCTCGAGGGCAAGACGAAGTTCCACAACGTCTTCCACTACCCGACGCGCTCCTGGGCGGATGTCGGGATCATCGCCTGGCTCGTGGACGCCGCGGCCATCGTGTCGCAGCAGGCGCTCCGTGACTCTTCCTACGCACCGTACGCCCGCACGATGAAGAAGATCTGCTGGGAGGAGTCCGTCCACATCATGCATGGCCGGGACGTCGTGCTGACGATGATGAACGGAACCGATGATCAGCGCGCCATGGTCCAGGAGGCGCTGGACCGATGGTGGGGCCCGTTGATGCAGATGCATGGCCCACCGACCGATCCGGCGAAGGACAAGGACCTCCATTGGGGCATCAAGGCCAAGGGCAACGAGCAGCTCCGGCAGGAGTTCCTCTCGATCTATGTACCTCGCCTCCTCGAACTGGGGCTGACGATCCCGGATCGCGCGCTTCGCTATGACGAGACGGAGGGTCGCTGGGAGTACACC
>Ga0299913_10004182_pt1 | contig 12048 bp, 8 predicted proteins | sample RVTome_9_FD_201360 | JGI IMG/M metagenome (GOLD analysis project Ga0299913, IMG submission 201360) | Soil microbial communities from uranium-contaminated site in the Upper Colorado River Basin, Wyoming, United States - RVT155D38 (version 2) ... | reverse complement strand
GTCGTCGACGGCCGTGCGCCTGACCGCCGGTCCGTCGGGGTCGCGGTATTCCGCCGGCCACGTCGCCCAGCCCGGCCCGAAGCGCTCGGACAGGGCGGCGAAGACGGACCAGCGCTCCAGTGAGCGGCCCTGCTCCGACCGCCAGGCCTCGAACGCCGCGCGGTGCGGGACGCCGGCGGCCCAGATCCGGTCGAGCGCCTCTCGCTTCGCGGCGAGGACGCGGGCGCGATCGATCAGCCGCTCGTCGTTGAGCGCTCGCCCGAGGACCGCCAGGTCATCGATCCGCGCCGTGGCCGGGATGTCCTCGACGCGCAGGTGGAGTGGATTGCCGAATCGGCGGGTGCTCGGGTAGTAGGGGCTCGCCTCCGGGATCGGGCCGGGATTCGGTGCCCCGAGCGGGCTGACCGCGATGAACGAGGCACCGCGATCGGCGGACCAGCCGGCGAGCTCGCGCAGGTCCCCGAGGTCGCCGATACCCCAGCTCCGCGTCGATCGCGTCGCCGCCAGCTGGATCGCCCAGCCCCAGCCGCGCGGGCCCCGCGGCAGATGGCATCGCCCGGGGCCGGTGATCAGCCGCTGCTCGGCCCCGTCGTCGAGGAGGAGGCGGTGATAGCCGTACGGCGCATCGGAGGGCATGGCGTCGCACCGTCCGAGCGATGTGCCGTCCTCGAGCCACAGCTCGCCCCGCGCTGGGACGGGTGCGCCCCGCGGGACGATCGCCACCGACGGCGACGCGTCGGGCTCCTCGCCCGGAGCGAGGCCCATGGCCGCCATGACCGCGGCGCGCACCTCCGCAGCGATCGGGCGGCGCTCGCGAAAGGCGTCGATGTACGAGTCGTCGACCAGCGGCAGGCTCATGCGATCATGGCCGGCGCCGCGCCCTGCCCGCTCATTCCGTGGCGGTGCGCCTGGCCCGCGGCAGGCGGCGGAGGCAGACGACCGAGCGCTCCGCAACACGGTAGGTGGATCCCCCGTCGTACTCGCCGTGCGCCGCGGCGAACGTGGGGTGGACGGTGTCGAAGACGAGCTCCCATCGCCTGGCCGCCTGGTGGTTCGGGAGGGTGAACGCGACCGGGCGCTCGTCCGCGTTGAGGATGACGAGCAGGGTGTCGTCGGTGATGCGCTCGCCGCGCGGACCGCGCTCGTCGATCGCGTCGCCGGCGAACTGCACCCCGAGCGTCCTGACGCCGGGGGCGTGCCATTGCTCGTCGCTCATCTCCGAGCCATCGGTGGCGAACCAGGTGAGGTCCTTGACGCGCGAGCCGCGGATCTGGCGGCCCTGGAAGAACCGGCGGCGGCGGAGGACGGGATGGAGGGTGAAGAGGCGAATGAGGCCGCGTGTGAACGCCAGCAGCTGGCGGTCCCGGCGCTTCAGATCCCAGCTGAACCAGCTGATCTCGTTGTCCTGCGCGTAGCCGTTGTTGTTGCCGCCCTGGCTGCGGCCGATCTCGTCGCCACCGAGCAGCATCGGCACCCCCTGGCTGAGCATGAGGGTGGCCAGCAGGTTGCGCTTCTGCCGCTCGCGGTTCTCGATAACCGCCTCTTCATCGGTCTCGCCCTCGACGCCGAAGTTCATGCTCTCGTTGTTGTTGTCGCCGTCGTTGTTGCCCTCGCCGTTCGCCTGGTTGTGCTTTCGCTCGTAGCTGACGAGATCGTTGAGCGTGAATCCGTCGTGGGCGGTGACGAAGTTGACGCTGGCGTGTGGCATGCGGCCGGACCCGGCATACAGGTCGGAGCTGCCACTGAGCCGATACGCGAGCTCCGCCGTCTGGCCGCCGATCCCCTTCCAGAAACGACGCACGCTGTCGCGGTACTTGCCGTTCCACTCGGCCCAGCCGACCGGAAAGTTGCCGACCTGGTAGCCGCCGGGGCCGACGTCCCATGGCTCGGCAATGAGCTTCACCTGGCTGATGACCGGGTCCTGGTGGATGATGTCGAAGAAGCTGCCGAGCTTGTCGACGTCGTACATCTCGCGCGCCAGGGCCGATGCGAGGTCGAAGCGGAAGCCGTCGACGTGCATCTCCGTCACCCAGTAGCGAAGCGAGTCCATGATCAGCTGCAGGACCTTGGGCGACGTCGCGTCGAGCGTGTTGCCGGTCCCGGTGTAGTCGACGTAGAAGCGCTGATCCCTCGGGTCGAGCCGGTAGTAGGACGCGTTGTCGATGCCGCGGAAGCTGATCGTCGGGCCGAGGTGGTTGCCCTCCCCGGTGTGGTTGTACACCACGTCGAGGATGACCTCGATGCCCGCATCGTGGAGCCGCTTCACCATCGTCTTGAACTCGCTCACCGGCTCCCCGGTGGCGCTGTGGCGGACGTCGGGGGCGAAGAAGCCGATGGTGTTGTAGCCCCAGTAGTTCGTGAGGCCGCGCTCGACCAGGTGTCGGTCGTTCACGTGCTGGTGCACCGGCAGCAGCTCGACCGCGGTGATGCCCAGGTTCAGCAGGTAGTCGATCGCCGGTCCGGAGGCGAGACCCGCGTACGTCCCGCGCAGCTCCTCGGAGACCTCGGGGTGGAGCTTCGTGAAGCCCTTGACGTGGACCTCGTAGATCAGCGTCCGGTCGAGCGGCGTCCGCGGCCGATCATCACCACCCCAGACGAACGCCTGGTTGACGACGACGCCGTGCGGCACGAACGCCGCGCTGTCGCGCTCGTCGGGCTCGAGGTCGTCGTCGCCGCTGCCGATGCGGTAGCCGAACAGCGAGTCGTCCCAGGTCACCTCGCCGGCGATGCGCTTGGCGTACGGGTCGATCAGCAGCTTGGCGGGATTGAACCGATGCCCGTCACCCGGCGCGTAGGGCCCGTGGACGCGATAGCCGTAGCGCTGGCCGGGACGGACGTCCGGCAGGTAGCAGTGCCAGACGAGGTCGGTCTGCTCGGTGAGCCGGACGCGCTGCTCGTCGCCGTCGGGACCGAACAGGCAGAGGTCGACGGCCTCGGCGTTCTCGCTGAAGATCGCGAAGTTGACGCCCGATCCGTCCCAGGTCGCGCCCAGAGGGTATGGATTTCCGCGCCAGATCCGCAGCGCCATGAATGCCTCGTTGGGGAACCCGGATCATACCGGGCGGCGGACCCGCCTTGACCGATGCGCCGGTCGCCGCTCACCCGTGCCGGCTCTGCCGACGACGGCTGAGCAATCCGGCGAACCAACGGGTTCGGCTCGGCGTCGTCACGAAGGGCGGGCCAGTCGCTCGACCGCCGCGAGCGGCAGCCACAGCCAGTCGGGCCGATTGCTCGCCTCGTAGCGGACCTCGTAGCAGGCCTTCTCGAGCTCGAAGGCGTCGACGAGCGCGCCGGATACGCCGTACTGGGCGAGGAACGCGGCACGCGCCTCCGCGAGCCACGCGTCCGCGTCGAGGCCCGAGCGGCGGGCGGCGGTGCGAGCCGCATAGTCCAGGCTGCGCAGCATGCCGGCCACGTCCCGCAGCGGCGAGGACGGTGTGCGCCGCTCGGCCAGCGGGCGCGCCGGCTCGCCCTCGAAGTCGATGACACTGAATCCCCCGTCGGCCCGCGCCAGCAGCTGCCCGAGGTGATAGTCGCCGTGGATGCGGGTCACAATCTCGTCACCGGTGGCCCGGCCGAAGGCATCCGCGAAGCGCGCCGTGACATCCGGCGCCACCTCGACGAGGCGGTCGTGAGCCTCGCCACTGAGCGCCGATACCGCCTGGGCGAGCTGCGACTCCGCCGATGCGCGCCAGCCGGCGGTCTCTCCCACGCTGGCGACGCCCGCCGGGAAGGCGGGGTCATCCGGTCGCGATGCGAGCGCCTCGTGCATCCGGACCGTCAGCCGGCCGATGGCGGCTGCCATCTCGGTAGCCCGAGCCGCGTCGGTGGCAAGAGCCTCGAGGATCGCCCCCCATGCGTCGCCGGTCGACGGGACGAAGGCCTGGAGCATCGCGGCCGCGGCCGGCTCCGCATCGGGCGCGTCGTAGACGATCGAGCCGGCCACGGACGGGGTATCGGCGAAGCCCGCATCGGTGAGGAAGGCGCTCACCTCGAGGTCGGGGCTCATCCCCGGCTCGAGGAGCCGGTACAGCTTCAGGATGAGCCGCTCGCCGAGCACGATCGACGTGTTCGACTGCTCGACGCGCAGCCGCCGCTCGTCGAGCGCGGCCGCGGCCTCGCGCGCCGACGGAAGGAGCGTATCCAGGGCGTCTGTCCGGGAGGCGACGAACGTCCCGTGCGCGCCGCCGACGGAAGCGTCATCGGCGATGGCGCCGACCATGGTTCTCCAGGCGCCGTCTCCGTCCGCCGGCTCAGCGTCGTCCAGCATGGGGAGCAGGTACCGGTCTCGAGCGCCGCCGTTCGTGTACGTCACCTCGATCACGGCGAGCGCCACGTGGTCGCTCAGCAGCGCCCGATCGACCTCCGCGAGCGAGTCGATCGGCCGCTGCTTGGATCGGAACCAGCGCTGGGCGCGCAGCCAGTCCGCGGTGAGCGGGTCACCCATCTCCGTCGGTGAGCTCGAACCAGAAGAAGTCGTGGGGGCCCAGCGTGAGGAGGTACGGCAGCTCGCCGATGCGCGGGAACGAGACGCGGCCGATGAGCTCCACCGGCTGGCGCCCGTTGAACTGGGACATGTCGAGCTCCACGTACTGGGCGAAGCGGGAGAGGTTGGCCACGCACAGGATCGTGACCCCGTCGTGCTGCCGGAGGTAGGCGAGGACGCGGCGGTTCTCGGGGTGGAGGAAATCGAGCGTCCCGCGGCCGAAGACCGGATGGGCGCGGCGCACGCGGATGAGCCGCTTCATCCAGTTGAGCAGGGATCCGGGCACGCGCTCCTGGGACTCGACGTTCACGGCCTGGTAGCCGTAGACCGGGTCGGCCACCAGCGGCGCGTAGAGGGCGTGCACGTCGGCGCGGCTGAAGCCGGCGTTGCGGTCGCCGGTCCACTGCATCGGCGTGCGCACGCCGTTTCGATCGCCGAGATAGACGTTGTCGCCCATGCCGATCTCGTCGCCGTAGTAGATGATCGGCGTGCCCTTCATGCTGAACAGGAGCGAGTTCAGCAGCTCGAGGCGGCGGCGGCTGTTGTCGACGAGCGGCGCCAGGCGGCGGCGAATGCCGACGTTGATGCGCATGCGGGCCTCGCGCGCGTACTCGGTGTACATGAAGTCGCGCTCCTCGTCGGTCACCATCTCGAGCGTCAGCTCGTCGTGGTTGCGGAGGAACAGGGCCCACTGGTTCTCGTCGGGGATGTCCGGGGTCTGGCCCATGATCTCGACGATCGGGTAGCGGTCCTCCCGGCGCAGCGCGATCCAGATTCGGGGCATGAGCGGGAAGTGGAACGCCATGTGGCACTCGGGTTCGTCGGCCGTGCCGAAGTAGGGAAGCACGTCCGGCGGCCACTGGTTCGCCTCCGCCAGCAGCATACGTCCGGGGTAGCGCTCGTCGAGGCCGGCCCGCAGCCGCCGGAGCACGACGTGGGTCTCGGGGAGATTCTCGCAGCTCGTGCCCTCGCGCTCGACGAGATACGGGACGGCGTCCAGCCGCAGACCGTCGACGCCGAGGTCCAGCCAGAAGCGCATGACCCGAAGGACCGCCTTGATGACCTGCGGGTTGTCGTAGTTCAGGTCCGGCTGATGGCTGAAGAACCGATGCCAGTAGTACTGCTGCGCCTCCTGGTCCCAGGTCCAATTCGACGTCTCGGTATCGGTGAAGATGATCCGGGCATCGGCGTACTGCTGGTCGGTGTCGCTCCACACGTACCAGTCCCGCTTCGGGCTCTTCGGGCTCGAGCGCGACTCGACGAACCACGGGTGCTGGTCGCTGGTGTGGTTCACCACGAGCTCGGTGATCACCCGCAGTCCGCGCCGATGCGCCTCGCGCACGAAGCTGCGGAAGTCACGGAGCGTGCCGTAGTCGGGATGCACCTTCGTGTACTCGGCGATGTCGTAGCCGTCGTCGCGCAACGGCGACGGATAGAACGGCAGCAGCCAGATGGCCGTCACGCCGAGGTCGGCGATGTAATCGAGCCTCTCCGTCAGGCCGGCGAAGTCGCCCATGCCGTCATTCGTCGAGTCGTTGAACGCCTTCACATGGAGCTGGTAGATGATCGCGTCCTTGTACCAGTGCGGGTCGTCGCGCAGGAGCTGCGGCACGCCGACGTCGGCGCGCGGCGAGGACAGGGGCTGGCGTGTTGCTGATCTAGTCAACTGGCCTGTCAACCTCGTGGAAAGCGGGGAACGCGTCAGCGGTCGATCGGCGAGATCGTGAAGATGCGGAATGACTCCCCCGCCGGATCCAGGTCCACCGGCAGATCGGCGCCCCCCTCGCGGGACGTGGCACCGGTCAGCAGATCGGTCATGCGGTATGGCTCGTCCCAGCCGATCCCGATTGCCGGCAGATCCGGGTGCAGGATCGCACGCTCGGCGATGCGCGGGTCGGTATTCACCGCAACGTAGACGGCGTCGCGCCACCGGTTCGGGTACCCGGTCAGCGGGTCGACCTTGCCGTGCGCCAGCGCCTTGCGATAGAAGAGCGTGCGCGTGCCGGTGACGCTCTCGAATCGCAGGTTGTCGTACAGCCGCAGCGCCGGCCGCTCGTGCCGGAGCCGGTTGAGCTCGCCGATGAGCAGCTTGATGTTGCCCGCCGCGTCCCAGTCGCGGGCGCGGATCTCGTACTTCTCGCTGTCGAGGTATTCCTCGCGCTCATCGAGGCGGGCCGCCTCGCACAGCTCCCAGCCGGAGTAGATGCCGTAGCTGCTCGACAGCGTGGCCGCCAGCACGGTGCGGACGATGAAGGCCGGCCGCCCGTGGTCGAGGTGATGCGGGTTGATGTCGGGGGTGTTCGTGAACAGGTTGCCGCGGAAGTACTCGCGCATCTCGCTCTGGGTGAGCTCGGTGAGGTAGTCGCGCAGCTCCGGCGCCGACTCGCGCCAGGTGAAGTACGTGTAGCTCTGGGTGAACCCGACCTTGGCCAGCTGCCGCATCATCTTCGGCTTCGTGAACGCCTCCGAGAGGAAGATGACCTCGGGGTGCTCGCGCTGGACCTCGCGGATCAGCCACGCCCAGAACGGGATCGGCTTGGTATGCGGGTTGTCGACCCGGAAGATCTTCACCCCGCGGTCGATCCAGACCTCGAAGACACGCTTCCACTCGTGCCACAGCGCCACCCGCGCCGCCGCATCCTCGTCGTCGAAGGCGATCGGGTAGATGTCCTGGTACTTCTTCGGCGGGTTCTCGGCGTACTTGATCGTGCCGTCCGGCGCGTGGCGGAACCACTCGGGGTGGGTGGCGACGTACGGGTGGTCGGGCGAGGCCTGGATGGCGAGGTCGATCGCCAGCTCCATGCCGTTCGCCTCCACCGCCTCCCGGAAGTGGGCGAACCCTTCCTCGCCGCCGAGCTCGGGCGCGACCGCGTCGTGGCCCCCGTCCGCCGAGCCGATGGCATACGGCGAGCCGACGTCGGCCGGCCCGGCCTCGAGCGTGTTGTTCGGACCCTTGCGGTTCGTCCGCCCGATCGGGTGGATCGGTGGCACGTAGACGACGTCGAACCCCATGGCCGCGATATTCGGAAGGCGCCACTCGGCCTCGGCGAAGGTGGTTGCCTCGGGGCGTGTCGGATCGTGGCCCTGGGAGCGCGGGAACAGCTCGTACCAGGCGCCGAAGCGAGCGCGCTCGCGGTCGACGACGAGCGGCAGCTCGCCGGAGCGCGACGCGAACCGGCGATCCGGGTGGCGGCGCATCGCCTCGAGCACGCCGTCGGCATCCAGGGTGGCGGCACGGGTCGCATCCGAGCGCGCACGCCCGAAGGCGGTGATCGCGCCGCGCAGGGCACGGACGTCGTCGGCGGCCTCTGCCTGCTCCGCCCGGGCGAGCGCCGCCCGGACGAGGATGCGACCCTCCTCGAGCTCGGACGGGACGGGAACGCCGGCCTCGATCTTCCGGTGCAGGCCGTGGAGCCAGGAGCCGAATGCGTCGCGCCAGGCCTCGACCGCATAGCGGTGCCAGGCGTTGCGGGTGAGCTCGATATGGCCCGACCAGCGGTCGTTGTCGATCGGGCGCATCGGCGCCTCTCGCCAGCCGTCGTCGCCATCGGCGCGCAGCAGGAGCACGGCATCGAGCAGGTCGTGCCCATCGGCAAAGATGTCCGCGGTGACGAGCAGCTGGTCGCCCACCACGCGCTTTGCCGGGTGACGGCCGCCATCGAGCTCGGGGGCGATGCGCTCGATGATGATGCTGCGACGCGTCCCGACGGTGTCAGCGGCGGGCTCGGGCCGGTCGGTCGTCGCCCGGAGCGCGTGGCGCAGGCTCTCCTTCGTGGTCGTCATGGCTCTGACGCAACCCTACCCGATCGAGACACAATGGTGACCATGACGTTGCTGCCGCGCCGCCTCCTGTCCGTCATCCTCATGGGCGCCGTCATGGCTGCATGTGGCGGGCCGGATCCATCGGGGGGCCGGTCATCGGCTCCACCGTCGGCAACGCTCGCACCATCGCCCACCCCGCGCCCGACGATCGCCACGACCCCGTCCGCGTCGCCAGCACCGGCCGCCTCGCCGACGCCGCCGATCGCGTCCGAGCCACCGCCACTGGGGCTCGAGCCGATCGCCGGCGGCCTGGCGGCGCCGGCCGGAGCGGCGACCGGTCCCGACGGCTGGATGCTCGTGCATGAACGCGGCGGACGTGTCGTTGCGGTCGACGTCGAAGGTGGCGATACGACCGTGGCCCTCGACCTCAGCGATCGCGTTCTCGGGCAGGGAGAGCGCGGGCTGTTGGGCCTCGCGCTGCATCCCGATTGGCCGAACGACCCGCGTGCCTTCGTGCACTACAGCGACCGCGCCGGGAACACCGTCCTGTCCGAGTTCCGGGCGGCCGGCAGCGGGCCTCCGCCGTCCTTCGACCCGGCGTCCGAGACGATCCTCCTCCAGGTCGCCCAGCCGTACGCGAACCACAACGGCGGACAGCTGGCGTTCGGGCCGGACGGCTTCCTGTGGTTCGGTCTCGGTGACGGCGGCTCGGGCGGCGACCCCGCCGGCAATGGGCAGAACCCGGCCACCCTGCTCGGATCGGTGCTGCGCCTGGACGTCGCCGAGCCGGGCGGATACGCCATCCCGGACGACAACCCGTTCGCCGACGGGGCGGACGGCGCTCCCGAGGTGGCGCTCTACGGCCTTCGCAACCCGTGGCGGTTCAGCTTCGATCGCGGGTCCGGGCTGCTGTGGGTCGCCGACGTCGGGCAGAACGCGTTCGAGGAGATCAACCGCGTCGACCCGGTGAACGAGCTGGGAGGCAACCTCGGCTGGAACGTGACCGAGGCGACCCGCTGCTACCTGGAGGCCGGCTGTGCGACGGGCGGCTTCATCCTGCCGGTGGCCGAGTACGGGCGCGAGCTCGGGTGCTCGGTGAGCGGCGGGCACGTGTACCGCGGCAGCGGTATCCCCGGGCTGACGGGCTGGTACCTGTTCGCCGACTACTGCACCGGCCTCCTGTTCGGTATCCCCTCCGACGTCGAGCCGGCCGCCGGAACGGCCGTCGCCCCCCGCGTCCTCCTCGAGACGGGCGCGCAGGTGAGCAGCTTTGGCGAGGATGCCGACGGCGAGCTGTACCTGACCGATCTCGCCTCCGGGACCATCTACCGCATCATCCCCGGCGGCTGATTGAGCGCGCCGATCGCCCGCAGGCTCGTCCACCGGCCCCGGCCGATGACGAGGTGGTCGAGCAGCTCGATGTCGAGCAGGCGTCCGGCATCGGCGAGCTCGGCGGTGATGCGCAGGTCCTCGCCGGAGGGGCTCGGGTCGCCGCTCGGGTGGTTGTGCGCCACCACGATCGCCGCCGCGCAGCGCCGGACGGCGTCGCGATAGACCTCGCCGACCCGCACGGACGATCCGGCCAGGTTGCCGCGGTAGATCGTCCGCTCGGCGACGACCACGTTCTTCGTGTCGAGCAGCAGGACGCGCAGCTCCTCCCGCTCGAGCGAGCCCATGACGTCGATGAGCGGCTCCGCGGCATCGCCCGGCGTGCGGATCAGCCACGGCTCGCCGGTCCGAGGGCGAGCGACCCGGCGACCGATCTCGAGGGCAACGCCGAGACGCGCTGCCGCCGGTGCCGCGAGACCGGCGACGCGCAGCTCGATGAGCTCGGCGCGCACGACCCCGGCGAGCGAGCCGAAGCGGTCGATCAGGCGTCGGGCGCTGCGGCGCGCCCCCGCCCCGCTGCCGATCAGCAGCGCCAGGAGCTCGTCGTCCGCGCATGCCTCCGCGCCGAGGCGATCGAGCTGCGCGGCCGCATTGGTCCGCGGCGCTCGGCGATCGAGGGGGAGCGGGATCGGTTCGGTGGTCATCGTCGACGACGATAGCGCGCGACCCGGTGCCGGCCGCTTATCGGCGGCTTATCGGTGCAGCTGTCAGACGGGAACCCGGATGACGTCGAACCGCAGCAGGAGCGCGAGCAGGACGGAGACCCCGTTGACGACGGCGTGCATCGCCATCGGCGCCAGGAGGCTGCCGGTGCGCTCGTAGACCCAGGCCAGCGCCAGCCCGAGCAGGAAGATCGGGATCACCGCCACGAGCGACACGTGGATCACCGCGAACAGCGCCGACGAGCCGAGGTACGCCCAGCGGCGGCCGCCCTCGCGCCGGAAGGCGTTGAAGACCACGCCACGAAAGAACGTCTCCTCCGCGATCGGCGCCAGGATGACGATGGCCAGCACGGCGAGCCACGGGTCGATGATCTCGAGCGCCTGCTCGGCCGCCTGGGGCTCGGGGTCGATGCCGACCGCCTGGAGGAGGGCGATGGCGGCGTACGAGGCGAGGGTCGCCCCGAGCCAGGCGAGGATTCCCCAACCGAGCCCGGCCCGGACCGCACCGGCGGGATCGTGCCCGGGAAGCGGCGGCACGCCGGCGAGCGCGTTCGGCCGAAAGACGAAGGCCCATGCGACGAGCAGCAGGGCGACCTGCGTCGAGACGAGGAGCACGAACGCGCCGAGCAGGGTGAGCTCACCGTCCCCGAGCAGCAGCGCGCTGGCATCCGCGCCGAACGGCGCGGTCATGATCGAGGCGAGTACCAGGACGAGGGCCAGCAGGATGAGCACGGACGGCCCGCGGTAGCGCTCAGGCGGCAGGATGCGTCGCACCCGCAGTTGGCGCACCGCGCTGTACACGAGGCCGCCACTGAACACCACGGCCCCGCCGAGCGCGATCCAGGCGAGCAGGTTGGCGTCCGCGTCACCGAGCTGCCCGCTGACCGCTGCGGTCGCGGCTCCCAGCGCCACGACGGCCACCAGCGCGCCGCCGATGATCAGCAGCGGCCCCGGCCAGCGCGGCATGCGGACCGTGTTCGGGCCCAGGGTCGGGTGGGTTCCGCTCGGGAGCGGCGCAGGTCGATCCGGCCCCACGGGTTCTGCGGGGTCCACTGACTTCCGGTCCGCGATCAGGTGTTGGTGGCGCCGCGCAGCCGAGCGTGCTCGGCGGTTGCGTCAGCAGAGGCGGCCGCCGGCTCATCGCTGACCGGCTCGACCTGCGCCGGGGCGGTGGCCGGGCGCGAGCGCGGCGCGCGCGACGAGCCACGGTCGAAGTCACGACCGCAGTACGCGCACAACGGCCAGGTCGGATCGGCGAGCCGGTTGCAGGAGGGGCACACGCGATGGAGCCGCGTCCGGCAGTTCGGACAGACCAGCCAGTCGGAGTCGACGCGATCGCGGCACACCGGGCACAGCTCGTTCTTCTCGACCTCGGCCAGCAGGCTCTCCTCCGCCAGCGAGCGCTCGTAGACCTCCGCGAGCGTCTCGCGCGGGCGAACGATGAGGAACAGGATGACCGCGAACACGAACAGCAGCGGCGTGAAGAAGATGATGAGCGCGGCCGCGAAGTACGGGAGAATCGGGTTCTCCGTCCGGGCCTGCATGTCCCGGAATGCCCAGTAGGCGGTGCCCAGCCACAGGAGCACCACGTAGATCACGATCAGCTGGCTCGCCAGCTGGACGATCGGGTTCGCCAGGAATCCCTCCCAGAACTCCCCGATCGGATCGAGAATCGCGTCCATCTACCTGCCCTGGCTGCTCGTGTGGGATGGCGCCACACGCGGTGGCGCAGCGAAGATGCTAGCACGC
>Ga0299913_10004181_pt1 | contig 12051 bp, 9 predicted proteins | sample RVTome_9_FD_201360 | JGI IMG/M metagenome (GOLD analysis project Ga0299913, IMG submission 201360) | Soil microbial communities from uranium-contaminated site in the Upper Colorado River Basin, Wyoming, United States - RVT155D38 (version 2) ... | reverse complement strand
GCTCGTCATCGGACATGACGGTAAGCGCCATGCGGTGCGCCTGCCGCTCGTCGGTGGCTTCCAGGCGGCCAATGCGCTCGTCGCCGCGGGCCTATGCCTCGCCACGGGGGCGCGCGCCGAAGACGTGCTGCCGCGGCTTGCGAGCTTGCGCGGCGCGCGCGGCCGTCTCGATCTCGCCGGCACGGCGCGCGACGGCGCGCCGATCTTCATCGACTACGCCCATACGCCCGACGCCCTGGCCAAGGCGCTCGATGCCTTGCGGCCCTATGTCGAGGACCGTCTCGTCGTCGTGTTCGGCTGCGGCGGCGACCGCGACAAGGGCAAGCGGCCGGAGATGGGCGCGGCGGCGGTGGCCAAAGCCGATATCGCCATTGTTACCGACGACAACCCGCGCAGCGAGGATCCGGCGCAGATCCGCCGGGAGATCCTGGCGTCGGCGCCGGGGGCGCTCGAAATCGGCGACCGGGCGCGCGCCATCGGCGAGGCCGTTGCCATGCTGAAAAAGGGCGATGTGCTGCTCGTGGCCGGCAAGGGTCACGAAACGGGCCAAACCATCGGTAAAACCGTCATCCCGTTCTCCGATCATGACGCGGTGGCCGCCGCGCTCACCGAAGAGGCGAAAATTGTCTGACCCGCTGTGGAACTTGAAGGAGATTTGCGACGCCACGCGCGGCAACTGCGCCGGCGGCGGCGACGTGCCGGTGGCCGGCTTCTCCATCGACAGCCGCAGCATCGAACCTGGCGAGGGCTTCATCGCCATCCGCGGGCCGAACCGCGACGGCCATGACTATGTGAACGCGGCGCTGGAGGCGGGCGCGGCCTGCGCGGTCGTCAATCTCGCCTTTCCGGCAGGCGACGAGAACAGGCTCGTGCGCGTCGCCGACAGCTTCGGGGCGCTGAACGACCTCGGCCGCGCCGCCCGCGCACGCAACGGCGATGCGGTGATCATCGCGGTCACCGGCAGCGTCGGCAAGACCGGCACCAAGGAGGCGCTCCGGCTCGCGCTCGCGCCGAGCGGCGCCGTGCACGCATCGTCCAAGTCCTACAACAACCAATGGGGCGTGCCGCTGACGCTCGCCAACATGCCGGCATCCGTCGCTTACGGGGTGTTCGAGATCGGCATGAACCATGCGGGCGAGATTGACCCGCTGACGCGGCTGGTGCGTCCGCACGTCGCCATCGTCACGACGGTGGCGCCGGTGCATCTCGGCTTCTTCCGTTCGGTGGAGGAGATCGCCGACGCCAAGGCGGAGATCTTCAACGGGCTCGAACCCGGCGGCACGGCCGTCATCAACCGCGACAATCCGCATTTCGAGCGGCTCGCCCGCCAAGCGCGCGCCCATGGCGCACGCATCGTCGGTTTCGGTGGCGCGGAGGGCGCCGACGTCCGGCTGCTGTCGGCCGAGTTCTCCTCCGACGGGTCGAAGGTCACCGCCGACATTCTCGGCGAGACCGTCGCCTACCGTCTCGGCACGCCCGGTGCGCATCACGTCCAGAACTCGCTGGCCGTGCTCGCCGCGGTGAAACTCGCCGGCGCGGACCTCGAACGTGCGGCGGAAGCCCTCGGCACGCTTCACGCGCAAGCCGGCCGGGGTGCACGCATGCTTCTCGAGACCAAGGGCGGCAAGGTGGGGATCGTCGATGAGTCCTATAATGCCAACCCCGCCTCCATGCGGGCGGCCCTTGCCACGCTTGGGCTCGTGCCGCGCGAGGCGTTCGCGCGGCGGGTCGCGGTCCTGGGCGACATGCTCGAACTGGGCCCGGAAGGGCCCAGGCTTCATGCGGAACTCGCGGAGGCCGTTGACGAGGCGGGGATAGATGTTGTCTTTGCCTGCGGCGAGTTGATGAAATCGCTGTTCGAGGCTTTGCCGGCAAGCCGCCGGGGCGCCTATGCCAAGAGCGCCGAGGAGCTTCAGGCCGGGCTGGTCGAAGCGGTCGGACCGGGGGATATCATCATGGTGAAGGGGTCTCTCGGCAGCCGCATGGCCCCGCTCGTGGAGGCGCTCAAGCGCCGGTTCGAGGCGGAAAGCGTGTCGGCCTAGGGGCCGCGCAAAAGGGGGAGGCGATGCTCTATTGGTTGGCCGAGCTTGCGCCCGACATCGCTGTCTTCAACATCTTCCGTTACATCACCTTCCGCACCGGCGGGGCCGTGATCACGGCGCTGCTGTTCGTGTTTCTGTTCGGGCCCCGCGTCATCCGGTCCTTGCGCGTTCGCCAAGGCAAGGGCCAGCCGATCCGCAAAGAAGGTCCCGAGCGGCACCTGCTGCAGAAGCAAGGCACGCCCACCATGGGCGGTCTGATGATCCTCTCCGGCGTCACCGTCTCGGTGTTGATCTGGGGGAACCTGCAGAACCCCTATGTGTGGGTAGTGCTGCTGCTCACGCTCGTTTACGGCGCCGTCGGGCTCTATGACGACTATCTCAAGGTCACCAAGCAGTCGGCGGAAGGCTTCCGCGGCCGCATCAAGATCATCATCGAGACCGTCGCGGCGCTGGTCGCCACCGCGGTCATCGCCTCGGTCGGCAAGGAGCCCTTCGCGACCTCCCTCGCCATTCCGTTCTTCAAGGACTCCATGATCCCGCTCGGCTGGTGGCTGTTCATCCCGTTCGGCACGTTCATCATCGTCGGCGCCGGCAATGCGGTGAACCTGACCGACGGCCTCGACGGCCTCGCCATCGTGCCGGTGATGATCGCCGCCGCGACCTTCGGCTTCATCTCCTACCTGGTGGGTAACGCGCTCTTTGCCGACTATCTACAGATCCACTTCGTGCTCGGCACGGGCGAGCTCGCCGTGGTGTGCGGCGCGCTGGTCGGCGCCGGGCTCGGGTTCCTATGGTTCAACGCGCCGCCCGCCCTCATCTTCATGGGCGACACCGGCTCGCTGGCGCTGGGGGGCGCACTCGGCACGATCGCCGTCGCCACCAAGCACGAGCTGGTCCTGGCCATCGTCGGCGGCCTGTTCGTGCTAGAGGCGGTCTCGGTGATCGTCCAGGTCACGTCCTACCGGTTTTTCGGCAAGCGGGTGTTCCGCATGGCGCCGCTGCATCACCATTACGAGCAGAAGGGGTGGCCCGAATCCACCGTGGTGATCCGTTTTTGGATTATCAGCGTGGTTCTTGCCCTTGCTGGCCTCGCGACCCTGAAATTGCGCTAAATTCCTCTCGATGATTCCCGTGACGATCTACGCTGGCCGCGACGTTGCGGTTGTCGGCGCAGGGCTCAGCGGCCTGGCGACGGCGCGTGCGCTCGAGGCCGGCGGCGCCCATGTCGCCGTCTGGGACGACAAGGAAGGCGCGCGCGACGAGGCGGCCGCCGCCGGCCTGACCGTCGCCGATCTCACCACCGCCGATTTCTCGCGCTTCGCCGCGCTCGTGCTCGCGCCCGGCGTTCCATTGACCCATCCCGAGCCCCATTGGAGCGTCAGACGGGCGCGCGCGTCAGGCATCGAGGTCGTCGGCGACGTCGAGCTGTTCTTCCGCGAGCGCGCGGGGCAGCAGGCGGGGGCCAAGGTCGTCGTCGTCACCGGCACGAACGGCAAGTCGACCACCGCCGCGCTCACCGCGCATTTATTGAGTGCCGCAGGCAAGCGCGTGGCGCTCGGCGGCAATATCGGCAAGGCGGTGCTCGATCTCGACCCGTTCGCCGACGGCCTCACTTATGTATTGGAGCTGTCGTCGTTCCAGATCGACCTCACGCCGTCGCTTGCGCCTGACGCCGCGGCGCTCCTCAACATCACGCCTGATCATCTCGACCGCCACGGCACGCTCGCCGACTATGCGCGCATCAAGGCCCAAGTCTTCGCGCAGCTTGGGGCCGACGCCACCGCCGTGATCGGCGTCGACGACGAGCCCTGCCGCGCCATCGCCGAGACCTTGCACGGGCCGTATGCGGTCAAGCGCATCGCCGTCGGGCACGCCGTCCAAAGCGGCGTGTGGGCCGAGGACTCCGTGCTGGTGGAGATGGAAGGCGGCCAAGAGGTCGCCCGCGCCGACCTTGCCGGCATCGGCGCCTTGCGCGGCGCCCACAACTGGCAGAACGCGGCTGCGGCTTATGCCCTGGCCCGCTCGCAAGGGCTGGATTCGGCGGCGATCCAAGAGGGTCTCAAGAGCTTCGCCGGCCTCGCCCATCGCATGGAGCAGGTGGCGCGCCGGGGAAAAGTGCTTTTCGTCAACGATTCCAAGGCCACCAACGCCGACGCGGCCGGCAAGGCCCTGGCAAGTTTCGGCGACATATATTGGATTATCGGTGGTCGGGCGAAGGAGGGTGGACTGTCGGGGCTTGAGCCGTTCTTTCCGCGGATCGTGCGCGCCTACCTGATCGGCGAGGCGGCGGACGATTTCGCGCGCCAGTTGGGCCAGCGGGTCGATCATATCGTTTGCGGCACGCTCGATCGCGCCGTTGCGCAAGCCGCGGCCGATGCAAACCGCTCCGGCGCGGCCGAGCCCGTGGTGCTGCTGTCGCCAGCCTGCGCCTCCTACGATCAATTCGCGAATTTCGCCAAGCGCGGCGACGCCTTCCGCGACATCGTGCTCCGTCTCGACGGGGCTAAGAGCGTCGAGAAGGGCAGGGCGGCATGAGGATCACGCGCGCCGACAAGAGCGTCCTCTCCGACTGGTGGTTCACCGTGGACCGCCTCATGCTGGTCGGGCTCCTGCTGCTCATGGGCGCAGGTCTCGTGCTCTCCCTTGCGGCAAGCCCGCCGATTGCCGAGAAATACGATCTTGAGCCGTTTTATTTCGTGCGCCGCCACGCGGCGCTGCTCTTGCCCGCCGTGTTCCTGATGTTCGCCGCCTCCACGCTGACGCCGAAACAGATCAGACGGGCGAGCCTCATCATCTTCCTTGTCGGCATCGCGCTGATGGTCCTCATCTTGTTTTTGGGACCGGAGGTCAAAGGCGCCAAGCGCTGGCTCCAGTTGGGCGCCTTCTCGCTGCAGCCCTCGGAGTTCGTGAAGCCCGCCTTCATCGTGCTCACCGCCTGGCTCTTCAACGAAAGCCAGAAGCGAAAGGACGTCCCGGGGCTCGAGCTCGCCATCCTGCTCTACGCGGTCTTCGCGTTGCTCCTTGTGCTCCAGCCCGATTTCGGTCAGACGCTTCTTGTAACGCTCGTCTGGGGTGCGTTGTTTTATATGGCGGGGATCAATCTCATCTGGATCGGGGCGCTCGTTGCTACGGCCGTCGCTGGCCTGGTCGCGGCCTATTTCCTTGTCCCCCACGTCGCCTCGCGCATCGACCGCTTTCTCGATCCTGCCTCGGGCGACACCTATCAGGCGGACCGGTCGCTGGACTCTTTCCTTCACGGTGGCTGGTTCGGCCGTGGGCCCGGCGAAGGGACGGTGAAGGACGTGCTTCCCGATTCCCACACCGACTTCATCTTCGCTGTGGCCGCCGAGGAATACGGCCTGATCGCCTGCTTGATCTTATTGACCTTGTTCGCCTTCGTGGTGCTGCGGGGCCTGTCTAAGGCCTCGCAGGAGCCTGACGGGTTCATCAGGCACGCGGTCGCGGGACTGATCATGCTGTTCGGCTTGCAGACCTTGATTAATATGGCGGTGAATGTCGGGCTGCTCCCCGCCAAGGGCATGACCCTGCCGTTCATCTCCTATGGCGGCTCCTCGCTGCTCGCCATGGCGCTGACCATGGGGTTTGCCCTGGGGCTGACCCGTAAACGGCCGAGGGCGGGACAGATCAGACATCCGGCACGGGCCGGACCCGAGGAAGAGACGGCAGCCGCAAGGGGGCAGACGGCGTGAGTTCTCGCACCATCCTTCTCGCCGCTGGGGGCACCGGGGGACATCTGTTCCCGGCTGCGGCTCTCGCCCAGGAGCTTGGGCGCCGCGGCTTCGCCGTCGAGCTCGTGACCGACGACCGCGCCGAGAAATACGGCGCCGATTTTCCCGCCCGCGCCACCTACCAGGTTCCGTCCGCGACCTTCACCAGCCGCGCGCCGCTTGACGTGATGAAGACGCTGGGGCGTCTCACCACGGGCTTCTTGCGGGCGCGCCGCCTGCTGGAAATGGTGCAGCCGCTGGTGGTCGTCGGCTTCGGCGGCTATCCCACGCTGCCGCCGATCATGGCGGCGCGGTCCCTCGGCATCCCCACCATGATCCACGAGCAGAACGCGGTGATGGGGCGCGCCAACCGGTTTTTGTCGCGCTTCGCCGACGCCATTGCGCTCTCCTTTACGCCGACCAAGCGCCTGCGGCCCAGCGCCGAGGCGCGCGCGCAACTCACGGGCAATCCCGTGCGCGACGAGGTGCTCGCTTATCGCAAGGTTGCCTACGCGCCGCCGGAACCCGCCGGCCGCCTGCTTCTCCTGATCTTCGGCGGCAGCCAGGGCGCGCATTTCTTTGCCGAGGCTCTGCCGCCGGCGCTCGAGCTGATGCCGTCGGCGGCCCGCTGGCGTCTCACGGTCGTGCAACAGGTGCGTCCCGAGGACCTCGCCCAAGTGCGCGAGGCCTATAAGGAAGCCAGTATCGCGGCGCATCTCGCGCCGTTCTTCCGCGACCTGCCGGAGCGGATCGCCAACGCCCATCTGGTGATCGCGCGCGCCGGCGCTTCGACCGTGGCGGAATTGACGGCGATCGGCCGTCCATGCCTTCTGGTGCCGCTGCCCCATGCCCTTGACAACGATCAGCTCGAAAATGCAACTCGGTTGGAAGACGCCGGCGGCGGCTGGTGCCTGCGCCAGTCGGAGATCACGCCCGAACGCCTGTCGGAGGAGCTTGCCCGGCTGCTCGGCGCGCCGGACCTCCTGGCCAAGGCCGCGGCCAAGTCCAAGGCCATGGGCGGTACGGAAGCCGTAAAGAAGCTCGCCGACCTCACCGAGGCGCTGGCGGGACCCGAAGAGTAGGCGTTCAGTGATGCATTTGCCTCCGCCGGAAACGACAGGCCTATTCCACATCGTGGGCATTGGCGGCATCGGCATGAGCGCGATCGCCGAGGTGATGCACACGCGCGGCTATCGGGTGCAGGGTAGCGACCTGAAGGACGGAACCAACCTCGAACGGCTGCGCAGCCGCGGCATTTCCTGCCTCATCGGCCACGACCCAGGTAACGTCAAGGACGCCACCTATCTCGTCATCTCGAGCGCGGTGAAGCCGGGCAATCCCGAGTTCGAGGCGGCGAAGGAACGCGGCATTCCCATCATCCGCCGCGCCGAGATGCTCGCCGAGCTGATGCGCCCGTGCGCCACCGTGTCGGTCACCGGCACCCACGGCAAGACCACCACCACCTCGATCATCGCCGACCTGCTTCATGGCGGCGGGCTCGACCCCACGGTGATCACCGGCGGCATTATCAATGCCTGGGGCACCAACGCGCGCATCGGCAAGGGCGAGTGGATGGTGGTCGAGGCTGACGAGTCCGACGGCACCTTCGTCAAGCTGCCGACGCAGATCGGCGTGGTGACGAATATCGATCCCGAGCACATGGATTTCTGGGAGTCGGAAGAAGCGCTCTATGGTGCGTTCGAGCAATTTATCGATGCCATTCCGTTCTACGGGTCCGTAATCGCCTGTATCGACCACCCGGTGGTACGCGCACTTCTCGCCCAACTGGGTGGCGCCGAGAACGGGCGGCGCACACTCACCTATGGCGTGGCGCGCGACGCCGACATCAAGCTGTTCAATGTGCGTCCAGATCACGCCACCATGACGTTCGACGTCCGCTTGGGCTCAGGTGTTGCAGGTGGCGCCCGCGAGATCAACGATCTGACGCTGCCGGCTCTGGGCCACTACAACGCGCTCAACGCCATTGCCGCGCTGGCCGTGGCCACGGAAGCCGGCGTGAGTGACGAGGTTATCCGCTCGACGCTCGCCGCCTTCTCCGGCGTGAAGCGGCGCTTCAGCCGCGCGGGCGAGTGGCGGGGCGTCGCGGTCTATGACGATTACGCGCACCATCCCGTGGAGATCGCCGCCGTGCTGCGGGGCGCGCGCATGGCAGGCAACGGCCGCATCATCGCCGTGATGCAGCCCCATCGCTATACGCGCCTGCAAGCGCTGTTCAACGAGTTCTCCGCCTGTCTCGACGACGCGGACATTGTCGTGCTGACGCCCGTCTATTCGGCCGGCGAGGCGCCGATCCCCGGCATCGACCGCGACGAGCTCGCCTCCGGCTTGCGCCGCCACGGTCATCCGCACGTGCTGACCGTCGACGATGAGGACTCCTTGACCCTCGCCGTCGCTTCGATCGCCAAGAAAGGCGATCTCGTCGTGGGTCTCGGCGCCGGCACCATCACCGATTGGATCAATGCGCTACCGCGCCGCCTCGGGCAGCACGGGGGAGCCGCGTGAACGGCCCTGCGCTTCTGGCCGAGCTCACCGCAGGCGGGCCGAGTTTGCGCGGGCGCCTGACGCCGGAGGCACCCTTGAAGGACTACACCTGGTTCAGGGTGGGCGGCCCGGCCGAGGTGCTCTACGTGCCGGCCGACGAGGCTGATCTTGCGGCATTCCTGAAGAGCCTGCCGGCGCACATTCCCGTCACGATGATCGGGCTCGGCTCGAACCTTCTCATCCGCGACGGCGGCATCGAGGGCGTGGTCATTCGCCTTGGCCGCGGCTTCGGCGAGATCAAGATCGAAGAGGGGTCGCGCTTGCGCGCCGGCACCGCGGTGCCCGACGTGAAGGTGGCGCGCGCCGCGGCCGATGCCGGCATCGGCGGGCTCTCCTTCTATCGCGGCATTCCCGGCTGCGTCGGCGGCGCGTTGCGCATGAACGGTGGCGCCCATGGCCGCGAAACCTGCGAAGTTTTGGTCGAGGCCCGGGCCGTCGATCGCCAGGGCAACGTGCATGTCGTTCCCGTGGCAGCCATGCATTACGCCTATCGTCATTGCGGCGCGCCGGCGGACTACATCTTCACCGAGGCGCTGTTCCAGGGCGATCCCGGCGATCCCGCCACGATCCTCGCCGAGATGGACGAGATCGCCGCCTATCGCGAGGAGGTGCAGCCCATCAAGAGCCGCACCGGCGGTTCGACCTTCAAGAACCCGCCAGGCCAAAAGTCGTGGCAGCTCATCGATGCCGCCGGCTGCCGCGGCCTTACCGTCGGCGATGCTCGCGTGTCGCAGATGCATTGCAACTTCCTCATCAACGAAGGCAATGCGACGGCTGCCGACCTCGAACAGCTTGGCGAGACCGTGCGGGCGCGGGTGAAGGAGACGAGCGGCGTCGAGCTCGAATGGGAGATTAAGCGGCTCGGCGTCCCCGCATAGCTGTCCCTCACCCCAAGAAGCCGCCGCCAGGGCGGCGTCTCCAAGCGGCCCCGTGCCATGACCCGCAAAAGCAGGTAATCCGTAACCACCGCGCAGGATGATGTGCGCGGGGCCGGCCAAAGGCCGGGCATTTCCGTCTCGATCCAGCCGACGGGGGCTTCCGATGACTGACAAGCGAACGCACGTTGCCGTCCTCATGGGGGGCCTGTCTGCTGAGCGGGAGGTGTCGCTGCGCTCCGGCGAGGCCTGCGCCAAGGCGCTCGAGGAAGAGGGCTATCGCGCCACCCGGCTCGATGTCGGCCGCGACGTCGCCGCGAAGCTCGCCGAGATCAAGCCCGACGTCTGTTTCAACGCGCTGCACGGGCGCTTCGGCGAGGACGGCTGCATCCAGGGCCTGCTGGAGACCTTAGGTCTCCCCTATACGCACTCGGGCGTGCTCGCCTCGGCGCTTGCCATGCACAAGGAGCGCGCCAAGGCGGTCCTGCGCGAGGCCGGCGTGCCCGTCGCCGAGAGCCGCATCGTGCTGCGCGAGGAGGCGGCCAAGGGCCATGTGATGCCGCCGCCCTACGTGATCAAGCCGCCGGCTGAGGGCTCTTCCGTGGGGGTCTATATCGTCCGCGAGGACCAGGCCCACCCGCCCCAGGAGCTGACCTCGGCCGACTGGGCGCTCGGCGAGGAGCTGATGGTCGAGCGCTATATCCCTGGCCGGGAGCTCACCTGCGCTGTCATGGGCGACGAGGCCTTGGGGGTGATCGAGATCCAACCGGCCGGTGGGCTCAAATTCTACGATTATGAGTCGAAATACGCCCCCGGGGGCTCAATTCATGTGCTCCCGGCGCCGCTTAAACCAAATGTTTACCAATTGGTACAGAAGCTGTCCCTAGCGGCTCATAGGGCACTGGGCTGTCGTGGGGTCAGTCGTACCGACTTCCGTCTAGACGACCGGCCAGAAGGCACGGGGGAACTGATCTGCCTTGAGGTCAATACCCAGCCTGGCATGACGTCCACGTCTCTGGTGCCGGAGCTTGCAGCCTATAGCGGCCGCTCGTTCGGCGAGCTCGTCCGCTGGATCGTGGAGGATGCGTCGTGCAATCGCTAGGCCCGGCAAGGGGTTACGCCAGGAGACGGGGGTCGCATGAGGCCCTGCTTGCGCGCGGCATCGCTGCGCCGCAACGGCGTGGCGGTCTGCCCGTGCTGTCCGGCACGCGCGCCCTGATCAGACGCAGCCCGCGCAGCATCCGCCTCGGCCATGTCGGCCGCGATCACCTGCGCGGCAAATGGCTGCTGTTCAGCTTCCTTTTCCTTCTCAGCGCCGTCGGTTATGGCGCCGTCATCGGCGGCCAGACGGGACGCGTGTTCGACGCCACGGTCGCCGGCATCGAGCGCCTCGCCGTCATGGCGGGGTTCGGTGTGGAGCGTGTCACCGTCGAAGGACAGCGCAACACCACCGATGCGGAGATCACCCGCGCGCTTGAGGCGGGCCCCCACACGATGATGCTCGGATTCAATACTGATGCCGCCAAGGAGCGGCTCGAAGCCGTGCCGTGGATCAGGCATGCGCAAGTGATGCGGCTGCTGCCGTCGACGCTTCAGGTCGTCATCGAAGAGCGCAGTCCGTATGCAATTTGGCAGACCAAGGGCCAGACCTACGTGGTCGATGACGAGGGCGCGGTGCTCGCGCCCGCGCTACCGCAAGCCTATCCGGCGTTGCCGCTCGTGGTCGGCGATGGTGCCGGCGAGCACGCGGCCGCGCTCTACCAGGCGCTCGAGCCCTACACGGACTTGAAGCAGAAGATGCTCGCGGCGCTCCGTGTCGGCGACCGGCGCTGGACGCTCAAGCTTCGCTCGGGTCTTGAGATCATGTTGCCCGACGACAATATCGACGTGGCGCTCCAGTCGCTGACCAAGCTTGAGCAGGAGCGCGGCGTTCTTGAACGCGACATCGCGGCGATCGACCTGCGTCTGCTCGATCGCATCACGGTTCGCCTGCGCGCAGCCGCGGCCGTGCCGCCTGCCGATGCGGTTGCGCCAAGCGACGTGCCGACCGCCAGCACCGGCGCCACGCCAAAAGACAAGACATAACGAGGGGCACGGGGGATGGCCTACACGACGACGATCAGGAGCAAGCGCCAGCGCATCGTGACCGCGCTCGACATCGGTACGAGCAAGGTCTGCTGCCTGATCGGCCGGACCTCATCGGCGCCGGAATGGCTCGAAGGCAAGGGCGATCCGGTGCAGTTCGAGGTGCTGGGCTTCGACCACACACGCGCCGAAGGCCTGAAAGCCGGCATGGTCGCCCATCTCGACAGCGCCGAGCACTGCATCCGCGCCGCGGTCGACGCGGCGGAGCGCATGGCGGGCGTGCTGGTTGAAGATGTGCATGTCTCCGTCACCGCCGGCCGTCTCAAGAGCGAGACGTTCTCGGCGAGCGTTGCGCTTCCCGCCAACGCGGTGCGCGAAGACGACATCCAGCGTCTTTTGGCCGGCGGCCGGCAATATGCCGCCCGCGAAAAGCGCACGGTCCTGCATGCGCTGCCCATCAGCTACCGCCTCGACGACAACGGCGGGATCAGCGAGCCGCAAGGCATGTGCGGCGAGCGCCTGTCCGTCGACCTTCATGCCGTGACCGCCGACGACGTGGCCATGCGCAATCTGATGCTGTGCGTCGAGCGTTGCCATCTCGGCGTGGCGAGCCTCGTTGCCGCGCCCTATTCGAGCGCGCTGTCGGTCGTGACCGCGGACGAGGCCAAGCTCGGCGTGGCCTGCATCGACTTCGGCGCCGGCACCACCACGATCTCCGTGATCGCCGACGGGCACTTCATCCACGCCGATGCCATTGCG
>Ga0299913_10004180_pt1 | contig 12051 bp, 9 predicted proteins | sample RVTome_9_FD_201360 | JGI IMG/M metagenome (GOLD analysis project Ga0299913, IMG submission 201360) | Soil microbial communities from uranium-contaminated site in the Upper Colorado River Basin, Wyoming, United States - RVT155D38 (version 2) ... | reverse complement strand
TCACCCACTCCCCATCGGGCGCCGCAGACGCCGGACCAGGTCAAGGTCAATCCCTGGCTTCTCTGGCGCAACGCCGACCCGGCCGAGCCGCAGGTCCTGAGCATCGCGGAGCTGGCCGAGTGCCGCTGCCCGGATCTCTGCGACCGCGACCACGTCTACGAGTAGGAATCGCTCCAGATGGTCCTCACGCCCGACGCTCCGCCCGGAGCTCCGACCGACGCCCCGGCACGCACCGACGCGCTGACCGCCGAGATCGAGGCGACCCGCGACTGGATGACCGGGCCGCGCTTCGACGGCATCACGCGTCTCCACACGCCCCGCCAGGTGGTCGAGCAGCGCGGCTCGATCCCCGCGGGGTACCCGGTGGCGCTCCGTGCGGCCGATCGGCTGCACGCCCGGCTTCGCGAGCTCTTCGCCGAGCGCCGCGCGATCACGACCTTCGGGCCGTACTCGCCCGGGCAGGCTGTGGCGATGAAGCGTGCCGGAATCGAGGGCATCTACCTCGGTGGCTGGGCGACGTCGGCGAAGGGGTCAGCGGACGAGGATCCCGGTCCCGACCTCGCCAGCTATCCGCTCTCGCAGGTCCCGAACGAGGCCGCGGGCATCGTGCGCGGCCTCCTGACGGCCGATCGCAACCAGCGCTTCGCGCGCTCCCGGATGACCGATGCCGAGCGCGCCGCGACCCCGGAGGTCGACTTCACGCCGCTCATCATCGCGGACGCCGACACCGGACACGGTGGCGACGCCCACGTCCGAAACCTCATCCGTCGCTTCGTCGAGGCCGGGGTGCCCGGCTACCACATCGAGGACCAGCGGCCGGGCGCCAAGAAGTGCGGCCACCAGGGCGGCAAGGTGCTCGTCCCGAGCGACGAGCAGATCAAGCGGCTCAACGCGGCGCGTCTCCAGCTCGACATCATGGGCGTGCCCGGCATCGTGGTGGCCCGGACCGACGCGGAGGCCGCCACGCTCATCGACGGATGCGCCGACGAGCGCGACCAGCCGTTCATCCTCGGCGTCACGAATCCCGACGTCCCGCCGTACCGAGTGGCCTACGTGGCGGTCATGCGCCATCTCCACGCTGCCGGGGTCACCGATCTCACCGGTCATCTGCTGTACGCCATCGACGACGAGGTCCATGCCGAGGCCGACGCCTGGCTGGAGCGCACGGGGCTGACCCGCGAGATCGACGAGGCGGCGCGAGCGCACCTTGCCGATTCGGCCGCCTCGGCCGCGTCGACGCTCGACGCGGTGGCCGACCGGTTCATCGAAACGTGGGAGTCGGACGCCGGTCTGACGACCCTCGGCGAGGCCATCGCCGATGCGATCGCCTTCCGCCTCGACCAGGGCGAGGATCCGGGGATCAGCGCCGAGTCATGGCGCGATGAGGCGGGCACCGCCTCATGGGCAGCGATGCGATCTCGGGCGGCCGCACTCGACCTGCCGGTGCGCTGGAACCCCGAGCCGGCCCGCACGCCGGAGGGCTACTACCAGGTCCGCGGGAGTGTCGCGTATGCGATCGCCAAGTCGCTCGCCGCCGCTCCCTTCGCCGACGTCCTGTGGATGGAGACGAAGACCGCCGACCTCGCCGACGCACGCGAGTTCGCGGAGGCGATCCACGCGGTCCATCCCGATCAGATGCTGGCCTACAACCTGTCGCCGTCCTTCAACTGGGACACCACCGGCATGAGCGACGAGGAGATGCGCCGCTTCCCCGAGGAGCTCGGCCAGCTGGGCTTCGTCTTCAACTTCATCACCTACGGCGGCCACCAGATCGATGGCCTGGCGGCGGAGGAGTTCACCACCGCGCTCCTCGAGGACGGGATGCTCGCCCTTGCCCGGCTACAGCGAAAGCTTCGCCTCGTCGAGTCGCCATATCGGACTCCGCAGACGCTGGTCGGCGGACCACGCGCCGATGCGGCCCTCCTCGCCGCCTCCGGTCAGACCGCCACGACGAAGGCGATGGGCGCCGGCTCGACCCAGTCCCAGCACCTCGTCCAGACCGAGGTGCCGCCGAAGCTGCTCGCCGGCTGGCTGCGATCGTGGTCGGCGCATCATGGAATCGAGGGCGAGCCGCGCGTGGCGCTGCGGCCACACACCGCCGGATCCGAGGTGCTCGAGCTGAGCGTCACCGACGACCAGGGCGCTGCGCTCGCCAACGTCGTGTTCGCCGCCATCCATGATCGACGGGGACGGACGATCCTCTCGGTGCGAGACCAGAACACGTTCGATCCGGCGCTGCGCCGGAAGCGGCTCATGACCCTGCTCCACCTCTTCCTGATCCACCGCTACCGCGCGACCTCGATCCACTTCCTGACGCCGACCGATGACAATCGCCGCCAGTGCGAGCGCCTGTCCGCTCGCGGCATCTTCCGCTCGGTGAGCGACGAGGTCGGCGAGATCATCGTGGCCGACGTGGACCCCGCCATGGTCCGGAGCCTGGCGACCGACGAGGCCGCGCTGGCCGTGCTCATCCGGGGTGGCGTCTAGGGCGGCGCGCCACTTGCTGAGGGAGTGAGCATGCGCTCACCCATCGGACCCATCCTCGTCGTACTCGGGCTCGGTACGACCGTCGTGCTCGTGCTGCTCCTGCTGCAGGTCAACGGCCTGCGATCCGACCTGGAGGCGACGCGCGCCGAGGTCGGCGCGCTCCAGGCCCAGGTCGAAACGCAGGAGGCCGGCGTGACGACGGCGGAGCTCCAGCGCGAGCTCGACACCCTCCAGGCCGGCATCCGCGACTGGCTGATCGCGACCGGAGCCGATGGCGGCTTCGACGACGATCCCTCGCAGCCGGCCGGCGGCGGTTCGGTGAGCCAGCTCCTCGAGCGAATGGACGAGGTGCTGGAGCGCATCACCGCGCTCGACGAACGCGTCTCCGACATCTGCGACGGCGTGCCCGTCTGCTGACGGAGGTCCTCAGCCCGCCACCGGTGCGGGCTCTTCGCGGATCGCGACGAGCAGGAGCGCCGCCGCCAGGTAGGACGCGGCCATGACCCCGAAGGCGACCGGGAACCCGAGGTTGGCCGCCACCTGGCCGATGATGAAGGCCCAGAACGCGCCGATCCCGAAGGCAAAGGTGAAGTAGACCGCGAACGCGACGTCGCGCATCGGTCCGGTCGCCCGATCGGCAAGGTACGCCTGGAGCACCGGCGACTCGCTGAAGACCGCCGTCCCGAACGGCAGCAGCAACGGGACCAGGATGAGGAGGTTCGCGCCGGCGATCGTGAACGCGGTGATCCCCACGGCCGAGAGCAGGTAATAGGCGACGAGCGTTCGGCGCCGGCCGATCCGGTCGGAGATCATGCCCGCCAGGATCGGTCCGACGACGGCTCCGACGAGCAGCAGCGCGTAGAGCAGGCCGACGGTCGAGTCGTCGAACCCGAGCGGCCCGGCCAGGTAGAGCACCATGAACGGCGCAACGATATCGAGGCCACGACCGCCGGCCGCCACCAGCGAGGCACCCAGGATGAGCCGCAGATCCCGTCGCCCGACCACCTCGCGAAGGTGCGACCGGACCGATCCGGACGCGCGGGCCCGCTCCCGGTACGCAGCGTGGTCCTCGCGGACGAAGAGCACCACGAGCAGCCCGATGGCGAGCGCCGGGATGCCGAAGAGGGCCAGCGTCGCCTGCCACCCGACGGCGAGCAGGAGGGCGCCGCCCACGAACGGCACGATGATGGTGCCGACGTTGCCACCGGAGATGTGCGCGCTGATCGCGAAGCCGCGCCGCTCGGCGGGATAGAGGTCGCTCAGCAGGGCGTTGCCGACCGGGTGCTGCGGGCTGGCGCCGATGCGGGCGACGCTGATCGCCCCGAGCAGCTGAACCACCGACTGGGAGAGGCCGCCGACCACGAGGCTGGCGCCGAACAGCAGCTGGCCGCCGGCGAGCAGTACCGGCCGTGCGACGTAGCGGGTGAGGAAGCCGTACGCCAGCTGCATCGTGCCGCCGACCGCGGTGGTGATGGCGATGAACGTGCCGATGTCGGCGGCGTTCAGCCCGAACTCCACGATGACGATCGGGTAGACGAGCGGCATGAGGGCCGATTGGGCATGGATCGCGGCGTGCGCCACCGACAGCAGCGTGAGGGTCAGGCCGGCCGAACCGGCCCGGCTGTTACGATCCATGGCCGATGCCCACCTCAGCCACCACCACCGGCAGCAGCCCTCGTGCGAGCGCGCGCGACGCGCCGAGCCTCGAGGCGAGCCTCATCGCGACCGTCGCGCCCGTGATGCGTCATCTCATCGCGCACGCCCGCAAGCGTCGCACGTGGAGCGAGCTGACCTACCAGCAGTACAACGTGCTGCGGATGATCGACACGCTGGGACCGCAGCCACAGGCCGAGGTCGCGCGCCGCCTGATGGTCACCGCCCCGGTGGTCACCCGGCTTGCCTCGACGCTCGCCGACGCCGGGCTGGTCGAGCGCAAGACGGACGCCAAGGATCGGCGCGCGGTGCTGCTGACCCTGACGACAACGGGGCGCCGGCGCGCCCGCGCCATGCGGCGAGACCTCCTGGCCGCGGCGCAGGAGCTGCTCGAACCGCTCCCCGAGGAGCGGCGCGCCGCGGTCGGCGCGGCCCTGGAAGAGCTGCAGGTGCTCCTCCCCCAGCATTCAGCGCGCCGCTGAGGCGGGTCGAGCGGCCTCGGGCGTCGCTCGCGGCTCGGGCCGGCGCGACGAGCTGTCGATGACCGTGACGCCGAGCGAGCCGCGGGACCGCGCGCGTCGCAGCCCGAGCGCCACGATCCCCACTGTCGCGCCCGAGCAGGCAGCCCCCACCAGGAACGCGGCCGGGGTGCCCCACGCCTCGGCGATGGCACCGGCGAAGAGCCCGCCGAGCGGCGCCGACCCGGCGAACACCGTCACGTACAGGGACATGACACGGCCGCGGAGCGCATCGGGCACGTTGGCCTGCACGGTCGCGTTGATCGTGTTGATCATGAGCATCGAGGCGAACCCTGCGCCCATGACCAGGGGCACCGCCATCCACATCGTACGGGACGCGCTGATCCCGACCAGGAGGCCGGCGAAGACGACCCCGCCGATCAGCATCAGCGGAAGCGCGCGTCGTTGGCGCATGAAGGCGAGCGTCAGTGACCCGGTGAGCGAGCCGATGCCCAGCGCGGCGTAGATCGCGCCGTAGCCATCGGCATCCAGCGCGAGGATCTGGGTGGCGAACAGGGGCAGCAGGATCTGGAAGTTGAAGCCGAAGGCCGCGATGCCGGCCAGCAGCGCAAGCGACCAGAACACCAGCGGCGTCCGGGCCGCGTAGACGAAGCCCTCGCGCAGGCTGTCGAGCACCGGCGGGTGGCGCTCCGGTCGCTCGTGGCGCCGGATCTCTCGCGGATTCATCCGCCACAGGGCGGTGACCACGGCGCCATACGTCAGGGTGTTGATCGCCAGGTTGGCGGCGACGCCGGCGGTGCTGGAGCCGGTCATTGCCGCGCCCGCCGCGATGATCACGCCGGCGAGCGCGGGCCCCACCACGCGGGCGGAGTTGAAGGCCATCGAGTTGAGGGCGATCGCGTTGGCCAGGATGTGGCGCGGGACGAGATCGGCCGCAAGCGATTGGCGCACCGGCATGTCGACGGCGTTCACCAGGCCCAGCCAGAACGCCATGACCATCACCATCCAGATCTCGACGACCCCGGTGGCGGTGAGCAGGAACAGGGTGAACGCCTGGCCGGAGGCGGCCACGGCCGTCGCCATCAGGGCGTGGCGCTTGTCGATCCGGTCGGCGAAGACGCCACCGAACGGCGCCAGGAACATGGCCGGGCCGAACTGCAGGACCGCCACGAAGCCGAGCTGGAGCGGGGAGCCGCCGAGCGCCAGGACGAGCCAGGGCAGGCTGACCTGCTGCATCCAGGTGCCGATGTTGCTGACCACCTGGCCGGACCAGAACAGGCGGTAGTTCCGGACCCCGAGCGAGGCGAATCCACGCTTCAGCCCGCCCATTGCGGCGCGGAGCGGCAGCGGGCGCGGCTGATCGGGGCGACCGCCAGGTTGAGGTTCAGCCACGGATCAGGACTCCAGGAGATTGCCCATGCTAACAACCGACCGCCCGGTGCGCGTCAAGCGGCTCGAACCGCCACCGGCTGGCGTGAATCCTCGGCGGGCTCGCTGCGAGCGGCCGGCGAGAGACGCGGCATCTTCACGGATCGCAGGCGCCATGCCACCAGGGCAAGGACGACCGCCCCGAGTGCCGCGCCGATGCTGAACGCGGCGGGCGCGCCAAACGCCTCCGCGAGCGCCCCGGCGAACAGGCCGCCGATGGGCGCCGACCCGGCGAAGACCGTGACGTACAGCGACATCACGCGTCCCCGCAGCTCGTCGGGAACGCTGTTCTGGATCGTCACGTTGATCGTATTGACCATGAGCATCGACGTGAAGCCGATGGCGATGACGACCGGGAAGGCGACGAGCGGGACCCGCACGAACCCGAGGGCGAAGGCCAAGGCCAGGAAGCCGGCGCCACCCCCGACGATGAATCGCACCAGCGGGCGCTGGCTCGTGGCGAAGGCCAGCATCAACGAGCCGCCCAGCGAGCCCGCGCCCATCGCGGCGAACAGCGCACCGTAGCCGCCGGAGTCGAGCAACAGGGCGTCCCGCACGAAGATCGGCAGGAGGGTCTGGAAGTTCATCGCCAGCGCCGCGATGCCGCCGAGCAGGACGAGCGGCCACAGCACCGTGGGGGTCGCGCGCGCGTAGCGCAGCCCCTCGCCCAGGCTGGCTCTGACGGAGGGGAACACCGCGGGCCGCGGGGCGCGGTGCAGGCTGTCCGACTGGATCAACAGCAGCCCCGCGATCACCGACACGAAGCTGACCGCATTCACGCCGAAGTTGATCGCGACCCCGAAGACGGCGATCGTGACGCCGGCCACGGCGGGCCCCACGACGCGCGACAGGTTGAACGACGTCGAGCTGAGCGCGATGGCGTTCACGAGGTCCTCGCGTGGGACGAGCTCGGCGACGAACGACTGCCTGACGGGCATCTCCACCGCGTTCACGAACCCCGCCACCAGGGCCAGCAGGTAGACGTGCCAGATCTCGACCACGCCGGTCAGCGCCAGCACGAACAGCGTGGAGGCCTGGACCATGGCGATCGTGTTGACCGCGATGAGCATCCGCCGCTTGTCGACGCGATCGGCGAGCACCCCGCCCAGCGGCGCCAGGAACAGCGATGGGCCGAACATGAAGGCCATCACGAACCCCAGCTGAAGCGGCGAGCCGCCGAGCTGGAGCACGAGCCACGGGAGCGCCACCGACTGCATCCAGGCGCCGATCAGGCTGCCGATCTGGCCGAACCAGAACCGCCGGTAGTTCGGGTGCCGCATGGCCACGAACCCGCGCGAGAAGCCGGTGCCGCGAGCGGGCGGCAACGACGCCGCCCCCTCGGGGCGGCGCGTGGAACGCGTCAGGGTCGGGATCGCGCCGCGGATCCGGCGCGGGAGTTCGGTGATCGTCACTTACTTAGCTATGTTAACAAGTTTCGACGGTTCTGCCAAGTGGCCGATCGTCGCCTCACCAGGACGGATTCGCCATGGCACTCGGCGTCCTCATCGGTCATCATGTCGGCACGAAACGAGCACGCGACCAGGCCCGAGCGATCCCGGTTCGAGCGCCACGACGGCCCCGAGCCCGACGTTGGCGGCCCACGCCCCTCGCCGCCCTCCTGCTGTCGATGCTCGCCTTCACCTCGCCCGCCCTCACGTTCGCTCCGCTCAACGCCTCCGAGCCGGGTGCGGTGCCGCCTGCCGTCGGGCGCGTGGAGGCCCCCGTGCCGCGACTCCCGTCGCTGCTGCCCGGCGAAGCGGCCGTGCCCGCGCCGGTCCGTATCGCGCGTCCTGCAGCGGTGTCGGTCGACCTCGGGGCTCGGTTCGACGCTGCGCTCGATGCGGCGCGAACCGTGGGCGGCGCCTACGGGGTGACCGCGGCCATCGTCCGCGACGGCACGCTTGCCTGGTCGGGCGCCATCGGCCGTTCGCGCGACGGGCTGACGGCGCTGTCGCCCACGAGCCCGATGGTCATCGGCAGCGTCACGAAGACGTTCGTTGCCGCGGCCATCCTGCAGCTCGTCGACGAGGGACGGATCGCGCTGTCCGACCCGGTCCGCGACCACCTGCCCCAGCTCCGCCATGTCAGCCGCGACATCACCGTCCAGCAGCTGCTGGATCACACCAGCGGGCTCGCCGACCTGTTCAACGACACCACCCGGGAGGGCCTCGAGGAGGATCCTTCGCGTTCGTGGACGGCCGACGAGGTGCTGGCCACGGTCCGCGATCCCTGGTACGAGCCGGGCGACGGGTGGGCCTACGCCAACACGAACTACTTCCTGCTCGGCCTGCTGGTCGAGGCCGTCAGCCAGGCTCCGCTTGCCGACGAGCTCAATCGTCGTTTCATGGGTCCGATCGGCCTCGGCGCAACATCCGTCCTGGACGGGACCGCGGCCGGCTCACCGCTGGCACCGGCATGGACGACGATCTTCTGGGGCTCGGGCGCGATGGCCGCCTCGGCCGTCGACCTCGCCCGCTGGGGCGATGCCCTCTACGCCGGCGGACTCCTGGCGCCGGCCACCCGGGCCTCGATGCTCGACGTGAACTCGCACGACTACGGGCTGGGCGTGCAACGGATCGAGGTGGGCGACGTCACCGGCTACGGGCATACCGGCCTGCTGAACACCTACACCACGCTGCTGTTCCACGTCCCGGACGAGGGCGTCACAGTCGCGCTGCTCGTGAACCGCAGCCACGTCGACCTCGGCGGCATGCTCACCGCCGAGCCGTCCGGTGGCCCGTCGCTCCTGGAGCTCGCGCTCGGAGACTGATCGACCGGCGGGGCGGGGCGCGCCACGCGTGGCGCGTGCAGCCAGAGCACGTATCTACGACCCAGGGACCACCGCGTGCACCCACCGCATAGATTGGAGTCTCCATGGGGCTGCGCCGGACCGCCTCGTGCGCCTGGTGCACAAATCGGCCGCGATCAGCCCCGTGCCTCGTAGATGCGTGCGCTCAGCGCACACGGCGCGAGGCGGGCGTCGCTGGAGAGACTCCCGGTCAGTCGCCGTACAGGATGTCGCGGATGACCGGCATCGGCGGCGTGCCGTGGCTGACCACCGATTCGAGGAAGGGGCGCCATTCGAAGGCATCGCCCCGCCGGCGGCGTTCCTCGCGCTCGAGCTCGGTCATCTCCTGGAAGCCCAGGAAGTAGGAGCACAGCTGCGTCGAGGAGAGACGCGCGCGGTTCCACTTCTCGGATGCCTCGGACTGCTCCTGGAAGCCGCCGTCGACCATCATCGACATCGCCTCGGCCTCGGTCATCGTCCCGGAGTGGATGCGGATGTCCATCAGCGTGTTCGTGCAGGCGCGCAGGAAGTACTTCCAGTGGGCGAGCATCAGCGCGGGGTCATCGGCTCCGTACCCCACGTCCATCATCACCTGGGTCACGTACACGGCCCAGCCCTCGGCGAAGACCCCGGAGCCGAAGACGGCGCGCGCCAGCGAGTCGCACCGGTTCGACCAGGCGAGCTGGAGGTAGTGGCCGGGGGTCGCCTCGTGGATGGTGAGGATCTTCAGGGCGTGGGCGTTGTTCTCGCGCAGCATCGACTCGACCTGCGCATCGGTCCATGAGTCCGGTGGCGGGGTGATGGCGAAGAAGCTGTCGAGGCCCTTGTCCAGCGGCCCGGGCGGGATGAGCATCGCGCCCCCGAAGGCGCGCAGGAAGGGCGGTGTCCAGATGATCTGGAGCGGATCCTCCGGGAGACCGATGAGGTCGCGCTCGCGGACGAAGCCGAGGATCCGCTCATGCTCCTCGGTGCAGAAGTCGAGCAGCTCATCGGCCTTCGGATGGTCGAGCCCGATGGCGTCCAGCACCTGCCGAGTCAGCTGGTCCGGGTTGTCGGGCAGCGGCGCGTCCCCCATCCAGGTCGACCACTGCTCCCTGGCGAGGCGCAGCATCTCGGCGCGGACCTCGTCGTAGGCGGCCGCGGCTCGCGCTTCCAGCTCCGCTGGGGTGATCGTGCCCTTCAGGGCGTGGTGGAACTTGCGCTCGTAAAGCTCGCGACCGAGGCGGAAGTCACCGTCGGCATCGGGGAGCAGCTCGTCGCGCAGCCACGCCGTGAACGCCTCGACGGCGGTGGTGGCGGCTTCAGCGGCTGACCCGACGCGGGTTCGAAGCGCCTCGTCGGCCTCCTCTGCCATCCCGACAGCAGTCCGGCACAGGTCCGCAATGCCGGGCATCGTCTGGACCGCCTTCTCGCCGTGGAACCCGGAAACGGCGCGGCCGCGACCCGAGGTCAGGTTCTCGCGGGCCGCATCCAGGACGGCGGGGATGCCCTCCATGCGAGAGGCCGCGCTGGCCAGCCGGTCCGCCACGGGGGCGAACTCGCGCGAGACGAGGCTGAAGAGGCCGCCTCCCAGCAGGTAGACGTAGACGATCGGATTCCACGAGGCCTCGTCAAGCTCCTCCTCCTCGAAGCGCAGCTCGTCGATCGTCGCCCGCAGCACGCGTCGGTCGATCTCCTCCTCGCGGTTCAGTCCCTCGAGGCCGTCGAGCCGACCCCGAACCGCGTCCAGCCAGGCGAGCCGCTCCGCGGCCCCCGCGTCGGTCAGGTCCATCCATCGACCGTCGTGTTCGTGGTTGCCCGCATCGGTGGCATGCACCGGGTACAGGCGGAAGAAGTCGGCGAAGTAGGCGTCCTGCGCCTCGGCAAAGCTCATGGCGCCATGGTGCCATGATGGAAGGCCGATACCGAACGTGAAACGGAGCGACATGGAGACCTGGCAGGCGATCAACACCGTCCGGGTGGTACGCAGGTTCAGCGACGAGCCGATCGACGAGGCGCACCTCGAGCGGATCCTCAACGCCGGGAGGCGGACGGGTAGCTCGAAGAACGACCAGCACTGGGCGTTCATCGTCATCCGCGACCGAGCGCACCTGGCCGAGCTGGCGAAGGTCGGACACTACGCCGACCACCTCGCCGATGCCACGTTGGCGGTCGCGCTGGTCACGCCCGATGCCACCGGCCACTACAACAACTCGGTCATGTGGGATTCGGGACGTGCGGCACAGAACATGGTGCTGGCCGCCTGGGAGCTCGGAATCGGGAGCGTGCCGGCGACGGTGTACGACCACGCGCTGGCGCATCGTCTGCTGGGGCTGCCGGAGGATCGGCGATGCGACTTCCTCCTGTCGTTCGGTCACCCGGCCGACCCGGAGAAGCTGACTGCGCCGAACCGCGCCGGAGGGCGCGTTCCGCTGTCCGACCTCGTCCATGAGGAGCGCTGGTAACGCGCCGGGAACGGGGTCGGTCGGCGGTGAGCCTCGTGGCGCGGTCTACGGCCGCATCTCGACCGACTCCACGATCGCGAGGATCTCCGCGATCTCCTCGGAAGAGAGGACGCCGGGGCGGTAGGCACCGACGACCGCCAGGACACGACCTCCGACGTCGAAGACGTGGAGCACGTTGACCTCACCAGCATGGACGCCGTTCGTGCGCCCGGGGACCGACCACGTGCGAAGCGCCTGGCACTGCGGATCCGCCGGGGCCGTGACGACCACCTGCTGACCGGCGAGGCCGCCTCGGGTGACCTCGACCGGCTCGGTGACCGAGAAGCCCGCCAGATCCGCCACGGCAGAGAGGAACGCCTCGACAGAGCGGCCGGCCGGCGGGTCCAGCAGCCGGGTGTTGCACGGATTGACCACGACGTTCTCCACGGCGAGGAGTGAGACGCCGCCTGCGTCATGGGTCCGGCTGCACAGGCCCTGCTCGAAGGCGCTGTACACGCAGGCATTCCACCCATCCGGTACCTCGAAGGTCACGTCGGCCGGAAAGCCATTGCCGAGCCGATACCTTCCCGATTCGATCGGGATGAGGCCGGTCGGAAGGTCCGTCGCCCGCGACGTCGGCGACGGCGTCGCATCGTCCGTTCCGGGTCCTCCGACGCGGTCGCCGGTCAGCAGGCCGAATCCGAGGAGCGTGATCGCGACGGCGACCGCGGCCCCCGCGAGCGCGACGGCCATGATGTTGTTCGTGGGTCGAGCCCGGGGCCGCGGCCACCAT
>Ga0299913_10004179_pt1 | contig 12051 bp, 11 predicted proteins | sample RVTome_9_FD_201360 | JGI IMG/M metagenome (GOLD analysis project Ga0299913, IMG submission 201360) | Soil microbial communities from uranium-contaminated site in the Upper Colorado River Basin, Wyoming, United States - RVT155D38 (version 2) ... | reverse complement strand
CATCGCGCGCGCGACGCCTCCGAACGGCGACATCGGCTCAGCCGGCCGGCGCGACGTTGTGGTTCCGCCGGAACAGGTTCCCCGGGTCGACCGCGGCCTTCACCCGCGCGAGGCGCTCGCCCGTCGCTCCAGGATAGGCACGGCGGACGGCCGCCGGGTCCTCCGCCTCGAGGAAGTTCACGTATGCCCCCGCGGCGCCCTGGCGCAGGTCGTCCGCGAACGCCTCCACCCAGGCGTCCTTCACCGCCTGGTCCTCGCCACCGGCGTGGAAGGCCACGCAGATCGCCATGATCTTCCGGGACCGATGGGCGAACGCGGTCGCGTCGGCCGGAACGCGCGCCATGGCGCCGCCGAGCACGCGCAGCTGGGTGGCCCGCATCGGCGAATCGGAGGCCTCGAGGTGTCGCACGATCGCGCTCGCCTCGGCCGGTCCGACGCGGTCCATGAAGAAGGTGCGCCCGACCACCAGCGGCCGGAAGTCCTCGCCGGCTTCCTCCTCCGGCGGATACATCTCCGGGTAGGAGATCGGCTTCACGAGGTCGGCCAACGGCTCGGCCAGGGCCCGGAACGGGGCCATCGCCGCCTCGCCGGCCTCCACGTCGCCGACGTGGCAGAGCATGGCGAGGATCACGATGGTGCCGTGGTGCTCCTCCGGGACGAAGGGCATCGGCGGGCAGTTCATGACGTTCGCAATCGTCGACAGCTCCTCGGGCGCCGCCTCGGCTGCGGCCAGGAAGCCCTCGACCGTCTCGGGCGTTGCCGGCAGGACGAGGATGCCGCCCACGACGCCGTCGAGCGCGTGAAGCCGATACTGGAAGCGGGTCACGACGCCGAAGTTACCGCCGCCGCCCCGAATGGCCCAGAACAGGTCCGGGTCGTGGTCGGCGTCGACGGTCCGGATCTCGCCGTCGGCGGTGACGATCTCCGCCGCCAGCACCGAGTCGATCGTCATGCCGTGCTTGCGCACGAGGTAGCCGATGCCGCCGCCGGTCGTGATGCCGCCGATGCCCACCGACGCGGTGTCGCCGAACCCGACCGCCAACCCGTGCTCGGCCGTCGCGACCGTCACCTCGCCCGCGGTCAGCCCCGTCTCGGCCCAGGCCGTCCGTGCCTCCGCGTCGATCTCGAGGCCCTTCATCTCGACGAGGTCGATCACGATCCCGCCGTCCGTGGTCCCGTGCCCCGCGCCGGAGTGGCCGCCGCTGCGCACCGCGAGCTCCGTCGCCGTCTCACGCGCGAAGGCCACGACGGCGGCCACGTCCCGAACGTCGCGCACGCGCACGATGGCGGCGGGGCGCAGGTCGTACCCGCCGGCCTTCACCAGGCGGGCCGACTCATAATCAGGATCCGAGGGGGTGATCAGGCGCCCGCTCAGGTTGGCGCGCAGTCCGTCGAGGGTGGTGGTCTCGGCTGCGGTCGTCACGTGCCGCTCCTCCGTGTGTGATGTCTGTCGTGGGTTTGACCGGGTGCCGGATCGGAACTCATCGGCGCGGCAAGGATGATCGGCATTCCTGACCATCCGTGTCAGGTTCGCACGGCAGCCTGATCGTCGACCGATGAGTTTCGATCCGCCAGCTGGTCAGGGCAGCATCAACCACCGATGAGAGACTTCGACCGATGACGACGACGACCCCACCCCAGAAGGCGACCCGACGCGAGTGGGTCGGCCTCGCCGTGCTGGCCCTCGCCTGCCTGCTGTACGTCATGGACCTCACCGTCCTCCACCTGGCGGTGCCGGCCATGAGCGCCGATCTCCAGCCGACGAGCGCCCAGCTGCTGTGGATCATCGACATCTACGGCTTCCTGGTCGCGGGGTCGCTGATCACGATGGGGACGCTCGGCGACCGGATCGGCCGCCGTCGGCTGCTGATGATCGGTGCCGGCGCGTTCGGGCTGGTCTCGATCATGGCAGCGTTCAGTGTGAGCGCCGAGATGCTGATCCTGAGCCGCGCGCTCCTCGGGATCGCCGGGGCGACCCTGGCACCGGGCACGCTGAGCCTCATCTTCCACATGTTCACCGACCCGCGGGAGCGTTCGATCGCCGTCGGCGTCTGGATCGGCAGCTTCAGTGCCGGCAGCGCCGTCGGCCCGGTGCTCGGCGGCGTGATGCTCGAGTTCTTCTGGTGGGGATCGGTCTTCCTGCTCGCCCTGCCGGTGATGGCCGCGCTGCTGATCCTGGGGCCGCGCGTGCTGCCGGAGTACCGGGACCCGGACGCCGGCCGCCTGGATCCGGTGAGCGCCGGCATGTCGATCGTGGCCCTGCTGGCGATCATCTTCGGGCTGAAGGAGATCGCCCAGTCGGGCGTGGGTCCGCTGCCGATCGCCGCCATCGCATCCGGCGTGGTGGTCGGGGGCCTGTGGGTTCGCCGGCAGCAGCGCCTCGACGACCCGATGATCGACGTCGGCCTCTTCCGCGTCCGCGCCTTCAACTCGGCGCTGGCGGTGAACTTCCTGTCGATCTTCACGATGGTCGGCTACTTCCTGTTCGTCGCGCAGTACCTGCAGCTCGTCATCGGCCTCTCGCCGCTCGAGGCCGGCCTGTGGTCGCTTCCATCGGCCGTGGCGTTCGTCGTGGGCTCGCAGCTGGCGCCGCGGATCGTGCAGCGCATGCGTCCCGCCTACCTGATCGGCGGCGGCCTGGCGATCGCCGCGGTCGGGCTGCTGATGCTGACGCGCGTCGGAACGACGGATGGGCTGCCGCTCCTGGTCGCCTCCTCGATCGTCATCTCGATCGGCCTGGCGCCGGTCTTCGGGCTGACCACCGAGCTCATCGTCGGCTCGGCACCGCCGGAGCGGGCCGGGGCCGCCTCGGGCATCAGCGAGACGGCGTCCGAGCTCGGCGGGGCGCTCGGCATCGCGTTGCTCGGCAGCATCGGCGTCGCGATCTATCGAGGCGAGGTCGCCGCCGACCTGCCGTCGGGAATTCCCGCGGATGCGGCCGCCGTCGCGACCGACACGCTCGGGGGAGCGGTGGGCGTGGCGACGCAGCTGCCGGCGGATACCGCCGCGGCCGTCCTCGACGTGGCCCGCAACGCGTTCGTCACCGGCATGCAGATCACGACGGGGATCGCCGCCGGGATCGCGATCGGCCTGGCCATCCTGGCGGTCGTCGCGCTCCGCTCATCGACCATCGGCGGCGACGGCGAAGGTGATGAGGCAGGGATGAGCGAGGACGCGGGAATCTCGTCATCGCGTCCCCCGGAGCAGGTGGCCCACATCGCGCCGTGCGAGGTCGCCGCCGACTGAGCTCCCTGCCGCCGACCCATCGGCCGCGCGCCGCAGTCGCGCCGCAGTCCCGATGCGGACGATGGCGGCATGAACGCAGACCTCGCAACCGTCCCGGCCCGCCGTCGGAGCTCCGCGGTCAGCTCGAGCGCACTGCGCGCGGTTCTGCCGCTCGTCGGGAGCGGGCTGAAGCTGATGAGCCTGAACTACGGGGCGCTGAAGTGGATGCTCGAGACGGTGCCGTCCTCGGTGACGGATCGACTCTCACGCGAGCGGGCGCTCGAGACCGCCCGCCATGCCGCCCGCCACGTCCCGGCCTACCGGGCGCGGCTCGAGGCCGTGGCCGTCGACCCCGACCGAATCAGCGCCTTCGACGACCTGCCGGAGACGGACAAGGCGAGCTACGTCGACCGCTGGTCGCTCGCCGAGCGCTGCCTGGACGGCCGGATTCCGCTGCGCGGTACGACGATCGACGAGTCGTCGGGCAGCACCGGCACGCCGTACAACTGGGTCCGATCGGCTGAAGAGCGTCGGCACGTCCGGCGGATGATCGGCTTCTTCGCCCGCTATACCTTCGGGCACGAGCCGCTCGTGGTCCTCAACGCGTTCAGCATGGGCGCGTGGGCGACCGGCATGACCACCGCCCTGGCCCTCGAGCAGAACGGCCTCGTCAAGGCCACCGGGCCGGCGATCGAGAAGATCCTCGGCACGATGCGGCAGCTCGGCACCGGGTACCGGTACCTCATCGTCGGCTATCCGCCGTTCATCAAGCTGCTGCTCGACGAGAGTGAGCGCGACGGCTTCCCGTGGGAGTCCTACCGCACGCACGCGCTCCTCGGCGGCGAGGGCAACTCGGAGGCGCTGCGCGACTACCTCGGGCGGCGGTTCGAGACGGTGTTCTCCGGGTACGGAGCCACCGATGTCGAGATCGGCCTGGCCGCGGAGACGCCGGTCTCCATCGGCCTTCGCCGCCTGGCCGCCGCGCGGCCGGAGATCGCGCAGGCGCTGTTCGGCGAGTCCGCCCGCAGCCCGATGGTCTTCCAGTACAACCCGCTCCTCCATCACATCGAGACGAACGCCAACGGTGAGCTGCTGTTCACTGTCACGCGTCACGCCACCCTGGCCCCCAAGGTCCGCTACAACGTCCACGACGAGGGCGGCGTGATTCGCGACGACGACCTTCGCGCCCGGCTGGCGGACTTCGGCGTCGACCTCGACGCGCTGGATCCAACACGCATGCGCCACGTCCGGATGCCGTACCTGTACGTGTTCGGCCGTCGCGACTCGACCGTGTCGGTCATGGGCGCGAACATCTACCCGGCCGACATCGAGGCCGGCATCTACGCCGATCCCGCCCTGGCCGAGCGCGTGCTCTCCTTCGCCCTGTCCATCCGCGAGGAGCGACCGGGCGAGACGCGGCCGCTCGTGTCCATTCAGCTGGCGCGCGATGAGCCGACCCCTGCGCTGACCGATGCGCTGGCGGCGGCCATCGGCCGGCAGCTGGCGACCCAGAACGCGGATTTCCAGGAGGCGATGCGCGAATACCCGGCGCTGATGGTGCCGATCGTCGAGCTCCACGCCCGTGGCACCGGCCCGTTCGCCGGGGACGGGGACCGGATCAAGCACCGCTACGTCGCTGCCTGAGCGGTCTGGCGTGCGTTCCGCGCCTCGACGGTCGTTCTGGCGCGAAACGCGCGGTCTATCGCTCGGCCGTCACCTCGACGAGCCGATCTCGACCGATTCGAGCACGGGCTCGGCGGTCAGCAGTGCCTCCTCCCACCGCTCGACGGAGCCGCCGACCATGATTGCCAGCAGGCCGTCATCGGTCTCGAAGAACGCGATCCATAGTCGCCGTCCCGGGTCGATCCCGAGCGGCCCTGGCGGGACGTCGATGACCGCGGCATGCGCGCCGCCGGCGTTTTCCACCGTGGCCTGGGCACCGGTCAGGCCACCGATGCGCGACTCGCTCGACTCCACCACGGTGAGGCCGGGGTTCGTGCCGAGGATCTCGACCGCCTCCTCGGGATCGGCCGCGTCGCGCGGCCCCTCGGCGCCGTACACCCCTCGAACGTTCGCGAACTGCACGGCGATGACGTCGGGACTGCCGACGTCCTGCTGGACGTCGAAGAACCCGTCGAACAGCTGGACCGCCCGCCAGCCGCTGTCCAGCTCGATGGTGATCGGCGGCGCGAAGCCCGCACGGCTGTAGCTGCCCGGCGGCAGTGGCAGGTTGCCCTCGGCGAGCTCTCTCACGCTGGGGGGCGCGGCGCTCGGCTCCGTCGTGCGAGGTTCCGCATCGGACGACGGGGTCGCGTCCCCTCCGTCTCCGCAGGCCGCGAGCAGGAGGACCATGAGCGACAGGGGCCCGGGGAGCGCTCTCATCACCTTACCTGTACCCGCGCGGCGGATCAGCCGTTCAGTCAGCGCGCGGGCAGGAGCTCGAAGCGGGCAACGTGGCGCGGGCGCACGCGCTCGAAGTGCCGCCGGTCGAGGGTGTAGATGCGCGTGGCATTCATCCGCTCTGCGATGGTGGCAACGGCCGCATCGGCGAAGCCGATCTCGTGCTCGGCCATCATCCCGACCACCCGGTCGAGGTCAGCCGATGCCCGGGACTCGGTGAAGTCGAGGGCGCAAGACTGCAAGATCCGCACCGACGACGGCGCATCGCTTCGCGGCCATGGCCCGCGATGGATTCCCGCCGGTTCCGGCAGCGCGTACGCTTCTGGGGATGACCTTGGCCGAACGCGTGCGACGCCTCCCGCCCGATCTGTCGGTGGGTGGGCTGCTCATCGACGTGGCCATCGCCGCCGGCCTCACGGTGCTCTCGCTCGTCGCGCTCTTCGCCGGCGCCCCGGACCTCGGACCCGAGGGCGCGGTGAACGTCACGCTCCTGCTGCTGCAGAGCGTCCCCTTGGCCGTCCGGCGACTGCTCCCGATCCCGGTCTTCGTGATCGTGTTCGCCGCGATCATCGTGCAGCTCGTCATCCTGCCCGCCGGCGGCGAGCTGCGGTCGGGCGGGGGACCGCTCGTGGCGCTGTACACGATCGGCGAGCGCCTGGAGCGCCGAATAGCCGTTCCGCTGATGGTCGTGGCACTCGTGATCATCGGCGTCCTGTTCGTCGGTCGTACCCCGATGCCGGACGGGCTCCAGCCGCTCATCCAGACGCAGCTGTTCTTCGCCGCCGCCTGGTTCATCGGTGACTCGGTCCGCATCCGGCGCCTGTACACCCGCAATCTCGAGCGGACCGCGGAGCTGCTCGGTCGCGAGCGCGAGGAACGGGCTCGGCGCGCTGTGGCCGAGGAGCGCGAGCGAATCGCCCGCGAGATGCACGACGCGGTGACCCACCACGTGAGCGTGATCGTCATCCAGGCCGGCGGGGCGCTGCGCGCGCTCGACCGGCGGCCCGCCGAGGTTCGCGGCGCGCTCGAGGCGATCGACCACACCGCCCGCCAGGCGCTCACCGACATGCGCCGCATGCTCGGCATCCTCGGTGAGGCAGACAGCCAAGAACCGATGCCGGGGCTCGACCGGCTCGGCGACCTGCTGGAGCAGGTCCGATCCGCGGGTTTGACCGTGGAGCTGGCGATCGAGGGGCAACGGCGCCGGCTCGACCCCGGCCTCGAGCTGTCCGCCTACCGCATCATCCAGGAAGGGCTCACGAACTCACTGAAGCACGCCGCCGGCGGTCGCGCCCGCGTCACGGTCCGCTACGACCCCGGCTCGCTGGCGATCACCGTCGACGACCAGCGGGGGAGCGGCGACCGTGCACCGATCGAGCCGGAGCACGACGGGCGCGGCCTGGTAGGGATGCGCGAGCGGGTCGCGATGTTCGGCGGGACCTTCGATGCGGCCGCCACCGGTCACGGGTTCCGCGTGCGGGCGCGCCTGCCGCTGGACGAGGCGGAATCCGAGTGAGCATCCGGGTGCTGCTGGTGGACGACCAACAGCTGGTCCGCACCGGATTCCGAATGATCCTCGCCGACGAGGAGGGGATCGAGGTCGTCGGCGAGGCCGCCAACGGTGCGGAGGCGATGGACGCGGTCGCCGAGGTCGGTCCGGACGTGGTGGTCATGGACATCCGGATGCCGGTGATGGACGGGATCGACGCGACGCGCCAGCTCGCGGATCGCCAGGACGCCCCCCGGGTCCTGGTGCTCACGACCTTCGACGCCGACGAGCAAGTGGTCGAGGCCCTCCGGGCGGGTGCCAGTGGCTTCCTGCTGAAGGATGTGGCGCCAAGCGACTTCGTGAAGGCGATCCGGATCGTCGCCTCCGGCGAGGCGCTCATCGCGCCATCGGTCACCCGGCGCCTGCTGGACCGCTTCGCGAAGCTGTCGGTCCCGGCCGACGAGGCATATGCCGAGCGTCTGCGGGAGTTGACCGAGCGGGAGCGGGAGGTCCTGGAGCTCGTCGCCCACGGGCTCTCGAACCGCGAGATCGCGGAGCGACTGGTGCTCGCCGAGCCGACGGTGAAGACGCATGTCTCGCACCTACTCCTCAAGCTCGAGATGCGCGATCGCGCGCAGCTGGTGGTCCTCGCCTACGAGGTCGGCATCGTCCGTCCCGGCTCCGGCTGACCGTCAGATGGCCTGGCGCAGCCGGTCGAGGCGCTCCGCGAGGCGATCGAGCTCCGACTCGGTGTTGTAGTAGTGCACCGAGGCGCGCACCACCTCCGCGAGGCCGCGGTCTTCCATGTCGATCCGCGTGTAGCGGCGTGGCGAGACCGACACGTTGATCGCGTCGGCGCGCAGCCGGCGCTGGACTGCCGCTCCCTCAAGTCCATCGCATGAGAACGAGACGATGCCGCACCGGACGCCGCCCACGTCGAGGACCGTCACGCCCGGCACGCGGGCGAGCCGCTCGCGGAGTGCCGCCCCGAGCCCCTGGACGCGGTCCCAGATCGCTTCGGACCCCCAGCCCAGGGCGTAGTCCACGGCGACGCCCAGGGCGATCTTGGCGGCGTAGTTGGTCTCCCAGTTCTCGAAACGTCGCGCATCGGGCCGAATCCGGTATTCGTCGCGTGCGACCCACTCGGCAGCGTGAAGGTCGAGCAGCGGCGGCTCGAGCTGCCCGATCAGCGATCGGCGAACGTACAGGAACCCGGTCCCGCGCGGGCCGCGGAGGTACTTTCGCCCTGTCGCCGAGAGGATGTCGCAGCCAAGCTCCTCCACGTCGAGCGGGAGCTGGCCGGCTGACTGGCAGGCGTCGAGCAGGAACGGAATGCCGTGCCGCCGCGCCACGCGGCCGACCTCCGCGGCCGGGTTCACCAGTCCGCCATTCGTCGGGACATGGGTGAGCGAGATGAGGCGGACGCGGTCATCGACCATCGCCTCGAGCGCTTCGACCGACACCTGGCCGGTCGGATCGCTGGGCACGATCTCGACCGTCGCGCCCGTCCGGCGGCAGACCTGGAGGAAGGCGACGTAGGTGCTCTCGTACTCCGCGGCCGAGGTGAGGATGCGATCGCCGGGCTCGAACGGGATGGCGTAGAAGGCCATGTCCCAGGCGCGTGTCGCGTTCTCGACGATGGCCAGCTCGTCGCGCGCGCAGTTGAGCAGTCGCGCGATCGCGTCGTACGTGTGCTCCACGGCATCGGCGGCATCAGCGGCCGCCTCGTAGCCGCCGATCGCGGCCTCCCTCTCGAGATGGCCGACCATGGCCGACAGCACGACGTCGGGCATCAGGGCAGCACCGGCATTGTTGAGGTGCACGACTCGCTCGACCCCGGGTGTTTCGCGCCGCGCGCGCTCGACGTCGAATGCTGCTGCTCTGTCGTTCATCGACCCCTCCGGTCATCGCCCGCTGCCACGCGCATCGTCACACATCGCATGGGATGAGCCCGGACCGATACCTCGGTATCGGTCATGACGTAGACGAGCGCGTCGAGAAGCGCAGGCGAGATCGGGACTGCCGATGGACGACACCGATGCCCTGCGGGGCGACCCTTCGAGGCAAGCGAACACGTACGTTCGCACCACTCGGAGGAACAGCTCATGACAAGCCAGGCGGCCATCGAAACGGCCGGACTGACCAAGCACTATCCCGGCGTCAAGGCGCTCAGCGACCTGACGCTGGAGGTCCCCGAGGGAAGCATCTATGGCTTCCTGGGACCGAACGGGGCAGGCAAGACCACCGCCCTCAAGATGCTCGCGGGCCTCACCCGGCCGACGAGCGGCACCGCGGCCGTCGCGGGCATCCCGATCTCGGCCGGCGCCTCGTACCGGCAGGCGGTCGGCTTCCTCGGCCAGGAGCCTCGCTTCTACGGCTGGATGAGCGGCCGTGAGGTGGTCGAGTACGTCGGCTCCCTTTACCCGGCGGATGCCCGCCCGGACAAGGCGCGCATCCAGGAGGTTCTCGACCTTGTCGGCATCGCCGATGCGGCCGATCGGCCCTCGAAGACCTACTCCGGAGGCATGCGGCAGCGGCTGGGCATCGCCCAGGCGATCGTGGCGCGACCGAAGGTCGTCCTGCTGGACGAGCCGGTCAGCGCCCTCGACCCGATCGGCCGGCGCGAGGTCCTCGAGCTGATGACTGCCCTGAAGGGCGAGGTCACCCTCTTCTACTCCACCCACATCCTCGACGACGTGCAGCGCGTCAGCGACCACGTCGCGATCCTCGACCACGGCCAGCTCGTGCGAGCGCAGCCAACGGCCGAGCTCCTGTCCAGCTTCACCCGCGATCGAATGCGCGTCGTCCTCGGCTTCGCGACCGACGACACGGCGGTCGCCCTGGCCGCGATCCCCGGCGTCCTCTCCGTCGAGCCGACCGATCGCGACCCGGATTCCCGGAGCTATCTGCTCCGCATCGACCCCGACAACAGCCCGGCCATCCAGCGCGGCGTGACCCGCCTGGCCGCCGATACCGATCTCACCGTCATCGACAACAGTCTCGTCCGCGAGGGCCTGGAGGACGTCTTCATGCGACTCGTCGACACCAAGGAGCGTGCAGCATGACCGCCAACGTCGCCCAGTCCGCAACCGCGGGCACATCCACCATCGGGTTTCTGCCCGGATTCGGCGCACTCGTCAGAAGGGAGCTCAAGGAGTGGCGTCGGGCACGCCGCTCGTGGATGGTCTTCATCTTCAGCGCCCTGTTCCTGACCCTGGCGTCACTCAACAATTGGCTGATCAGTGTCCTCCCCGGCGACGTGACCGAGGGCGCCGAGCCGCCGATCCTCGACCCGCTGATGAACCTCGTCAGCCCGATCGCAACGCATGTCTTCGTGATCGCGGCGATCTTCGCGGTCATCGCGCTGATCACCGCGGAGCGCGAGAGCGGAACCCTGGCCTGGACCGCGTCCAAGCCCGTGTCGCGCAGCGCGATCTGGATGGCGAAGTTCGCGACTGCGAGCGGCGTGATGTGGCTCCTGGCCGCAGCCCTGCCGCTGGCGGCGACCGTCGCCGTGGTGGTCGTCCTCTACGGCTCGGTGCCGGCCACGACCGTCGCGGCCCTCGCGCTGGGGATGGCCATGATCATCGTCCTGTACATGGCGGTGGCCCTCGCGGCCTCGACCGTGGTGACGAGCCAGGCCGCCGTCGCGGGCATCACCCTGGGGGTGCTGTGGTTCGCACCGATGCTCGGCGCGTTCCTGCCCGACCCGACGTTCATGCCCTGGGCGATCCTCGACTGGTCGGTGCGGCTCGGGGTTGGCCAGCCGGTCAGCATCGTCTCGCCGATCAGCTGGGCGCTGGCCGTCACCGCCCTGACCGCCTTCTCGCTGCGGCGGATGGAGCGCATGGAGCTCTGACCCCTCGCCGTTTCCGCTTCTCGCATCGGCCTCCCGGCTTCCGGGGGGCCGATGTCACGTGGTGCCGATGCCGCACGATGGCCGCTGCCGCATGGCGGCCGATGCCGCGCGGTGGCCGATGTATCGGCCATTCGTGACCCGAACGGCGTTTCAGGCGGGGTTTCGTCGCTGCAGCGGACACCACGCGGCACGAACCGCGCCCCGCGGTGGCCCTCATGCTCACCCGCGTCCGCTGCATCGGAGAAGTCCGCCCAGGCGCCCGTTGAGGCGCGAACTGGCCGATGCAGCGAACGCCTAACCCAGCGATAAGCCGGCGGTAACAGCGGGATGGCATCGTGGATCCATGGCGAGGACTGGCCGACAGGACTCGGTGGCGATGGCGCGCTCGGTGGCCGAGAGCATCGGCATAGAGGTCACCCTCGCCCGGACCAACCTGGCGTTGACCCGCAACGCCGCCGCACGCTTGGCCGGGGTTTCCGCGTCGACCCAGGCACGCGTGGAACGCGGTGACCCATCGGTCCAGATCCGCACGGCCTGTCAGGTTGCCTCTGCGGTCGGGCTGAAGGTGTGGGGAAAGGCCTTCCCGGTGAGCTCGCCGTCGCTCCGCGATACCGGGCAGCTGCGGATCGCCGACATCCTGCGGCGCGCGGCCCACGCGTCGTATCGGATCGTCGTCGAGCTCTCGCTCGACCGTGGCCGGTCCGCCGACATGGCCTTCTTGGGTCCCGACGAGATCATCGTCGTCGAGATCGAACGGCTGCTCGCCGACTTCCAGGCGCAGTACCGATCCGGGATGGCGAAGCGCGACGAGCTGGCGGCCGTCCATCAGCGGCCCGTCCGCCTGGTCCTGGTGATTGAGGACACGCAGCGCAACCGGCGAGCCGTCCAACAGCACACAGCCCTCATTCGATCGGCCCTGCCTGCCGCCTCGCGCGAGATCAGCCGCGTCATCCGGACCCGCATGCCGTTGGGGCGCGACGGCATCCTGTGGATCCGGCCTTCACGCGCAGCCGGCCGATACACCGGCAATCCGTGACCCGAAGGGCGTTTCGGGCGGGGTTTCGTCGCTGCATCGAAC
>Ga0299913_10004178_pt1 | contig 12052 bp, 9 predicted proteins | sample RVTome_9_FD_201360 | JGI IMG/M metagenome (GOLD analysis project Ga0299913, IMG submission 201360) | Soil microbial communities from uranium-contaminated site in the Upper Colorado River Basin, Wyoming, United States - RVT155D38 (version 2) ... | reverse complement strand
CGCGCATGGATGTTGACCATCCCCAACGTCGTGCCGATCGCGGACCTTAAGCCGCGGGAGAGAGCCAGGGTTGCAGGGGTCATCCAGAACATCCGCATCGACCCACGGGAAGGTAGCGGCTCGATCGAGGCCACGATCATCGACGGGTCGGGCCACATGGTTGCGCGCTGGTTAGGTCGGGATCGCATGCCGGGTATCGGGTTGGGGATGGGTTTGGTCATGGGGGGGATGTGTGGTGTCGGCACCGACGGTGAGCTGGTGATGCTCAATCCCGAGTACGACCTCGTTGCGGATCCCGAGACGGGATGAGCAAGACAACCGCCGTCTTCAAACGCATCTTCCTGGGGCGCCCGATGTCCCACGGGGAGATGGAGCACACTCTGCTCCCCAAGACCATCGCGCTCCCCGTCTTCTCGTCCGACCCTCTGTCCTCGAACGCGTACGCGACCCAGGAAGCACTGTTGGTGCTGGCGGCCGTCGGCGCGATGGGCCTCGACCTGATCCAGCCGATCTCGATCGCCGTCGCGACACTCCTCGCGATCGTGGTCACTTCCTATCGACAGACGGTCAAGGCCTATCCCTCCGGTGGGGGCGCGTATCGGGTGGCGCACGAGAACCTCGGCATGTACCCAGGACTTCTTGCTGCTTCGGCATTGCTGATCGACTACGTCCTGACGGTCGCCGTCTCCATCACGGCCGGCGTCGAGGCGATGACGTCGGCCTCTCCCGGACTGCACGAACACAAGATCGCGATCGCATTCCTCTTCATCGGCTTCGTGACGATCATGAATCTCAGAGGGGTCAAGGAGTCCGGATCGCTCTTCGCGATCCCCACCTATGGATTCGTCCTCGCCATCTACGTGATGATCGCTACCGGGTTGTTCCAGTGCACCGTGGGCACCTGTCCGGCCGCCGAGAGCGCGAACCTGCCGTTGCCCGAGACCGAGGCACTCACCTTCTTCCTGATCCTGCGGGCTTTCGCGGCGGGCACCACCGCCCTGACCGGTGTCGAAGCGATCGCCGACGGCGTGCCGGCGTTCCGCTACCCGCAGTCCAAGAACGCGGCGACCACCCTGACGGTCATGGCGGCGCTGTCGATCAGCATGTTCCTGGGGATCTCGTGGCTGGCCGATCACACCCACGTCGTCTACCTGGAGCATCTCGAGGAGCAACGCTCCGTCGTGGCGCAGATCGCGCACGCCGTATTCGGCGGGGGTTTCTTCTTCTATGTCGTGCAGGCGATGTCGGCCGCCATCCTCGTGTTGGCCGCAAACACCGCCTATCAGGACTTCCCACGGTTGTCGTCAATCCTCGCCAAAGACGGCTACATGCCGCACCAGTTCATGAACCGGGGCGACCGTCTCGTCTTCTCGAACGGTGTCGTCATCCTGGCCGTGCTCGCGGGACTACTGATCGTTGTCTTCGACGCCAACCTCACTCGGTTGATCCAGCTGTACCTGGTGGGCGTTTTCATTTCCTTCACGCTGTCTCAGACCGGGATGGTCCTACGGGGGCGCAAGCTCCGCCAGCCCGGTTGGCAACGACGCGCAGCCGTGAGCGGCTTCGGAGGAGCGGTTACGGGCATCGTTCTGGTGGTGATCGCGGCTACCAAATTCCTCAAAGGCGCCTACATCGTTATCGCGGCGATCCCCTTCCTGATGGCCGCGATGCGTTCCGTGAATCGCCACTACCGCAGCGTTTCGGCCGAACTGGCTCATCCGTCGAGGCGACCGACCGATCGGCGTCGAGGGAATCAGCACATGGTGATCTACGTCCGCCAGCTGGATGCCGCCACAGCACGCTCTCTTGGCATGGTTCGGTCGATGCGACCGACCAACATCACCGCGATCACGACCGACGCCGCCACGGGCTCCGCATGGAAACGTCTCGCGCGCGAGGTGCCTTTGACGGTTCTGCGCGGACGCGGAAGCACACGAAAGCTCATTAGGGAGCACATGCTCGAACGCAGATCACTGATCCCTGAGGATGATTTCCTGACACTGGTGGTTCCGGAGCTGCTCGCCTCGGGGAGTCTCTACGAGGTGTTCCGCCGCCCCAGCCTGACGCGACTGAAGGCATCGATGCTGACCGCACCGGGCATACAGTTACTCAACGTCCCTATGGTTCGGGACGAGGTCGATCCTTCGATCGACGAAGCCCTCGAGCCGGCCCGCAACCACGCCCTCGTGCTCGTGTCGGGAGTAAACAACGCAACCCTTCAGGCGATCGAGTACGCGGAGAGCCTGCACGTGACCGATATCCGGGCGATCTCCTTCGGACTGGATCCCGAGCGTACGGAGGAGCTCGGCAACCTGTGGCTCGAGGCGCGGATCCCTCACCCCCTCGAGATCGAGGCTTCGCCCTTCCGCGACATAGGTCTGTCGCTGCGCGATTACATCCGCCAGCTCGACGCAGATGGGATCAACCGGGCCGTTACTGTGATCCTGCCGGAATTCGTCGTGAAGAAGAGACGCCACCAGATCCTCCACGGTCAAACGGCCCTCGTCGTCAAGCGTTACGTGTTGTTCGAGCGAGGCGTCGTCGCGGTCAGCGTCCCCTACCACCTGCACCAAAGCTGACGAGTCGCGGCTCCCGGACCTCCGCGCGGTGCCTGCCACGCGAGGGACGCGACGGCCGCCCGCCTGAACGGCAGGGGGCCTGCTCCTGAGGCGCAGATCGCACGATGCGGCCCCGTTAAGGAGCGATCTGCGCCTCAGAGCCCTCGCTTAGGCAAACACCGGTCTCCGGCCCGGGTCCTTTGGCTAGGCGGCTTCGGCTTCTGCTGCCGCGGCGGCGCCGCCGGGCTCGTCCATCGGGGTGGCCCGGCGCTTCGAGAACGCGATCGAACCGGCGAGGATCACGAGCGCGATGCCGGCGATGGTCAGCCGCGCACCGTCGTTGTCCTGCAGGTTGATGACTGCGGGCAGGATCAGCAGAGAGATCAGGTTCATGACCTTGATCAATGGGTTCAGTGCCGGTCCGGCCGTGTCCTTGAAGGGGTCGCCGACCGTGTCGCCGATAACCGCGGCCTTGTGGGCCTCGGAGCCTTTCCCGCCTTCGTGACCATCCTCGATGTACTTCTTCGCGTTGTCCCATGCGCCTCCGCTGTTGGAGAGGAACACGGCCATGAGCTGCCCGGTCAGGATCACGGCCGCGAGGAACGCGCCGAGTGCCTGGTAGTTGATCCCAAACCCGATGATCACGGGAGACAGCGTCGCAAGGAGAGCGGGGGTCGCCAGCTCTCGTAGCGACGCCGCCGTGCAGATGTCGATCACGGGACCGTAATCGGGGCGGCGCTCGCCGCTCATGATCTTGCCGTCAGCGAACTGGCGACGGACTTCTTGCACGACGATGGAAGCGGTGCGACCCACCGCGCGGATCGCCAGCGCGCTGAACAAGAACGCGATCGAGCCACCGATGAGCAAACCGATGAAGGTCTTTGGATCCGCCACGTTGATCTGGGTTAGTGGATCCCGGAACAGCGCGGTACCAACCTTCTCGATCCCGAGCTCGGAACCGATCGTCTCGATGAAGGATGCAAACAACGCGACCGCCGCGATAACCGCTGAGCCGATCGCGAAGCCCTTCGTCACCGCCTTAGTCGTGTTGCCGACAGCATCGAGGCTGACCATGATCCGCGCGGGCTCGCCGCCGAACTCACCCGACATCTCTGCGATGCCGGCGGCGTTGTCGGCAACCGGACCGTAAGTGTCCTCGGACACCACGACGCCGGTGGTCGCGAGCATCCCCATGCCCGTCAGCGCAACGAGATAGAGGGAGAACTGCAGGTTGCCGCCTCCCAACGCGATCGCGGCCGCGATGGCAGCCGCTATGGCGATCACCGCGTACACGGACGACTCGAGACCCGACGAGAACCCGGACAGGATCGTGGTCGCCGGACCGGTGCGGGTCGCTTCTGCGATCTCGCGCACCGGCTGGTTCTCGGTTGAGGTGAAGTATTCGGTCAGACGGCTGACCACCTGCGCGAGGACGAGACCGATCACGACGGCCCCGAAGACCTTCCAACCATGATTGGTCGTCTCTCCGTCGCGGTTGGTGTTTCCCACGTAGGTCAGGGCCACGATCCCGGTTCCGATCACCGTAAGGATGCCGGCCGTGAGGAAGCCGCGGTTGATCGGAGCCATCGCGCTCTTGTCCTTGTCGGTCGCACGCACCCGGTAGATGCCGACGATCGAGGCCACGACCCCGATCGCACGAGCGATCACCGGAAAGATCAGGCCCAGGGCCGGGTTCACGTCTATCGATTGGAACGCAGCAACGCCCAGGATGATGGACGCGACCAGGGTGACCTCGTAGCTCTCGAACAGGTCGGCCGCCATACCCGCGCAGTCACCTACGTTGTCGCCGACATTGTCGGCGATCGTCGCGGGGTTCCGCGGGTCGTCCTCGGGGATGCCCGCCTCGACCTTGCCTACGAGGTCGGCGCCGACGTCCGCGGCCTTGGTGAAGATGCCACCCCCGACCCGGAGGAACAACGCCAGCAGCGAGCCACCGAACCCGAACCCGATCAAGATCGCAGACGACGTGTTCTGGAAGATCAGAATGATGATCGTCGCGCCGAGCAGCCCAAGGCCGACGGTGAACATCCCCGCGATACCGCCCGTGCGGAAGGCGACCTTCAGTGCCGCAGGCAGGGACCCCGATCGAGCGGCCGCGGCCGTCCTTACATTGCCGCGCACCGCCAGGCTCATGCCGATGAACCCGGTCAGCCCCGACATCAAACAGCCGGCGAGGAACGCCAGCGTCCGGAAGATGCCCGACTGGACGAAGGAGAGCGCTTCGGTATCGTCCGGCTTGAGCACGGCCGTCGACGTCGCGAACACAACGACCGTCAACGGGATCAGGATGATCGCGATCGTCTTGAACTGACGGCGGAGGTATGCGAGAGCCCCCTCCTGGATCGCCGTCGCGATCTCGATCATCTTGGGGGTCCCCTGATCCGCAGCCAGGACCCCGCGCATCAGTTGGAATCCGACGAGGATCGCGGCCACTGCGGTCAGGCCCGAGAAGAACAGCCACGCGAAGTCGGTGCCGCTCAGCTCGAAGACCTGGTATCCCCCTTCCGAAGCTAGAAGCATGTGATTCATGCAGACCTCTCCTTTCTATGGCGTGCCCGCTGCGTTTTCTCTTCCTTCTTCACGTAGATCTGGTTGGCTACTTTCTCGCTGACCGTCCGGTCCTGTCCGTCGACGCGCAACACGATCGGACCGTCGAAGGGATGCTTCTCACGCACTTCGACGCGCACGCCGGGTCGGAGACCGAGCGTGTCGAGGAACTCGACGACGGCGGGCTCGGTTGAACCGGGGACCGCGACGACCGCGACATCACCCGGCTCGAGCGCGTACAAAGGTGGCATGTCGGGGATCTCGAACTCGTCGGGCTCGGGGATCGGGAACCCGTGCGGACAAGTCGCCGGTCGATCGAGAGCCACGTAAAGACGGTCCTCGACCTCCTGCGGGAGGTCGTGCTCGAACGTGCCCGCCAAACGGTCGGCCTCGTTCCACGCGTAACCGAGCATGTCCGACAGGAACCGTTCGACGATGCGATGGCGCCGGATCGCGCGCACCGCCGTCCGCCGTCCCGACGTCGTCAGCTCCACACCGTGATAGGGCTTGTGGTCCAAGAGGTCCCGCTCCGCGAGCCGCTTCACCGTCGCGGTGACGGTGCCGGGAGACACACCGAGCGCCTCCGCCAAGGCTCCCGTATGCGCGTCGGAACCGCCCTTGGTCAGGCGGTAGACGGCCTTGAGCGTCTCGCGATCGGAACGGGAGTAGTTGTCGACCATGATTTCAGCGACCGAGAATCTATCTTTTGCCCCCCCAAAACGTCAAGTGAGCCCCCGTCCACTCCCGCCGGGCCTCCGCGCGGGGTCGCTCGCTGCCGCCCTCCCATCGGGACCACGCTCCGTCGACTCGCTCCTAGCTAGCCGGGCCGGAGACCGGCGCCTGCCTGAGCGAGGGCTCTGAGGCGCACGTCGTCCGCAATGGGCGGACGACGCGACGTGCGCCGAAGGAGCAGGCCACCGCCGATCAGGCGGCGGCCGTCGCGGCCCTCGTGTGGCAGGCGCCGCGCGGAGGCCCGGCGTAATGGGACGGTTGTCGGAGAGCGACTAGCGATTGATGAGCAGGCGGGTGGTTCTTGTGCCGTCGGGGGCGGTCGTCGATTCGTAGCCGTCGACGAGGCTGCGGAGTAGGGCCTCGGACATCACCGCGCGTGACGAGAAGCTGAGGCTGTTGTCGGAGCCAGTGGGCTCGGAGGGCTCGCCGGAGCGATCGGCGATCTCGATCACGATGCGGTCGGCCTCGTCGGTCCAGGTCACGGACACGGGGGAACCAGGGTCCTCGGCCTCACCGGCGAGGACGGCTCTCGAACACGCTTCCGAAACGGCGATCTTGAGGTCGTCCACCTTCTCCTCGTCGAGCCCGGCACCGCGCGCCAAGGCTGCCAGCGCGAGCCGAACCACCCCTACGTAGGGGGAAAGTGCCGGGATCTGTAGTTCGACGGAAGGCACCGGTTAGGTGGCGGCTCCGGATGCGGCCTCGACGGTGTCGTGGATCGGGAAGACCTTGGTCAATCCGGTGATCTTGAAGATCTTGAGGATCTTGTCCTGCGTGCAGACCAGAGCAAGGCTCCCATCGTGGGCCTTCACGCGCTTGAGCGCGCCGACGAGCACGCCCAACCCGGTCGAATCGAGGAAGTCGACGCCCTCGAGATTCACGATCACGTCGTAGGAACCTTCGGAGACGAGCTCGATGAGCTTCTCTCGCAGCTTCGGGGCCGTGTAGACGTCGATCTCACCCTTGACGTCGACGATCGCGTGCGAGTCCACCTTTCGTACGTCCAGACCTAGCTCCATCTGAAGGTGCCCTCCCGTCCTGGAACGAATGAGCCGACATCCTATAGACGCCCTCCGGTATGCCCTTCGTTCCGGGCCGACCAAACCTGGGGCTTCATCTGGTGATTTACGTATGGCCCGGAAGGACTATCTCGACCCACAGTGGTGTTGGAGATTTTGGGCAGGCAGGGCGGGCAACCGGATGGATCCCTTCTTCGTTGGGCTAAAGGTCGGCGGATATCCGTCGATTCGCCCGATGCAGGTCCTATCTTCTTTGAGGTTTTTGTTAATTACTGGGGCTAGGGGTATCCGATGAGCACAGCTGCACCCAGTTCCCGCCTCGGCTGGCGCTTACTCCCGGCCGTAGTGGCGGGCGCCGCCATGGTCATCGCGGCGAGCATCGTCATCGACGCCCTCCGCAGCAATCCCGAGCTCCTCGTCGCCCCCGATCCTGTTGCGGAACCGGTTGCACCGGCCGCGATCGAAGCCCCCGCATGGGACATGCGGGTGTTTCCGGCCGGGACCCGCGGGGGTCTCACGAAGATCCAACGCCGCCGCTTCGAAGCCCAGCGCCCGGAGATCACGAAGATCGTCCGCAAGGTCTTCGGCGCGATCGCCGGCGAGCGAGGGCTGAATGCCCTCGTCGCACGACACTTCACCAAGGATGCAGCGCGCGCGCTGCTTCGCGCCAAGGTGGCCGTCCCCGCGGGTGCCGACACCGTCGTGATCCAGCGTCGGAAGGCGTCGATCGGCATCCAGGGAACGCCCCCACGCACCGCGGCCGCACGGATCACGCTGCGGGCAAAAGCCGAGGTTGGTCCCCGCACCGTGCGGTGGTCCGACCGCGCGACGCTGTGGTTGGAGCGCTCGAAGCGCGGCTGGCAGGTCATCGCCTTCGATCTCATCCGGGACCGGTCGTGATCCGCCGAGCCGCAGCGCTTCTCTTGACGATCGCCGTCGTCGCCGGTGTCACGACCCTCACCGGCCCCATCAACGCGGCCCCGGTCGTGATGGGCAGCCTCCGGGAGAGCTTCCAGCCCACCGACGGCAAGGTCTTCATCCTGGTCATCGGCAACGACTCCCGCTCCGGCAACCCCACACACTCGCGCGCCGACGCGATCCATATCGTCGGGATCAATACCAAGACGATGAAGGCCGGGATCCTGAACTTCCCGCGCGACTCGTGGGTCAACATCCCCGGGCGCGGATCGGGCAAGATCAACGAGGCCCTGTACCACGGCGGGCCGGCGCTGCTGGCGCAGACCCTCCAGAACGTGACGGGTATAGATCTCGACTACTGGGCAATGGTGGGCTTCCAGCACTTCCGGAAGATCATCCACGCGCTCGGAGGGGTGAAGATGCATGTGCCTACACGCGTCTACGATCCTCGCGGCTCGGGAGCGCGTCTCAGCGCGGGAATGCAGAAGCTTGGGTCGCATCAGGCGCTCGCCTATCTCCGAACGCGCCACAGTTTCGGCGGCGGTGACGTCACCCGTACGTCCAACCAAGGTCGCTTCCTCATCGCTCTTCTAAAGAAACTCCGCGGTGAGGTCGGTCATAGCCCTGCCGCATTACTGCGGTGGATGTCGGTAACGCAACGCTACGCGCGCTACGACATGTCCGCAGACGAACTGTTCAGGTTGGGAGTCATTGCGACTCAGCTCAAGCCGAAGGACGTGGACAGCGTCACGGTGCCCGTTTCAGTTGGGTCGGTCGGAGCCGCCAGCGTCGTGTTCATCTCCGGCGGGGCCCGCTCGATCTACCAGCGGTTCAGGCTGAACGGCTCTCTCTAGCTTCGATCCCCGTAGCTCGCTGTTCTTTGGGCAGCGTCATCCGGAAGCGGGAGCCCTTGCCCGGCTCACTCTGGACCTGGATATCACCCCGATGCATCCGAACCAGCTCCAGCGCGATGTTGAGCCCTACCCCCGTCCCGTAGGCCTTCCTCGTCATCGAGGAGTCGACCTGATAGAAGCGGTCGAAGATCCGGTTCTGCTCCTCGATCGATATCCCGATCCCGCGATCGATCACATCCACCGCTACCTCGTGACCGTAGTCGTGAACGACTATCTCTATCTCGGATTCTTCCGGAGAGAACTTGGCCGCGTTGTCGATCAGGTTGTAAAGGGCGCGGGAGATCAGCGGTGGATCGCAAACCACGACCGGAACGACGCCGTCAGAGTCGAGCTTGATGGTCTGGCGCACCTGCCCCCGGAAGCCGTCCGCCTGAAGTTTCACGAGCGCCATGACGTCGGTCGGTTCGAGCTGAAAGCTCAGCTGGCCGCGTTCGAGGCTCGCCATGTCGATGAGGTCCTGGATCAGCTTCGCGAGCCGGCCCGACTGGCGGTCGACCATCTCGAGCAGCGAACGGGCCTCAGCAGGGTCGAGCTCCACGTCCTCGCGCAACAAGGTCCCGGTCGCGCCCTTGATCGTCGTTAGCGGTGTCCTGAGCTCGTGGGTGACGGTCGTGAGGAACCCTGCCTTCAGCCGCGACAGCTCGGCGAATGCCTGGGCGGCAGCTTCCGCGCTGGCCGCGTCTCGCTCGACCCTTCGTGCGTCCTCAACGACGTAAGCCACGAATGCCACAAGCACGAAGATGTAGCCGATGCGCGTCAGAACGTGATACATCGGTGCCCCGCCGTCGACTATCACCACGGTCGCGTACAGCAGGGCGCTCCCGACCGCCGCTAGCGATCCCATCATCCAGCCGAAGCGACCGACCGACGCGGCGGCTTCCGCGTAGAAAAGAGGAAAGAACGGTGAATCGAAGCCGCCGGTTGCATACACCCACGCCGCGATCAGCAGGTTGTCCAGCACCATGTTCACGACGGGCATGACCGTTGGAGCCAGGCGCTCCGGGTTGTAGAAGACGGACGCCACCGCATAGATGCCGGCGACCAGGATTATGGCCAGGACCAGGCCCCGCCGATCGCGCACCTGGGGGAAGGACAGGTACAGCAAAGAGTTGAACGTCACCACCCCGAGCCGGATGAACGAGATGAACCGCTCGGTTCGCCTCAGCCGCTCGCCGTGGCCAAGCGCGGGACTCACGAAAGCCTCCCCTATTAGCCGTTGCCCCCAAGCATGGATATACCTGCGGTTGCTTTGAATACGCAAGTTTGGTGCTGCTAGGGGAAGTTATCCAGGCCCTTGGCGAAAGCTGCGGCCCCGAGCGGCCGGTCGGTGGCGGCCTCGACCAGCGCATCCCATCGAAACAGGCTTCCCGGGCGGAACAGCTTGTCGACGAGGAACGCGCCGGCATCGGCTCTGCCGATCAGGCCCCCGAACCGTTCCTCCGCGGTCGCTTCGAGTTGCCATGCGAGGAGATTGCCGAGCAGGTAGTTCTGGTAATAGACGGGCGCGGCAGCAACGTGGATCTTCGCGGCCCAGTCCGGTGCCGCCCGTCCATCCGGTGGATCGACGTGCTGGAAAGCCGAGACGAGCTCCCACCAGCGGGCATCGAGATCCCCCTCCGGGTCGGAATAGAGGTCTCGCTCGAAGTGGCACATTACGAGCCCCCATCGGGCGAACAGGACCTCTTGGGCCATCGTCGAGCGCCGAAGGTCGGCCTCTATTGCAGCAACCTCGGAGGGATCGCGCCGCGCGATGCCCGTCAGCCATGCCGGGTCTCTCACGAGTCGTCCGCTGAGCAGCGCGGCCGCTTCGGTGGTGAACGTATGCGCCGCTCGGCGCAGAAGATAAGGAAGATCCTGGTCGATGCAGATGTCATAGGCAGCATGCCCGGATTCGTGAAGCATGACCCCGATCCAGTGTTCACCGGGCACGATGTTGGCCAGGATGCGCACGTCCTTGCCGCTACGGTCGACGTCAAGGCAGAACGCGTGTTGGCACTTGTTCTGACGCGGGAACAGGTCACTGCCGGCCAGGACACCTGCTAGGTCGATCCCCCAGCCACCGAACGCAGACGCTGCCAGGTCGGGTGCCGATGTGTCTGCGAGCAACCTGTCGAGGCTGACACGTCCATCGGGGGGGAGATTTTGAAAGAAAGGATCGGCGTAGTGCCACGGAAGGAGGCGATCGACACCGAATCTCTCCCGCAGGTGGCCGTCGAGATCCTCTTTCCATGCGTCGAACGGCCCAGTCGTGATCCGGTCGAGCTCACCCAGCAGATCGAACAACCAGTCCTCGTCGATCTCCTGCAGCTGTAACGACATCCTGTAGTAGTCACCGAAACCAAGCTTGTGAGCTGCCTCGTTCCTGAGGCGCGCCAGCTCGCGAACGCGTTCCGCAACGCGCGCCCCGATCTTCTTGGATGCTTCCCACGCGGACCGACGCTCGGCCTCGTCGTTGGAGGTGCGGAGGATCTTTTCGATCTCGTTATCGTTCATTTCCTTACCGTCCACAACCGGACGGTGCGATGCGAACTCGCTCTCGACCGCGCTCGACAGGTCGACGATGCGCGTCCGATGCGATTCGTCCATCTGGTTCCCGGTGAAGCTGAGACGCAGCAGCTCGAGTTGCCGTCTCAAGGCAGGTTCGTGGATCTCCGCCTGCAGAGCGTCTTCGATCGCGCTGAGCGCCTCGGGATCGCCCTTGACGCGTCGAAGTTGGAGCTCGAGATCGGCGCGACGGCGATCGTTCTCTTCGTTGGCTTCGACCTGCGAGTCCCAGTACGCACGATGGAACTCGATCTCGAGATCCTTCACCCGGCTCTCGAGCGAATCGACAAGCCTGTGTGGAGTCAACGCAGCGGCCAGCGGTCCCCCTCCTTCGTCCGTGAGGCCCGCATCCTAGGCTTCGCTCAATGGGAAGGTCCACGGTTCGTCGGAAGGGGCCGGACCAGACTTGGATCGAACACCGCGCGGGCGGTTGCCTGCAGATCGCCCACGACGACGGTTACTTGGGCTGCGGTCGCCCCCGGTCTGCAGAGGCATTCGACGACGCTCCCGCCGTTCGCGGCCGCGTATCGCCGTGCGGCACTAGCGGGCCGACCGTCCCCACCGGGAGCGACCTCCGCTACCGCCGCGAGGGCGGCCGCGTCTGCCGCCGCCTGGGCCCGGGCATCGAGCTCGGCCGATCGACCGATGACACCGGCGGCCGACACCCACACGGCCAGCCACAACCCACAGACCCCCGCGACCAGATAGGTCACGGGACCTCGATCCTCATCGCCACCCGTGCCGTGAGTCGCAGGCGTTCGAACAAGGCGCCGATCAAAGGAACGTCGGCATCGGGGCG
>Ga0299913_10004177_pt1 | contig 12053 bp, 8 predicted proteins | sample RVTome_9_FD_201360 | JGI IMG/M metagenome (GOLD analysis project Ga0299913, IMG submission 201360) | Soil microbial communities from uranium-contaminated site in the Upper Colorado River Basin, Wyoming, United States - RVT155D38 (version 2) ... | reverse complement strand
GGAGATCCCCGAGCACCGACGCGGCGCGGGCGGCGACGGATCCGCAGTGATGGTGACCCTCGTACCTCGCTCCGGGTAGGTAGAAATCACCCTCCCCGGCTATGGGGTCCCTCATCGGGCCGACCGATGTCCCTCGTATGGCACGGCACATTCGCGTCGATCAACAGGAGGGGGCAATAACAGGTCGGGCACGGTTCGCTCGGAAGACGATCGGAATCGCGGTCAGCCTCTTCGTGGTTGGCGCCATGTTCCCCCTCGCTGCGCACGCGGCGCCCCCACGGCGGCTGTCGATCACCGACGCCACCGTGATCGAAGGGGATGGAGGTCCCCAGACCGTGAGCTTCCTGGTCTCATATTCGGGCAAGGGTAGGTCCGGCATCACGGTGAACTACGCGACGTCCAACGGCTCGGCAACGGCGGGCATCGACTACCTCAACGTCGCGGGGGTAGCGGCTCTCCCGAACGGTGGTTGCAAGTGCACGACCATCACGGTCGATGTTGTCGGAGACCTTGCAGAAGAGTCGACGGAGACGTTCAAAGTCAATCTGTCCGCGCCCACGAACGCCTTGATCCGGGACGGCCAGGGCATAGGCACGATCTACGACGACGATGGGCCACCGGCGATCGCTGTCCTGTCGGCGGTCGGCGCTGAGGCAGATGGTGACGTCAACTTCACGATTGCGCTGACGTCCCCCGCGGCAGCTCTTGTCACAGTGGACTACGCGACGAGCGACCTGACCGCCACCGCGGGCAGCGACTATGTGGCGACATCGGGAACGAGCACATTCCTTCCGGGGGATACGGCAGAAACGGTGTCGGTGGAAATCCTCGACGACGTGCTGGTCGAAGAGAACGAGACGTTCATCGTCGCCCTTTCGAACGCGGTCGACGCGACGATCGCGGGTGCCCAAGCCACCGGCACGATCGTGTCCGATGACGACGTTACGTCGGTGACCGGTCCGTCCGTCTCCGTCGGCGACGTGAACGTGATGGAGGGCGATCTGGGCCCCTCAGCCGCGACCTTCACGCTTACGCTGTCCGCGGCGAGCGCTGGAGTAGTGGCGGTCGACTTCGCGACGTCGGACGCTGGTGCGACCGCTGGTGCCGACTACGTCGCCACGTCAGGAACAGCAACGTTCGCGCCGGGGGACGTCGTCGAGACGGTAGATGTTCAGGTAGCGGGTGACACGGTGGACGAAGCTGATGAGCAGTTCGCGCTGAACCTCTCGAACGGCTCCGGCCTAACGATCGCAGACAGCCAGGGCCTTGCCACGATCACGGACGACGACTCGCCAGCCGGCTCCGTGGCGACCTCATTGAGCTTGACAGCAGCAAGGTCGGCGCGGAGGGTCACCGCCCGGGGGGTCCTGGAGCCTTCGGTGGCAGACTTGCCGATCCGCGTGACTCTCCTTGTGCGACGAGATGGGCGCAACCGCAGGGTCGCCGCACGAACGACCATCGTGACTAACCTCGGTGATCGTGACGGCGATGGCGTGGCCGACGCCGCCTTCAAGACACACTTCCGCCGCCCGGCGCACGGCCGGTACATGCTCCGGGCTGTCTTTGCCGGCAGTAACGAACTTGCGCGATGTGCGAAGGCGGTTCGCTTCCGACTCTGATCCGGCCGAAGTGCCCGCCCTGGATTCGAACCTTAAGGCAGCAAGGGTGCATGCCTCGAGGCCAGGCTCACCCTGTGAACGTCTGCGGCCAGCCGAAGAGCTTGCAGATCCGGTCGTAGGTGTCGAAGCTCGGCCACCGAGCGCCGGCCTCGAGCTCACGGTACTCGGAAGGTCGAACGCGGAAGCGAGCAGCTGCCTGTTCGACGGACCGGCCCCAGCGCTCTCGATCCCTCCGGAGGAGATGCGCGAACGCCGCCACGCGCTCGAGCCTACGTCAGCCGGCGGAGACGCGGACCCGCCAGGGGTTCAATACGCGAGGGGCGGGGCCCCATGGGGAACCCGCCCTCACGCCTCAGGTTGAACAGACCCCCGGATCGGGCTGGTCGATCCGGGCGACCCCGCTCGCCGGGATCCGGAACAGCGTGGCTCCGAACACGAGCGGCACGTCGCCCTCGTTGTTGGCCATGTGCACGATGGACCGGATCTCCACGAACCCTTCACCGGGTCCAAACGTGCGCCTGCGGCATTCGCCATTGACGCTGCGATACAGGGTCAGCTCGCCCGACTGGACCGCGACCAGCGCCTGCCCGGGATGGGTGTGCCATCCGGTCGTGCCTCCGGGGGCGATCGTGAAGCGGGCGATGAGGACCCCCTGACCGTCCCCCTGCAGGATCCTGAAGTCTCGTGCAACCCTGGCGGCGGCGACCGGCTCAACCGTCACGTCCACCAACGGTGTGGCCACGGCGACCGCTCCCACCAACGTCGCCAGGGACAGCGTGATCAGCGCTACCCCGGCAATCCTCCTTCGACGCATGGACCCCCTCCTTCCTCGTGTGGGCGGATCGAGAGACGACCTCTCGAGCTCGACCCCGGGGCGCAGTCATACCCCCGGGACACATGCAAGCGCAAGAGCTGCCTTCCGTCGAGGGACGTCCTGCAGCTTGACCAAATGACGCTCGGCGGCTACCGCTCGCTACCGGTAGCGGCTCATCGAAACGATCGCGGCCAGCCGAACAGCTTGCAGATCCGATCGTGGGTGTCGAAGCTCGGCCACCGGTCGCCAGCCTCAAGCTGACGGTACTCCGAGACTCGGACGCCGAAAGGCCCAGCCGCCTGCGCGACGGACAGGTGGAAGGTGCCCGATGCGGGCTCCAGGCTCCCATCGGAGATCCGACATGCCTTGCAACTGGAACCCCGACACCGGGTTCTTCGGCGGCCCTCGACCGCCGAACCGAGTGTAGCCCCTTCACTCTGACCGGTGCCGAGCGTGCTGAGCGTGCTGAGATTGGGACCGGCGACGTGCGTGCCGTTAGGGCACTGCCTGCGCTCCTGGTGGACGGAGTTTCCCCAACCTTGCCTCAAGCGCATTGAGTGCTGACCGCCCTCGATCTCCGTACGGGAAGCTGAACCATGTGTCCGTCTCGCTCTTTGGATCGGCTGGGTCTCGCCTGCTGAGCCGGAGCGTTTCACCGTCATAGGTCGCTCGCACGACATCGTCGTGACGCATGCTCATGGCTCCCGTCTTCGGCCGATTCAGATCGACCCAGATCAGGTGCTCATCCGTGACGGCGATCAGTACATCGCGCCACGCGACGGAGCGCCCATCATCGAGCAGGAAGACGGCGCTGTCCTCCAGTTCGATGATCTCTCTGGACCTCATCCTCTTCCGGATTGCACGCCGAGCATCTCGCATCCCTCAGCTGAACCTCCCGTGGTGGCAGCAACTCGAACGCTAGGCAGGTCGCATCTTGAGGATGACGAACGAGCGGCGATTCGTCAGGGTTTCTGGGATGCGGTCTCGTCAGCCACAGTTCCTAACGCAGCGACTCCCCCCTAGTCGTTTCTCCCGCTTGCTGCCAATCGTGCTGCCACTCTGGAGCGGATGAGGCAGGAAGAATTAGGACGAACCGGGACCACGGACCCTTCCTGACCTGCGGGAACCGTACGGACTCGGCCGAGGCGGGACGGGTCAGAACGCGAGAGATCGGACTCTTAATCCGCAGGTTCGGGGTTCGAGTCCCCGGGGGGCCCACCACCGACCGCACCGAAACGGTGTCGCGGGGGGTACGGTCCCGCGGGTCCCGTAAGCGTTGGGACGCAAGTTACTTGCCCGCCGCGTTACTCGGTCCCCTGGGCGCGGCAGATCAACGCCGAGCCTCGAGGTGACTCTCGGCGCCGGCCGTCTTCCCCGCCCGCTCGAGCCACGGCTTGGCTTGCAGGCGCTCGAACACCTCTCTCGCCTCATCGAGGAGCGGCGGCGCATCGTCGGTCCGGTCCGCTCGCGTGAGCCACTCCGCGTACTCCAGCTGCGTCACCGCCATGTAGAACGGGAAGGCGATCTCGCGGAACAGTCCTGCGGCTCCCTTGAAGAGCGCGTCGACCTCGGCGGGTTCTCCGCGGCGATCCGCCATCCGGGCCCGGAACCGCATCGCATGCGCTTGGAGGAACTGCGACTGCTCGCCCGGCGGGTACCCCTCGATCATGCCGAGGAGCTCGTCCACCGCCGTAAGATCTTCGATGCCGAACGCGGCCTCGATCCCGACGACGAAGGCCTCCTTCGCCTGCTCCGCACCCGGGCCGGTCTCGTCGATGAACGCGAGCGCCTCGCGCGCGGAAGCAAGCGCCTCGGCGTCGCGCCCTCGAGCATGGTTCATGATGGCGTGACCCGCGGCGTAGGTGGCGAGCTCCTGAATGTCCGCCGACGCGTCCACGCTCGGGAAGGCCGCGAGCGCGGACTCGGCCGCGTCCAGATCCCCCCGATGGACGTGGACCAGCGGCGCGAGCAACAGGAGGCCCCCTGCTGCCAGCCGGTGCTCCCCCACCTTGTCGAGAGGGATGTCGTCCACCAGCGCGAGCAGCTCGTCCCACTCCCCGAGCGCGAAGTGCGGATATACCTGGCCAAGGAACAACCACTCGTTCGACCGGTTCCCGAGGCGACGATTTAGCGCGAGACCCTGCTCGACGTAGTCGCGCGCTTCCTGATAGCGGTCGGCCTGCGCGGCGAGGTCGGCCAGGTTGAACATCGCGCGGTGCGTGGCGGATGGGAGATCGTTCTCCACCGCCACCTCGAGCGCGTACCGCAGCAGCGCGTACCCCTCATGCGGTCGACCCTTGGCCGAGTACAGGATGAGCCCCTTCGTGTTCATGGCCTGCGCCAGCACCTCGGGCAGCCTCAGGCTCTCGGCGATGTCGATCGCGACCTCGACCCGATCGACCGCAAGCTCGGTCCGCCCGGCGAAGAAGTCCAGTCGCGCGAGCTCGGCGGCGAGCTCGGCGAAGTCCTCGTCGGGCTCCTCGCTCGCAAGGATCTCGTACGAGCGTTCCAATCGGTCGACGGCCTCGGTGAGACGGCCACGATGCCACATCACGACACCCATCGCGGCCGAGACCCGAGCCGCCGGGTGGCTGAGCCCCTCCTCCTCGAACAGGCCGACCGCCCGCTCGAACCGCTCGATCGCGCCGTCGTTGTCACCGGCGGCCCGCGCGGCCGAGCCGGCACGTTCGATCAGCTCCGCACGCACTGAGGTCCCGTCGGCGAGCTCGGCCGCGCGCTCGAAGTAGTGGATGGCCTCCGAAGGCGCGGCCAGCGAGCTCGCTCGCTCTCCCGCGCGTTCCAGCATCCCTCGCGCCCTCGATCGGAGCACGGGCGCGTCCTCGGCATCGGGTGCGAGTCGATAGGCCTCGTCGAGGTGCGAGGCTACGACCTCGACGGACTCGTCTTCGTCGGCTCCCCAGGTCGACTCGACGTACGCCGCGGCCGCAACGTGACGAGACTTGCGCTCCTTCTTCGAGAGTGTCTCGTACGCGACGCGCTTCACGAGATCCTGCAGGAACGCGTACTGCCCGCGCTCGGGGGAGAGGGGATCCGCGAGCAACGACATGACCTCCTTGCGCACCAGGGAGGCGAGGAGCGGTTGGAGGTCGGTCTCCGACGTCCCCGTCACGGCTGCGATCCCCGCCTTCGTGAAGGTCTTGCCGAGCACGGCCGCGTCCTGGACCAACCTTCGCTCGTCGGCGGTCAGCCCGTCGAGCCTCGCCGCGATGAGCGCGTGCAGCGTCTCGGGGATCTCGAGCGTGTCGACGGCCCCCGCAGGTCGGTAGACCGACCCCTCCTGGACGAGGAGGCCGCGATCGAGCAGCATCCGCACGGTCTCCATCGCGTACAGCGGCACGCCCTCGGCCCGATCCAGGATCTGCTTGCGCAGGTCGTCCGGGAGCCCCGGCACGAGCCCAGTCAGCACGCCCTCCATCGATTCCCGCTGCAGCGGTTCCAGGTAGATGGAGGTGACGCCACGCCCCGCGCCCCAGGTGGACCGTCGCTCCAGGAGCTCGGGCCGGGAGAGCGTCACGATGAACAGCGGGTGCGCGCGCGACCACTCGAGCAGATACTCCACGAAGTCGAGCAAGGCGACGTCGGCCCACTGCATGTCTTCGAAGACCATGATCGTCGGCATCTCGTCGGCGAGCCGCTCGTAGAACAGTCGCCAGGCCGCGAAGAGCCCCTCCTGGTCCCTACCCCCACGCTCCTCGAGGCCGAGGAGGATCGCGAGTCGAGGCTCGACCCACCGCCGCTCTTCCCGATCGGCGATCGTCTCCTCGATGGCAGTCCGAAGCTTCGCGGTCGCCGACGCCGGGTCCTCACCCTCGACGATGCTGCATCGCGTTCTCACCATCTCGGCGAGTGCCCAGAAGCTCACGCCCTCGCCGTAGGGCAGGCACCGGCCTTGGTGCCATCGGAAGGTGTCGACGAGCCCGTCGACGTACTTGTCGAGCTCCCACGACAGTCGCGACTTGCCGACGCCCGCGGCGCCGATGACGTTCACCAGGTGCGCCTTGCGCTCCTCGACCGAGGCATGGAAGAGCTCCTTGATCAGCCGAAGCTCACGCTCGCGTCCCACGAACGGAGCCTCGAGCCCGGTCGACCTATGCGCTCCTCCGACCCCCGAGAGGACCCGGACGGCTCGCCACAGAGACACGGGTTCCGCCTTGCCCTTCAGCTCGTGCTCCCCCGCGTCCTCGAACGCGATCGACGCGTCGCTCGTACGCCTCGTTGAATCGCCGACGAACACGGCGCCCGGTGGCGCCGCAGATTGGATCCGCGATGCCGTGTTCACGAGATCGCCCGCCACCATCCCCTGGCCCTCGGCGCCGATGGTGACCGCTGCCTCGCCGGTGAGGATCCCCGCGCGGGCGCGGAGGTCCGGCGCCCCGATCTCCAGGCCCAGCGCCTCGACGGCCGCCGTGAGTTCCAACGCCGCCCGCACCGCGAGCTCGGCGTCGTTCTCTGTAGCGACCGGCGCGCCCCACACTGCCATCACCGCATCGCCGATGAACTTCTCGATGGTCCCGCCGTAGCGACCGATGATCTGCCGAGACGTCTCGAAGTAACGGGTGAGCAGCTCTCGAACCTCCTCCGAGTCCCGCGCCTCCGAGAACGTCGTGAAGCCGACCAGGTCGGCGAACAGGACGGAGACCAGCCGACGCTCTGCGGCCGAGGCGGTCGCTTCAGCCGTCCGAGTTTCCAGCCAGCCGGGGCTCGTGGACCCCATGGTGAGGGAGGCTCCGCACTCGCCGCAGAACTTGACGCGCGGCGGATTAGGCGTTCCGCAGTTCTCGCACGCAAGCGACAGTGACGCGCCACACTCGCCGCAGAACTTGCGGCCTGCTTCGTTCTCCGCCCCGCACGTGGAACAGCGCATCGATCCCCTCTTGGCTCCGGCGCGGGCAAGGGTACTCCCACGAGTCCTGTCCCGCGCCCTGCAGGCACCATGTGTCTCTGAAATGACAACGCCGACTGGCTGGCCGTCCCCGTCTCATCCCCGTGAACGAACGGAATCGACGGGAAACGATCGGAAAAGTGAAGAGACACGAACGCACAGCTCACAGGCCGTGCAAACCTCTGACCTGCACCTTTCTACCAGACTCTTAATCCGCAGGTTCGGAGTTCGAGTCCCCGGGGGCCACGATCTACCTGCTGGAACGCGCGGCGAGGGGGGCGACAGCCCGCCAAGAGGAATCGACATCAAAGCGCCGCGCCGGGAGGTCCTCTGGCCTTGAGGTCGGACGCGAGCACCTCTGAATCAGCCACTCGGGTTTCGGGTATTGATGGTTGTGCCACCACGGGAAGTGAGGCGGAATGGATTGGGCCGGCTGGCTCATCTTTGGGTTCATAGCGACGATCATCCTCACGGCCGTTATGACCGGCGCTCAGCTCGCTGGGATCTCGCGGATGGACCTGCCATTGATGCTCGGGACCATCCTCTTCGACAACCCTGACCGCGCCCGGGTCGTTGGCGTGTTGATCCATGTGGTGAACGGCCAGGTGTTCGCCCTGCTGTACGCAGCTGCCTTCGCTGCGATCGGTCGCTCGACATGGTGGATGGGCGCGCTCTTCGGAGCGATCCACGGGGTTGCGGCACTGACGCTGATTGTTCCGCTGCTTCCCGGGATTCACCCACGTATGGCCTCGGAGCGCAGTGGTCCTTCGATGCGCGCGGTCCTGGAACCGCCGGGATGGATGGCCCTCAACTATGGAGGGGCGACGCCGGCCGTGGCGCTCGTGGCGCACGTCATATATGGGACGATCTTGGGAACCTTTCTCTCTCCGCAGTGATCGCCGCGGCGGCCTGGAGCAGGGCTGCGTGTGAGAGGGCCTGGGGGAAGTTCCCCTGGTGTTCCCCCGTTGTGGGTTCGATCTGCTCGGCGTAAAGCCCGAGCGGCCCGGCGCGCCCGCACATCTCCTCGAACACCTTCGTGGCCTCATCGATCCGGTCGGTCTCGGCAAGGGCCTGGGCGAGCCAGAACGAGCACGCTACGAAAGCCGACTCCTGGGCCTGATCGGGCCCGCGCACGAACCGATACAGGAGGGCGCCGCCGGCACCCAGCTCCGCACGGATCGCATCGATCGTTCCACGTACCTGCGGCGACCGAACGTCGTCGAACCCCGACGTCGCGAGCGTGAGCAGCGAGGCATCCAGGTCAGACACCCCATACGCCCGCACGTAAGTCTGGCGATCGTGATCGAAGCCGTGGTCCCGGATCTGTGCCGTCAATGCATCTCTCTCTTGCCGCCAGTGGTCCTGCCTGGGACCTCGGGTGGGAAGCGTCCGGGACAAGCGGGCGGCGCGGTCGAGCGCCGTCCACGCCATCAGCTTCGAATGCACGTAGTGCCGACGCTCGTCGCGGGTCTCCCAGATTCCGCTGTCGGGCTCGCGCCAGTGGTCCGAGACGAAGTCGGCGAACGACGCGATCGCGCGCCACGTGGCACCGTCGAGCGGCTCGCCTGCTCGAGTCATCATCCAGGCCGCATCCACCAGCCATCCATAGACATCGAGCTGATGCTGATCGGCGGCGCCGTTGCCGAGGCGGACGATGCTGGTCGAGCCCCAATCATCGGCCGGTTCCACATACCCCGAGATCCCGTCCAGGATCCGCTCGCGTGGCCCGGGTCGCCCGTCCAGCGTGTAGAGCACGTTCACTCTGGGGCGCGTGTTCTTCGTGGCGTGCTCGAGCCAGCGGAGGAAGGCGCGCGGCTCCTCGGGATCGCGCAGGGCGAGGAATGCACCGATCCCGATGCTCGCGTCCCGCGGCCAGGAATAGCGATAGTCCCAGGCCCCGTCACTGCCCGGCGGCGCCGGTATCGATGTGGTGGGGGCGGCCACCGGTGCACCGGATGGGGCGTACGTGAGCAGCCGCAGGGTGATCAACGACCGTTCGACGGTCTCATGGTGGGGACCGTCGTAGCGGATGTCCGCGCACCAGCGCCGCCACCAGCGCTCACTCTCATCCAGCATGCGAATCGCATCCTGCGGTGGGACCAGGACGAGCGGCTGCCGGTCGGCGGCAGCCAGGATGGCCGTGAGGGTTTCGCCGGCGCGAAGGGTGATGTCGGCTGAGACGCCCGGCTGGATGTCTACGTGAGGGGTCATCTGCAACGAGAGGGCGATCGGGTCCGCGGTCGCAACCAATCCCTCGCGACTTGTCCGAAACCACATCGGTCGCCCCGGAAGGTCGCATTTGGGATCGAACAGCAGCCGAACCCGCATTTCTCCGTTCAAGCATCGGATCCTCCTGACGAGGGTGGTTTGGGGACGCAGGTTGCTGGACGCATCCAGGATCATGCCGTCGGTGAGGATCGCCGCCCCGGTCGCCGAGCGGAACGAGGTCTCGATCGTCGCGGTCCGATCCACGTACGCGCGTGCGGTAACCGGAGCATCAACGACACCAATCGCGAATCGCCCCCCGTGACCACGATCGACGAGGAACCCGAACACCGGCGAGCCGTCGAACCGGGGGAGACACAGCCAGTCGATCGACCCATCGGGCGACACGAGCGCCGCGGTTCTCGTGTCGCCAATCAGCCCGTACTGGCCGATCGGCGTGAAGCGACTAGCGACGGGCACGACTGGCCAGGACCGCGATGACGCCGAGGGAGATTCCGCCAGCGGCGATCGCGGCACGGTGCGTCGAAATTGTGGCCTGGATGCTTCGGTCGCGGGCCTCGGCCTCGAATGGCCCCGTTGCCCCTGGATCGCCGGGAAGCGGTTCGAACAGGTTATCTTCCTGCGTCGTCGCAGGGTCGACGGTCACCTGGGACCGGAATCCCGTCCACGCCAGGTACCGGTCCAACAGCCCGGGAGCGGCCTTCTGGGCCGCGATCGTCAGAGCCGTGCGTCCGCCCACGACGTACTCGCGCCGAGGTCGATCGGCAGCGCGCAGCACGGTCTTCGCAGCCAACTCGGGCGTGAAGACCGGAGCGACCGGACGAACCGCTCGCGGCATCCGGGATCGCACACGGGTGAAGTGGGGGGTGTTGAGTCCGGGTAGCTGGACCATCGTTATCCGCACACGGCTGCCCTCGTGCAGGAGCTCCGTTCGGGTCGCCTCGGTGAATGCACGAATCGCGTGCTTCGACGCGCAGTAGGGAGCCTGCAGGGGGATCGATCGGTAGGCGAGGCCGGAGCCGACCTGCACGATGGTGCCGGCGTCGCGGGCTCGCATCCGACGAAGCGCGGCCATCGTCCCGTACACCGTCCCCAGGTAGTTCACGGCGGTCACGCGGGCGACTTCGTCGGCGCGCAACGAGAAGACGGGCGAGTACACCGAAACCATCGCGTCATTCACCCACACGTCGATCGGGCCCAGCTCGTCCTCGATCTCGGTCGCCGCGTCCTCGACCGGCTGGGCGTGGCTCACATCCAGTGGCAGGACGAGCGCTCGGCGACCCAAGCGCTCGGCCTCCATCGCCGCCGACTTCAGGGCATCCGGGCTCCTCGCGATCAGGGCCACGTCGTCGCCGGTCGCCGCGAACGCGCGAGCGCATGCACGACCGACGCCGCTCGAGGCACCGGTGATCGCCACCACGCGTGGATGATGGTGGTTCCGTGCCGAACCAAGGTCAGGCCGCGCGCGGAACATCGGTGCGCTCCGTCCCCGCCTCAATCGACCCGCCAGTGGCCGCGAGCCGATTCAGCGCGAGGGCGCCGAGCATCAGGCCGAAGTCCCTTAGAGCGATGTCGTAGTACCTCGGTGGGTCGTACGTCAGCAGGTTGACGATGATCCCAGCCAACCACCCGGCCACGAGCAGGCCACCGATCTTCGGACTGATGAGTACGACGAGACCGGCGAGGATCTCGACCACGCCCACTGCGTACATGAACTCCTGTGCCGTCCCTGGCAGGAGTCGGTCAACCCATGGCGCCAGGTAGTCGGGCCAGTCGACCATGAAGTTGAAGAACTTGTCGATACCGAAGAGGATCGGCGCGACAACGAAGCCGGTCCGCAGGATGAGGTATGCCTGATCGGCGTGACCCCTAACATCGCCGCCTCGAACCGTCGTCGCAGCCATGCTGCTCACCTCCCGACCCCGCGACAGGGTCAAGATTTCCCTACCCGTATCCCACTGCAACGAACCCTTGCCTAGGGTTTCAACCGTGGCGTCGGCGCGTGAGCCTCGCCGACGACTCCCGAAGTGGATCCGCCCTCCAGCATCCCCGGCCAACGTGGCTGGGACCTCAGGAAAGCCTCCAGGCACCGTTCTGTGCCTACGTTTGGTGCGGAAGGCACGAGGCCGCCGAACAGCTAGCAGATCCGGTCGTGGACCTCGAAGCTCCGACTACCCTTCAGAAACGTTGGTTGGACAATCCCGCCAACTGGCTTGGATCTTACGCTGAGAGTCATGGGGTACCCGAGGGACATCCACGCCGAGGGTGGTGGGTGTCCCTCGCTGCTGCCGCGAGATGGAGATTCACACGGTGATGACGACCTTTCCCTGCGCCTGTCCCGATTCCAGATATCGGATCGCCTCGGGCACCTCGCTCAGCGGGAAGGTCCTGTCGATGACCGGCGTGATCTTCCCCGCTTCGATGAGCTGCTTCAGGAGGACCAGGCGGTCTCCGGGGTCCTTGGCCCCGCGGAAGGGATGCAGGTGGCTCA
>Ga0299913_10004176_pt1 | contig 12054 bp, 12 predicted proteins | sample RVTome_9_FD_201360 | JGI IMG/M metagenome (GOLD analysis project Ga0299913, IMG submission 201360) | Soil microbial communities from uranium-contaminated site in the Upper Colorado River Basin, Wyoming, United States - RVT155D38 (version 2) ... | reverse complement strand
GCCATTCCCGCCACCTTCTGTCGTGTTCGTGCTACGAGCTTCGGGTCGCCGCACGGCGTTCGAGGAGGATCGTGTCGCGCCAGACGCCGTCGAGCTGCGCGATACGCTCGCGGCGCCCGACGACGCGGAAGCCGACCCGCTCGTGGAGTGCGAGGCTCGCGGCGTTCTCGGGGAAGATGCCCGTCTCGATCGTCCACAGGCCCGCGGCTTCGGCGCTCTCGATCAGGGCCTCCATCAGGGCTCGGCCGATGCCTCGCCCGCGTGCGTCCTCGGCGACGTACACGGAGTGCTCGACAACACCGGCGTAGCACTCGCGGGCCGACGTCGGGGAGAGCGCGACCCAGCCGACGACGCTTCCGTCTTCGACTGCGACGAGCCGATGCCCGGGGAGCCTGCCCGCGTCGAACTCGCCCCAGCTCGGCGGCGCGGTCTCGAAGGTCGCGTCGCCGGTCGCGATTCCCTCCACGAAGATCGCCTCCACCGCCGGCCAGTCGGCCGCGGCCATGGCGCGGATCTCGACCATGCGAAGGAGACTAGGCTTTCGTCGTGGCGGAGCGCTGGGCGACATTCGACTGCTACGGCACGATCGTCGACTGGAACGCCGGCATCCGCAACGAGCTCGAGAAGCTCTTCGGCGTCGAGCACGCCGACCGGCTGCTCGCCCGCTACCACGAGCTCGAGCCCGAGATCCAGGCGTCGAATCCGGGCCACTCGTACCGCGAGGTGCTGACGCTCGCGCTCGAACGGCTCGCGGACGAGGATGACCTGTCGCTGCCGGAAGGGGAGGCGAGCGCCCTTGCGCATTCGCTTCCGTTCTGGCCGGTTTTCGAGGACGCGCACGAGGCGCTCGTCGAGGCGAAGGACCGCGGCTGGCGGCTCGGGATCCTGTCGAACACCGACCGCGACCTGATCGAAGCGTCGATGGAGTCGATCGGCGTCGGCTTCGACGACGCGATCGTCGCGGGCGACATCGGCTCCTACAAACCGGCCCACCGGCACTGGGAGGTCTTCCGCGAGCGGCACGGCCGAGATCTCGAGTATGTCCACGTCGCGCAGAGCCTCTACCACGACATCGGCTCCGCGCACGAGCTCGGGATCACGAGCATCTGGATCAATCGGCTCGACGAGCCGGAGGACGCCCGTCCCGACCGCACGCTTCCGTCGCTGACCGGTCTCGCCGACGCGCTCGACGAGCTCTTCGCGGAGAAGGCTCGATAGCCACCGTCGTCCGGCCTGCGAGCGACGTCGAGAGCGGCGCGATCGCGGCGCTCCTCAATGCGATCACGCGTGAGTGGTGGGGCGCGGACGAGATCATGGAGGACGAGGTGCAGTCGTGGTTCCGGCACGACCAGATCGACGCATTCGTCGCGGAGCGAGACGGGGCGCTGGTCGGATACGGCGACCGCTGGTGCTCGAAGGACAGCGACCGGCTCCAGTACGAGCTTCACGCCAGGGAGGAAGCCGCCGGGGCGGCGCTGCTGCGCGAGCTCGAGGCTGCGCCCGTCATCGCGCCGGACGCTCGTGCGAGAGTGGGCATCTCCGAGCGGGACACGGTGCTGCGGCCGGTGCTCGAGAAGGCAGGCTATGCGCTCGTCCAGCACTCGTTCCGCATGGGCGTCGAGCTCGAAGACTCGGTCCCGGCCGACCTGCCCGAGTGGATCGAGCTGCGCGGGTACGCGCCGGAGCACGAGGCTGCGATCCATGCGACGCACCAGGAGGCGTTCGCGGAGCGTGTGGATCCCACGCCGCTCTCCCTGGACGAGTGGCGCTCGTGGTTCGTGGGGAGCCCCGGCTTCGACCCTACGTTGTGGTTCCTCGCCTGGGAGGGCGCGCAGCTGGCGGGGATCTCCCTCTGCCAGGCAGACGCCTCGCGCGACGCGCACGGTCACGTCAACGTGCTCGCTGTGCGGCGTCCGTGGCGACGCCGCGGGCTGGGCGCCGCGCTTCTGAGCCACTCGTTCGCCGAGATGAAGCGACGCGGAATGACTCGGGCGACCCTCGGCGTCGACGCCGACAACCCCACAGGCGCCCTTCAGCTCTACGAGCGCGTCGGGATGCACGTCGAGCGGCGGCAGGACGTCTACGCGAAGGAGCTTCGCTGAGCGCGCTCCGTGCCCGCTGCCCGGACTGCCGCACGTTCACCGCGGTCGCAACGGGCTCGACCTACGAGTGCCATGCGTGCGGGCGCGAGTTCGCGGCCGGGCTCGTGCGGGTCCCGCGTGCCTGGGGGAGCGGCGGCGAGGCGATGGCGGCGGGCGCGCGGCTCGAAGTTCCCTACCCCGATACGGGCTCGGTCGAGCGCGACACGCTCGAGGAGCAGACCGCGGAGCTTGCGTCGGCGCTGCCCGAGCGGCCGCTCGTCCTCGGCGGGTGCTGCTGCTCCCACGTCGGCGCCGTGCGTGGCCTCACCCGCCGGGTCGATCGCCTGGCGGTCGTCTGGCTCGACGCGCACGGCGACCTGAACACGCCCGAGACGTCGCCGTCGGGCAACACCTGGGGAATGCCGCTGCGCATGCTGCTCGACGACGGCGTGGTCCCGGCGTCGCGGGTCGCGCTCGTCGGCGCGCGGAACCTCGATCCGCCTGAGCTCGCGTTCGTGGCCGAGGTAGGGATCGACGACTCGCTCGACCGCGCGCTCGACGGAGCCGACGCGGTCTACGTCGCCCTCGACCTCGACGTCCTCGACCCGAGCGAGGCGGCCGTGTTCGTTCCCGAGCCGAACGGCCCGGGCGTGGCCGACGTCGAGGCGATTCTGCACGACGTCGTCTCCCGGGCGCCGCTCGCCGGGACCGGCGTCACCGGCCAGCTCGACGACGAGCGAAACGTGCCCGTGGTCGCGCGGCTGCTCGCCGCGGCCGGGCTCTAGAGCCCTCCGCAGACGCCGAACGCCCGGCTCTAATATCCAGCCCATGTCTTCGGGGCCCGATCGCGTCGACGTGACCGTCGAGACGAAGCGGGAGCCGGAGGCGACGCCCGACGGCAAGTCCCACCCGAACACCTGCCGCGGCTGCGGGTCGCACTATCGCGACGACGAGCTCGCCGCGAACCTTCGTGTCTGCAAGCAGTGCGGACATCACTTCCCAGTCCGTGCACGGGAGCGGATCGAGCAGCTAGCCGACCCGGGTTCGTTCGAGGAGGAGGATGCGGACCTCCGCTCGTCGGACCCGCTGTCGTTCTTCGACCTTCACGCGTACACCGACCGGCTGGCCGACGCCGAGAAGGAGACCGGCCTCGGGGACGCGATGGTCTCCGGGCGCGCGGCGATCGAGGGTCAGCGGTGCGGCCTCGCCGTCATGGACTTCGCGTTCATGGGCGGCTCGATGGGAAGCGTCGTCGGAGAGAAGTTCGCCCGCGCGTGCGAGCGGGCGACCGAGGAGCGCGTGCCGCTCGTCTCCGTCGCGGCGTCCGGGGGCGCTCGGATGCAGGAGGGAATCCTTGCGCTCATGCAGCTGCCCAAGACCGTGGTCGCGATCGAGGAGCTCCACGAGGGTGGGGGCGCTCTCTTCTCGGTACTTACCCATCCGACGACGGGCGGCGTGCTGGCCAGCTTCGCCTCTCTCGGCGACGTGGTCCTCGCCGAGCCTGGAGCGCTGATGTCGTTCGCGGGCCCGCGGGTCGTTGCGCAGACCACCCGCGAGAAGCTTCCCGACGACTTCGGGCTTTCGGAGTCGAACTACCGCTTCGGGCACGTCGACGCAATCGTCCCGCGCGCCGGGCTCCGGCCGACGCTCTCACGGCTGCTGCGTCTGTTCGACAGGGAGTAGCGCGCGTGTCGAGCGAACCCGAGGTGCGGCTGCGGGAGCGGCTCAGTAAGCTCGCCGCCATGAAGCTCCTCCGAGGGTCGAAAGTGGACAGCGAGCTGGAGCAGCTCCAGGCGGAGCTCGACAGCCTCCGGGCGGAGCCGAACGCCGAGGAGATCTGGAACTCGGTCGAGCTCGCGCGCCATCAGAACCGGCCGTACACCCTCGATTACGTCGAACGCATCGTGGACGATTTCTTCGAGCTCCACGGTGACCGGGGACGCGCGGACGACCGCGCGATCGTTTCCGGGATCGGCAGGCTCGGCGGCCGCACGATCGTCCTCGTCGGCCACCAGAAGGGGCGCGATCTCACCGAGCGGCAGAACCGCAACTTCGGGATGGCGTATCCCGAGGGTTACCGAAAAGCCATGCGGGCGATGTTGCTCGCCGACCGGCACGGCTTTCCGCTGATCACGATGATCGACACACCCGGCGCATATCCGGGAGTCGCTGCCGAGCAGCACGGGCAGGGCGGCGCGATCGCTCGATCCCAGGCGACGATGGTGCGCCTGAACGTTCCTACGGTGGCCTGCGTCATCGGAGAGGGGGGCTCGGGCGGCGCGGTGGCGATCGCCGTCGCCGACCGCGTGCTCATGCAGGAGCGCGCGATCTACTCCGTGATATCGCCCGAGGGATGCGCATCGATCCTGTGGCGGGACCAGGGCGAAGCCAAGAAGGCGGCAGCGGCCTTCAAGCCTGATGCCACGCACTGCCATGAGCTCGGAGTCGTCGACTCGATCGTCGCCGAGCCCGAGGGCGGGGCGCACGTCGATCCTGATGCCGCCGCGAAATTGCTGGAAAACGCCATTTTGGAGGCGCTCGAGGAGATCGAGTCGCTCGATTCCGGGGAGCGCAGGAGGCGGAGGCGCGAGAAGTACCGCGTCATGGGCGTTCTGGCCTCGGTTTAGGAGCTTTCCACAGTTCCCACAGGCTTATCCCCTGAATTGGAACCGCTCCTGAGCAGGGCTTTTTTTCAACGGGCAGCCAGGACGTGAAGAACGTGTTGCGCCAATGGCGACAATCCACAGGGTGAGCCTCGCGGACTACCGCAAGAAGCGCCGTCCGGAGAAGACCCCGGAGCCGGTCGGCAAGAGGGGGCGCCGCGGCAAACGTCCGCTCTTCGTCGTCCAGCGCCACGACGCGCGACGCCTCCACTACGACTTCCGGCTCGAGCGGGACGGCGCGCTCGCGAGCTGGGCGGTCCCGAAGGGCATCCCGCTCCGTCGCGGGGAGCGTCACCTCGCAGTCCACGTCGAGGACCACCCGCTCGACTACGCGACCTTCGAGGGCACGATCCCGGCGGGCGAGTACGGCGCCGGCACCGTCGAGATCTGGGACCGCGGCCAGTACGAGCTGCTCGAGGAGAAGAAGGACGGCGGTCTCACGGTACGGCTCCATGGCGAGCGGCTGGACGGCACTTGGACGCTCGTGCCCGCGAAGCTGGACGGCGATCCGAAGAACTGGCTACTCCTGCGCAAGGACGAGTCGGGGGTGGGCGACCGCGCGCGCTACCGGCCGATGCTCGCCACCTCGACCGAGACACTTCCGCAGGGCGACGGCTGGGTCTACGAGCCGAAGTGGGACGGGTACCGCGCGATCGTGACGATCGCGTCCGGCCACGCGACCTTCACGAGCCGGAACGGGAACGACCTCACGCAGCGCTTCGCCGAGTGCGCGCGGCGCGTCCCGGCGAGCCTCCGCTCGGAGGACGCCGTCCTCGACGGCGAGATCGTCGCGCTCGACGACCAGGGTCGGTCGCGCTTCTCGCTGCTGCAGGAGGGGACGGGGACGCTCGCAGTGCTCGCGTTCGACGTGCTCGAGGTCGACTCCGAGCCGCTGGTCGATCTTCCGCTGAGCAAGCGGCGCAAGCGGCTGGAGCGACTTGTCATCCCGGCCGCGGGAAGCGTTCTCGTGTCGCCCCAGTTCGAGGACGGAGAGGCGCTGCTCACCGCCGCGCGGCAGGAGGGCCTCGAAGGCGTCGTCGCCAAGCGCGCGGACTCGCGCTACCAGTCCGGCAGGCGCGTCCCCGAGTGGCGCAAGATGAAGGTGCGGCTGGGGCAAGAGGTGGTCGTCGTCGGGTACACGAAGGGCCAGGGACGACGAACAGGAGGCTTCGGCGCCCTCGTGGTCGCGGTGCACGAGGCGGGGGGCCTCCGCTGGGCGGGGAACGTCGGCACGGGCTTCAGCGACGCCGAGATCGACCGCCTGCTGGAGGTGTTCAAGCCGCTCGTACGGAAGGAGTCGCCGCTCGCGGAGGTGCCGAAGATGCCACGCGTTCGCCGCGGGGACGTGGTCTGGGTCGAGCCGACGCTCGTCGCTCAGGTGGAGTTCGCGGAGTGGACGCGCGAGGGCCGGTTGCGCGCTCCGGTTTATCTTGGGCTGCGCGAGGACAAGCCGGCGTCCGAGGTGCGAAAGGAGCGAGAACCGGTGCCGACGGCGATCCGCAAGGGCAAGCGGGAGCTACGCCTCTCGAACCTCGACAAGCCGTTCTGGCCCGACGAGGGGATCACGAAGGGCGATCTCATCGCGTACTACCGCGACGTGGCGGACGTGCTCGTGCCGCACCTGCGCGGGCGGCCGTTCACCATGAAGCGCTATCCCGACGGGTGGCAGGGCAAGCACTTCTTCCAGAAGCAGGCGCCGTCGCACATGCCTGAGTGGATCAAGCGCGTGCCGCTTCCGGCGTCCACACGCGAGGGCGAGAAGAAGATCATCGAGTACGCACTCGTCGACGACGAGCTCGCGCTGCTCTGGATGGTCAACATGGGCTGCATCGACATGCACGCGTGGTCGTCCCGGGTCGGCAAGGAGGAGCGGCCGGACTGGGTGATGTTCGATCTCGACCCCGCGGAGGGCGCGACCTTCGCGGACGTCGTGACCGTCGCGCGGCTCGTCAAGGACACGCTCGACCTGCTCGAGCTCGAGGGCTACCCGAAGACGTCGGGCTCGCGCGGGATCCACATCCTCGTGCCGGTCGCGCGGCGGCACACGTTCTCCGACGCTCGCGACTTCGCCTCGATCATCGCGGGCGCGCTGGCCCGGGCTCACCCGGGTCTCGTGACGACCGAGTGGGCGCGCAAGAAGCGGGTCGGCGTTCTCGTCGACGCGAATCAGAACAGGGCGGGAGCGACGAACGCGTCCGCGTACTCGGTGCGACCACGCGCGGGGGCGCCGGTCTCGACCCCGCTTCGCTGGGACGAGGTCGTTCCCGGGCTCGATCTCGCCTCGTTCACGATGGAGACGGTGCTCGACCGGGTCGCGCGCGACGGCGATCTCTACGCGTCCGTGCTCGAGGGCAAGCAGTCGTTGACGAAGGCGCTGAAGGCGCTTCGCTGACAAGACGCACGACCCGTCATGCTTACGGCGTGGCGCACCAGGTGTCGGTCATCGGCAGCGGCGGGGAGTGGGAGGCATCGGCCGAAGAGGTCGGGCGGTTGCTCGGTGAGCGCGGGTGCACGGTGGTGACAGGCGGGCTCGACGAGGTCATGTCGGCGGCGCATCGCGGTGCGAAGTCTGCAGGCGGGACCACGATCGCGATCCTTCCCGGCGAGGATCGCGGAGCGGCGAACGAGTGGGCCGACCACGTCGTCGTCACCGGCATCGGACACGCGCGGAACCTCGCGGTCGCGGCTTCAGGCGACGCGGTCATCGCGATCGGCGGGAGTTGGGGGACGCTCGCGGAGATCGCCTTCGCACGCCGGCTCGGACGCTCGGTCGTCGCGCTCGTGGGCGCGCCGGAGGTGGAAGGGATCGCGGTCGCCTCGACGCCCGAGGAGGCCGTCGACCTGGTCTTGGAGCTCCTGGCGCAATGAACGCCGATGTCGCGACGCGGTGCTGGACGCCGTGATGCGGCGTCCTCGGTCGCAGCCATACCTCCTCGGTATGGGCGCTCCCTGCGTTCTTGCCTCACGACGTCCATCACTCGCCTCACGACGAGCGCTCATCACGCCAGGAGCTCTACGACACCTCGAGTAGGCGTCGCTCGAGGTAACGAGTCTCCGCCTCGTTGGCGGTGAGCTCGAGCGCGCGCCGGTACGCGGCGGCGGCCTCGTCACGGCGGTCGAGGCGGCGAAGGAGATCGGCGCGTGCGGCGTGCAGGAGGTGGTAGCCGTCGAGGTCGTCGAGCCGGTCGACCAGCGCGAGCCCGTCCTCGATCCGGCCGGAGAGAGCGACCGCGACCGCGCGGTTGAGCGCCACGACCGGGGACGGGTCGAACACGACGAGGCGATCGTAGATCGCCGCGATCTCGGCCCACGAGCGGCCCTCCGCGTGTGCCGCCGCGATCGCCGCCTGGAGCTGGTACGGGCCCGCGCGCCGGAGGGCGACCGCGCGCTCGAGCACGCGCAAGCCCTCGGCGATCCGCTCGCCGTTCCAGAGCGAGCGATCCTGATCCTCGAGCAGCACGAGCTCCCCGTCCGGGCCGACCCGGGCGGCGCGTCGCGAGTCCTGGAGGAGCATGAGCGCGAGCAGACCGAAGGCCTCCGGCTCGTCGGGCATGAGCACGGCCAGCAGCTTTCCGAGCCGGATCGCCTCGTCGCAGAGGTCGCCCCGCACGACGTCGGCGCCGCCGGTCGCGGCGTACCCCTCGTTGAAGACGAGGTAGAGCACCGCGAGCACGGAGCGCAGCCGCTCCGGAAGCAGGTGATCGGGCGGCACGCGGAACGGAATCCCCGCGCCACGGATCTTCCGCATCGCGCGGACGAGCCGTTGCGCCATCGCGGGCTCCGTGACGAGGAACGCGCGGGCGATCTCCGGGGTGGTCAGTCCACCGACCTCACGCAGGGTCAGCGCGATGCGGCTCTCGGTGGCGAGCGCGGGGTGGCAGCAGGTGAAGACGAGCGCGAGCCGGTCGTCCGGGATCGCCGTCACGTCGGATTCGTCCTCGGGAAGCGACTCGAGCCGGGCCAGGAGCTCCGCCTTCTCCCGGAACACGCGGTCGCGACGGATGCGGTCGATCGCGCGGTTGCGTGCGGTCGTGACGATCCACGCTCCCGGCGTTCTGGGAACACCGTCCGTCGGCCAGCGCTCGAGCGCGGTCGCGAATGCGTCTTGCACCGCGTCCTCGGCGAGCTCCAGGTCACCGAGGACGCGGGTGAGGATGGCGACGGCACGACCCCATTCCTCGCGAAAGACCTGCTCGACGCCGGGCGGCACGTCCGAGTTATGCCTGCGATCGTCGTTACCCGGCGATCGGTCGGATCTCGATCGAGCCGTTCTCGGCACTCGGGATGAGCGAGGCGAGCCGGATTGCCTCGTCGAGGTCGGGGAGATCGGTCAGGAAGACGCCACCGATGACCTCCTTCGTCTCCGCGAACGGGCCGTCCGTGACGAGCCGCTCGCCGTTGCGGACGCGAACGACCTTTGCCTTGGACGCCTCGTCGAGCTCGTAGCCGCTGACGTTCTCGTCGGCCTTCCCGAGCTCCTCGAAGAGGGCCATCCAGCGCGGCATCTGCTCCGCTCGGAGCTGGGCTTTCTCGTCGTCGTCGAAGTCTGACCAGGCCTCCTGGTCCGAGTGGATCAGCAACGCGTACTTCACAGCTGTCCCTCCTCCGGGTCGACGTAGATCGGCCGGACTTCGATCGCGCCGTGCTCCGCGCCGGGGATCTTCGCCGCGAAGTCGAGCGCCTGGTCCATGGTGTCGACCTCGAAGACGAAGTAGCCGCCGAGCGCCTCCTTGACCTCCGCATACGGGCCGTCGGTCACCAGGCTCTCTCCATCGCGAACGCGGACGGTCGTCGCATCTCGTGTCGCCGCGAGCTCGTCGCCGCCGACCATGACGCCGGCCCCGCGCGCCTCGTCGGCGAATGCGCGGTAGCGGGCGTAGACCGCCTCGCGCTCCTCGGCGGAGGCCGAGTCCCAGCGGCCCTGCTCGCCGTAGATGAGTGCCATCACCTTCAAGAGCTCCTCCTTCTCGTGGTTTTCAGCTAGACGATCGGCGCGACCGGAGATCGACAGTCACGAACGCAGCATGCGCTCGAGCAGCGTCCGCGCTCCCGCCTTGTCGAGCATCTCGTTGAGGTTCCCGCACTTCGGGCTCTGGACGCAGGACGGGCAACCGGCGGTGCAGGGGCACCGCTGCAGGAGGCGCACGGTGTCCTCGACCCAGCCCTCGAAGCTCGCGAACCCGCGTGCGGTGATCCCGACGCCGCCGGCGTGGCCGTCGTAGACGAAGATCGTCGGCGCGCCGGTCTGGTAGTGGACGTTGGTCGAGAGGCCGCCGATGTCCCAGCGGTCGCACATCGCCCACAGCGGGAGCAGCGCGATGAGCGTGTGCTCGGCCGCGTGGAGCGTGCCGAGCAGCAGCGGCATCCGGTCGAGGTCCTCGAGCAGCGCAGGCTCGGGCGAGAACCAGATCGCCTCGGTCTCGAAGGTCGTCTCCGGCATCAGCATCGGCACGACGTCGATCGTGGCGCCGTCGCGGATCGCCTTCCGCGCGTACGCGATCACCTGCTCGGAGACGGACACGCGACCGAAGTGGAGGTCGACCCCGAGCCGCCGCTCGACGCGCTCAGACTCCTCGATCGTCGTCTCGGTCTCCTTCTTGACCTGTGTGTACCAGTCGACCGCGGCGGGTCTGACTAGCGCCACCCGCCCGACATGGTCGAGCTGCTCGACGAGGTACTGCTCGCCGAGGTGGAGGTAGACCGCGCCCTCGTGCACGGTCGAGTGGGCGCGCTCGCGCTCGGCGAGACCGAGAAGCGAGCCCGTCGATGCGTCGACGATCGAGAACGCTCCGCCGTCGGCCGACCGGAGCGAGATGCGAGCCGCCGGGTAGTCGCGACCCTTCCAGACATAGCCGGCCGGCGTGGGTTCCAGCTCCGGCAGCTCGGGGGCGCGGCGGAGCGCCTCGGCGCCCAGTGTCTCGGCGTCGGCTTCGTCCAGCGGGGCCTCGAACGCGGCTGACAGTACGTGTGGGTCGAGTATGCGGTGATTCGTGTGGTCGAGGATCGCCGCCTCGACGCGGCGTGAGAGAAGCGCCTCCGGCTCGCGCGCGAAGAACTGGTCGAGCGCGTCTTCGCTCGCGACGAGCACGGCGAGACCGCGCGACCGCCTCCCAGCGCGGCCCCACTGCTGTCGCAGCGACGCGACCGTGCCTGGGAAGCCGACCGAGATCGCGCAGTCGAGCAGGCCGATGTCGATCCCTAGCTCGAGCGCGTCGGTCGCCGTGACGCCGAGCAGGTCGCCTTCGACCAGTCTCCGCTCGATCTCGCGGCGCTGCTCGGGCGTGTAGCCGGCGCGGTAGGGGGCGAGCCGCCTTGCGGTCTCCGCGTCCACGCGCTCGACGGTGAAGCGATGGATCAGCTCTGCGGCCTTCCGGCTCTTTGCGAAGCAGATCGTCCGCAGGCCGCGCGAGGTCAGCTGGGAGAGGAGCCGCGCCGCCTCGCCGAGCGGACTTGCCCGCAGGCCGAGCTCGGGATCGAGCAGCGGCGGATTCCAGATCACGACCTCGCGCTGGGCGCGGGGAGAGGTGTCCCGCTCGACCACCGTCGCAGGCTCGCCGGTGAGCGCGAGCGCGAGCGCCCCCGCGTTCGCGATCGTCGCCGACGTGAGCACGAATTGCGGCTCCGCGTCGTAGACCTTCGCGAGCCGCCGGAGCCGTCGCAGCACGTTCGCGACGTGCGAGCCGAAGACACCGCGGTAGACGTGCGCCTCGTCGACGACGACGAAGCGGAGGTTGTGGAGGACGTCGCCCCAGCGGTCGTGGTGCGGGAGGACGCCCACGTGGAGCATGTCCGGGTTCGTGAGAATCACGTTGGCCCACTTGCGGATCTGCCAGCGGCGCTCCGTCGGCGTGTCCCCGTCGTAGATCGCCGGCTTGAGGCCCTTCAGCCCGAGCCCGGAGAGTACGCGGGCCTGATCCTGCGCGAGCGCCTTCGTGGGGTAGAGGTAGAGCGCTCGCGTCTTCGGCTCGCGCGCGATCGCGTCGAGCACGGGAAGGTTGAACGCGAGGGACTTCCCGGACGCGGTGCCCGTCGTGACGACGACGTTCTCGCCGCGGCGCGCAGCCTCCCAGGCCTCGGCCTGGTGCCGGTAGAGCGAGGTGACGCCGTTCGCCACGAGTGAGGAGACGACGCGCGGGTCGAGGTCGTCGGGCAGCGGCTCGCTTCGCGCGTCGCGGGCCGGCTCGACCCCGCTGTACGCGATCTCCTCCCCGTCGAGGAGATCCGCCCAGCCCGCTGCAACCTCGGTCGCCACGGGGCCAGTGTCGCAGTCGCGGTGGTACGACTTTGTGGCTCAGAGCCACAAGCCATGG
>Ga0299913_10004175_pt1 | contig 12054 bp, 9 predicted proteins | sample RVTome_9_FD_201360 | JGI IMG/M metagenome (GOLD analysis project Ga0299913, IMG submission 201360) | Soil microbial communities from uranium-contaminated site in the Upper Colorado River Basin, Wyoming, United States - RVT155D38 (version 2) ... | reverse complement strand
AGGACGACGGGATAGTCGCGCTGGAAGATCGCGGTCACGATCAGGCGGCCGATGCCGGGCCAGGCGAAGATCGTCTCGATGAGGACCGCCCCCCCCACCAGGAACGGCAAGTAAAGTCCCAGCAATGTGATGATCGGGATCAGCGCGTTGCGCATCGCGTGCTTGAAGATCACGACCCCCTCGGAGAGACCCTTGGCGCGAGCCGTTCGCACGTAGTCCTGGCGGATCTGCTCGAGCATTCCGCTTCGCATGTAGCGTGCGACCGATGCCGCCCCGCCGATGCCCAGCGCCACCCCCGGCATGATCAGGTGCTTGAGGCGATCGACCCATTGCTCGCCTCCGGTCAGGAACTCGTTGTTGACCGACGTCATCTGGCTGGCCGGGAGCCACTGGAGCTTGTACGCCAGGAGCAGGATCAGCATCAGGCCGAACCAGAAGGACGGCATCGAATAGAAGAAGAACGCGATCACGGTCGCCACGTTGTCGACCCACGAATACTGGCGCACCGCCTGGATCGTCCCGATCACCACCCCGATCGCGAAGATGATCACCAGGGCGATCCCCGACAGGAGCAAGGTGTTGGGGAGCGTGTCCTTGATGATGTCGAGGATCGGCCGCTTCTGGCTGAACGAGTAGCCGAAGTCGCCCTGGGCGAAGGAAGACAGCCAGCGCACGTACTGGACGTGGACCGGCTGATCGAGTCCCAGGTTCTTGCGCATCTGCTCGATGACGGCAGGATCGATATCCGGGCGCAGGTACATCGAGGTGGGATCGCCCGGCGCGGCATGCATGAGGATGAAGATCAGCGTGGAGGCGCCCAGCAGGATCGGGATCGCCTGCAGCGTGCGCTTGAGGATGAAGCCGGTCACCGGCTCACCGGCCCCGCCCGCTCAGCGGCCGACCGCCGGAGCCGCGGTGTCCGCCCCCGCGCCGGCGATCGGGGAGGACCCGATCGGCACATCGTACTTCTGCCTCCCCTCCGGCACGTACCACTCCTCGATGTTGAACACCCAGCCATAGGCGTTCATGTCGACGTTCTGGAAGCGGCTGTCGATCGCGTGCAGGTCGTTGAGCTGGAACAGGAACGTGTAGTACGCCTCGTCGACGACGATCCGCTGGGCGCGGGACAGGATGTCCCGCATCTCTTCCATGTCGCGCGTCACCTCCGCCTGGCGGATCAGCTGCTCCAGTGTCGGGTCGTCGGCGCTGACGAAGTTGAACAGCTCGCCTTGGCCGAACGTGGGCGCCATGTCGGGCTTGATGCCCACCGACCAGCCGCCCACCGCCGCCTGGAAATCCTTGGCCAAGAGCTGCTCGATGAAGGTGTTGAACTCGAGCGGCTCCGGCCGCACGTCCGCCCCCACGGCCCGGAGCTGCTGCTGGAGCACGGTCGCGATGTCGACCCGCAGGGTGTTGTCGTTGTTGGTCTTCACTCGGAACGAGAGGGTCCGGCCCTCCTTCTCCCGGATGCCGTCGCCATTGGTGTCGACCCATCCCGCGGCCTCGAGCAGCGCGATCGCGCTATCGGGGTCGAAGGGATACGGTTCGATCGACGGGTCGTGGGCCCAGATCGTCGAGATCAGGGGCTGCGAGCCCACCTGACCCTGGCCATACACCAGCGCCTCGACGATCTCCTCGCGGTTGGTGGCGAGCGTCATCGCCTGCCGGACACGCTTGTCCTCGAACAGCGGGTCCTGCGTGTTCCAGGCCAGGTACGTATAGGATCGGCCGGGGTACGAATGCACGACGAGATCGGTATCGTTGCTCAGCTGGGGGTAGAACGACGGCGGCGAGAAGCGCGGCCAGAGGTCGATGTCGCCGTTCTGGACCTGGGTGGCTAGCGTCGTCGCCTCGGGGACGATCCGGTACGAGATCCTGTTGAGGTGGGGCCGACCGAGCACGAAGTCCGGGTTCGCCTCCAGCACAATCTCTTGCCCGGGGCTCCACGAAACGAAGCGGAACGGGCCGTTGCCCACCGGCTGGCGCGTAATCGGGTGGTCCTTCATCTCGCCGAAGGGTACTTCTCCGAGGATGTGCTCCGGAAGCGGATAGCACACGTTTGCGTCCACCACCTGGTACATGTACGGCTCGTCGTACGTGTACCGCACCGTCAGCGAGTCGACCGCCTCGACATTCGTGATGTGATCCAGCCAGCTTGCCGCCGACCAGTTGATCTCGGGCGACTTGCATACTCCGTGCGCGAACACCACGTCCTCGGCGGTGAACGGGGCGCCGTCGTGCCAGGTCACACCGGGGTGGATGTAAAAGGTCACCTGCAGCGAGTCTTCGCTGAACGCGAACGAGTCCGCGAGGCCCGGCCGGAAGTGGATGAAGTCCGGCTCGGACCGCATCAGGTACCAGTAGACGTTCTCGAAGACGTCCGATGCACTCGCCGAGTTGGAGATCGGCGGAAAGAACGAGTCGAGGTCGACCGGAACTCCCACCACGAGCATGTCCCCGTCGGCCGGCGTGCCCTCGGCCCCGGCCTGCTCCCCGACTTCGCCGCCGCCGCCGCACGCAGTCAGGATGCCCGCCACCACCACCGCCGCGAACCATCGATTCGAGTCCATCTCGTCGCCTCCTCGGGGTCTGCTCAGCGATCCTGGCTACCGGCATGGGCCACCGGCCCTTCGCTGCGGTACTGCATGTTCTCCGGGATCCACCACTCGGCCACCGAGACCAGGTGTCCGCGCGCGTCGCCCGTCACGCCACGCAAGCGGTTGTTGATCCCCAGCCGCTCTTCCAGATAGTAGAGGAACGTGTAGGGCTGGTCCTCGTGGATGATCTCCGAGTACCGCGTCCACAGGGGCCTGGCCTGCTCGCGGTCGAGCGTCATGAGCGCCTGCTTCATCAGCGAGTCGGCGACCGGGTTGCTGTAGCTGGGATAGTTGTACTTGCCTTCGATGGCCTCGGTGGAGAAGAGGTCTGTGGGGTTGAACTTGAAGTCCACCGACCAGCCGCTCACGGCGGCTTCGAAGTTCTTGGCCTTGAGGTCGGTGATGAACGTGTTCCATTCGACCATCCTCGGCTCCACCGCGACCCCCAGCTGCTTCAGGTCGTTCTGGACGATGACGACGATGTCCTCGCGGAGGTCGTTGCCCTGGTTCGTGCGGAGCGTGAAGCGGAAGGGGCGGCCGTCCTTGTCGATGATCCCGTCGCCGTCGGTATCGGTCCACCCCTCTCGGGCGAGCACCTCGCGCGCCCGCTCGGGATCGTACGGCCAGGGCTCGAGCTCGTCGTTGAACTCCCACTGGAACGGCATCACGTCGCTGACCGCCACCGTGCCGTATCCATACAGGAGCGCATCGACGATCTGCTGCCGGTTGATGCCCATCGTCAGCGCCCGCCGGACCTCGGCGCTCTCGAACAGCGGGTTCCGGAGGTTCCATGCGAGGAAGGTGTACGAGCGGGCGGGATAGGTGATCGAATTCACCTCGTCGCTCTCCTCGACGCGCTTCATCTCGGCCGGCGGGACCGCGCGCATGAAATCGATGCCGCCGGTCAGGAGCTCGGTGAGCTCGGTCGTCTGCTCGGGGATCACGCGGACGACCACCCGATCGAGGTGCGGCCGTCCGAGCGCGAAGTCGAGATTGGCCTCGAACACCACCTGCTGGTTCGCCTCCCACGAGACGAACCGGAACGGGCCGTTGCCGACCGGCTGGCGGTTGAACGGCGCGTTCCGCATCTCCGCCGGCGGGATGTCCTCCAGCAGGTGCTTCGGCATCGGGCTCCACTCGGTGAAGTCCATGAGGGCGTCCGAGTGCACCGTGTCGAATTCGAACCGCACGGTCCGGTCGTCGACCTTCACCGCCCGGGTCACGTACTGGAAGTAGGCCCGGTTCGCATACGCGATATCGTCGTCGACCGACATCTCGTAGGTCCAGACCACATCGTCGGCGGTGACCGGCACGCCGTCGTGCCACAGCATCCCGTCCCGGATCTGGAACGTCAGCGACAGGCCGTCCTCCGACATCCAGAACGAGTCCGCCAGGTACGGCTCGTAGTTCATTTCCTCGTCGAGCTGGACCAGATTCGCGTAGAGCATGAAGCTCATCGTCTGGTTGGTGTCGTAGTCGGTCGAGACGAGCTCATTGAAGGCGTCGAAGTCGCTGACCGTGGACACGACCGCGGTGCCGCCGTCGACCGGTGCGTCCGCCGTTCCCGGGCCCTCGCCTGCGGGCTCGCCTCCGCCGCACGCCGCCAGCAGGAGGGCGATGCCCAGCGGAAACCCGAGTTTCGCGTTCATGGGGAGATACCTCGCGGATGGATGTGGGATGTGGCGCGAAGGCGCGACCGGAGGCCGCGGCGTCGGAAAGGAGTATCGTCGCCGCCGCGAGGCCATGTCAAGCGAGCGCCGGCGTGGGAAGCAGCGCCTCGATCCCACGCAGCTCCGCGTCGGTCAGGCCGGCCGAATCGAGCGTCACCCGGAGCGACTCCGCCAGCGCGGCCGCCAGGATGGCCGCCACCTCCGCGAACTCGACGCTGCGTCCGGCGGCCGACGACACGTTCGTGACCCGCTCCGACTCCAGGCTGCCGGGCCAGATCTCGTCCAGCAGCGCCTGATCGCCGGCCAGCGGGATCGACCCGTGCTGCAGGAGCGATCGTCGGGAGCGCCGCTGCGCGCTGCCGACAAGCTTCCGCCCCTGCACCTCGATCTCCCACGGAACGGTGGCGGCGAAGCAGGCCCGGTGGCTCCCCGGTCGAATGCGGTCGCGTGGGCTCCGGGGGTCGCGCGCCGGCCTGCGCGGCGCCAGCTCGACCGCTGCACCCAGGCGCTCGAGACCGGCCGCGATCGCGAGGTGGATCCGGCGATAGGCGTCGGCGATCCCACCGCCGAGGCCCGGCGCCTCGATCGGCGCCACCACGCAGTACGTCAGCTCCGCGGCCGGCCCGGCATGGTACACGGCACGCCCGCCGGTAGGCCGCCGCACCCAGTCGACCGCTCGCGCCCGGAGCCGCTCGGCCTCGGCCGGAGAGGGATCGGCTTGATGGTGGCCGAGCGAGACCGCCGGCGGGTCCCAGCCGTAGAGGCGCAGCGTGGGCACGAAGCCGTCGCGGTCCGCCGCGGCCAGCAGCGCAGCGTCGCACGCCATGTTCCAGGCCCCCGGCCTGGCGCCGGTCTCGAGCAGCCGCCAGCGCGTCACCGCGGGTCGAGCCGCACGTCGGCGATGCGGGTCAGGGGAGGGTCGTCGGGCTCGACCGAGAGGCCGCCTTCGAACACCGCCGGCGTGTGGCCGCGAGCGGCCACGATCACGGTGAAGTCGAGCCCCCGCGGCAGATCCGCGACCGCATACCGTCCCAGGCTGTCGGTAACCGCGGCTCCGGCCATGAGCTCCTCGACGTCCTCTTCCGGGCTCCGCTCCCAGTCCCCGAACGAGATCCCGGGCGCGAGGACGATCACGTACCCGCCGGCTACGCCCTCGCCCGTCGCGTCGTCGAGTACGCGCCCCACGACCGTGACGTCCACGCTGTCGGCGGCGATGGCCTGCGTCATCACTCGATCTCCTGTCTCGGCGGAATCGGACTCGACCGCCTTCGAGCCACCGGGCTCGGCGCACGCGGCCGCCAGCGGAAGGCATGCCGTGAGCGAGACGGTGATCCAGGATCGACGGGGAGGGCGCATGCGGCTCCTACCCCCCCGCGCGGAGTAACGGTCCGGGAAGGCGAGCGACCCAAGCTCTAGAACTCGACCGATCCGCCGGGCTCCAGCACCTCGCAGCGCACCCCGGTGGCGGCGACCTTCGCGGCCCATGCCTTCGCGTCCTGCTCGATGGGCGGGAAGGTGTCGTAGTGCATGGGCACGACGAGTCCGGGCGAGAGGAACCGCACGGCGTGGACCGCGTCGTCGGGCCCCATCGTGTAGTTGTCGCCGATCGGCAGGCAGACGCAGTCGAACTCGTAGAGCTCGCCGAGCAGCTTGATGTCCGCGGTCAGCGCGGTGTCGCCGGCGTGGTAGAGGGTCTTTCCCCCGGCGGTGATCACGATCCCGCAAGGGTTGGTGGAGTACTTCGGGTCGGCCTCGGTCATTGATCCGTGGGCTGCGGGCACGAGCTTTACGTGGCCAAATTCGAATTGATGGCCGCCGCCGCAAGCGAGCCCGTGAGAGGCGCAGCCGCGCTCGGAGGCCAGGCTGGCGAGCTCGTAGGCGGCCACCACGGTCGCGCCGGTGCGCTTGGCGATCGCCACCGTGTCGCCCCAGTGGTCTCCGTGCCCGTGCGACACCGCGATCGCGTCGACCCCCTCGATGTCGTCGGGGCCGATATCCGCCTTCGGGTTCCCGGACAGGAACGGATCGATCAGGATCTTTCCCTCTTCGGTCTCGTACTCGAAGCACGAGTGCCCGTGCCACGTCAACTTCGCCATGTGCTTCCTCCTCCTCTCTTGCCCCCTCAAGCTTCGGCTTCGGCGTACTCCTCGGTCGGCGGGCAGGTGCAGATCAGGTTGCGGTCGCCGTAGGCGGCATCGACGCGCCCCACCGCGGGCCACACCTTGTGATCGGCGGCCGCCGGGACGGGGAACGCCGCCCGCTCGCGCGAGTACGGATGGGACCACTCGTCGGCCGTCAGGTCCGCCAGCGTGTGGGGGGCGTTCTTCAGCAGATTGTCCTCGGCGTCGGCAATCCCGGTCTCGATCTCCCGTGCCTCCTCGCGAATCGCCGCCATCGCCTCAACGAAGCGGTCGAGCTCCTCCTTCGGCTCGCTCTCGGTCGGCTCCACCATCAGGGTGCCGGCCACGGGAAACGACACCGTCGGCGCGTGGAACCCGTAGTCGATCAGCCGCTTGGCTATGTCCTCCGCTTCGATGCCCGCGGACTGCCTGAGCGCTCGCGGATCGAGGATGCACTCGTGCGCGACCAGTCCGTCGTTGCCCGCGTAGAGCAGCGGGTAGTCGTCGGCGAGCCGGCGCGCGACGTAGTTGGCGTTGAGGATCGCGACCTGCGACGCCCGCGTGAGCCCGGCGGGCCCCATCAGCCGGATGTAGGCCCATGAGATCGGCAGGATCGACGGGCTCCCCCAGGGCGCGGCGGCGATCGTCCCGGCCGAGCGCTCGTGTCCCAGATCCACCACGGGATGGTCGGGCAGGAACGGCTCGAGATGCGCGGCCACGCCGATCGGACCCATCCCGGGACCGCCGCCGCCGTGCGGGATACAAAACGTCTTGTGGAGGTTCAGGTGGCACACGTCGGCGCCGTAGTCCCCCGGCCGGGCGAGCCCAACCTGCGCGTTCATATTGGCGCCGTCGATGTACACCTGACCGCCGTGCTCGTGCACGATGTCGCAGATCTCGCGGATCCGCGCTTCGAAGACCCCGTGCGTCGAGGGATACGTTACCATGATCGCGCCCAGGTCAGCCGCGTGCTCGGTCGCCTTGGCGCGCAGGTCGTCGACATCGATGTTGCCGCGCGGGTCGGTCTTCACGATCACGACGTTCATGCCGGCCATGACCGCGCTGGCGGGATTCGTGCCGTGCGCCGACTGCGGGATCAAGCACGTGGTGCGTGCCTCCTCCCCGCGCGAGCGGTGCCAGGCGCGGATCACCAGGAGCCCCGCGAACTCGCCCTGGGAGCCGGCGTTGGGCTGGAGCGACACGCGCGCGAACCCGGTGATCTCGGCGAGCCATGTCTCCAGCTCCTCGAACAGCTCGCTGTAGCCCGCCGCCTGCTCGCGCGGGACGAACGGGTGCAAACGGGCGAAGCCCGGCCACGTGATGGGGATCATCTCGGCCGTGGCGTTGAGCTTCATCGTGCACGAGCCGAGCGGGATCATCGCGTGGGCGAGCGAGAGGTCGCGATTCTCCAGGCGCTTGAGATAGCGCAGCATCTCGGTCTCCGAGCGATAGCGGTGGAAGACCGGATGCTCGAGGAACGGCCCGCTCCGCGAGAGGTCCGCGGGAATGCGCTCGGCGCCGGCGGTGGCGTCGCCGTCGCGCTCGGTCACGCTGGCTGACGTCTCGCCGCCGGAGCTCCCCCCGCCGCCGGCGAACATCTCGAGCAGCTCGTCGACGTCCGCCTCCGTCGCGGTCTGGTCGAGCGCGATCCCGATCCGCGCGCCGGGCAGGGGCCGCAGGTTGATCCGCCGCGCGGCCGCCGCCACCAGCACCCGTGACGCCTCCGCCTCGTCCAGCTCGACCGCCAGCGTATCGAAGAAGGCTGGATGCGTCAGCCGGCGGCCGATCCGCTCCAGCCCCCCCGCCAGCTGCGCGGTCAGCCGGTGGACGCGCCGCGCGATCCGCGTCAGCCCTTCGGGGCCGTGGTAGACCGCGTACATCGCCGCCACGACCGCGAGCAGGACCTGCGCCGTGCACACGTTGCTGGTCGCCTTGTCCTTGCGGATGTGCTGCTCCCGCGTCTGGAGGGCCATCCGGTACGCCTGCCGGCCGGCGGAGTCGCGCGTCACCCCGATGATGCGGCCCGGGACCTGGCGAGCGTACACGTCGCGGGTAGCGAAGAACGCGGCGTGCGGGCCGCCGTACCCGAGCGGGACGCCGAAGCGCTGGCTGTTCCCCACCGCCACGTCCGCGCCCCACGAGCCGGGCGGCTCGAGCAGCGTGAGCGCGAGCAGGTCGGTCGCCACGGCGACCAGCCCGCCGGCCGCGTGGACCCGCTCGCAGAGCTCGCCGTAGCGCTCGATGGCGCCCTCGGTGGTCGGGTACTGGAGCAGCACTCCCGTCGTCCGCGCATCGATCTGGCGCTCGAGGACCGAGGTCACCTCCACCTCTGCGCCCCGGGCCTCCGCGCGCGTCCGCACGACCGCAATCGTCTGCGGATGGCAGCCGCGGTCGATGAGGAACACGCCCCCGTCCTTGCGCGTCAGGCGCTGGATCATGGCCATCGCCTCCGCGGCCGCCGTGCCCTCGTCGAGCAGGGAGGCGTTGGCGACGGGCAGGCCGGTCAGGTCGGCGACGACGCTCTGGAAGACGAGCAGAGCCTCGAGCCGCCCCTGGGCGATTTCGGCCTGGTAGGGCGTGTAGGCCGTGTACCAGCCGGGATTCTCGATCACGTTGCGCAGGATCACGGGCGGGGTGACGCAGTCGTGGTAGCCCATCCCGATCCAGGAGCGCCACACCTGGTTCTTCGCCGCCTTGCCCGCCAGCTCGGCGAGGACGGCTTCCTCCGAGGCCGCCGCCGGCAGCTCCAGCGGGCGCCGCAGGCGTATGTCTTCCGGCACCACCGCCTCGGCCAGCGATGCGAGACTGTCGTGCCCCAGTGTCTCGAGCATCGCCTTCACGTCGTCGGGACGCGGGCCGATGTGCCGATCGGCGAATCGGTCGGGAGAAGGAACGTCCTGTAGCGTCATCTAGCCGACGTGCTCGGCGTAGGCGGCGTCGTCCATCAACGCCTCGAGCTCTTCCGGATCGGACACCCGGATCCGGATCATCCATCCCTCTCCGTAGGGATCGGAGTTCAGGGTCTCGGGATGATCCTCGAGGACGGCGTTGACCTCCACGACCTCGCCCGACACGGGTGCGAACAGCTCGGCGACCGCCTTGACCGCCTCGATCGTCCCGCAGGGAGCGTGAGCGGTGACGGTGGCTCCCTCTCCGGGCAGCTCCACGAAGACCACGTCGCCGAGCTCGCCTTGCGCGTAGTCGGTGATCCCTACCGTGGCCACGCCGGCGTCCTGGTCGAAGGAGACCCACTCGTGGTCCTTGCTGTAGCGAAGGTCTTCGGGGACGATGGTCATCGGTCCTCCATGCGAAATGTCGGTGCGGATGGTGCTCCCGGTGCCGGGCGGCAGAGGTTATCTCGGAGCTTCGGGGCCGTCAACGACGTCCACGGCAGCGAATCGAGGCGATAGATTCCGGCCCTGGCATGGGCGCTCCCGCCCCGCCACGTCCACCCTTCTTTCGAGGAGATCCACCGATGTATCCGAGCCTGCGGATCCTCGCGCCTGCCACGATCCTGTCCTTCCTGGCCGCCACGCCCACCGGGGCCCAGACGACCGTCCGCGTCGGCGCGCTCGGCGCCGGCGATTCGACGCTCGAAGGCGGTGCGTTGTTCGACGAATACGCGATCGACGTTACCGCAGGTCGGGAGGTGGTGGCGATCGTCACCGCGGTCGACTTCGATCCGTACGTGATCGCGATTCCTCCCATCGGCGAGCCGATCGAGGTCGACGATTACGGCGACTCGCGCGACGTGGCCATCGTGGAGGAGATCGCCGCCGAGGGAGGCAGCTGGCGAATCCGGGTCACGTCGTACGAGAGCGGTGAGAGCGGGGACTACGCGCTCGTCCTGACCACGCGCCAGCGGACCGATGCCATCCTGACCGAGGAGGAATTCGTGGTCACCGGCGCGCTCGCCGCCGGCGCGGCGCCGATCTCCGGCACCCTCGCCGAGGGGGACCAGGTTCGCGACGACGATTCCTGGTACGACGGCTGGTCGCTCGAGGTGGAGGAAGGGGAGCGCGTCGTGATCGTGCTCGCGTCCCCGGACTTCGACACCTACCTGACGCTCGTCTCGCCGACCGGCCGCACGTTCAACAACGACGACGACGGAGAAGGCGGCACCGACAGCCGGCTCGACATGGTCATCGACGAGGCCGGCCGCTGGACCGTGGTCGCCAACACCCTCAATCCGGGCGATACCGGCGCGTACCGGCTGACGGTGGAGCGGCGATAGCGCGCCCGCGATCGTGGGCGGCGGTCGTGCGGGGCCGCGGATACATTGGGCGGCCATGCGCGCGGTCTTCATCGAATCTCACGGCGGGCCCGAGGTGGTCCGCGTGGGCGAGCTGCCGGACCCGGTGGCGGGTCCCGGGCAAGTCCGGGTACGCCTCGTCAGCGCCGCGCTCAACCATCTGGACCTCTGGGTGCGCGGGGGGATTCCGGGGATCGAGCTGTCGTTTCCGCACGTCCTGGGTGCCGATGGCGCAGGGGTGGTGGACGCCGTCGGCTCCGGCGTGGACGCGGTGGCCCCGGGCGACGAGGTGTACATCCAGCCGGGGCTCTTCTGCGGGCGGTGCGAGTTCTGCCTGCAGGGCGAGGAGTCGCTTTGCATCCGCTACCGGCTCCTGGGCGAGCACGTCTCCGGCACCTTCGCCGAGCGCGTCGTCGTGCCGGCAGCGAACGTGTACCCGAAGCCCCGGGGGCTCGGCTGGGCGCAGGCCGCGGCCTTCCCGCTCGCCTACCAGACGGCCTGGCGGTTGGTGCTGAGCGCGGGCCGCCTGCGGGCGGGGGAGAGCGTGCTGATCCACGGTGTGGGCGGCGGGGTCGCGAGCGCCGCGCTCCAGATCGCCAGGCACGCGGGCGCCTACGTGTACGTAACGTCGTCGAGCGAGGAGAAGCTAGACCGGGCGATCGACCTGGGCGCCGACGTCGCCATCGACTACACGCGCGAGAACGTGCCGGACCGGATCCGTGAGCTGACCGCGAGGCGGGGCGTCGACCTGGTGGTCGACAACGTGGGGCAGGCCACCTGGCGCGATTCGATCGAGTGCGTCCGCCGGGGGGGCCGAATCGCGACCTGCGGGGCGACGACCGGAAACGATGCGAACACGCCGATCAACCGAGTGTACTGGAAGCAGATCTCGATCCATGGCTCGACGATGGCGAATCGGGGCGAGTTCCGGCGGATCGCGCGGCTGGTCGAAGGCCGTCGGATCGAGCCGCTGATCGACACCGAGCTGCCGCTCAAGGACGTCCCGGCCGCGCTCGAGCGGATGGCGGCGGGCGATCAGTTCGGCAAGATCGTGATCACGATAAGCGCTCCCTGAGCGCCCGACTCACGGAAGGAGAGGCGCATGGCAGCCGAGAGCTCGTTCGACATCGTCAGTCAGGTGGACAGGATGGAGGTCCGGAACGCCGTCCAGCAGGCGACCAAGGAAGTCCGCACGCGGTTCGATTTCAAGGGCTCCTCGGCGACCATCGAGGAGGCCGGCGACGATCTGGTCCTCAGCGCCGAGGACGAAGGCCGGCTCAAGGCTCTGCGGCAGATCCTCGAGGAGAAGCTCTCGCGCCGGGGCGTGTCGCTCAAGGCGATCGAATGGGGGAAGGTGGAGTCGGCCCTCGGCGGAACCGCGCGCCAGCGCGCCACGATCCAGTCCGGCCTCTCGA
>Ga0299913_10004174_pt1 | contig 12055 bp, 12 predicted proteins | sample RVTome_9_FD_201360 | JGI IMG/M metagenome (GOLD analysis project Ga0299913, IMG submission 201360) | Soil microbial communities from uranium-contaminated site in the Upper Colorado River Basin, Wyoming, United States - RVT155D38 (version 2) ... | reverse complement strand
CGTTCGCCTTGGACCACGTAGGCGGCCGTGATCCCCGCCTGGCCGTGCATGTGGGTGTCTATCGTCTGGATATCGGTCACCAGGCCTCCGTCTCGTACTGTGGCGGGATGATAGCGGCCACAGCGCGGCCCTCTGCCGTGCTGATCGTCAACCCATACGCGGGCCGGTTGAGGCCCGCAGAGCGCGAGCAGGTCGTAGAGGCGTTGCGAACGCGCTTCCATCTCGAAGGCTTCTCGACGACGGCGCGCGATGCGGCGATTGGTATCGCAAGGGACGCGGCGGAAGGTGGAGCCGAACTAGTCATCGCGTTCGGGGGCGACGGCCATGTGAACGAGGTGGCGAACGGCCTCGCGGGCACCGGGACCGCCCTCGGCATCGTTCCCGGGGGCACGATGAACGTGTTCTCCCGCGCTCTCGGTCTTCCGCTCGATCCGTTCGAAGCGGTCTCCCGTCTCCACGAGCGCGTCGCCGCGCCACCCCGGAAGGTTCCGCTCGGACGGATGGACGACCGCTACTTCACGTTCTCGGCCGGCTGCGGGTTCGACGCCGAGGCCGCGGAACGTGTGGAGCGCGATCTCCCCGCCAAGCGCAGGTTCGGCGAGCTCTTCTTCTACTGGAGCGCGTTCCGGGTCCTCGCCACCAGCTACCGGCATCGCTCCGCGTCGATGACGGTGAGAGGGCCCTTCGGTGAGCAGCCCGTCGCGATGGCGATCGCCTGCAATGCCGGGCCCTACGCCTACCTCGCGGGTCGTTCGATCCATCTTGCTCCCGCGGTCCGGCTCGAGGGCGAGCTGGATCTGTTCGCTCTGCGCACGATGCGCGTCGAGGCGCTGCCCGTCTATGCGTGGCGGTGCATGGTCAGCGGCGATCTGATCCATCACCGGGATTGTTTCTACGAACCCGGGCTAACAGATTTCGAGATCGTGGCCGATTCTCCGTTCCACCGCCACGTCGACGGTGAGCCACTCGCACCGGCTATGACGGCCCGGTTCTCGCTCGAGCGCGACGTACTCAACGTCAAGGCATGAGCATCCTCATCGTCGAACCCGACGACTCATTGGGCCCGGAGCTGGTCGCAACCTTGAGAGCCGAAGGAGATGAGGTCCGGGTGCTCGTGGGTGACCGGAGCCAGGCCGAGCGCTGGAAGGGGCTGGGGGCGTTCGTCGCGGTCGGCGACGCACTCGATGCCGACCTCGTCGAGCGCGCGTGTACGAACGTCCGGACGCTCGTCGCCGCCTTTCCCGGAAAGACCCGGTCGGCATCGTTGCTCCAGGCTCTCTTGCCGGCCGCATCGGCTGCGGGCACGGGACGGATCGTCGTCTGCGCCCCCGAAGCGGCCTCAGAGATGCTTCAGGTACTGAACGCTCACTCGCTCGACTATGTCGTCCTGGTCGCCGGGCGGCGAGGTTTCCTTCCGCGCAAGGGGCCGGACATGGCATCTCTTGCTGCCGCGGTAAGCGCGGCAGACGATCTCGCGGGGGAGCCCCGGATGGTGGTGGATCTGACGCGGCCCGAAGGATGGGCCGCACTGAAGATGCCGGCCTAGGCCGTCATCCCCAGGTAAGCCTCCTGGATCGTGGCGTAGTCGAGGCCCTTCTCGCGGTCGCCTTCGTAGATCAACGTGCCCTTCTCCATGACGAACGCACGGTCGGCAAGCTTCAGGACTCCGGCGTTCTGCTCGACCATGAAGACGGTCGTCCCGTCCTTGTTGATCTGCGAGACGACCTCGAAGACGGTCTGGGTCAGCTTGGGGGAGAGACCGAGCGACGACTCGTCGATCAGCAACAACTTGGGCCGGGCCATCAGGCCGCGCGCTATCGCGAGCATCTGCTGTTCACCACCAGAGAGCGTCCCGGCGAGCTGCGTCCACCGCTCTCGTAGCCGGGGGAAGTACCCGACGGCTCGCTCGACGATCTCTTTGGTCTCCTTGCGCTGCTTCTTGTAGGGCCACGCGCCGAGGCGCAGGTTCTGGGCTACGGAGAGCTGCGGGAAGACCCGCCGGCCCTCGGGGACCAAGACCACGCCCTTTGCGACGAGCTTCCGCGGATCCATGCCCGTGATGTCTTCTCCGTTGAAGGTGATGGTTCCAGACGACGGCTTCAAGAGACCGGCAAGGTTCAAGACCGTGGTCGTCTTGCCGGCGCCGTTGAGCCCCAGGAGCACTGCGGTCTCGCCCTCCTCGACGTCGAACGAGATGCCTTGAAGGACCGGGAGCGTGCCGTAACCGGCCTTGAGATCGCGGACCTCAAGCAGGGACATCCGACGCCTCCTCCTCGCTCGTCCCCTCGGCCTCGCCACCAAGGTACGCGGCGATGACCTCGGGGTGTCGCTGGACCTCCTGGGGGCGACCCGACGTCATGATCTGACCGAAGTTCAGCACGTAGACGTAATCGCACACCCCGACGACCAACGGCACATGGTGTTCGATCATCAAGACGGTGAGATTGAGGGTCTTGCGCAGCTTGAGCAGGCGTTCTCCGAGCGCATGGGCCTCGTCCGGTCCCATCCCCGACGATGGCTCGTCGAGGAGCAACAGGTCGGGGTCGGTCGCCAGCACGGTGCCGATCTCGATCAGCTTGAGGGTCCCGTAAGGGAGCCCGTCCAGCTGGGAGTGAGCGAGGTGTGTCAGGCCCAGGAAGTCGAGGACCTCCATCGCATAGCGCTTCAGCCGTCTCTCTTCGGAGAACGATCGAGGGGCACCAACGAGCGCACCGATGGCGCCGTAGCCGATGCGGGGGTGCTGAGCCACCAGGCAGTTCTCGAGCACGGTGAGACCCCGCACGAGGCCGATGTTCTGGAACGTGCGCCCTATCCCAAGCGCGACCCGCCGGTGCGTGGGTAGGAGGGAGATGTCCCGGTCCCGGTATTCGATGCTGCCGGTGTTCGCCTGGTAGGCGCCCATGATGCAGTTGAACAGCGTCGTCTTACCCGCGCCGTTCGGCCCGATCAGTCCAACGATCTCCCATTCGGGAACCTGGATGTTGACGTCTTTCAGGGCGACGAGGCCGCCGAAACGGATGCCGGTGTCCTTGATGTTAAGGACGGAGCTCATCGCTCGTCTCCCTTCTTCTTGCCGCCGACCAGCGCGCCCCACACATCCGGGGGCGGTCCCGGGTCATGGCTCGCCGGGCGCTCGACCGCACGCCCCAGGGCCGCGAGGGCTTCGTCGGAGCGCTCGGTGCCGTCCTCGTTGTGGAGCCCGACCTTGGCCAGGAGACCCCCGGTCGCCGGCTTGGCAGCCTTGGCTTCCTTCGGCTTGTGACCGCCATGGCCTTCGGCGTGGAGCGAGAACCGTTTGCCGCCGAGCCAGCGCGTGATGGGGGAGACCTGCTCGCCGATGCCCCCCGGGTATTGGATGATCGTGAGGATCGCGAGAGCCGACCCGATCACGATCGTGAAGTAGTCGGGCTCGCGCCCCAGCGTGTCCCTGATGAAGTGGTCGAGAGGGCCGATGAGGACGATCAGGAACGGGAAGAGGGCGAAGAAAGCGGAGCCGATGATGACCCCTACACGGTTCCCCAACCCCCCGACGACCACCATGAGGACCCATAGCAGCGCGATAGCGAAGTTGAAGTCGTTGGACACCACAGTCTCGGCACGGAACGCGAGCAACGAGCCCGCGATCCCCGCGAATATCCCGGACAAGATGAAGGCGAGCACCTTGTACGACGTGACGTTTACGCCGTACGTGGAGGCAACAGACTCGGAATGTTTGATCGCCAGGATCGCCCGACCCACTTTGGATCGCAGCAGGCGCCAGTCCACGAAGATGACGGCTGCAAGGAAGAAGAAGCAAAGGAACGCGAACTCACGGTCCGTCCCCCATCCGTCCGGGCGCGTGGCAGGCATGCCGGCACCACCGCGGGTGAGGAATGGGATCTCGAAGATCGACCGCTCGGCAACGAAGCCGTAGGCGAGCGTGATGAGGGCCAGGTACAGACCCTTGATGCGCAGCGCGATCAAACCCAAGAGCATCGCGACCACGGCGCCGCTCAGCGCCGCCACCACCGTCGCCGTCATGAAGGTCCCGAACGAACAGGCATCGAGCGAGCAGCCGGCCTTCTCGGTGGCGTAATAGGCCGCGACGAACGCGGCTATCCCCACGAATCCGTGGTGACCGAGGGAGACCTGGCCGACGTAGCCGAGGACGATGTTCAGTGACAGACCGATGATGGCAAAGATCGCGGCGAGCGATATCCGGTCGGCCCAGTAGTTGGGGACGATCGCCGTAACCCAGATGACTCCACCGAAGATCGCTGCCAGCACGAGGAGCCGGGCCGTCCAACCGCCCGCGCTGGGGCTCCACCGCTCCGCCTCCAACGTTGGTCCGGGGGCCTCCATGACTTCGGTCGCGCTGGCCGTCACGCTTCGGATCCCAACAGACCCTGGGGCCGGATGAGCAGGACCAGCAGGAGCACGATGATGATGGCAACGTCGGGGAGTCCGGGGATGATCGACTGCAAGGGCTTGACGACGTCATCGATGGTGAGCGTGTAGGTGTTGCCCGCCCAGTTGGCAAGGCTCTGCACGCAGCCGATGACGATCCCTCCCAGGAACGCTCCCGGAAGGCTCGTCATGCCGCCGAGTACCGCGGCGGTGAACGCAGGTATCAGGATCCCCGACGTCATGGCTCCCGGGGTGAGGCTTCCCGAGATCGGCACGTAGAGGATGCCGGCCAGACCCCCCAGGAATGCGGCCGTGCCCCAGATGAAACGCGACGTGCGCTCCACCCCGATGCCGACGACCCTGGTTGCGAACGAATCCTGGGAGGTCGCGAGCACGGCGAGGCCGAGGTCGGTCTTCGAGAAGAAGTAACCAAGCACTACGGCAAGGAGCGCGAGGACCCCGACGATGATGATGTTCTGGGGCTCCAGGATGTAATTGAAGATCTCGACCCCATTCGGGTTGCCGCTGGCATCTGTCGCCGCGATCAGGGGCTCGAGAACCTTGGCTTCCGGCAGGAACAGGACGATCTCGACGCCTACCGTCAGCAGCGCGAACGCGATCGTCGCGACGAGCAGGGTGATGCGGGGCGAGTTCATCAGGGGCCGCACGACGACGCGCTCCATCGCCAATCCCAGGGCAACGGCAACCAGCAGTCCGGCAGGAAGGGCGGCCCAGTAGGGGATATCGACCGATCTGACCTGTTCCATGAGCACGAAGACGGTGAACGCGGCGACCGTACCGAACTCGCCCTGGGCGAAGTTGAATACCCGGCTGCCCTTGTAGACCAGGACGAGGCCGAGGGCGACGAGGCCGTAGATCGCGCCCGTCGCGATGCCGATGACGACGTAGGCGTTAGGGCCCCCGTCGTCGCCCGCGCCGAGGATCAGGACCAGTGCCAGTAGGGCAACCGTCGCCCCGATGACGATTCCGGTTCTCATCTATCCGCGATCCAGGCTCGAGGTGGGATCAGAAATCCGAGATGAAGCTCTCGATGGTGTGCCATCGGTTGTCCGAGCAGCGTGCTTCAGACACGTGCACTGTATCCGCCCCGAAGTGATCGTCGGGCGCGAAGCTGAGTGCGGGACCGATGCCATTCTTCAGTGCGCGCATCCGCTCGACCTCGTAGATGAACGCTTCCCTCGTCAGGTTCTGACCTACGCCCTTGAACATGTCCCAGAACGTCTTCGACCCCGACCACGAGAGCCACATGAAGTCGTCGCCGCCGTTCTCGTTGGAGTGGAACTTGTTCATGGCCTGGCGGAACTCGGGGTCGAAGCGATTGCTGTCGAACCACGCCGGGAACGGTGAAAAGAACTTCGAGCCGTCGATCGAGCTTCCTCCTCGACACGCGACGCTCGCGACCGTGTCGAACGTCATCGAGATCCCCACGCCCACCCACTGTGGTTCGTACTGTTGGGTGTCGGCCTGCTTGAGGACGTTGATCCACCACACCGGCGAGGTCAAGACGAAGACGTTCTCGATGCCGGCGGTCTTCATCTCTTGGACCACCGACCGGGCCTCACTGGTGCCGGCCCCCTTGGAAACGCGCCGGTCGTAGACCACTGCGGCTCCCTGCTTCTTCATGCCGTCGAGGAAACCCTGACGGGCGTCCTCGAAGTTCGGTGTATCGAACGTAAGCATCCCGTTCTTCTCGTTCTTCGCACCGAGGTCGGATACCAGGAAGTCGGCCAGCATCGGTCCCTGGTCGTTGTAGGTGGCCGTCGTGGCGAAGTAGTTGGGGAGCTGGTTCAGAACGAGCTCGGTCACCCCGGCACCGACGTAGGGGACCCCGACCGACGCCGCATACCGCGCACACGCCTGGATCTGGTCGGTTCCGGCCGCTCCGCTCAGCATGAAGACCTTGTCCTTCTCGACCATTTCCTTGCACACTGCAACCGCGGTCGACGGGTTGTACTGGTCGTTCTTCAGTACGACCTCGACGTTGCGGCCGAAGAGCGTTTGGCCCTGATCCGCCATCCAGCGGAAGTAGAGGTCCTTGCCGATCTCGACCGAGTCGGACGGGACCGGGGCAGCGCCGGTGAGGGGAGCATGGATCCCGATCTTGATGACTTTGTCGGTCACGCCCGTCGTGTTACCACCAGACGATGGCGGGGGCTCGTTCGCGGGCGGGGCCGGTTCGCCGGGGTCCGATCCGGTGCCCGTGCTGGTCCCGGTGCCCGTGCTGGTCCCGGTGGTCGTACCCGTGCCGGTGGTGTCCGTGCCCAGATCCCCGGCCAGGTCCGTGGTCCCCGTTCCCAAGACCTCCTCGACGGTGCCGAGGACCTCACCGGTCTCGGCATCGACGACCTGTCCGTCGACGATCTTCGTTCCCTCGGGCAGTGCAACGCCCGGCTTCTGACCACAGGCGGCGGCCACGAGGAGGAATACTCCGACCAGAACTACTGCGAGTGGTCTCCTGCTACGGGTCACGACGGTTATCCCTTTCGTCCGAACGGAAGCTTGCCGAACACAGACTTCACCTTGCCCCCGAGAACCGCTAGCCCCTCTACCGGGCTCGGACCGTCGTCGGGGACCGGCATCCCGCGCCTATCGGCGTTGAGTGCATGGATCTTCGCGAGGACCCCACCGGGACGGACCCCGGAGGTGGTCTCGATGACGACCTGGCGTACGAGGGCGAACCCGATCATGCCGGCGAGAAGGGCCAACCAAACGTAGGGCGGCAGGCCCTCACTCCCCGTGGGGATGACGTCGCCGGCGAGCTCTTCACCGGGTGCCGCCGAAGGCGATGCCCCGGGTGCAGGAGCCTCCGCGTCCGAGCCGGAGCCGATGTCGCCGCCCACCGAGCCGGTGCCGAAGTCGGTCGTACCGGTGCCGAAGTCCGTGGACCCGGTGGACCCGGTCAAGCCACCGCCGGGTGGCGGGGGGGGCGGCGGAGCGATGGCGATCTCACCCGGCTCGTAGACGAGCTCCGTGATGATGCCTTTCTCGAACTTCGGACCGGCGAAGACGACCCGCCAGCTGTCATCCTGGCCCGACTGCTGCGGCTTCTGGCCGATCAACATGATGTTCGTCGCCACGCTGAACTCGTCGGCCCACTCCTGGGCGTAGCTCGTCAGGTCGAATGTCCACACGTGATCGATACCGTCGGGATCGTTGTCGGGATTCACCGACTTGATCTCTTTCCGGGTGGCTACGGGATCGCTGTCGGAGCACTCGTACGGCGGCGTCTCACGGTAGGGGGAGCCCTCTGCGTCGCCGAAGATCTGCGGCACCTCACACGCTTGGATAGCGCGGTCGTCCACCGGTCCGGTGGGGTTCGTCTGCTCGCAGTGGTTGTTGTCTGGATTCTCCTCGTCGGGTGGCCCGCCCTCGCGGTTGTAGCACCCGGACTCGGCCTCGAGGAGCTTGACCGTGAAGCTGATCACCTCGGACCCCGGCGTCAGGTAAGAGAGGTCGAATCCGAGGGCGGACAGCTTGTTCGGCGTCTCGTAATCACCGCCGACGATCTCGACCGCGAACTTGCCCTCGGCACAGACCGCCGGGTGAGCCGCGCCCAGGCCCTGGCCGGGGCCCGGGCAGAACGGGTTGGGGGTTCCGATGACGACCTTGTTGCCCTGGATGTCGCGCTCTTCGGTCTGGGCTTCTTCCCACCACCAGCCCAGGCTGAGGAGCGCCGGTTCGGCCCGCTGCTGAGCGGCGCCCGCGGCGACGGGCATCAGGGTGAGCCCTGTCACTATCCCCAGCGCCAACCACAGCCGTAATCCTCGATGCTTCATCCTTGTATCCCTCCCCCAGTAGGGACGTACAACCCCTGCGCCGGTCACCCAGGCCGGTCGCCGAGATTAGCACCTTCCACTTTCTTACTTTCGATTTGCTACTCTCTGACCTACATGAAGCGTATTCGAGCATTGTGGCAATCGCTGTGGGGGGAGACCGACCGCCGTGTCCGGCTTGGCCGGTTCCTGGGGCTTCTGTTCATCACCGCGGGGTTCGTCGTCTTCTATTTCGCCTGGGACGGTTCCGCGAGCATCAACTTCGCGCAGGGACAGATCCCGTACCTGCTATCGGGTGGCTTCATGGGGCTTGGTCTGATCGTGACCGGCGCGACGTTGCTCTTCCTCACAACCGTGCGACACGAGCGTCAGATCATGACTGACAGGTTCGATGAGATGACGCGTCTTCTGAGCCGCAACCTGTCGCGGCTGCAGTTCTCTTCGAATGGGAGTGGTGGTTCGAACGGACAGGTCGTCGCCGGCGCGACGACGTATCACCGCGCCGAATGCAAGATCCTCGAAGGCAAGGACGGGCTAACGACCGTAACGGTCGAGCAAGCTGCTGCGGAAGGCCTCGAGCGTTGCCGCGTATGTAACCCGCCGGAGCCGAAAGAGAAGGAACCGGTACGCACCGAGGCGTACGACGCTAACTAGGTTCCTCTTTACCCAGCGAGTGGAACACCAACCCGGTTAACGCTTTCGGCCAGAAGTAGCTTGCCTTCTGGGGCATCCGTTCTCCGGAACCCGCGACATCAACGATCTGTGCCGCCGATATAGCGCGCAGCAGCGCGCCGAACGTCCATCCTTCCGAGACGAGCTTGCGGATCGCGTCGGGGTCCTTCGAGAACGACAGGTCGTCGACCCCTTCCGGAACCAGCTTCGGAAGCACCGCTTGATGCAATGCGACGACGTCTAGAGCGCGCCATGCAGGATGACGGTCGCCGACCGCGGCGACGACATCGGCATCGGAGACCTCGACGAGAAGCGAATCGTTCTCGGTCACGAAGACGAGTGGGTGGTCTGCCGCCGACGACTGCAACGCATCTTCATGCGGGGTCCCATCGAGAGAGCGGGCTCCGAACGTGTCGCGCAGACGCGCGGTGACCTCGGACGGCGCGGCGCCGGAACGGACCGCGCGGTTGTAGGGAAGAACGACGAGGCCTTCGACGTCGGCGTCAACGCAGAGACACATGATCGTTGAATGATCGCCCTCGGCATCACCGAGCTCCTGGTGGTAGGCGAGCGCTGTCTCGTAGCGATGATGGCCGTCGGCGATGACCAGGGGGCCCGGACGGATCGCATCGGTCAACATCTCGACCTCGGCCGGCGCGGTGATCACCCACATCCGGTGGAGAACCCCGGCATCGTCTGCGACCCGGGCTTCGGGGGGCCGGTTCTCGAGCCCGTCGATGAAGGGCGCGAGGCCGCCGGCACCGCGATAGATCGCATAGATAGGTGAAACGTTCATCCGCAACGCGCGCATCAGATCGAGGCGATCCTGCTTGGGGCCGGCCATCGTCTTCTCGTGTGGCAGGACACCGGAATCATCGCCGAACGGCTCGAGCTCGAGGGCGCCGATGACGCCGGCGACGCGATGGCGGGTGCCGTCGGCAGAGGTGAAGTCCTGGCGGTAGATGTAGAGGCTCGGTGAGTCGTCGTGGGTCAGGACGCCTTGGGCCGTCCACTCGCGGAATGCGTCGGCGGCATTCCTATACTTCTCAGCCCCTTCATCGGGACGTGCGAGCTCCAGGCGTACGGCGTTGTTGGGGTGACGTTCGTGCAGCAAGGCTTGCTCGTCGGGTGAGATGACGTCATACGGCGGACAGACGAGGTCTTTGAGCTCCGCGGAAGAGGAGTACCGGATGCCCTTGAAGGGCTTCAGCTCGGGCATGTTCGACCGATGATAGACGCCCCCTTCGATGGGCTCGTCTGCGATCTGGACGGCGTCATCTATCGCGGGGACTCCGTCATCGATGGAGCCCCCGAGGCGATCGCCCGCTTGCGGTCCGGCGGTATCCCACTTCTCTTCTGCACGAACAACTCGCTCGCCACGGTTGCCCAGTACGTCGAGAAGCTGCGCGGCCTCGGCCTCGAGGTGGCGCCAGAAGAGATCCTGACGTCGGCGACCGTGACGGCCGAGACCCTGCAGGAACGAGGCTTCGCCGGCAAGACCGCGATAGTTGTCGGGGGCGACGGCATCACCGAGGCCCTCTCCGATGTCTGCATCAGCGTCAAGACCGATCCGGAGGTCACGGTTTCCGACCTCGTGGTCGTCGGTTGGGATCCCGAGCTCGTCTACGACGACCTGAAGAGAGCAGCGTCGGCAGCGCGCCGGGGGGCGCTGCTGGTAGCCACGAACGATGATGCGACGTTCCCCGCGGCGGACGGTCTGTGGCCGGGTACGGGAGCGATCCTCGCTGCGATCGAAACCGCTTCCGGACGGCGGGCGGAAGTGATGGGCAAACCACACCCACCGATGATGGAAGCTGCGGAGCGGCGTCTGAAGGGTGCGCAGCGGATAGCGATCGTCGGGGACCGTCCCGATACCGATCTGGCGGGTGGGACGGCGCGCGGATGGATGACCATCCTCGTCCTATCGGGCGTTACCGATGAGGACGGGGCGCGCTCTCTACCCGAGCGACCCGATCGGGTCATCTCTTCTATCGCTGAGATCGATCAGTAGCGCGGCGGCCCCACCCACATCGAAGGCGGCGCGTGAGGACGTCCGCCGAGCAGGAAGATCCCCACGAGGCCGAACACGAAGCCACCGACGTGTGCCATCCACGCAACCTCGGTTGCGCCCGTGAACTCCTGAGCCGCGATCAAGAACTGATACAGGAACCAGATGACCAGAACAACAACGGCAGGCAACTGGATCACCGTGAAGATGATGAAGATCGGAACGAGCACGTTGACACGCGCGCGCGGATGGAGAAGAAGGTAAGCACCCATCACCGCAGCCACCGCCCCCGACGCACCGACCGCCGGGACGCACGCACCTATCTCTTGTTGCGTGCAGGGAAGGTCTTTGAGGGCCCACACGACGTGGGCCAGTGCCGCGATGATCCCGCCCGCCAGATAGAAGAGCAGGTACTTGATCCGTCCGAGGAAGTCTTCGACGTTGTTCCCGAAGATCCAGAGGAACAGCATGTTGCCTGCGATGTGAAGGATGCCTGCATGCAGGAACGTCGAGACGATGATCGCCACGAGGAAGGACGACAGGCCTCGGTCCTGGATCCCGGGGACGCAGCGGTCGACCAGCTGACATGGGACCGCCGCCTGTTCGTAGAAGAAGAGGGTCATGGCTCGGTTCCCTCCGGAGAGGGGCTCGCGGAAGAAGGCGATGATGTTCACGATGATGAGCCCTACAGTTACGACCGGGAAGCGACGGGTTGGATTGGCGTCGGAGATCGGTATCAACGAGAGCACCGCCGGAGTATAGGGAGGTCCACGTGCGCGACGAGGTACGCCGGGTGGCGTTGTTCGGGTCGGGAGTAGCGGAGCTGACGCGCAATCGTGCCGAGCAGCTGGCGCGCGACCTGTTGGAACGCAGCAAGCAGAACAGGGACGAGATCCTGAAACTCGTAAGGGCGGAGATCCAGAGTCAGATCACCAACCTCGGAGTCCCGTCGAAGCGCGATGTCGAGCGACTCGAACGGCGGGTGGCGCGCCTGGAGACCCAGTTGAAGGAGGTCGCAGCGCGCAAGGCACCGGCTAAGAAGACGAGCGCGAAGAAGACGACTGCAAAGAAGAAGACACCGGCGAAGCGAACGTCGGCCACAACCACGCCGGGGACCGAGTGATGGACGAGCGACCGGACCGCGACATCTCCCAGGAGACCGAAGAGAAGATGGATAGGGCCGAGGGCGCCGACG
>Ga0299913_10004173_pt1 | contig 12056 bp, 10 predicted proteins | sample RVTome_9_FD_201360 | JGI IMG/M metagenome (GOLD analysis project Ga0299913, IMG submission 201360) | Soil microbial communities from uranium-contaminated site in the Upper Colorado River Basin, Wyoming, United States - RVT155D38 (version 2) ... | reverse complement strand
CGTGCAGGGGACCGGTGGGGTTCGCGCTCACGAACTCCACCTGGACGCGACGGCCGTGGGGCTCAGCGCGCCCATACGACCCTCCTTCGCGCGCGATCGTCCGGAGCACCTCATGGAGCCAGTCGTCGGTCACGAACAGGTTGATGAACCCGGGGCCGGCAACCTCGACCTTCTCGATGAACGAGGCAGGCGGCATCGCGTCGACGATGGCCTGTGCGACCTCGCGCGGAGGACGCCCGAGGCGCCCGGCCAGGGTGAGGGCGACGTTCGTCGCGAAGTCGCCATGGTCCTTCTGCCTGGGCGCCGACAGCTCCGGCTCCGGCGCGTCGCCGTCGCCGACGACCGCGCGGACGCCCGCGCCCACGACCTCCTTGAGCTGCCGTTCGATCATCCGGTCGCCTCGGTGGCCTCGACGCGGTTCCGGACGAGCCTGACCAGCTCGATCGGGTCGAACGGCTTCGCCATCCGATCGACGTCGTCGAGGCCAGCCTGCGTCAGGCGCTCATCCTCCCGCGTCCGTGCGGTGAGGAACACGAGGTGCGTGGCCGCCAGCTCGTCGTCGGCCCGGATCCGGGCCGCGACCTCGTAGCCGTCGAGCCCCGGCATCATCACGTCGAGGACGACCGCGTCGGGACGGATCGTCCGGATGCGCTCGAGCGCGTCGTCGCCGTGCGTGGCGGTCGACACGTCGAACCCGTCGAGCCGGAAGTTCACCTCCAGCAAGCGGAGGATCACGGGGTCGTCGTCGACGAGCAGGACGTGCAGGGACACGGCCCGAGCATACCGACGGCCCTCTGGCGGTCGGTGAGCGGTTGCTAGACTCCCGTTCCCTGGCCTTCGCGCCCGGGCCCCCGTAGCTCAGGGGATAGAGCGCCGGCCTCCGGAGCCGGGTGCGCAGGTTCGAATCCTGCCGGGGGCACCGCCGGTGACATCCTCGCCGAGGCATCGAGCGGCGTCGGGCGCCGCGGTCGGCGACGCGCTCTCATACGGTGGCCTGGGTCGCCGCGACCGTACGATGGGCCCGATGAACGACCCTCGGGCGATGCGCGCGCCGACCGGGTTCCACACCGATCGCCCGCTCGAACGCGAGGACCTCCTCGGAGACCCGATCGCGCAGTTCCGCCGTTGGTTCGACGAGGCCGCCGAGGCCGGGGTGGTATGGCCGAACGCGATGGCGCTCGCGACGGCCGGCGGCGACGGCAAACCGACCGCGCGCCACGTCCTGCTCCGCGGCGTCGACGAGCGCGGGTTCACGTTCTTCACCAACCGGGACAGCCGCAAGAGCCGCGACCTGGCGGAGAACCCGCGCGCGGCGATCCTGTTCCTCTGGAAGGAGCTCGACCGCCAGGTCGAGATCGACGGGCGCGTCGAGCCGACGACCGACGAGGAATCCGACAGCTACTTTGCCGCGCGCCCCCGCGGTGCCCAGCTCGGCGCGTGGGCGTCGCCCCAGAGCGCGGTGATCGCCGACCGCGGTGAGCTGATGCACGCCGTCGCCGATGCCGGCGCGCGGTTCGCCGACGGCGACGTGCCGCGACCCCCGAACTGGGGCGGGTTCCGGATCGTGCCGGAGCGGCTCGAGTTCTGGCAGGGGCACGAACACCGGCTCCACGACCGGTTCGCCTACACGCGCGGCGACGGCGGCTGGCGGATCGACCGGCTCGCGCCCTGACGTGCGGCTCGGTACCGACCGCGTGGGTCAGGCGACCGCGGGAACGTGCGTGGCGATCCGGACCGCGGGTGGCCTCGTCATCGAGTTGTGCACGGTGCAGCGTTCGATCACGGCCTGCAACCGCGGGCGCAGCTCCTCGGGGAACCCGACCGGCAGCTCGACCCGGACGTCGATCGTCGCCACACGGGCCGGACGCTCCTCCGCCATCGCCCATCGGACGATCACGCCGAGGTCGTCGGGCGCGACGTCGTGGCGGCGGAAGAACCGCTCGGCGTAGAAGAGCACGCAGGACGCGAGCCCGGCGACCCAGAGCTCGGTCGGTGTCGGGCCGGTATCGGCGCCCCCGTCGTCGAGCGGCTGGTCGACGACCACCTCGTGCCCGCGGATCGCGATCGACAGCCGATCGCCGCGCTCGTACCGCACCTGCATCGTCTCCATCGTTCGTCACCTCCACGCTCCGTCCCGATGGAACTCGGCCGCGGGACGGGCCGTTTCGCCAGGCGACCCTGGGCCCGAGGGACCTTCGACCCCGGCCACGGGTCGGACGGTGCGCCACGCTCGCGTGCATGAGGACGGAGGTCCCTCCGGGCCGCGCCGCGCTCCGTTCGTGGGCCGTGGTGGACGGCAACGAGGCCGCGGCGACGATCGCGCACCGGCTCTCGGAAGTGATCGCGATCTACCCGATCACCCCGTCGTCGCCGATGGGCGAGCTCGCCGACGCATGGTCGGCGGCCGGCAGGCGGAACCTCTGGGGCGCGGTGCCCCGCGTCGTGGAGATGCAGAGCGAGGGCGGCGCCGCCGGCACCCTGCACGGCGCGCTGCAGGGGGGCGCGCTCGCCACGACCTTCACGGCCTCGCAGGGCCTGCTGCTGATGCTGCCGAACATGTTCAAGATCGCCGGCGAGCTCACGCCGTTCGTGATGCACGTCGCCGCGCGGACCCTCGCGACGCACGCCCTGTCGATCTTCGGGGATCACAGCGACGTGATGGCGGCGCGGACCACCGGCTTCGCCATGCTCGCCTCGGCATCGGTGCAAGAGGCGCAGGACCTCGCGCTCGTCGCGCACGCGGCGACGCTGGAGAGCCGCGTCCCGTTCCTCCACTTCTTCGACGGGTTCCGCACGTCGCACGAGGTCGGCAAGATCCGTCCGCTCGCCGACGACGACCTGCGGGCGCTCATCGACGACCGCGACGTCCGCGCCCATCGCGATCGAGCCTTGTCACCGGAACGGCCGTCGCTCCGCGGCTCCGCGCAGAACCCCGACGTCTTCTTCCAGGCACGCGAAGCGTGTTCCCCGTTCTACGCGTCCGTGCCCGACATCGTGCAGTCGACGATGGACCGGCTCGGGGAACGCACGGACCGCGCGTACCACCTCTTCGACTACATCGGTCACCCCGAGGCCGAGCGCGTGCTCGTGCTGATGGGATCGGGCGTCGGGGCGGCGACCGAGGCGGTCGCGGCGTTGGCCGCGACGGGTGAGCAGGTGGGGCTCGTGCAGGTGCGGTTGTTCCGTCCGTTCTCGGCGGAGGCGTTCGTCGCCGCGCTCCCTCCGTCGGTGCGGTCGATCGCCGTGCTCGACCGGACCAAGGAGCCCGGTGCGCCGGGCGAACCGCTCTACCAGGACGTGCAGACGGCGTTGGCCGAAGAGCTGCAGGCGGGCCGCGCCCGCTTCGTCATGGGGTCGCCGTTCGTGATCGGCGCCCGGTACGGGCTCTCGTCGAAGGAGTTCACGCCCGCGATGGCCAAGGCCGTGCTCGACCACCTCGCAGAGCGCGAACCGAGGAACCACGTCACGGTCGGCATCGTCGACGACGTGAGCGGCTCGAGCCTGCCGGTCGACCGCACGTTCAGTACGGAAGACCCCGACGCCGTGCGCGCCGTCTTCTACGGTCTCGGTGCGGACGGCACCGTCAGCGCCAACAAGAACTCGATCAAGATCATCGGCGAGCGCACGGAGCTGCATGCCCAGGGCTACTTCGTCTACGACTCGAAGAAGGCAGGGTCGGTCACGGTGTCGCACCTGCGGATCGGACCCCGGCCGATCCCGTCGACGTACCTGATCGAGCGGGCGAGCTTCGTCGCCGTGCACGAGTTCGAGCGCCTCGACACGATCGACGTGCTCGCCGTGGCCGAGCCTGGCGCGACGGTCCTGGTGAACAGCCCCTACGGTCCCGACGGCACGTGGGCACAGCTCCCGCTCGAGGTGCAGCAGCGCATCGTCGACCTGCACCTCAAGCTCTTCGTCGTGGACGCGTACGCGGTCGCCAAGGAGGCCGGGCTCGGGAGCCGCGTGAACACCGTGCTGCAGACGTGCTTCTTCAAGCTGACGAACATCCTGCCGTTCGACGACGCCGTCCTCGCGATCAAGGACGCGATCGTCAAGAGCTACGGCAAGCGTGGTGAGTCGGTGCTTGCGAGGAACTTCGCCGCCGTGGACGCTGCCGTGGACGCGCTGTACGCGGTCGAGGTGCCCGACGTCGCCTCGACGACGCGCAGGCGCCCTCCGACGGTCGCACCCGAGGCGCCGGACTTCGTCCAACGGGTGACCGCCCGGATGCTGGCGGGCGAGGGCGACCTGTTGCCGGTGAGCGCGCTCCCGGTCGACGGCACCTTCCCGACGGACACCGCCCGCTGGGAGAAGCGCTCGATCGCCCAGGAGATCCCGGTCTGGGACCCCGCGATCTGCATCGACTGCGCGAAGTGCGCGCTCGTGTGCCCGCACGCGGCGATCCGCATGAAGGTCTACGAGCCGCACGACGTCGCGCAGGCACCCGAGACGTTCCTGCACAAGGAGTGGAAGGATCGGGAGCATCCCGGTCGGTGGATGACGATCCAGGTCGCGCCCGACGACTGCACCGGCTGCGGCATCTGCGTCGACGTCTGTCCGGCCCGCAGCAAGGAGGAGGTCAAGCACAAGGCGATCGACATGGCGCCGAAGCGCGACCACCTCGATCGGGAACGCGAGAACCTCGAGGTGTTCCTCGCGATCCCCGACCCGACGCGTGCCGACGTCCGCGCCGACACCGTCAAAGGCTCGCAGCAGCTCCGGCCGCTGTTCGAATACAGCGGCGCATGCAGCGGCTGCGGCGAGACGCCGTACCTGAAGATCCTGACGCAGCTCGTGGGCGATCGGATGGTCGTCGCCAACGCCACCGGCTGCTCGTCGATCTACGGCGGGAACCTGCCCACCACGCCGTGGGCGGTCGGCGACGACGGCCGCGGCCCCGCATGGGCGAACTCGCTGTTCGAGGACAACGCGGAGTTCGGTCTCGGGATCCGGATGGCCGCCGACGCCCGGCGCGATCTGGCCGTCGAGCTCCTCGCGCAGCTCGGTGACGCGCTCGACCGCGGGCTCGTCCAGGAGGTGGTCGCGAACGCGGAGATGCGTGACGAGCCCGCGATCGCGGCCCAGCGCGATCGCGTCGAGGTGCTCCGACAGCGCCTCTTCGCGATCGACGACCCACGCGCACGGAACGTCGAGGCCGTCCTCGAGGCGCTGCTGCCGACGAGCGTGTGGATCGTCGGCGGAGACGGCTGGGCCTACGACATCGGCTTCGGCGGCCTCGACCACGTGCTCGCGACCGGTCGGAACGTGAACGTGCTCGTCCTCGATACCGAGGTGTACTCGAACACCGGCGGTCAGGCCTCGAAGGCGACGCCCCGAGGAGCCGTCGCCAAGTTCGCCGCCGGCGGCAAGTCCCAGGGGAAGAAGGACCTCGGGCAGATCGCGACGGCCTACGGCGACGTCTACGTCGGGCAGATCGCGCTCGGCGCCGACATGCCGCACGCGGTGAAGACGCTCGCGGAGGCCGAGGAGTACGACGGTCCATCGCTCGTGATCGCGTACAGCACCTGCATCGCGCACGGCATCGACATGTCGACGTCGATGTCGCACCAGAAGGAGGCCGTCGACAGCGGGTACTGGCCGCTGTGGCGCTACGATCCGGTGCTGGCCGAGGCGGGCGCGCATCCGTTCCGCCTCGACTCGAAGCCGCCGAAGATCCCGCTCGAGGCCTTCGCCATGAAGGAGGCCCGGTTCGCCATGCTCGAGCGCACCGACCCCGAGCGGGCGCGGGCGCTGCTCGACCGGGCGCAGGCCGACGTCGACGCTCGCCGGCACCTCTACGAGCAGTTCGCCGGCATCGAGCGCGGCCCCGAGCACCCGCCGCAGCCGCCGTCGGAGCCCGAGGATCGAGAGGAGGTCCCGCCGTGAGCCCGGATCTCGCGAGCCGTTACCTGGGGCTCGAGCTCAGGAGCCCGATCCTGCCGTCGGCCTCACCGATCGGCCAACGGATCGACACGCTCCGCGCCCTGGACGATGCCGGCGTCGGCGCCGTCGTGCTTCCGTCGTTGTTCGAGGAGCAGATCGAGCACGAGGAGTCGCAGCTGCACGGCGTCTACGAGATCGGCACCGAGAGCTTCGCCGAGGCCCTCACGTACCTGCCCGAGATGGAGCACTACACGAGCTCGTCGGTCGCGTACCTCCGGCACCTCGAGGGGTGCGTACGGGAGCTGACGATCCCCGTGATCGGAAGCCTCAACGGCGTGACGCCCGGCGGCTGGGTCGCTCACGCGAAGCGGATCCAGGAGGCCGGCGCCGCAGCGCTGGAGCTGAACGTGTACCTCATCGCCGCCAATCCCGACGAGACGGCCGACGCGGTCGAGCAACGCTACGTCGAGCTGGTGGAGGCGGTGCGCGCCGAGATCACGATCCCCCTCGCGGTGAAGATCGGCCCCTACTTCAGCTCGGTCGGGCACATCGCCCACCGGTTGGTCGCGGCCGGCGCCGACGGTCTCGTGCTGTTCAACCGCTTCATGCAGCCCGACATCGACCTCGAGACGCTCACGCTCGACCCGGCGCTGCAACTGTCGAGCGCCACCGAGCTGTCGCTGCCGCTGCGGTGGATCGGGATGCTCCGCGACCGGGTGCATGCGTCGCTCGCACTCACGACGGGCGTCCACTCGTGGAGCGACGTGGCGAAGGGCCTCCTCGTCGGCGCCGACGTGGTGATGACGGCGAGCGCCTTGCTCCGTGGCGGCCCGCAGGTCGCGGCCCAGATGCGCGAGGGCCTCCTCGCCTGGATGGAGGAGCACGGCTACGCTTCGGTCGCGCAGCTTCGGGGCTCGATGAGCATGGCGAAGGTGCCGAACCCTGTGGCGTACGCGCGGGCGAACTACGCACGGCTCGTGACGTCGTTCGTGAGCCCCTACGACTGGCGCGGCGTGGAGGCCGGACCCCTCGCGTGACGCGACGCCGCAACGGTGCCGCGCTCGATACCCTGCTCGGACATGGACGCCACCGAGCTCAGCCGCACGATCCATAACGACATGCCTCGCACGCTCGCAGAGCTGGAGCGGCTCGTCCGCATCCCCTCGATCGGCTACCCCGGCTACGACCCGGCGAACGTGCGGGCCAGCGCCGAGGCCACCCGCGAGATCCTCGCGGCATCGGGGTTCGCCGACGTCCGACTCCTCGAGCTCGGCGACGGGCACCCCGCCGTGTTCGGCGAGCGCCGGGGGCCGGCCGGATCGCCGACGGTCCTGCTGTACGCCCATCACGACGTGCAGCCCGAGGGCGACGCGGAGGCGTGGGCGACCCCGCCGTTCGAGCCCGAGATCCGCGACGGCCGGCTCTACGGTCGCGGCGCCGCCGACGACAAGTCGGGCATCGTCCTTCACGCGGCGGCGCTGCGCGCGGTCGGCGACGATCTCGGATGCACGGTCAAGGTCGTCGTCGAAGGCGAGGAGGAATGCTCCACCGCGCACCTCCCCGACCTCGTGCACGGCCACGCCGACCTGCTCCGCGCCGACGTCGCGTTCGTCGCCGATGGTGGGAACCACCGCACCGGGGTGCCGACGATCGGCACCAGCGTGCGAGGGGTGACCGACTGCACGGTGCAGGTCGACGTGTTGCCCCAGGCACAGCACAGCGGGTCGTTCGGAGGACCGATCCCCGACGCGATCACGGCGCTCTCCCGGATGCTCGCGACCCTCCATTCCGAGACCGGTGACGTCGCGATCGAAGGCCTGCACAGCTTCCGGTGGGAAGGCACGGCGGTGACCGAGGAGGAGCTCCGCGAGGAGTCGAAACTCCTTCCGGAGGTCCAGCTGATCGGTTCCGGTCCGATCACGGACCGCCTGCTCTCGAGGCCGGCCGTCGCGGTGCTCGGCTTCGACGCCCCGCGCGTCGCCGAGTCGTCGAACCAGATCGTCCCGACCGCGCGTGCCCGGGTGAGCCTGCGCCTCGCACCGGGGCAGGAGCCGGTGGCGGCCCGGGATGCGCTCGTCCGTCACCTCGAGCGGGCGGCCCCGTGGGGCGTCCGCGTGACGATCGAGGCGGCCGAGGCCGGGATGGGCTACCTCGTCGACCCCTCGACGCCGGCGTATCGGGCCGCTGTCCGGTCGCTCTCGGAGGCGTTCGACGGCGCCGAGGTGCTCGAGATGGGCAGCGGTGGGTCGATCCCGCTGGTGCCGATGCTCGCGGAGACGTTCCCGGGGATCCAGGTCCTGATCGTCGGCGCCGGCGACGACCGGTCGAACTACCACTCCCTCGACGAGAGCGTGGATCTCCGGGACCTCGAGCGCATGATCGTCGCCGAGGCGCTGTTCCTGCTGGACCGGTCGTGAAGGGCGTTCGGCGGAGACGTCGAACGCTGTTAGGTTCCCGGGCATGAGCGATCCCCAGCAGGGCGAGCACGCCTTCGAGGCACCCGTCGTGCCAGCCGTGCCGGTCCCGCCCGGCGCCCAGGACGACGGCGAGAAGGCTCCGCAGGAGGCGGTCGCCGAACCCGCGAAGCTGCTGCGCATCGCCTCGATGGTTCGCGAGCTCCTCGAGGAGACACGCCAGGCGTCGATGGACGAGGCCGGGCGCAAGCGGCTCGCGAGCATCTACGCGCGATCGCTCGGCGAGCTCGGCGACGCGATCAGCGACGATCTCCGCGAAGAGCTCGAGCAGCTCGCCCCCCCGATGGAAGGGGTGCCGTCCGAGTCCGAGCTCCGGATCGCCCAAGCGCAGCTCGTCGGCTGGCTCGAAGGCCTGTTCCACGGGATCCAGGCCGCGATGTTCGCGCAGCAGGCCGCCGCTCGGGCGCAGTTCGAGGAGCTCCGTCGCCGGGGGCTGATGGCGCAGAACCCCCAGCCCGGCGATCAGCAACCACCCCAGCGCGGCGGCCAGTATCTCTAGCGCTCGCTAGCGGACGTGGCCGCCTTCGTCACGGGTCAGCAGCTGCGCGAACAGCACGGGCAGGAACGTGATCGCGATCGCGAGCAAGGCCACGACGTTGACCACGGGCTTGGCGCGGGGACGGAACAGGATCGAGAAGATGTAGATCGGAAGCGTCTGCTGCTGCCCCGACACGAACGTCGTCACGATGATCTCGTCGAACGAGAGCGCGAACGCGAGGATGCCGCCGGCCAGCAGGGCGGTTCCGAGGTTCGGCAGGACGACGTGGCGGAACGTCTGCCATCCGCTCGCGCCGAGGTCACTCGACGCTTCCGTGAGGCTCGGTGACATCCTGCGCAGGCGGGCGATCACGTTGTTGTAGACGATCACGATGCAGAACGTCGCGTGGCCGATCACGAGGGTCTGCGTGCCGAACGGGAGGTCGAGCTGCGAGAACGTCGATCGGAGCGCGATCCCCGTCACGATGCCCGGGAGCGCGATCGGCAGCACGACCAGGAACGCGAGCGCGTTGCGTCCGAGGAACCGGGCACGGTGCACCGCCGCCGCCAGCAGCCCTCCGATCAACAGCGCCGTGGCCGTCCCCACGAAGGCGACGAGTAGCGACAGCCGCAGCGCGGACCACATCTTCGGATCGCCGAAGGCCTGTCCCCACCATCGCGTCGTCAGGTCGGGGGGCGGGAACGTGAACGCCGACGTCTGCGTCGTGAACGCGTACAGGACCGTGACGGCGAGGGGCGCGTAGAGGAACCCCACGACGAGGAGCGTCGAGACACGCAGCCCCAGGCCCGCTCGCGTCGTCGACGACGTCCTCATAGCGCCTCGAAGGCTCCCAGCCGCTTCGCGGCCCCGAGGTAGAGCAGCATGATCGCCATCGCGACGAACGTGAACGCAGCAGCGAGCGGCAGGTTCCCCGCCACCCCCACCTGCGTGAACACCATCTGGCCGAGGTACAGCTGCGACGTGCCGAAGATCTGCGGCAGGATGAAGTCGCCGAGCGTCAGCGAGAACGTGAAGATCGAGCCGGCGACCAAGCCCGGCTTCGCCAGCGGGAGCACGACCCTGCGGAACGTCATCCACGGCCGGGCGCCCATGTCGCCCGATGCCTCCAACAGGGAGCCAGGCACGCGTTCGAGCGCGGCGTGCAGCGGGAGGATCATGAACGGCAGCCACAGGTACGTGAAGACGATGAACAGGCTGAGCTTCGACTGCACGAGCGATTGTCCGCCGATCAGCGGCGCTTGCAGCAGGAAGCGGAGCACGCCGTCGAGATGGAGCTTCTCGAGCGTCCACGGCAACACACCCTCACCCGCGAGGATCGAGCGCCAGGCGACCGCGCCCCGGACGAGGTAGCTCGACCACAGGGGCATGATCACGGAGAGGTAGACGAGCAGCCGCATCCGCGGCGACGCGTAGCGTGCCATGTAGTACGCGACCGGGAACGCCAGGAACGCACACGCGATCGTCACGGCGGCCGCCATCGCCACCGTTCGCAGGACGATCTCTCGCTCGGTCGGCTGCAGGAGCTGCTGGTAGTTCGTCGTCCCGATCTCACGAACGAGCAGTCCGGTGAACTCCTCGAGCCGGAAGAAGCTGTAGCTGAGGAGCACCCCGAGCGAGCCGAGGTACAGGACGCCGAGCCACAGCACGGCGGGGGTGAGCAGGAGCAGCAGCTTCGCCCACGGATGGCGGTGGAAGAACGCCGAGACCGAACGCACCACGCCGCCGGTCGTCGACGTCGCGCCCGTCACCGCCACCGGGACCCCAGCGGAACGACGTGCGGATGGGGCCCCCCCTGGGGGCCCCATCCATGGAACGCGTCGCAGGTCGGGCGGATCAACGCCCGCCGATCACCGCGACGTAGTTCGTCACCCACTCGAGGTACGGGACGCAATCGGTCGACCCGTCACCCCGGAAGCAGTCCGCCTGCGGCGTCTTCCAGAACGAGATGTCGTCGAAGTTGTCCGCACCGTTGATCGTGCAGCCGTCGGGTCCGAGGAGCTCGTTGTCCTCGCACGCCGCCGGCACCGACGGCACAGCGCCGAACCATGCGGCCAGGTCGCCCTGCACCTTGGGGTCGAGCGAGTGCTCGAGCCACAGGTACGCGCAGTTCGGGTTGGGCGCGTCCGTGTGCATCATCGTGGTGTCGGCCCAGCCCGTGGCCCCCTCCTCGGGGAGCACGCTCGCGAAGCCCTTACCCAGGATGTTCACCTGGAACGGCCATGACGAGCTCGCCACGGCCTCCCCGTTCGTGAAGTCGTCGATCTGGACGAAGGCGTCGTGCCAGTACCGCCCGACGAGCTCGCGCTGCTGGCGCAGCAGCTCGAGCGCGGCGTCGAACTGCTCCCGCGTGAGCGCGTACGGGTCCTCGATGCCGAGCTCGGGGTTGTGCGCCTTCAGGTACAGGGCGGCGTCGGCGATGTAGATCGCGCCGTCGTAGGCCTGGATCCGACCCCGGTTCGACTCGCCGTCGGGGAGCGTCTGCTCCTCGAACACGGTGCTCCAGCTCGTCGGCGGGTCGTTGCCGAAGACCTCCTCGCTGTACATCAGGACGTTCGAGCCCCACTCGTAGGGCGCGCCGTAGTGCTCGAGCGTTCCGTCGCCGTCGGTGTCGACGGTGTGCCACGGTGCTTCCTGCAACCGCTCGTCGACGGTGTCGAAGCTCTCGATCAGATCGAGGTTGATCGGCTGGACGGTGCCACCCTGGATCAGGCGCAGGCTCGCATCACCGGACGCGGTCACGAGGTCGAACTGCCCGCCGCCCTCCTGCATCAGCGCGACCATCTCGTCGGAGGTCCCGGCGACCTTCACGTTGACCTGACAGCCGGTCTCTTCCTCGTACGTGGTGACCCAGTCGTAGGCCGCCTCGGTCGACCCGTCTTCGATGTAGCCGGCCCAGGCGATGATGTTGACCTGGCCCTCTCCCTCGCCGACCGCCGTCATCGGCGGCTCGTCCGGGTCGTCGGACGTGGTCTGACCGCCGGTGTCGGTTACGCCGGTGTCGCCGCCGCCGTCATCGTCGCCGCCGCACGCGGCCGCGACGAGCGCCAGGACGGCGATCAGCGCCAGCAGGCGCATCCACTTCGTCATGCATCCCCCTCTCCGAGGTCCTCGGACCCCGATCCCCCATCCCGCGGTCCGTCGTCGGACCTCTCACCGGGCTGCACCGGACGGCTGTGCTGCCGGTCCCACACCAGACGCAC